>Ga0105246_10000811_pt1 | contig 17787 bp, 14 predicted proteins | sample KBSM64metaG_FD_99694 | JGI IMG/M metagenome (GOLD analysis project Ga0105246, IMG submission 99694) | Miscanthus rhizosphere microbial communities from Kellogg Biological Station, Michigan, USA - KBS M6-4 metaG | ecosystem: Host-associated > Plants > Roots > Rhizosphere > Soil | place...
GCTCGGCGGCAGCGTCCTCCACCGCGCGGTGCAGCGCGGCGGAGAAGGGGTTGGCCGCGTCCTCCAGGACCAGGCCGAGGGTGTGGGTGCGGCGGTCGGCCCGGCGCAGGCTGCTGGCCGTCAGATCCTGGCGGTAGCCGAGCTGCTCGGCGGCGCGCGTCACCCGTTCCGCCAGGTCAGGGGTGACGGGCTTGCCGTTGATGACCCGCGAGACGGTGGCGATGCCAACCCCGGCCATGGTCGCGACGTCGCGAATGGTCGCGGCTCGCCGACCTGTGTCGTTCTGCTCGCTGGACAACGTTTTCTCCCGGGGATCAACGGCACCGTGCAGCCGCCCTCATCCTCGCATTCAGGAGTTTTCCCGCACAGGGGCTGGACTTCGGCGACATGTTGCCCGTACGTTCTGCGAAACGTTTCCAGCCCTTGGCCGGAACTGCCGGTGCCGTGCTGCCCCCACAGCCGGGCACGCCCGTGGCCTTGGACGAGGCCACGGCGCAACCGCCGCCCGCACCCGACACGCGTCAAGCGCCACTCGTCACGCGTAAGTCCCCTACGGCTGAGCCGAAGCCCGCCCGCCTGCAAGGAGCGCCATGTCCAGAACCCTTCGTCCGCGCCGCAGACTCCTGGCCGCACTGGCCGTCCTGTCCGGGCTCGGCCTGGTCGCCGCCTCCCCCGCCATGGCCGACACGCTCTACCACGAGCAGTACCGCCCCCAGTTCCACTTCACCCCGGCCCAGAACTGGATGAACGACCCCAACGGCCTGATCTATTACAAGGGCAAGTACCACCTGTTCTTCCAGTACAACCCGTCCGGCAACAGCTGGGGCAACATGTCCTGGGGCCACGCGGTCAGCACCGACCTGGTGCACTGGAAGCAGCTCCCGGTGGCCATCCCCCAGGACGACCAGGAGATGATCTTCTCCGGCAGCGTGGTGCTGGACAGGAACAACACCACCGGCTTCGGGACCAAGAAGAACCCTCCGCTCGTCGCCGTCTACACCAGCGCGCAGAAGGCCAGCGGCAAGCAGCAGCAGGCCCTTGCCTACAGCACCGACGGCGGCACCACCTGGACCAAGTACGACGACAACCCGGTGCTCGACATCGGCTCGAACAACTTCCGCGACCCCAAGGTCTTCTGGTACGCCCCCACGCAGCGCTGGCTGATGGCGGTCTCCCTCGCCGACCAGCACAAGATCGCCTTCTACAGCTCGGCCGACCTCAAGCACTGGACCCACCAGAGCGACTTCGGCCCGGCCGGCGCCACCGGCGGGGTGTGGGAGTGCCCGGACCTGTTCCCGCTCCCGGTCGACGACGATCCGAAGAAGACCAAGTGGGTACTGGCCGTCAACCTCAACCCCGGCGGCATCGCGGGCGGCTCCGGCGCCCAGTACTTCGTCGGCGACTTCAACGGCAAGAAATTCACCTCCGACGACGACGGCAGCTACACCCCGCCGAGCGGCACCCTCACACAGGACTTCGAGTCCGGCTCGTTCGGCGACTGGAAGGCCACCGGTGACGCTTTCGGCAGCGCGCCCGCGACCGGGGCGGTGGACTGGCAGTCACAAGTCACCGGCTTCGAGGGCAAGGCGTTCGCCAACAGCTTCCACGGCGGTGACGCCTCCACCGGCACGCTGACCTCGCCCGAGTTCACGGTGACCGGCAACTACATCAACTTCAAGGTCGGCGGCGGCAACCACCCGTACCAACCCGGCACCGTCATGGGCGACCAGCCGACACCCACCGGTGAAACCCTCGCCGACTTCGAGGGCAGCACGTACACCAGCCCCATCGGTGACTGGACCACCACCGGCGACGCCTTCGGCACCGGACCGGCCCAGGGCGCCCTCCCGGGCCAGCAGCAGGTCTCCGGCTACCTCGGCAACGGCTTGGCCAACACCTTCCTGAACGGGGACGCCTCGACCGGCACCCTCACCTCCCCGACGTTCACCATCGACAAGAAGTACCTGGACTTTCTCATCGGCGGCGGCTACCACCCCGCAAGCTCCGACGCCCCCACCGCGGTCGAGCTCATCGTGGACGGCAAGGTCGTGCGCTCGGCCACCGGATCCAACGGCGAAGCCCTGAACTGGGCGTCGTGGGACCTGTCCGACCTGCAGGGCAAGCAGGCCCAGATCAAGGTCGTGGACGACAACACGGGCGGCTGGGGCCACCTCAACCTCGACCAGGTCGTCCTCTCCGACACTCAGGCGAAGCCCCCCTCCATCGAGACCGGCGTCAACCTGCTCGTCGACGGCAAGGTCGTGCAGAACGCCACCGGCGCCGACTCCGAGAACCTCGACTGGGCGTCCTTCAACACCATGGCCTACAAGGGCAAGAAGGCCCAGATCCAGATCGTGGACGCCAACCCCGGCGGCTGGGGACACGTACTCGCCGACCAGTTCACCACCGCCGACAAGCCCGCCCTGAACACCACCCAGCGCGCCCACTGGCTCGACTACGGCGCGGACTTCTACGCCGCCAACACCTGGACCGACGCACCCGGCGGCCGCCGCGTCATGATCGCCTGGATGAACAACTGGAACTACGGGCAGGCCATCCCCACCACCCCGTGGCGCAGCGCCGACTCCTTCCCCCGCCAGCTCTCCCTGAAGACCGTGAACGGCAAGGTCCACCTGATCCAGCAGCCGGTCGGTGAACTGACCACGCTGCGCGGCGCCGGCACCAAGGTGCCCAGCACGCGCGTCACGAACACGACCACCCCGCTCGCGGTCCACGGCAGCAGCCAGGAACTCCAGGCCGACCTCACCGCCGGCACCGCCGACCGCTTCGGCCTGGACGTCCGCACGGGCGCCGGACAGCGCACCCGTATCGGCTACGACACCGCCACCGGCGAGGTCTACATCGACCGCACCGCCTCCGGCGCCACCGACTTCGACCCCACCTTCTCCGGCGTCCAGCGCGCCCCCCTCGACCTGCACGGCGGCCAACTGAGCCTGCGCGTCCTCGTCGACGCCTCCTCCGTCGAGGTCTACGCCCAGAACAGCCGTGGCGAACAGGTCACCCTCACCGACCAGATCTTCCCGGACCCGTCCAGCACGGGTGTCGGCGCCTTCGCCGAAGGCGGCACGGCCACCATCGATCACATGCAGGCGTGGCGGCTGAAGTCCATCTGGCCGTGACCAGCCTTCGTGTCGCCGCGCCGGACGTCATGAAGCGGCTTCCGGCCTGCCGCTCTCCCTCGCCTGCGTGAGCGATGCGTGAGCGGACCGCCCAAGTCATCAATGTCGTGCCCCCGCTACGCAAGTCAGGTGCCGTAGCAGCAGAGCCCCGCTCATCGACGCCCAGAACGCATTCAGCACACATGCGGCCGGGAAGCGCCGTGATCCCATGAGAACTACGGAGGGGTGTTTTCCCAGCTCAGACACCTCAGCGCCAACGTTTTCGCAGGTCACAGCCCCGCCCAAGGAAAACTCCTAAAGCGGGTGTCGCAGGTTCGAATCCTGCCGGGGGCACAACGCGTTACCGCTCTGACCTGGGGTTTCTCCCCAAGGGAGGGCTCCTGCTCGGCCTCGGACTCCTCGTCCGGGGCCGCTTTGCGTGAGCGGACGGAGAGTTGATCTACTAAATACCGCCCAGCGGATCAGCTTCATCCGGCACGGACTCCAGAGCGGGCTTCTGCCCGTGATCGGGCTGTGGCTCCGCTTCGGGAGCGGTGTTCTCGGCGGTGGGGCGGGTAAGCGGTACGAGCCGGTGCCACTTGAGGGCCTGGAACAGCGGCTGACCGGAAACCCAGCGGGGTGACCGGAACCCCTTCCGGTCACCCCGGCCAGCGGACCACCGCACAACTCGCCGCCCGCTTATCCACACCTGTGGATGGCGCGCTGACCACCAGCACTCCGCCAGTACCTCCCCGCCAACCCGCCTGCCCCCGCCCCTTCCGGAGAACCGCCGGTGACGGCAGCAGGTACGCGATACGGTCGGCCATGCCCGCCTCGCCGAACGCGCGGTGGCGAGCGGCCCAGCGCCAGAGCCGTCACAGCAGGCCGATGCGCCCCGTGTTGGGCTGACATCACGGATGACTTCGGTCGCCGTTTCGAAGCCGCCACTGGCCGTCGAAGGACTCTTGTTGGCGACAACCAGTACTTATTTCCCCATCAGCATCAATAGGCCATCTATTTGCGCAAGCCGACACGTCAAAGCCGAGCGGTGCGGAGGTGTCCGCTTCGGACACGTCTCCGTAGCCTCAATCTGTCGTGATCGTCCGCCGGTTTCTCGCCGACGTTTCCCTTCCCCCCTGCCGACCAGGTCCGGCAGTTCGTGCACCGCCGTGTCCTGACCACCGGCAAGCCGACCCTCGAACGGGTCCACGTTCTGGCTGACCTGACGATGCCCCAGGTCACCGCTGCCCGGCTCGGCGGACACGTCCGCGAGCACTCGGGGGTGCAAGCCCTGCACCACCTGCGCGACGTGACCCTGCGCGAAGACGTGTCGAGGATCCGCGCCGGCAACGCGCCCCTCGCCATGGGCGGCCTGCGCAACACCGTCCTCGCGCTCGCTCGCGCCCTGCCTTGGAGGACAGCTCTTCCGCGGAGCACGTCCCATGGTCTTTCCGAAACCTTGCACTTCGGTTGATTCAATAGCTGTGCCCGCGAGCTGAGATTTCAACGGAACATGCAGACAGATTCTCTGCCGCGATAAACACGCCGGGATTCTTCACCGTACACAGGCCAGTGCGGCGTGCTACTGTCGATCTCAGTTGCAGTTGTGGTTCCCGAAACTTCAAGTGCTCTCCGGTCGGTTTCTGCACCGCTGGAAGCGCTTTTGCATTTCCGGTCTTTTTCCGGGCGGGGTGATCATCGCGGCGACACGGGTCCGCGCAGTGCGGACGCCGAGGCACTGCCCCAAAGGAGAAATGACATGGCTGCTGGTACCGTGAAGTGGTTCAACGCGGAAAAGGGCTTCGGCTTCATCGAGCAGGACGGTGGCGGCGCCGACGTGTTCGCCCACTACTCGAACATCGCCGCCCAGGGTTTCCGTGAGCTGCTCGAAGGCCAGAAGGTGACCTTCGACATCGCGCAGGGCCAGAAGGGCCCGACGGCCGAGAACATCGTTCCCGCCTGACGCTCACGCGCACTTGCAGCTGGGGCCCGCATCCTTCGGGGTGCGGGCCCCAGCTGCTCGCATTTCCCCGTGATGGTTTCACCTGTGGACGACAACCGGGAAATCCATTTCATTTCAGCGCCGGCGCTCGCACGGATTTCCCGTCGGCCAGATTCGCTGTCTCGCTCCACCGGCCCATTCTTGCAATTCTCCATGCCGCTCATCGCTGTGGGAATTCCTTGATATGTGCCCTATCGAGGAAGGTTCCACATGAACCGCACACGCACGAACGACCGCTTCGCCCGCACCCGTAACGGCGGTGCCGACTCCGGAAGGGGTGGCAGCCGATTCGGTTCGTCGGCCCCGAGCCGGTCCGGCGGGCCGAGTCGTTCCGGCGGTTACGGCCGCCGGCCCGTCGCGCCCCAGGGGGAGTTCGCCCTCCCCAACACGATCACCGCCGCGTTTCCCGCCGTGGAGGGCTTCGCCGATCTCGACATGCCTGGTGCACTGCTTGCGGCGCTCGGCTCGCAAGGCGTGACCGTGCCGTTCCCGATCCAGGCCGCGACCCTGCCGAACTCCCTCGCAGGCCGGGACGTCCTCGGCCGGGGGCGCACCGGCTCCGGCAAGACCCTCGCCTTCGGGCTGGCGCTGCTGGCCCGTACGGCCGGTCAGCGTGCCGAGGCCAGGCAGCCGCTGGGGTTGATTCTCGTACCGACGCGTGAGCTGGCGCAGCAGGTCACCGACGCGCTCACGCCGTACGCCCGCTCCGTGAAGTTGCGGCTGGCCACGGTGGTGGGCGGGATGTCGATCGGCAGGCAGGTGAGCGCGCTGCGCGGAGGCGCCGAGATCGTCGTCGCCACACCGGGCCGCCTCAAGGACCTCATCGACCGCGGCGACTGCCGGCTGGACCAGGTCGCCATCACCGTCCTCGACGAGGCCGACCAGATGGCCGACATGGGCTTCATGCCGCAGGTCACCGCCCTGCTCGACCAGGTCCGCCCCGACGGGCAGCGCATGCTGTTCTCCGCCACCCTCGACCGCAACGTCGACCTGCTCGTGCGCCGCTACCTCAGCGACCCCGTCGTGCACTCCGTCGACCCCTCGGCCGGCGCCGTCACGACCATGGAGCACCACGTGCTGCATGTCCACGGCGCCGACAAGCACACGGCCACCACCGAGATCGCCGCACGCGACGGCCGCGTGATCATGTTCCTCGACACCAAGCACGCCGTCGACCGTCTCACCGAGCACCTCCTGAACAGCGGGGTACGGGCCGCCGCCCTGCACGGCGGAAAGTCGCAGCCGCAACGCACCCGCACGCTGAGCCAGTTCAAGACCGGGCACGTCAACGTGCTGGTGGCGACCAACGTCGCGGCGCGCGGCATCCACGTCGACAACCTCGACCTCGTCGTCAACGTCGACCCGCCGACCGACCACAAGGACTACCTCCACCGCGGCGGCAGGACCGCCCGCGCAGGCGAGTCCGGCAGCGTCGTCACCCTGGTCACCCCGAACCAGCGCCGCGGTATGACCCGCCTCATGGCAGCGGCCGGCATCGTCCCGCAGACCACCCAGGTCCGCATCGGCGAAGAGGCCCTGCATCGCATCACCGGCGCCCAGGCCCCGTCCGGCATCCCCGTCGTCATCACCGCACCGGTGGTCGAACGCCCCAAGAAGCGCGGCGCCACCTCGCGCGGCCGACGCCGCCCCGCCTCGGCGGCCCGCCGCGCACCCGTACGGCAGTCCACCGCCGGTGCGGCGGCATAGAACCTTCGTGATCAGGAAGCCGGCCCATCTCCGCAGGAGGCACCCTTTGACGCTGATGCAGATGCAGACCCGCTTGTCGAGCCAGACCCGCTTGTCGAGCGCCGACCCCGTGCACGGCACGGTGGCCGACACCATGGACGCGGCCGGACCGCAGGTCTGGGAGGACATGACCGTGGAGGTGGCACTGTCCGTGATGGCCGCCGCCGGTACGGGTCATCTGGTCGTCTGTGACGATGACGGTCTGTGCACCGGCCTCGTCACCCTGGCCCGTCTCACCGCCGTTCGCGACAGCTCCGGATACACGGACCGGCTCTCCCTGCGTGACATCGCCGACGTCATCGGGCCCTTCGCCTCGCCGCTGACCACGAGGGCCGAAGCCGAGCGTGGGATGCGCAGCCGCAGCCTCCGGGCCCTGCCCGTGGTCGACGAACACGGCAACGCTCTGGGCATCCTCGCCCTCTCCCACTGAACCGCTGCACGGCGGACGTCCCCGTCTTCCCTTCCCCTGTGAGGCATCAATGCGCTGTGTCATCGCCCGCTTCCCGTTCGACCTGACCAAAAGTGGAGTGCTGGAATCGATGAAGGGCGTCAAGCCCGAACCGGTCACCGGCGAGTCCGTGATCATCGGACGCCGCCACTACCCCGTCAAGCAGGTCGGCCAGGTCATCACCCATCAGGACCGCCGCGATTTCAGCGCCGACGAAGTCATCCGGGCCATGACCATGCTCGGCTTCACCTGTCGCGCTCTTCCCGAGGCCGCACCCGCGCGCGTCGAAAGCCCGTTGCAGCGGGCCTCCGTAATGCTTGGCATCCCTGTGTCCGTCTGACCCACAGGACAGGCACGAGCCGAACAGAACACTGAGGGCCCTACCGGCGCGCGCCGGTAGGGCCCTCACTGCGTGCCATGCCGCTCTCGGCGCGGCGGGTCAGTGGGTCAGTGGGTCAGTGGTCGGAGTAGCTGAAGTCGCCCACGGTCCAGGCACTGACGTCCTCGATCGCGACGCGGTACATCCCACCCGTCTCCGGGATGCCCACCGCGCCCTGAAGGATCCGGGCGACATGGAAGTGCAGATGTGTGGGCGGCCCGTCCTTCTTCGCGGGAGCGTCGAAGACGGCGGAGAACTCGCCCAGTCGGTCGGAGTCCGTCAGCACCTCCGACACCCTCTGCCTCCACAGGGCTTCGGGAGCCAGGCGACCGGTGATGACAGTGCCACCGGCGACCACGGTCAGGGACATCTGATTGCTCTGCCCCGATTCCACAAGGGCGGCGATGTCAAGGATCAGCTCGTCAGGCTTCGGCATGAGATCGGATTCTATGCGCCGCCCGTCCGGGCGGCCTGGTCGGTGGCACTACCGGGCAAGACGGGGCGCACACGGCTCCCCCGATGCCGTCCTGCCGAACTCGGACACGATCGGGACCGCGGGGTCCGCGGCTCCCCGGCGCAGTCGTCGGCTGCCGCACTTCGCGAGGCAGGCTTGCGGTATCGGGGGTGCGGTCAACGGCCATGGCGGCAGGGACAGTTGTGACGTCGACTGGCATCGCGTGCTCAGGGCCGAGGCGACGCAGGCCGAGGCCCTGGTGCAACAGATCCGGTGAGGGAGCGCACGCCGGCCTGACCTGATGAGCGATCACGGGACCTTGCGGTCGGTTTTCACCCCGGACCCGGTGTTCTGGTCAGGCTGGGGACTTCGGCTGCGGCTCACGGCCTTGGGTGCGCAGTTGCTCGTTGATGCGCCGGGCTTCTTCGAGCTGGTCTTCGAGGATGACGATGCGGCATGCGGCCTCGATGGGGGTGCCCTGGTCGACGAGTTCGCGGGCGCGGGCGGCGATGCGCAGCTGGTAGCGGGAGTAGCGGCGGTGTCCGCCCTCGGACCGCAGGGGGGTGATCAGGCGGTGTTCGCCAAGGGCGCGCAGGAAGGCGGGGGTGGTGCCGAGCATCTCGGCGGCCCGGCCCATGGTGTAGGCGGGGTAGTCGTCGTCATCGAGTGGGGTGACGGGGTGGGTATCGGCAGGGGGCATAGACCTCTTCTTTCGGGGACGCGTCGGGGGGCCCGGGTGCCTGTACGGCACCCGGGCCCCGAGCTTTCAACACCATCTACCGGCTGACTGCGCCGGCCTTGTGTGTCCGCAGGTTCCGCCTGGGAGGGCGGGGCTGCGGGGATCGCGGATGCGTGACCGGGGACCACCTTCCAATCCGGGGTCTGCGGTACCCGGACTTCTTGCTCGCCCGGGCGATCCTGATGGCGTCTGCTCCTTATCTCGTTCGGTTACTCGGTTGTACTGCTGGATACCGCGGGTACTGCTCACGGCCCCTCTTGGGCCGCGTCCTGCTCAACCTGCTTGCACGGCAGTTCGTGTCTGCCGTGCCCTCTTCGACTTCCTGGCTACGACGGAAACCATAACCCTGCGACAAGCCAATGTCTACTCCAGCCATGACAGGTTTTATCCACTAGGAGTGCGTGGGCTTCTGCCGCAGACACACCCGAAAGGGTGCGGTCCCGGGCCCGGAAGGGTGCGGTCCCGGGTTGAATACCGACCCGACGGCTCACACTGAACCTGGCGGTACGACCTGCTCAGGGCGGGAGTGGCGCATCACCGCCGCGTGGTCAGGAGGGGGCAGTGCCGCGGGGAGCGTCGTGCAGGCGCATCACGCAGAGGCTTCGCTACTTGAGCTCGTCTGCGGTGAAATAGCCGTTGTTGATCAGAAGTTCGTAGTTGGTCTTGTCGATGCCGGTCGGCTGCAGCAAGCGGGCGGGCACGACCTTGACGCCGTTGTTGTAGTCACTTCTGTTGTCCACCCACGGCACCCTGTCGCTGAGTATGTCGTCGGCCATGTCTGCGGCGGCTCTGGCGAGGTCGCGGACGTCCTTGAAGACGGTCTGCGACTGCTCACCCGCGATGATCGACTTCACCGAGGGCAGTTCGGCGTCCTGACCGGTGATGACCGGGAGGGGCTTGCCGGCGGAGCCGTAGCCGTCCTGCTTCAGCGCGGACAGGACGCCCCTGGAGATGCCGTCGTACGGCGACAGGACTGCGTCGACCTTCTTGCTGCCGTACCACTTGGCGAGGAGGCTGCTCATGCGCTTTTGCGCCGTCGGCCCGTCCCAGCGCAGGGTGGTGATCTTGCTGAGTTCGGTCTGGCCGGACGGGACGACCAACTGCTTGTTGTCCAGGAACGGCTGCAGGAGCGTCATCGAACCGTTGAAGAAGTATTTGGTGTTGTTGTCGTCGGGGGAGCCTGCGAACAGCTCGATGTTGAACGGGCCCTTGCCGTGCTCCAGGCCGAGCTTCTTGATGATGTAGTGGGCCTGGATCAGGCCGACCATCTCGTTGTCGAAGCTGACGTAGTAGTCGACGTTCTTGGTGCCGAGGATGAGCCGGTCGTAGCAGATCACCGGGATGTGCGCATCGGCGGCCTGTTGAAGCACGCCGTTCAGCGACCTGGCGTCGATGGCCGCGATGATCAGTGCGTCGACGCGCTGCTTGATCAGGTTCTCGATCTGTGAGGCCTGGGCTTTCGGGTCGTCGTCACCGTAGACCAGCTTGGTCTTGTAGCCACTGCCCTTCAGGTCCTCGACGAGGCTCTTGCCGTCGGTGAGCCAGCGCTCGGAGGCCCGCGTCGGCATGGCGATGCCGACGGCACCGCGATCGGACCTGCGCACGGAGCTGCTCTCGCTGTTCTGGCTACAGGCGGACAAGGAGAGGGCCAGGCCGGCGGCTCCAGCGAGGGCGGATCTTCGGTTGAGCATGGTGATCGTTCCTTGTTCTGCTCGTCGTTGAGTGGGGATGACGGCGCATCAGGCGTCGACGGGGGCGGCGGAGCGGGGGCAAGGCGGGCGAGTCGCGAGCGAGCCGGGCGCGCCGTACCCGCTCCCCGGGCCAGAGCCAGGTCCCGCAGATGGGTGCCGCACGGGTAGCTGCCCGGGCGCCCTGGACGGACCGAACTTCAGACAGAGCGGTGCGCCGCCACCGAGGTCGTCGGGGGTCTGGGAGAACAGGTTCCAAGGCGAGTGAACAACCGGCGGGCCTCACTCGAGCGGTTGCGGCCAGGTTGGCCCGGCACGTTGCTCGAGTCGGTGCTCAGGCGCCTCGATGTCCCGCAGATCGCCGATCTCGTCGCCGGTGTGTTCCTGTACGTACGTCAGGCTGCGCCACGGTGTTCCGGTCACGTGCGTGCTGATTCCGGGGATGCACAGGGCAATCGCCTTTCGAACGTTCGAAATCTCGTCATATGTTCGGAATGCTGGCGGCGACGGTAAGGGGGGATATGCAGGGTGTCAACGGGGCGGGTTGGAACGGTTACAGAACGAGGTGGGAGATCGCTTCCGGCCTCTGATGAAGCAGCGGGGAGACGCCTGCGGGAGAGCTACGGACACGCCGTTCCGCGACGTGTGCCACCGCGGGCAGGGGCGACGTCGGACACAGCGCCACGTTCAGGGGAGACAGACGGCCGTGCAGCGGACTCGGCCGCGGTGGACGGCGGGAACATCCCGCGCCGGCATCCGGCAGTTCGTGCCCGACGAGCGGGAGGTTCCCCGAGGTGATCGAGCGGGAGACTGACCGTCGGCCGTCCGCCGACGGCACCGTCCCACGTGTGCGGTTCCCGGTGCCGGAGTGGTTCACCGCTGTAACGGGGTACGACGCGAGCCGACGACCAAGGGGAACTGGGGGCGAATTACGCGTTCTCCACGCCACGAAGTACCAGGTCAGTGGCGTGGCGCGGCGGTCCCGGCGTGGATCTGTGCCGACGGCCACAGCGGGCAGGCGGAACGTGGGCTCATACTGAGCCATGACCAAGCCTGCGGCGCCGAAGCGTCATTTGCCCACCAGCCCCTTCAAGGCCCCGGTCACACCGGCCCCCAAGCACTTCGCCATGGGCGACCAAGTGACACACGACATGTACGGCCTCGGCCGGGTGATCGGCATCGAGGACGGGATCGCGGCGCTCGTCGATTTCGGCTCGACGCAGATGCGGATCTTGAGCCCGTACGCCAAGATGACCAAGCTGTAGCGCCGCCGTGCCCGGTCGCGGCACGCCAGGCCCCACGAGGGACCTGTAACGAAAGGCAGACCTGTCATCGACTCCACGTCGCTGTTCTCCACCCCCCTGGAAGGGCAACCCCGCCGTTCCACGGCACCATCGCCGCCTCCGACGACGACACCCTTCCAGGCCCCGGACTTCGGAGAAGACGAGATCTTCCCGTCCGAGGACGCGCAGGAGCCCGCCCCGGACACGCGCGTGACGCGGCCCAAGGCTGCCTGAGAAAACCAGGTCAAGGGCTGAATGAGCATGACGAAGGCCCTCCGTGGAGATCACGGAGGGCCTTCCTCGTGTGTGCCGGAGTGGGCTACTTGCCGAAACTGACGGTGTTGTTGCAGCCCAGGCTCGAGCCGACGTTGGTGTTCTGCGTGTCGGGCCGGCCGTCCGGGCCGAACGCGGCGGTCTCGCCCTGTACGTCGGTGTTGTCCTCGGTCACCGTGCACGTGGTGCTCTGGTTGACACGGATCGTCTGGGTCTCATGGCCCTTGTGCTCGCGCGCGTGTCCGTGTCCGTGTTTGTGCCCGTCCCCGTGGGCGTAAGCGGTGCCGGCGCCGAGGAAGCCGACGGTGCCGAGGAGGACTGCCACGACAACGGTCTTGCGAGGCTTGCGCATGTCTTCTCCGGGTGTTGAAACGGACGCGAACGAGATCCGCCACGTCTTAGGGTGACTGGAGGTTAATGCGCAAATTTCCTATATGTGCTCGTCGGCACGCCGGATCGTCTGATCAATGAGGGCGGGTTTCGGGCCGACTCCTGGCCCCAAGTCCCCTGTGCTGTCAGGGGCATCGCGAGGCCGAAGCGGTCGTAGACGCTCCGCGCGGAACCACCCGTGCGGCGGTGCCGCGAGCGTGAGGCGGCTTGAGCCGTTCGGCTCCCCGGACGGCCGGTTGCGACCGCCCGCTCGCCTCGACCCTGATCCATGATGCGATCGGGCGTGGGAGCGCCGTCAGCAGCGTCCTGACCCGTGGCGTACTGGGGCCGCTACCGCCGGTCAGGTTTGTCGATCAGCTGCCACAACCTCCCCAAGGTCGATGAAATCGCCTAAATTGCTCGGGTCAGGATGAATGCGGCGGATGCAGATCACTGCAGATCCCCGATCGCATGCGGCCCAGGTGGTATCCGAGCAGTGAGCGGAGGCGACAGTCGGGCGTGGTGAATGCCAGAGGCGCCGTGCGGCCCTTGGAGCGGCAGCGGATGCGGATGCGGCTGCTCGGCGCCGTGGACGAGGACCGGCGCGATGTCGAGGTGGTGCTGACCGCGCTCCAGCAGGCGGTGGCCGAGGTGCACGGCCTGGGCGGCATGGTGCATCTGCCGGGCGGCGGCATGAGCGGCGTCCTCTACCTGGTCGCCGACAGTGGACTGCCGGAGTCGATGACCCGGCCCTGGCTGATCATCCCGGCCCGGGGCAAGGCGCCGCCCAGCAGGGCCGCCCGCAGTGACACCGTCGCCTGGCAGCGCGACCTGGCCCCGCCCGACCCCGTGCCCGGCCGGGACCCCGCCGCCCTGTGGCCTTCCGGGCTCCCCGTCGGCATCGGGCACCTGGCCGTCCCCGTTCCGGGCGGCGGCGGGCGGCGCGGCGCGCTCTCCGTACTCTTCGCTCCGGGCGCCGAGCCCGGAGCGGCGGAGCACCCGTTTCTGCACGAGGTGGCGGCCTGGATGTCCGGGAGGCTCAGGTCGTCCGGGATCCTCAGTCCGTCCCCCACCCTGCTGCAGGCCCTGCAGCACGGGCCGGGGCCGCGGGATGCCCCGGCGGCGGATGTGGAAGGGGCGCCGGCTCTCACGTATACCTGGGACCTGCGCACCGGCGAGCTGACCGCCGGCGAGCCCGTCGAGGAGGTGCTGCCCGGCATCGATCCGGAGATCATGACCGGCGGTATCGAGGCGTGGGCGGCGCTGATCCACCCGGACGACCTGCCGGCGGCGGTGGCCGGCTTCGACACGGGCATCCAGGAGCGCGGCGGCTTCCGGCACGAGTACCGGATCCGGCGCCAGGACGGCACGTACCGCTGGATCGAGGCCCGGGCCCGGACGATCACCGACGAGGAAGGGGCGCCGGTGAAGGTGACCGGCACCGTCCGGGACAGCAGCGAGACGCACTCCGCCACCGAGACGGTGGGGCGGGCGCTGCGGCACATGAGCGACGGCTTCGTCTCCCTGGACACGGACTGGCGCATCGAGTTCCTCAACCAGGCCGCCGAGCGGCTCTTCGGACCCGCGGGAGAGGTCGCCGGGGCGCTGCTCTGGAACGTTCCCGCAGTGCGTGCCGTGCGGGGGCTGGAGCAGCGGTGCCGGGCCATCGCGGCCGAGGGCCGGCCGGCCGGCTTCGACGTGCCGTGGCCGGACGGGACGTCCTGGTACCACCTGCGGCTGGTGCCGGTGCCGGAAGGCCTCACCCTCTACATCACCGACACCACCGAGCGGCATCTCCGGGAGGTCGAGCGGGCCGCCGCGGAACGCGCGGCCGCGGAACGGGCGGCCCTGGTGCAGCGGATCACGCGGGAGCTGGCCGAGGCCGTCACGGCCCAGGATGTGATGGCGGCGGTGGCCGACGGCGTGATGACCCCCCTCGGCGCCAGCGGACTGATCATGCTCGGCGTGGTCGACGACCGGCTGGCCGTGGTCGGCTCCCGGGGATACCCGCAGCACTTCACCCGGGTGCTGGAAGGGCAGTGGACGGTGCGGGACACCACCAACCCGGTGGGGGACGCCCTGCGCACCCGCACCCCCCTCCACATCGCCTCCCCGGAGGAGTTCCGGAAACGCTATCCGCAGGCCGAGGCCCTGATCCGGGAGGGCGGCGAGCAGGCGTGGGCCTTTCTGCCGCTGGCGGTGTCGGGGCGCGGGATCGGCGCGGCGGTGATCTGTTTCGACCGGCCGCGGGCGCTGGACGACGACGAACGGACGCTGCTGACCGCGCTCAGCGGACTGATCGCGCAGGCCCTGGAGCGGGCGGGGCTCTACGACGAGGCGACGACCCGGGCTCGTACCCTCCAGCGCAGCCTGTTGCCGCAGGCGCTGCCCGAACTGCCCGAGGTGACGGTGGCGGCGCGCTACCAGCCGGCCAAGCAGGGAGCCGACGTCGGCGGCGACTGGTACGACGTGATCCCGCTCTCCGCGGCCCGGGTGGCCCTCGTGATCGGCGACGTCATGGGCCACGGCATGGCCGAGGCCGCGACCATGGGCGGGCTCCGCACAGCCGTCCGCACCCTGTCGGAGCTGGAGCTGCCGCCCGACGAAATCCTCGGCCACCTCAACGACATCGTCGGTGAACCGGGCACCGACACCTTCGCCACCTGTCTGTACGGCATCTACGACCCGGTGACCCGGCAGTTGTCCTACGCCAGCGCCGGTCAGCCGCCGCCGGCGGTGGCCCGGCCCGACGGCACCGTCACCTTCCTGCCCATGACCCCGGACCCGCCGCTGGGCGTGGCCACTCCCCCGTTCGAGACCCTCGAGACCGTGCTGCCCGCGGAAAGCCTGCTCGCTCTCTACAGCGACGGTCTGGTGGAGAGCAAGGACAGGGACGTCACCACCGGCATGAACCGCCTCGCCGAGCTGCTCTTCCAGTCCGTGAACGCCGGGCCGGCCGCACCGGCGGACGGGTCCGGCCTGGACGCCCTCTGCGCCGCCATCACCACGGCTCTGCTCCCCGCCCACGGCGCGCTGACCGACGACGCCGCCCTGCTGCTGGCCCGCACCCACCCGCTGGACGCGGAGAACGTCGCCGAGTGGCCGTTGCCGGAGGACCCGGTGGCGGCGGGCCGGGCCCGCGAGCTGGTCCGCGCCCAGCTCACCGACTGGGACCTGGCCGACGAGGACCTGGTCATGACCACCGAGCTCCTGGTCAGCGAGCTGGTCGGGAACGTGATCCGGCACGCCGTCGGCCCCATCCGGCTGCGCATGCTCCGCAGCCGCGCGCTGATCTGCGAGGTCTCCGACGCCAGCCTGACCACGCCGCACATCCGGCACACCTCCGCCACCGACGAGGACGGCCGCGGCCTGCAGCTCATCTCCGCACTCTGCCGGCGCTGGGGCACCCGCCACACCCGCACCGGCAAGTCCATCTGGACCGAACAGGCCCTGCCCGGCGCCTCCGTCGAGACCTGACGCTGTGGTCGGGTGCGGTCAGGTCAGCGGATCGAGGAACGTCAGTACGGAGGCGTCCTCCTCGATCAGCGGGGTCAGGGCGGCGTTGAAGGGGGCGCCGTAGGGCTGCTTCAGGTGCGCCTGGAAGGCGTCCTCGTCGCGGTACACCTCGAAGATCCAGAAGGCGCGCGGGTCGGCGGCCTTGGTGTAGGCGTCGAAGGCGAGGTTGCCTTCCTCCTCGCGGACCTTCTCGGCGTACTCCCGCAGCAGGCGGGCGACCTCGTCCTCCGTTCCCTCGCGGGCGGTGAACTCGGCGAACAGGGTCTTGGTCACTGTGGTGTCTCCTTGCGTTGTCGGGGAGTGTCCGGTGGGTGATCAGCGCTCGGCCAGCTCGCTCTGCCACGGCGGGTTGGGACCGGCGACAGCGCAGGTCAGGGCCGCGACCCGGGCGGCGAACACACAGGCTTCGGCGACGGCGGCCAGGTCCAGGTCCGGGAGCCGGCCGCCGAGGAATCCGCGCCCGCCGAGGTGGTGCAGCAGGCCGGCCGTGAAGGAGTCCCCCGCCCCGACCGTGTCGACCACCTGCGTCGCGACTGCGGGCACCTGGATCCGTTCGCCGTCGAGGGAGGCCAGGGCCCCGTCGGCGCCGCGCGTGATCACGACGAGCCGTACTCCGGCGGCGTGCCAGATGTCGCAGGCCTTCTCGGGAGGCGTGTCCGGCAGGAGGAGTGCCAGGTCGTCCTCGCTCAGCCGCAGTACGTCGGCGAGGCTGCACCAGTGCTCCAGCCGGGCGCGGTAGACCTCGGGACGCACCAGCAGCGGCCGTACGTTGGGGTCGATGCTGATGGTGGTCCGGGCAGCGGCAGCCGCCAGGAAGTCCTCCACCACCGCGGCGCCGGGCTCGCGTACCAGCGCGAGGGAGCCGGTGTGCACACAGGCGGTGTCGGACAGGTCCACCTTTGCCAGTTCCGCAGGGGCCCATTGCCAGTCGGCCGTGTTCTGGGCGTGGAAGGAGAACGCGGCCTGCCCCTGGGCGTCCAGTTCCGCGACCGCCAGCGTGCTCGGTTCGGCGGCCGCGACGGCGTGGGAGAGGTCCACTCCGGACGCCTCAAGACGAGCCCGGAACAGGCGTCCGAACACGTCGCCGGAGAACCGGGCGAGAAAGCGGGCCGGGGTGCCCAGTCGGGCCAGGGCCACGGCCGTGTTCGCAGGTCCGCCGCCGGGCAGCACCCGCAGGGCGAGCTCGTGCGGGGCGCTCGCCGGTTCGGTGAAGGCGTCCGCGACGCACTCTCCCAGGACGGTGATCTGACGCGGGCTCATGGGCTGGCCTTCTTTCCGGCTGCTTTCCGGTTGCTTTCCGGCTGCGGACCTGCAGCGGAGGGACGTTGCCGATTTGTGACGAGTGCAAGGCATTGACGTTGCCGCGAGCCGGAGTCCATCATCCTCGCCATGCGGTGTCAACGTTGACATAAGTCAACGATGACACCGGGCACCACCGGGCAACTCCGGGCACCATGCGCAACTTGCTCTGATGCCGACCCCGCCGCTCGCTATCCCGCAGGAGTCGTTCATGTCTCGCACCACTCGTCTGTCCCCCACCCTCGTCAGAGCCGCTGCGGTCACGGGCATCGCGGCCCTCACCCTGACGGCCTGCGGATCCGGCTCCAAGGGCTCCGCGGGGTCCGGCTCGGGCACCGTCAAGGTCGGTCTGATCACCAAGACCGACACCAACCCGTTCTTCGTGAAGATGAAGGAGGGTGCGGAGAAGGCCGCCAAGCAGGACGGCGTCCAGCTGATGACCGCCGCGGGCAAGTTCGACGGGGACAACGCC
>Ga0105246_10000812_pt1 | contig 17771 bp, 16 predicted proteins | sample KBSM64metaG_FD_99694 | JGI IMG/M metagenome (GOLD analysis project Ga0105246, IMG submission 99694) | Miscanthus rhizosphere microbial communities from Kellogg Biological Station, Michigan, USA - KBS M6-4 metaG | ecosystem: Host-associated > Plants > Roots > Rhizosphere > Soil | place...
ACAAGCCGCCATGATGGTGCCAGCCATGCCCGCCATCGTCATACTGCCAGAAGGTCAGCACGCCGAAGGCAATGGCCAGGGCGGTAAAGACAATGGCGCGATGCAGGCGCCGTTCCGGCGAATAGCGCCAGCCATAGGGGCCGCAACCGCCCTCCATGCCGCCTTGCAGGTTCTTCACCAGATCGGGCGGCGGGTCTTTGCCCTGATCGGCATAGCTCTTGATGATGTCCAGGGCGCGGTTGGCGCGGGCGTGCCGTGACCAGCCCCAGGCCAGGGCGCAAACCATCCAGAACAGGGGGAAAATCAGCCACCAGAAGCGGGAAAACGTCCAGTAAACATCGTGGTCCATGGGGGTAGCTCTCTTTGAGTCTCTTGGCCTTGACCCTTATTGGCCGCCCCATGGGCTCGTGGATGCAGCGTTTTAGGGCAGGTTTTTCAAGGCTTCCGGCGGGGCCAGTTCCACCTTCTCGATCCTCTCGGCCCGGCCGGTAATTTTACTGGTCGATACCAGGATATTCTTGATGTCGGCATCGGCCTGGTTGAAGTGGGTTTGCAGCTTGCCGACCCGCTCCGACAACAGCCGCACATCGTTGAGCAGGGCCCCGACTTCCTTCTTGATCAGATCGGCCTGTTCGCGCATGCGCGCATCCTTCATCACCGTCTGGATGGTGTTGATCGCCAGCATCAGGATATTGGGCGACACCACGATCACATTGGCGCGATGGGCTTTCTGAATCACATCGGCAAAGCTGTCATGCAGATCGGCATAGAGCGATTCCGAGGGTACGAACATGATCGCCGGAGTCTGAACCTCACCCGGGATCAGGTATTTTTCCGCGATGTCGCTGACATGCTTGCTCACGGTGTTGCGCACCTGGGCCTGGGCGGATTTCTTTTCCTCATCACTGACCGCATTGCGCAACAGGCCGAAGCCTTCCAGCGGAAATTTGGAATCGATCACCAGCAGCGCTTTGTTGCCGGGAATGCGGATCACACAATCGGGCCGGTTGCGGTTGGAAAGCGTGAACTGGAAATCGTAAAGCGACACCGGCAGGCCGTCGCGAACGATCTCTTCCATCTGCGCCTGGCCAAAGGCGCCGCGCGACTGTTTGTTGGCCAGAACCTGCTGCAGGGAGACCACCTGTCCCGACAAGGCTGAGATGTTTTTTTGCGCCTCGTCGATCACGCTGAGCCGCGCACCGATCCCGCCCAAGGTTTCTGCCGTCTTGGTGGCGTTCTCGCTCAAACTGTCGCCCAGGCGTTGCTTCAAGGCTTCGACCTGGACGGATGTCTGGCGGAACTGCTCGGCAATGGCGCCCTGGCCGCGGATCACCTCATCCAGCCGAGGGTCCGCCGGCTGTTCCGCAGCCGGTTTGGGCCGGGCGAAAGCCAGAATCAGCGCGCCTAGAACCACGGCCACAGCCAATACAATCAACGCTAATTCCATGAATCCTTGACCCAAAAGGCTCGAAAGCCTATCTCCAGCCCATGACTGTACGCCCTATCATAACCGCGCCCGATCCGCGCCTCCAAGCCGTCTCCAGCGATGTGGAAAAGGTGGATGACGAGATCCGCAAGCTGGTCGACGACATGGCCGACAGCATGTACGAGGCCGATGGCATCGGCCTGGCGGCGGTGCAAATCGGGGTTGCCAAGCGGGTGATCGTGATCGACCTGGATCAGAAAGAAGGCAAGAAGAACCCGCGCGCCTTCATCAATCCCAGGATCACCTGGGCCTCAGAAGAAATGGCGGTGTTCGAGGAAGGCTGCCTGTCGGTGCCGGAAATCTGGGACGATGTGGAACGCCCCGCCCGCATCAAGGCGGAGTATCTGGACCGCGACGGCAACAAGCAGTTGCTGGAAGCCGATGGCATGCTGGCCACCTGTTTGCAGCATGAGATGGATCACCTGAACGGGGTGCTGTTCATCGACCATCTGTCGCGGCTGAAGCGGAGCATGGCGATCAAGAAGCTCACCAAGGCCAAGAAGCTTAAAGAGACGGCCTGATCGCATGGCCCTCAGGTTGGCATTCATGGGTACCCCCGATTTCGCGGTGCCCACCCTTGCCGAGTTGATCGCCCAGGGCCACGACATTGCCGCCGTCTATTCCCAGCCGCCGCGTCCCAAAGGCCGCGGCATGGCGCTGGAGCCGGGCCCGGTTCATGCCTTTGCCGAACGCGCCAAGCTGCCGGTGCGCACGCCGCTGTCTTTGAAAGGCGAAGACGAGCAGGCGGCTTTCGCGGCGCTGGAGTTGGATGCCGCCATTGTGGTGGCTTACGGCCTGTTGCTGCCCAAGCCCATTCTGGAAGCGCCCATGCTTGGCTGTTTCAACCTGCATGGCTCGCTTTTGCCGCGCTGGCGCGGCGCCGCCCCCATCCAGCGCGCGGTGATGGCGGGTGATGCCGAGACCGGCGTGATGGTGATGCGCATGGACGAAGGGCTGGACACCGGCCCGGTGCTGATGGCGGAGCGTGTCAAGATCGGGCGCAAGACCAGCGGCGAACTTACGTCGGAACTGTCGCGGCTGGGCGCCGACCTGATGATGCGGGCCTTGGGGGCACTGGAACGCGGCGGCGTCGCGCCACAGGTGCAGCCCCAGGAAGGCGTCACCTACGCCAAAAAAATCCTGAAAGACGAAGCGCGTATCGACTGGTTGAAAAGCGCCGGCGAGATCGACTGTCTGATCCGGGGGCTTTCGCCCGCACCCGGCGCTTTCACCGAAGTCAAAGGTGAAAGGCTGAAAATTCTCTATGCCATGCCCGTAAAAGATCGCGGAGGGCCAGGCGAAGTCATTACCGACGACCTGACGGTGGCATGCGGCGAAGGCGCCTTGAAACTGATGAAAGTCCAGCGCGCCGGCAAAGGCGTGATGGAAGCGCGAGAATTGCTCAAGGGCTTTCCGCTGCCGCCCGGCACAAAGCTCGGTTGATGACGCGCTTCCGCCTCACCCTGGAATATGACGGCTCGCCCTTTGTCGGCTGGCAGCGCCAGGACAATGGGCCTTCGGTGCAAGGCGCGCTGGAAGAGGCGATAGAGAAATTATCCGGCGAACGGGTGACGGTGACGGGCGCTGGCCGCACCGATGCCGGAGTGCATGCCTTGGGCCAAGTGGCGCATTTCGATCTGGAGAAGGCGTTCGAACCCGGCAAGATTCGCGACGCGCTGAATCATTTTTTGCGTCCCAACCGGATCGTGGTGCTGGATGCGGCGGCTGCCGATGGGGAATTCCATGCCCGCTTTTCCGCCACGGCGCGGCACTACCTGTTCCGCATCCTCAATCGCCGCAGTCCGCCGGCTTTGGAAACAGGCAAGGTCTGGCATATCTCGCCCAAACTGGATGCCGAGGCCATGCATGCGGCGGCACAGGTGCTGGTGGGCCAGCATGATTTCACCACCTTCCGTGCCGCCGAATGCCAGGCGCAATCGCCGGTGAAAACCCTGGACCGGCTGGATGTCAGCCGCCGGGCCGACGAAATCCATATCGAGGCCTCGGCGCGCTCTTTTCTGCATCACCAAATTCGTTCGTTTGCGGGGACCTTGAAGCTGGTGGGCGAAGGCAAATGGACCGCGCGCGATGTCGTCGAGGCGCTGGCGGCCAAAGACCGCGCACGCTGCGGCCCGGTTTCTCCGCCGGATGGGCTGTATCTGGTGCGGGTGGATTATTAGAGCGATTGTCACCCCCGGCGATCATCGCGGCGTAGGCCGCGATGTGATGGAGTTCGTAGCGGCAGCGTACGAACGACCCAGGTACCCCAAACCTATAGGTGTCTATTGCCTAGGTCCCCTCCCACTCGCGCAGCAGTGCTGCGCTCGGCCGGGGATGACACTGGAGTTAAAGATCGACAAGGGTAACGCTTCCGGGATCGATGGGCTCGCCCAAGAAAATCTCGCCCAGATGCGCAAACCGTCCCGGTGCATCGGTGGCCAGGAACAGAGAAGAGCCCGTGCTACCGTTTTCCAACAGCAACTGCTCGCGCAGAATTTTTTCCACCGCCACAGCGGTGGTTTCGGCGCTGTCGATCAACACCACATCCGGTCCCGCGACTTTTGCGATGGTCTGTTTCAGGACTGGAAAATGGGTGCAGCCCAACACCAGGCCGCGCGGATGCGGCACAGTGGCGAGTAGCGGATCGAGATAGCGATGCGCCACCAGCTCGGGGATGGGACCATCGCGCAAGCCTTCTTCCGCCAGACCCACGAACAACGGACAGGCCTGTTGCACGACAGGCATCTGGGGGCTTAGCGCCTGGATGGCGCGGACATAGGCGCCGCCTTTCACCGTGCCTTCGGTGGCGATCACCGCGATGGGACCATCAGGGGCTGCCGCCACGGCGGCCTGCGCGCCCGGCTCGATCACCCCCACCACGGGCAATGGGGCCAGGGTTTCGGCCAAGGTAAGGAGTGCGGCGGCGCTGGCGGTGTTGCAGGCCACCACCAACAGTTTGATGTCATGCTTCATCAAGGCCGCGCTGGCCTGCACCGCATAGCGCGTCACCGTGTCGGCGCTTTTGGTGCCGTAAGGCAGCCGCGCCGTATCGCCCAGATAAACAAAAGATTCGCTCGGCAACCGCGCTTTGAGCGCGCGCATTACCGTCAAACCGCCCATGCCGGAATCGAATATGCCGATCGGGTTCAAAGCGGCGGCTTGGCGAAATAGGCCGCAAGCACTGCCGCATAAATGTCGGTGAGGGCGGCGATTTCCGCCACCGGCACGCATTCATCGGCCTTATGCATAGTGGTGCCCGCCAACCCCAACTCCACCACCGGGCAGACATCCTTGATGAAGCGGGCGTCGGAAGTGCCACCGCTGGTGGAAAAGAACGGCGCCTGGCCGGTGATACCGGCAATGGTGTCGCTGACCAGCTGGGTGAACTTTCCCGGGGCGGTGAGGAACGACACGCCGCTGGTCTGGGACGTCACCTCTATCTCGCAGCCGGATTGTTTCGCGATGATGGAGGCGCGATCCTTGACCCAGTTGGTCAGGCTTTCCGGCGTGTGCTTGTCATTGAAACGGATATTGAAGGCCGCCCGCGCTTCCCCCGGAATCACATTGGTGGCGTCATTGCCCACATCCATGCTGGTGAAACCCAGGGTGGAAGGGTCGAAATGCTCGCTGCCCTTGTCCAGCTTGTGGCTCGCCAGTTGGGTGATCAGCTCCGCCAGCGGCGGGATGGGATTTTTGGCTTTCTGGGGATAGCCGACATGGCCCTGCACGCCTTTGGCCACCAGCTTGAAATTGATCGAGCCGCGCCGGCCGATCTTCAAAGTGTCGCCGGCATGGCCGACCGACGTGGGCTCGCCCACCACGCAGTGATTGATTTTTTCCCCGCGCGCCGCCAGCCAATCCAGCATCTTGACGGTGCCGTTAACGGCAATGCCTTCCTCGTCGCCAGTGATCAGCAGGCTGATGGAGCCTTTCGGCTTTCCCGTTTTCGCCGCCGCCGCGACAAAGGCGGCAATAGCGGATTTCATGTCGGCGGCGCCACGGCCATAGAGCATGCCGTCGCGCACTTCCGCGGCAAAGGGATCGGCGTTCCAGCCCTCGCCCACCGGCACCACATCGGTGTGGCCGGCAAAGCAGAAATGCGGCCCTTCCGTTCCCAGCCGGGCATAAAGATTGTCGACATCGCCGAACGGCAAACGATGGGTGACAAAGCCCAGTTCTTTCACCACCCGTTCCAGAATGTCCAAGGCGCCCGCATCCTTCGGCGTCACCGAGGGACGGCGGATCAGGGCCTGGGCCAGAGCGAGGGCGTCTATTTGAATGGACATCAATCCCTGAGCAATTCGTTGATCGAAGTCTTGGCGCGGGTCTTCTCGTCCACCTGCTTGACGATGACGGCGCAATAAAGATTGGGGCCGTTACCAGACGGCGCCGAACCGGAGACCACCACCGAATAAGGCGGCACCTTGCCCAGATGCACTTCGCCGGTGGCGCGGTCGATTATCTTGGTGGAGGCCGACAGGTACACGCCCATGGACAGCACACTGCCTTCGCCCACGATCACGCCTTCGGCCACTTCGGCGCGGGCGCCGATAAAACAATTGTCTTCGATGATGGTGGGTGCGGCCTGCAACGGCTCCAGTACCCCGCCCAAACCGGCGCCACCTGAGATATGGCAATGCGCGCCCACTTGCGCGCAGGAACCCACCGTCGCCCAAGTGTCGATCATGGTGCCTTCGCCCACCCGCGCGCCGACATTGACAAAGCTGGGCAGCAGCACCGCGCCCTTGGCGATAAAAGCGGAACGGCGCACCACCGCCCCCGGCACGGCGCGAAAACCGGCGGCGCGGAACTTGGCTTCGTCCCAGCCCAGGAATTTGGAATCCACCTTGTCCCACCACACTGCTTCGCCCGGCGCCCCGGAAATCAGCTTCATGTCATTGAGACGGAAAGACAGCAGCACGGCTTTCTTCAGCCACTCATGCACTTTCCACGCGCCGTCGATCTTTTCGGCCACCCGCAGCGAACCATTGTCCAGCGCGTCCAGCGCGGCTTCCACCGCGTCGCGTTCCGTGCCTTTGGAAGTCACGTTCAATTGATCGCGCTTTTCCCAGGCGGCATTAATAGCGGCGCTCAAATCACTCATGGTCAAATCCTGATACTGTCGAGGAACTGGGTCAGATTTTCTGTCTGATGGTCGATGTCGCTTTCGGCCACCTCCATCACCGGCCCGTGCTTGCCCCACAGCGCATCATTTTTCAACCATACCGTCGTCATACCTAATGCGCGCGCCGGCACCAGATTGCGCGGCAGGTCGTCAAACATGGCGGCTTTGGGACCTTCCACGCCGCCTGCCGCCATCACCCGGGCATAGGCCTGCGGCATCGGCTTGGGGACAAAATCCATGCTGCGGATGTCCCATACGGCGTCGAAAATTCCGGCCAGGCCGATACGGTCCAGGATGCGGGCGGCATGATTGGCGCAGCCATTGGTGAAAACAAAACGCCGTCCAGGCAGACGCTCCAGGGCTGTCTTCAGTCCGGCATCCGGCGCCAGATCGCCCAGATCAATGTCGTGCACAAAGCGCAGATAGTCTTCGGCATCGCAGTCATGCTCGCGCATCAAGCCGTTCAAAGTGGTGCCGTACTGGCGATAAAGGTCTTTTTGCACCCCCCGTGCCGCCTCGCGGGGCAGGCTGAGAAAGCCCTCCACATAGTCGGTCATGCGGCTTTCGATCTGCGCGAAAATACCGTTGTCGGCGCAGTACAGGGTATTATCCAGGTCGAAAATCCAGTCCCTCACATGCCGGAAATCCGGCCCGGAATCGGGCCCGGAATCCGCCTGGAATCGGTCATTTTCCACGACTGGGGCGCTTTCCATGGGCCCTGAACATGGCGTGGGCGGGCAGACGGCGCAAGGAGGTTAACGGACGTCCACCAAACCCATTTAAAGGCTGTTAAAGGCCTAAAAGGCAGAATGTGCGTTGGGAGCGGCAGAAAGCTAAGGACCATGGACCAGACATCTTCCGCCGGCCGCGGCCAGCACAAGCCCGGCCTGGATCCGCGCGATGCGCTGGATATCCTGGATGTCCGTTCGGCCAAGCCCGGCGGCGCCAATGAGCTTGCCAGCCGCACCGATGCCGGCGCCGATGTGCTGCATTATCTCGCCACCCATGGCGCGCCCGCCACCCGCCAAGCGGTTGCAGCCAATATCGCCACACCGGCCCTCACCAATCGCGTCCTGGCGAATGACGAATGCGAGGATGTGCGCGCCGAGCTTGCGGCCAAGATCGCCCGCCTTATGCCGGGGCTGAGCGAACGCGAAAGCTCGCATGTCGTGGCCTTGACCATCGAGACTCTGGAAACTCTGGCGCGGGACGCCGCCGTGCGGGTGCGCGCCATTCTGGCGGAAGAGATCAAATATCTGAACTGCATCCCCAAGCACATCGCCTTGCAGTTGGCGCAGGACGTGGAAAGCATCGTGGCCGCGCCGATCCTGGAATACTCACCGCTTCTGTCCGATGCCGATCTGATCGAGATCATCGCTTCCGGTCAGGTGCAGGAAGTGTTGACCGCGATCGCCAAGCGCAAGCCGGTGAGCGAGCCGGTCAGCGATGTGCTGGTGCAGTCGTTGAACGTACCGGCGGTGGCGGCGCTGTTGGTCAACCCGGATGCCCGTATCCGCAAGGAGGCGATGGACCGGATCATCGACCGGATCGAGGAAGTGTCGAGCTGGCAGGTGCCTTTGGCGTTGCGCGCCGATCTTTCCGCCCGCGCCATCCGCCGCATCGCCGGCCTGGTGGGGGCTTCCATCCTTGAGCGATTGGCGGCGCGCAATGACTTGTCCGAAGGCACGCGCGCGCATTTGAACCGCGAGCTGCGGATTCGATTGGCGGAATCGCCGGCGGAGGACAGCGGGATTTCAGCCGCCGAGACCGTGGCCGCGGCCACAAGGGAAGGCCGGCTGGACAGCGGTTTTGTGGAGAATGCGGCGCAAAACGGCCAGCGCGATGTCGTGGTGCTGGCCTTGGCGCAACTGGCCAATATCGGCGAACAGACGGTGAAGAAAATCCTGACGGCGGGCGGCGCCAAGCCGCTGGTGGCGCTGGTGTGGCACACCCATCTGTCCATGCGCGTGGCATTCAAGATCCAGACTTTCATTATGAAATTGCCGACGCGGGATGTGTTGCCGGCGCGCGGCGGGGTGGGTTTCCCGCTCAGCAAGGAAGAGATGCGCTGGCATCTCAATTACTTCAACATCGCGGCCTAGAGCGCGATCTGAATCAAATCGCGCTCTAGATTTCTAATGGTCGCGCAATTTACGGATGAATTGCTGCGCGTTTCATCCGATCGCGCTCTAGGGCTTAAGCCCATCCTGTCCGATATGGGCGACATAGCCGGTGCGTCCCTTGGTGGGCGTGGCGGCAAAGCCTGCCTCGGTGAGGCCGCGGGTCACGCAATTCTGCGCGCCCAGAACCTCAAAGACGACGGAGGTGACGCAGAATTTTTGCGCACCCCCCACAAATACGCTGCCGTTTTTCCTCTGCGCCAGCAGGAAGACCGTATCGGTTTTGAGCGGCGTGGTGACCGCCTTGGCGCAAGCCCTGGGTTCGACCGTCCACCAGCCGCGCGACACCGGCTTGCCATGCTCGATCTGGCCCAGCGCCACCAACAGCGCCTCGCCGGAGTCATTGCAGACGGTATAGCCGGAAGGCGCGATTTTCTTGGCGGCCTCTTGCTCCAAAGCGTTGAACAGCTCGGCATTGCCGGCATTGGGGCCGAAATGCATGCGGCCACGGAAATCCGCCAGCGCCGCGCCGGTCGCCTTGTCCGGCTTGCCGTCGATGCGGACAATGGCATAGCCATTGTCCTTGAGCAGGCGCTTGACCCCGGCAAGCTGTGCTTCGCTTAAGCTCATCACCGGTTTTTCATCGAAATTCATGGTCCAGGCGCTTTTGCCGCGATTGGCGATAGCGGCGAAGGGCAGGGCAAAACTGTCCTCGGCGGTGCAAGTGGGCTGGGTCACCGATTGCTTGAGGGTGAAGTTGGCGTCCTTGACGCAAACGGGATAGCTGCCGCCCCAGGCGCGCGGCGAGCCGGAATGGGCGAGAGCTGAGCGGGCATGAACCAGATAGCTTTCCGCCTTCAACACTTCCTTGCGGGCGGTCTGGCAATCACCAGGCGCGATACGGGTCCAGCCTTGGGTCTCGCTGCCCGGGGACTGAATGGCCGAGGTGGCCGCGTACAGAATGTAACTGGTGCGGTTGCACAAAGTGAGAGCCGCCTGCGCCGGCCTGGCCTCAAAGCAACAGGCCAGAAATGCTAGCGCCAGCAGCGCCCACCGCAAACTCATTCGCTGGTGATGAGCGTGCCCGCGCCATGCTCGGTAAAGAGCTCGAGCAGCAGCACATGGGGAATGCGCCCATCCAGGATGACGGCGGCATTGACGCCGCCTTCCACCGCATCGATGGCGGTTTGAATCTTGGGAATCATGCCGCCTGAAATCGTGCCATCGGCGATCAGGGCGCGCGCCTCGCGCACCGTCAATCTGGGAATCAGTTTCTTGTCCTGGTCCAGAACGCCTTCCACATCCGTCAACAACACCAAGCGTTCGGCCTTGAGCGCGCAGGCCACCGCGCCCGCCACCGTGTCGGCATTGATATTGTAAGTCTCGCCTTTGCGGCCCACGCCGATCGGCGCGATCACCGGAATGGTCTCCGACTTCATGATGGAGTGCAGCACTTCCGGATTGACGGTGTCGGGCTCGCCGACAAAGCCCAGATCGACCGCCACCCGTTCGCCGGTCTTGGGGTCGGTCTGGTGCATCGCCACCTTGCGGGCGATCACCAGATTGCCGTCCTTGCCGGACAAGCCGACGGCCCTTCCACCTGCCGCGTTGATGCCGGTGACAATCTGCTTGTTGATGGAGCCGGTCAGCACCATCTCAACCACTTCCACCGCCGCTTCGTCGGTGACGCGCAAACCGTCGATGAAACTGGATTGGATGTTGAGTTTTTTGAGCATGGCGCCGATCTGGGGGCCGCCCCCATGCACCACCACCGGATCGATACCCGTCTGCTTCATCAGCACAATGTCTTGCGAGAAGTCATGCGCGCCGGTGCCGGTCATGGCGTTGCCGCCATACTTCACCACAATGGTTTTCTGGTCGTATTTGAGAATGTAGGGCAGCGCCTCGACCAGCACCCGGCCCGTCTGGCGCCAGCGTGCCAGGGTGCGCAGGTTCCGGTCTTCAGACTCGTCGGAGGATCCGGCCATGAGGCTGCCCTTGGAAAACGGGGCCTTATAGCGCGACAGGCCCGCTCTCCCAACCCTTTATTGGGCTAAAGCCGCAAGATGGCTGCGCAATTCAGGAATACCATCCCCCTCAAGAGCGGAGGTCGTCTGCACTTCCGCCAGCGCAGCCGTATGTTTCGCGGCTTCGCGGGCGGCGGCGGAAAGGGCTGTGGCACGTTCGGATGCTTTGAGCTCATCCGCCTTGGTTAAGACCAGGCCATAGGACACCGCCGCCTGATCCAGCAGTGTCATCACCTGCCGGTCGCTGTCCATCACCCCGCGCCGGGCATCGATCAGCAGCAGCACCCGGCGCAACCGCGCGCGATGGCGCAGATAGGCGAAGATCATTTCCTGCCAGCTATCGGATTCGCTCTTGGAGCGCTTGGCGAAACCGTAACCGGGCAGGTCCACCAGCATCAGCCTGCCGCCCAGATTGAAGAAATTTATCTGGCGGGTGGCGCCCGGCGTCTGAGACACCCGCGCCAGGCTTTTGCGTCCCGTTAGGGCGTTGACCAGGCTGGACTTGCCGGCATTGGAGCGGCCGACAAAAGCCACTTCGTTCAAGCTGTCCGGCGGCAGCTTGTCGGCGGAGGTGGCGCCCCAGATGAAATCGCAAGCGCCCGCGAATAATTTGCGCGCGGCTTCGATTTCGTCCGTTTCGCTCATCTCCTGCTCAGGATTTCTTCGATTTGATATTGTCGAAGAAGGTGATCTCCACGCCTTCGCGCTTCATGATGTAGGTCTGCTGGATCACCGACAGAAGATTGTTCCAGGCATAGTAAATCACCAGGCCTACCGGAAAGGTACCGAACATGAAGGTGAAGATCACCGGCATGAAAGAGAACATCTTGGCCTGCACCGGATCGGGCGGCGGCGGGTTCAACTTGGTCTGCACCCATTGGGTGATGCCGTACAGGATCGGCCAGACCCCAATGGACAAGAAACTCAGCGCGGCTCCAACGAAGGAAAACGGCGTGTGGGACAAATGTTCGATCAACGCATGCGGGCTGAAAGGTAAAAGGCCGAACAGGTTGAGAACCGAAGTGGGATCCTGCGCCGACAGGTCATGAATCCAGCCATAGAAAGGCGCGTGCCGCATCTCAATGGTGACGTACAGCACCTTATAGAGCGAAAAGAACACCGGAATGGTGAGCAGGATCGGCAGGCAGCCCGACAGCGGATTGGCTTTTTCCCGCTTGTACATCTCCATCATGGCGATCTGCATTTTCTGCGGATCTTCCTTATGCTGGGCCCTGATCGCTTCCATATGCGGCTGAAGCTTCTTCATCTTGCTCATGGAGCGGAAGCTGGCGCTTTGCAGCGGGAAGAACACCAACCGCACGATCACGGTGAGGCCCAGAATGGCCAGGCCGAAATTGCCCAGCACCTTGTTGAGATGGTCCAGCACCCAGAAGAAAGGCCGGGTGAGGAACCAGAACCAGCCCCAATCGACCGCCTGGTCGAAATGGCTGATGCCCTGGCTGTCCTGATAGAATTTGAGAATGTCCACCACCTTGGCGCCGGCGAACAGTTTGTGAGACACACTGGCGGTACCGGCGGGTGCGACACGCCGCGCGTCCAGGCGGTAGTAAGACTGGTAAGCATCCACGCCCGAAGGCGTCTTGGCGCCCAGATAGGCGCCGTTGAAATTCTCGCCTTGGGGCGGAACCACCGCCGCCATCCAATATTTGTCGGTGATGCCGACCCAGCCGCCGGTGGAAGTGAAAGTCTTGGCGGGGGTGTTGGGCTCCTTGAAGTCATCATATTTGGCGTCGATTTCGCTGCCATTGGCGACGCCGATAAAGCCTTCATGCAAGGACCAAGTAGCGCTGGACTTGGGCACCGACTGGCGTTCCACCGTGCCATAGGGAAACAGGTTGATCGATGCGCCACCGCGATTGGCGACACTGTCGGTGACGGTGAACAGATATTTGTCATCGACACTGATGACCCGGGTGAAGACCAGGCCATGGCCGTTGTCCCAACTCAGCGTCACCGGATGGCCCGGTGACAGGGTGCTGCCATTGGTCTGGCGCCATTCGCTATTGTCGTCCGGCATGGCGGTGCCGCCCACCCAGCCGAAGGTGGCATAATAGGGATAATCGGTACCCTTGGGCGCCAAGAGCACGATCTCCGGCGAGTTGGGATCCACCGTCTCGCGATATTTTTTCAAGCGCAGATCATCCAACCGCGCGCCTTTGAGCTGGATGGAGCCGTCCACCATCGGGGTGTCGATCGCAATGCGCGTACCGCCTGCTTTCAGCGCCGCCTCGCGGCTCATATGGGTGCCGCTTGAACCGATGCCCGGAATCGAGGGCGTGGCGGATGATGTCGATGAGGATGCGGTCTTGCCTTTTTCCTGGCGCGACAAAGCCTGCTGACGCGCCTGCTCAACCTTCATCGCCGGGGTGGCAACGAAGTACTGCCACAGGAACAGCACGCCTGCCGCAAGTGCAATGGCCAAAAGGACGTTCTTGTTGTTGTTCATGGAGACCGTTTGGGATGAGGAACAGGATCAAGGCCCGACGAACCGCCCAGCCAGGTGATGGGATGGCAACGGGAAATCCGCCGTGCCGCAAGCAGAAGGCCCTTGGCGGGGCCGTGGCTGTGCAACGCGTCCAACGCATACTGGGAGCAGCTTGGGGTGAAGCGGCAGCTGGGAGGCGTCAGCGGCGAGATCAGACCGCGATAGGCACGGATCGGCGCGCACAACAACGCCACCAGGAACCTACGCATGCCCATCTTCCGTTTTCATGTCTCCCGCTTTCGCGTCCAGTTTTCTGTGCGCCGCCTTCAAGGCCGTGGTGATGTCGGACAAAAGGGCCGGAAAAGGGCGCGCCACGGCGGTGCCGCGGGCGACCAGAACATAGTCATGGCCGGGGCGTCCCAAAAGGGGCAGCAATTGCGACGCAGCGGCGCGCAAGCGGCGTTTGGCGCGATTGCGGATCACGGCATTGCCGATTTTTTTGCTGGCGGTGAAACCCACGCGCAGATGCGCGGGCGCAAGTTCGGGGGCGAGGCAGGTTTCCAGGGTTATGGCGCCTTCGACCCGGCGGATCCCGCGTGCCGCACGCAGGAAATCGGCACGCTTTTTCAGGCGTTCCACGACAAGCTTTGATCCTGGGATCAGGCCGCGAGCTTCTTGCGGCCGCTGGCGCGGCGGCGGTTCAGCACTTTGCGGCCACCGGCGGTGGCCATGCGCGAGCGGAAGCCATGGCGGCGCTTACGGACCAGTTTGCTGGGCTGATAGGTGCGCTTCATGGCTCTTACGGCTCCGAAAAGGCCCCAGAAGGGCCGGAAAGAGCGGGGTTTTTAGGGGGGCTGCCCGGACCTGTCAACCGCTGACAGCCGTTTGGCGCGCAATAATATTTCAAACTCGAGCAGGCTGCAGGAATTGGGTTTTGGGGCTAAACAGCCGGCCATGGCCAGCTGGAACCCCGCGCTTTACCTGTCTTTCGCTGATCAGCGCACCCGCCCCGCCGCCGAGCTGCTGGCCAGGATTCCAGGCCCGGATCCCCAAACAGTCATCGACCTGGGCTGCGGCCCTGGAAATTCCACCGCCCTGCTGGCGGCGCGCTGGCCAAAGGCCCAGTTGGAAGGCTTGGACAGTTCGGCCGCCATGCTGGAGCAGGCCGGGGCCAGCGATGTCCCGGCGCGGTGGGTCCAAGCCGATATCGCAAGCTGGGTCCCGGCTGCGCTCTACGACCTGATTTTTTCCAACGCCACCTTCCAGTGGCTTGAAGATCAAGAACTGTTGCTGCCCAGGCTGATGGGTCACGTCAAGCCGGGTGGAATTTTTGCCTTTCAGGTGCCGGCCAATTTTAACGCGCCCAGCCATGCCTTGATGCGCGAAGTGGCGGAGGAGCCGCAATGGGCAACGCGGCTGAAAAATGTGCGCGGCATCGTTCCGGGTTCGGCGCAAAGTTATTACGACATGCTGGCGCCGCATGCGGCCTCGCTGGATATCTGGGAGACGGAATATCTCCAAGTGTTGGAGGGCGAGGACCCGGTTTATCGCTGGGTGTCGGCCACGGGCTTGCGCCCCTTTCTGGATGCGCTGGCCGGCAAAGACCGCGAGGATTTCATTGTCCAGTACAAGGCGCATCTCAATCACGCCTATCCGCGCCGCGCGGACGGCAAAACATTATTTCCATTTCAGCGTCTGTTTGTGGTGGCGACGCGGCGCTAATCCTTAATCGTCGAGCGCCGGCTAGCGACAGCGTAGAGCCGCCGCGATAGCGGGTAGCGCTTTAGTCCCCCAACGCGATGCCCGGCTAGCGACAGCGTAGAGCCGCCGCGATAGCGCTTTAGTCCCCCAACGCGATGCCGTCACGTCTGGGATCGGCGGCGCCGATATAGCCGTCCTTGACCTTTTGAATGCTGTGCAAGCCGCTGCCCTCCATGCGGGACGTTTGAACCGTATGACCCTTGGCGGTGAGTTGTGCGGCCAGGGCATCGGTGGTGGGTGACAATTCCAGCAAGGTGGAGCCGTTCATGTTGATCTCATGCGGCATGGACATGGCCTGTTTGGATGACATTTTGGCGTCCAAGATGCCGATCAGAATCTGCGCGACATAATCGATAATGGCGGGGCCGCCGGGCGATCCCACCGACACCAGGAAGTCGCCCTTTTTGTCGAACACAATAGTTGGCGACATGGCCGACAGCGGCAGTTTGCCCGGCGCGGGCGCATTGGCCACCGGCTTGCCGTCGCGCACCGGCTGGAAGGAGAAATCCGTCAGCGTGTTGTTGAGTATGAAGCCCTTGGCCATGATTTTCGCACCGAACCCGGTCTCCACCGATGTGGTCATCGCCACCACTTCGCCACTGTCATCGACAATGGTCATGTGGCTGGTGCCGTGCAGTACCGGTGAGACTTGGGGCGAAAGCGCGGCATGTTTTTGCGGCGGATTGCCGGCCACGGCCGTGCCCATGTCTTTGTCGGGGTCGATCAGGGCGGCGCGGCTGGCGATATAGGCCTTGTCCGTCAGGCCTCTGATCGGCACATCGATAAAGGCGGGATCGGCCAGAAATTGCGCGCGGTCGGCATAGGCCAGGCGGCTGGCTTGGGCGAAGAGATGCGCGCCGCTGACGGTGTTGGGTGTCAACTGTTCCGGGGTGAAACGCTGCAACATGCCCAGAATCTGCAGCACCGCCACACCGCCGGACGAAGGCGGACCCATGGAGCAGACATTGTATTCGCGATAATCGCCGCACACGGGTGCGCGTTCTTTGGCCTGATACTTGTCCAGGTCTTCCAGAGTCATGCCGCCTTGCTGACGCGGCGCATGCTGCACGGTATCGACAATGGCTTGCGCGATCTCGCCTTTGTAGAAGCCGTCGGGGCCTTCCTTGGCGATCTTGCGCAAACTCGCGGCATAGTCCGGATTTTTGTAGATCTCGCCTTCGGCCAGCGGCGTACCGTCGGCATGATAAAAGCGCGCCCTGATGTCGGGCATGTCGCCGCGGCTGAAATTCTTGATGGTGCGGGCCAATTTCGGCCCGACGGGAAAACCCTCTTCCGAAAGCTTGATGGCGGGCTCGAACAATTTCGCCCAAGGCAGCTTGCCGTATTTCTGATGCGCCAGCCAAAGCATCTTAACCACGCCGGGAATGCCCACCGACAAGCCGCCCGGAATGGCGTCGGCTTTGGTGCGCGGCTGGCCGGTTGCATCCAGGAACATGGTAGGCGTGGCCGATGCCGGCGCCATTTCGCGGCCGTCAAAGCTGGTGGTGCGCTTGGTCTTGGCGTCATAGACCAGCATGAAGGCGCCGCCGCCGATGCCCGACGATTCCGGTTCCACCAGCCCCAGCACCATCTGGGTGGCAATGGCCGCGTCCACCGCGCTGCCGCCGGCGCGCATCATCTCCAGTCCTGCCTGCGCGGCATGGGGGTTGGCGGCGGCGATCATGTGACGCTTGGCGACGGTTTCGGTGATCTGGGCGCTCGCCGGAAGCGCGATGACAACCAGCGCCGCAATGCAAAGCGCTTTTAGATTTCCAGTCATCATCGTCCGCACCTGTTGTTCGCAGGTGCAATGGTACGGGGCTTTTGCGTCTTCTCACAAATGAAAAAGCCCCGCTTTGGCAGCGGGGCTGAAGAGCCTGATTTTCAGAGATAGAAGCGGTTGCGCCGCAGGGATTTTGGGACGTGGGCAGGAGAAGGGCGAAGGCCGTATAGGGGAATACGGACAAGCCCTTCGACGAACCCACGGCGCAAAAGAACGCGGCGCAACTTAGCGAACGAAGACGCGGACTTCGCTGGAGGTAGCGCTGGGATCGGTGGTCGAGGCCACATTCAGCCTGGTGGCGGGCACGCCCATATCGGTCATGGTGCGCATCACGTCCTGGGCATGGCGGCGGGCGGTGGACTGGGCGATCTGCACCGAGGCGGCGGTACCGCGGGTGGGGGACACCGCCACCACTTGGAAATTGGCGCCGGGGCGATTCTGCAGCGCCTGATTCAGGGCTGCATACAGAACCTGCTGATAATCGACATTGGGACGGTCGAATCGCACCACCACCAAAGGCGCGCCGGCGCTGGCGACCGCCGGGCTGCCGCCCAGCGAGGAGATGACGCCGCCGCCATAGAAATCGCCACTCTTAATAGCGCCCGCCAAGGTGGTGAGGTTGGAGCGTTCATTGGCCAGATAGGCGGTCTGGCGCTGAATGGCGTCGGAAGTTTCCTTCAGCAGCCGGTCGATCATCACTATGGTCTGGCTGGTCTGGTCTTCCAGCAATTGCAGTTGGCGGTGATCTTCATCCACCGCGCCCGAAACGGCGAAAGTGGCGCCGATCTGGTCCAGGGCATAATGGGCGGCGGAACTGTCATTGGTGACATCGGTGCCCAGCGCGTTCAACGCATTCACATTGGCCGACAAAGCGTCGAGCTGGCCTTGAGCGACATTCCATTGCGCCACCAGCTCGGGATTGCCGCGGGTGGTGCCCACCTGCAGGCGGGTGGTGATATGGGCCTTGGCTTCCTGATAGGCGCTGGCCGCGCCTGCGCCCTGGTTGCGCAATTGGGTGAGCTG
>Ga0105246_10000816_pt1 | contig 17711 bp, 12 predicted proteins | sample KBSM64metaG_FD_99694 | JGI IMG/M metagenome (GOLD analysis project Ga0105246, IMG submission 99694) | Miscanthus rhizosphere microbial communities from Kellogg Biological Station, Michigan, USA - KBS M6-4 metaG | ecosystem: Host-associated > Plants > Roots > Rhizosphere > Soil | place...
CATGACCCGTGCGCACATCGCCGACCCGCACCTGATCGCCAAGATCAAGATGGGCCAGATCGACCAGATCAAACAGTGCGTCGGCGCCAACTATTGCATCGACCGCCAGTACCAGGGCCTGGACGTGCTGTGCATCCAGAACGCCGCGACCTCCCGTGAATACATGGGCGTGCCGCATATCATCGAGAAGTCCGCCGGGCCCAAGCGCAAGGTGGTCGTGGTGGGCGCAGGTCCTGCCGGTATGGAGGCTGCACGTGTCGCCGCCGAACGTGGCCACGACGTAACCCTGCTGGAGAAGAAAGAGTTTATCGGCGGGCAGATCACCACGGCATCGAAAGCGCCGCAGCGTGACCAGATCGCCGGCATCACGCGCTGGTATCAGTTGGAGCTGGCTCGCCTGAAAGTCGACCTGCGCCTGGGCGTGGCGGCGGATGCCGACACCATCCTCGACCTGCGCCCGGACGTGGTGGTGCTGGCCGTCGGCGGGCATCCGTTCATCGAGCAGAACGAACACTGGGGCGCTGCCGAAGGGTTGGTGGTGAGCAGTTGGGACGTGCTCGACGGCAAAGTCGCACCCGGCAAGAACGTCCTGGTGTACGACACCATCTGCGAATTCACCGGCATGTCGGTGGCGGATTTCCTTGCGGACAAAGGCTGTCAGGTCGAGATCGTCACCGACGATATCAAGCCGGGCGTGGCCATCGGCGGTACGTCGTTCCCGACTTACTACCGCAGCATGTACCCCAAGGAAGTGATCATGACCGGCGACATGATGCTGGAAAAGGTCTACCGCGAAGGCGACAAACTGGTGGCGGTGCTGGAGAACGAATACACCGGGGCCCAGGAGGAGCGGGTGGTGGACCAGGTGGTGATCGAAAACGGCGTGCGCCCGGACGAGGAAATTTACTACGCCCTCAAGCCAGGCTCGCGCAACAAGGGCCAGATGGACGTCGAAGCCCTGTTCGCGATCAAGCCGCAGCCGTGCCTGAGCGAGACGGGTGAGGGGTACTTGCTGTTCCGCATCGGTGACTGTGTGGCCCAGCGTAATACCCACGCTGCGATCTACGACGCCCTGCGCCTGTGCAAAGACTTTTGATGAGGTGAACGCGGTCAAATGTGGGAGGGGGCTTGCCCCCGATAGCGGTGGTTCAGCGACAGCTGTATCAACTGACACTCCGCCATCGGGGGCAAGCCCCTCCCACATTCAAGGCCAGTTTCACAGTAGGCCTGTGTGGTCTTTGGGAGCTTCACCATGTTGAACACCTTGCTGCCTATTCTCCTGTTTGCCGCCCTGGGCCTCGCGGTCCTCGGTGCATTGCGCCGGGCAAACATGTGGCGCCGTGGCCGCGCCTCCAAAGTCGATCTGCTTGGCGGCCTGCTGGCCATGCCCAAGCGCTACATGGTCGACCTGCACCACGTGGTCGCCCGCGACAAATACATCGCCAATACCCACGTCGCCACGGCGCTGGGTTTTGTGCTGTCGGCGTTGCTGGCAATCCTGGTGCATGGGTTCGGCCTGCAAAACCGCATCCTCGGTTACGCCTTGCTGCTGGCCTCGACCTTGATGTTTGTCGGCGCCATCTTCATGTACCTGCGCCGCCGCAATCCGCCTGCCCGCCTGTCCAAAGGCCCGTGGATGCGCCTGCCGAAAAGCCTGATGGCGTTTTCGGTAAGCTTTTTCCTGGTGACCCTGCCGGTCGCCGGCATTCTGCCCGCCGATTTTGGTGGCTGGCTGCTCGCTGCGCTGCTCGGCGTGGGCGTGCTGTGGGGCATGTCCGAAATGTTCTTCGGCATGACCTGGGGCGGGCCGATGAAACATGCTTTCGCCGGCGCCCTGCACCTGGCCTGGCACCGCCGCGCCGAACGCTTTGGTGGCGGCCGTTCCACCGGTTTGAAACCGCTGGATCTGAGCGAAAAGACCGCGCCATTGGGCGTGGAAAAACCCCGGGATTTTACCTGGAACCAATTGCTCGGCTTCGACGCCTGTGTGCAGTGCGGCAAGTGCGAAGCGGCGTGCCCGGCGTTCGCGGCCGGCCAGCCGTTGAATCCGAAAAAACTCATCCAGGACATGGTGGTCGGCCTGGCCGGTGGCACCGATGCCAAATTCGCCGGCAGCCCGTACCCAGGCAAACCGATTGGTGAACACGCCGGCAACCCGCACCAGCCGATCGTCAACGGCCTGGTGGACGCCGAGACCCTGTGGTCGTGCACCACCTGCCGCGCCTGTGTGGAAGAGTGCCCGATGATGATCGAGCACGTCGACGCCATCGTCGACATGCGTCGCTACCTCACCCTGGAAAAGGGCGCCACGCCGAACAAGGGCGCCGAAGTCCTGGAAAACCTGATCGCCACCGACAACCCCGGCGGCTTCGCCCCCGGCGGTCGCCTGAACTGGGCGGCGGACCTGAACCTGCCGCTGCTCAGCGACAAGAGCAGCTGCGACGTGCTGTTCTGGGTCGGTGACGGTGCCTTCGACATGCGTAACCAGCGCACCCTGCGCGCGTTCGTCAAGGTGCTCAAGGCGGCAGGTGTGGATTTTGCGGTACTCGGTCTTGAAGAGCGCGACAGCGGCGACGTGGCGCGGCGCCTGGGCGATGAAGCGACGTTCCAACTACTTGCCTCGCGCAATATCCAGACCCTGGCCAGGTACAGTTTCAAACGCATCGTCACCTGCGACCCGCACAGTTTCCATGTGCTGAAAAACGAGTACGGTGCCTTCAACGGCAACTACCTCGTGCAGCACCACAGCACCTTCATGGCCGAGCTGATCGGCGACGGCGCGCTGAACCTGGGCCAGCACAAAGGCACCAGCGTGACCTACCACGACCCGTGTTACCTGGGCCGCTACAACGGTGAATATGAGGCGCCGCGCCAAGTGCTGCGCGCGCTGGGTATCGAGGTCAAGGAGATGCAACGTTCGGGCTTCCGTTCGCGCTGCTGCGGCGGCGGCGGCGGAGCACCGATCACGGACATTCCCGGCAAGCAGCGTATCCCGGATATGCGCATGGACGACATCCGCGAAACCGGCGCCGAGCTGGTGGCCGTGGGTTGCCCGCAGTGCACCGCAATGCTCGAAGGCGTGGTCGAACCGCGCCCGCTGATCAAGGACATCGCCGAACTGGTGGCCGACGCGCTGCTTGAAGACGCCCTGCCGGCCAAGGCGCCCCCCAAACGTGAACCTGCGGAGGTGCACTGATGAGCGACATTATCCGCCGCGACCCACGGGCCGAATGGATCGCCCGCAATCGCCTGCACCCGCTGCATGCGGCGATGCAGCCGGTGCAACAGAGCTGGATGGGGCCTAACGGCGTCATCCGCAAGAATGTGCACGGTGTGGGGTTTATCGGCCCCAACGGCATCAAGCGCATCGACCGCAGCGGCGCGCAACAGGGCGGTGCGGCCAAGCGTACGGCGGCGGTGCAAGTGCAACTGCCGCTGCATCAGGTTGCGGCGCCGGCGTTCTACATCAACGTCGTGCCGGATATGGTCGGCGGCCGCTTGAGCAGCCACGACCGCGATGTGCTCGGCCTGGCCCGACAACTGGCCGGCAGTGACGGCGCGGTACTGGCCGTGGTGTTTGGTGAACACAAGGAAAATGCATTTGCCACCGCCGGCGTAGACCGCCTGCTGGTGCTGGATGGTCACGAATTCGACGGTTATTCACCGGAGCAACGCGTCCAGGGCCTGCGGGCTGTGGATAACCAGTTCAATCCGCGTCACTGGTTGCTGCCCGACAGCCGCAGCGGTGGCGGTGAACTGGGCCGCCGTTTCGCCGCCAGCCTCAAGGAACGCCCGGCCACGCGGGTGTGGCAGATCAAAGGCGAATCGTGTATCGGTCGCGCCGGAGCGGGCCAGGAAGATTTGGCGCGGCCGCTGCCGCGCCTGATTCTCGCCGCCGTCGAATGCGCCGATCCGGTCAGCGAGACGCGCCATGAAGTGTTGCCCGTGGAGTTATCCACAACCCTGGCGCGCAGCCTGCCGCGTATCGAAGACCTTGGCGCGGTGGCAGTGGACCCGGCGGCGATTCCGATGGCCGAAGCCGAGTTCATTTTCTCCGGCGGTAACGGCGTGAAGGATTGGGCGCTGTTCCACCAGGCCGCGGCCGCTCTGGGCGCCACCGAAGGCGCTTCACGGGTCGCGGTGGACGATGGCTTCATGGCGCGCGATCGCCAGGTCGGCGCCAGCGGCACCTGGGTCACGGCGCGGGTGTACGTGGCCGTGGGCATTTCCGGGGCGATCCAGCACCTGCAAGGCATCGGTGCCTGCGACAAGGTGGTGGCGATCAACCTCGACCCCGGCTGCGACATGATCAAGCGTGCCGACCTGTCGGTGATCGGCGAAAGCGCCGCGATTCTGCACGCCTTGATCGCTGCGGTCGAGGCCTACCGCAACGGCGCCAAGCGCGATGCAGCCTAGGGACATGACCATGACAACCAATGTAATCAGCCTGGTATCCATCGGCGCCCACCCCACTTCCGGGCGCCCGCGCCGTGCCGAACAGGATGCGCGTGCCGTCGAGCTTGGCCTGCAAATGGCTGGGGATAAGTTGCAGGTGCTGCACGCCGGCGACATCAGCGAGCCGACCTTGCGCAGCTACCTGGGCATGGGATTGGCGCAACTGCATGTGCTGGAACAGCCGGCCGGTGCCGATGCGTTGCCGGTGTTGAGCGACTATCTGCGCGACGCCGGCGCCCAGGTGGTGCTGACCGGCAGCCAGGCGGAAACCGGCGAGGGCTCGGGCATGCTGCCGTTCCTGTTGGCCGAGCAACTGGGTTGGCCGCTGATTGTGGGGCTGGCTCAAGTCGAGTCCATCGACGCCGGCGTGGCCCATGTGCTGCAGGCGTTACCACGCGGCCAGCGACGGCGCCTGAAGGTGCGCCTGCCGTTTCTGGCGACGGTGGATAACGCCGCCCCCAAGCCGCGCCAGAGTGCCTACGGCCCGGCGCAACGTGGCGAGCTTGCCGCCCACGACGTCGAGATTGAACAGGATGAGTTATTCACAGACGCGCTGCTGCAACCGGCCAAGCCCCGGCCCAAGCGCCTCAAGGTGATCAAGGCCAAGAGCGGCGCTGATCGCATGAAGGCCGCGACGGCCAAGGCCAGCGGCGGCGGAGGGCAGGTGCTCAAGGGCGTGAGTGCTGAAGAGGGCGCGCAGGCCATACTCAAATTGCTCATAGAAGAAGGCGTCGTACGCTGATCCCCTGTGGGATTACCCACAATCGCTGTTGATGCGCCTGTGGATAACCTGTTCGCGGTTGTCTACACCCCCGGCGCATCATGCCCTGCAGCCCTCTGTACGAAAAATAACCAGCCTAACTGGCGGTTTTTCCTGAGGTTTTTCCCGGGTGGGCGTACAGACTTGCCCCCAAAGTCTGTTGGCGCTTCTGTGGATAAGATGTTCGCTGTCTGCTAGGGGCCTTATAGATAAAGGCTTTGCTCGATGCGATCAAAATATGATCAATTGTCGTGTTTACTCTGCTAAAAACCCCTGAATCCCCCGAGATACGCAGCTTTGAGGTGGTTTTCCACAGTGTGGGCAAAGTTGCCCCCAAAGTCTGTTGGTGCTTCTGTGGATAAGGTGTTCGCGTACCGCTGCAGGGCACGTAGTTCGAGGCTTTCAATGGTTTGATCAAAAAACGATCAGGCGCGTGTTAAATCCATGAATATGAATAAGTCACGGATTCTCCTGGTTTAATTTTGAAGGCGGCCGACAGTTGCCCACAATTGCTGTGGGTGGCTTTGTGGATAAGTTGTTGGGTAACCGCTGAAGCGCCCAGCCGCAGGGGGCTTGACTATTGTTGCTCAAATTTTGAACAGCTCAGATTCTAATGTGGGAGGGGGCTTGCCCCCGATAGCGGTGCATCAGCCCATGAAGTTGCCGGCTGAACCACTGCAATCGGGGGCAAGCCCCCTCCCACATTTGATCCACGGTGTGTCAATTACTCGTGAGCGGCCACGCCCTTGAGGTAAGGCGCAGGCGCTGCCCCCAGGTTGTTGAGCATGCGCTCGCTGTACCAATCCACAAAATTCACTACACCGAATTCATAGGTCTTGGAGTACGGCCCCGGCTGGTAAGCGGTGGAGTTGATGCCGCGCTGGTTCTCTTCGGCCAGGCGCCGGTCCTGGTCGTTGGTGGCGTCCCACACCTGGCGCATGCGCTCCACGTCGTAGTCCACGCCTTCCACGGCGTCCTTGTGCACGATCCACTTGGTGGTGACCATGGTTTCCTGGGCGCTGATCGGCCACACGGTGAACACGATGATGTGGTCGCCCATGCAGTGGTTCCACGAGTGGGGAAGGTGCAGGATTCGCATCGAGCCCAGATCGGGATTTTTGATCCGGCCCATCAACTTGGCGCAGCCCTGCTTGCCGTCCAGGGTCATCGACACAGTGCCCTTGAGCAGCGGCATGCGCACGATGCGGTTGCGCAGGCCGAAGCTGGCGTGGGCGTAAGGAATCTTCTCGGCATCCCAGGCGGCGGCGGAAGCGGCGACGTGGTCCTTGAACGCCTGGTCGGCGCGCGGGTCGGTGACGTCGTCCCACTCCAGCAGGGTTTTCAGCAGTTCCGGGTGCGACGCGTTGCAGTGGTAGCACTCGCGGTTGTTTTCCAGCACCAGCTTCCAGTTGGCTTTCTCGAACAAGGTGGTCTGGATCGCCACCTTGGTGTTCTCCATGTCGTAGGGTTCCATGTAGTGGTTCAGGGTCGACAGGAAGTCATCGATGGCCGGCGGATTCTCGGCCATGCTGATGAAGATGTAGCCGCCGGCGGTCTTCACGTTCACCGGTTTGAGGCCGTACTGCTTCATGTCGAAGTCGGCGCCCATCTCGGTGCCGGCAAACAACAGGCGACCGTCCAGCTCGTAGGTCCACTGGTGGTAGTGGCACACGAGCTTGGCAACCTTACCCTTGTCGCTGGTGCACAAGCGCGAACCACGGTGCCGGCACACGTTGTGAAACGCATGCACCACGCCTTCGGCGCCACGGATCACGATGATCGGGTTCTTGCCCACTTGCAGGGTCAGGTAGTTGCCCTTGGTGGGGATTTCGCAGGTCATACCGGCGATCAACCACTCTTTCTGGAAAATTTCCTGCATGTCGATATCGAACAGCCGCTCATCAGAGTAAAACGGCTGCGGCAGCGAATAGGTGCGCTCGCGCTCTTGCAGCATGTGCGCGGTGGCCTTGCGTGCGGGTTCCAGCGGATCGCCCAAGCTTAAGGTTGCGGTGACGTCCATCGTGTATGTCCTCATGGCCATTCTGTGTGGCCGGCGAATAGTGGCTGATCAGGTTTGCAGCAAGGCGTAAAGAACGCGTCTTTGTTGGGAGCGAGTGTGGGCCCGGCGTGGGGTCGAACCTTATCCATGGGCGACATGGCCCAATCTGATCCCGACGCGCAAGCCCCTGTCGTTGGGGGCTGGTCGCGGTAAGTATGTGAATGTCGCAGATAGGTAAATGGGCGATTCGCGCGTTACGCAGAATCGCCACCATAAGGCCGAGCCTCGGCGGTGGAGAACAACATGTCCAATAATTTCCTGAACCCGGTAACCACCCAGACCTGGGCCAATGGTCGGCACATCGTCCGTTGCGTCAAAGTCATCCAGGAAACCTGGGACGTGCGCACCTTCTGTTTCATGGCCGACCAGCCGATCCTGTTCTTTTTCAAGCCGGGGCAATTCGTCACCCTGGAGCTGGAGATCGAAGGCCAGCCGATCATGCGCTCGTACACCATTTCCAGTTCGCCGTCGGTGCCGTACAGCTTCTCGGTGACCATCAAGCGCGTGCCGGGCGGCCGCGTTTCCAACTGGTTGCACGATACGCTGCATGAAGGCCAGGAACTGGCGGTGCACGGGCCGGTCGGGCTGTTCAATGCGATCGATTTCCCGAGCCCCAAGGTGCTGTACCTGAGCGGCGGCGTCGGCATCACGCCGGTGATGTCCATGGCGCGCTGGTTCTACGACACCAACGCCAATGTCGACATGACGTTCGTGCACAGCGCCCGTTCACCCAAGGACATCATCTACCACCGCGAGCTGGAACACATGGCGTCGCGGATCGACAACTTCAGCCTGCACCTGATCTGCGAAAAGCATGGTCTTGGGGAGCCCTGGGCCGGCTACCGTGGCTACCTGAACCACAAGATGCTGGAACTGATGGTGCCGGACTTCCTTGAGCGCGAAGTGTTCTGCTGCGGCCCCACGCCGTACATGAGCGCGGTGAAGCGCCTGCTGGAAGCCGCCGGTTTCGACATGACGCGCTATCACGAAGAGTCCTTTGGCGCGACGCCAGCGGAAGCGCGGGCCGACGCGGTGGAGCAGGCCGAACAAGCGGCGGATGCGCCGGAAGTCGACCTGGCGGACCTGCATCAGGTGGAATTCATCGCATCCGGCAAAAGCATTCGCGTGGCGCCGGGCGAAACGGTGCATGCGGCGGCGGCCAAGCTTGGGCTGTTGATCCCGAAAGCGTGCGGCATGGGCATCTGCGGCACGTGCAAGGTGATGAAGCTGGGCGGGGAGGTGGAGATGGAGCACAACGGCGGGATCACCGAGGAAGACGAAGCCGAAGGCTACATCCTGTCGTGCTGCAGTGTGCCCAAGGGCGATGTGCGCATCGAGTTCTAGTCAGTACAGAACGGGCCTTCGATCATGGTGAACATGGTTATGCTCGCTGATGAACTTGTCTCTGGCCTCGGCCAGAGGCAGTTGAGCGACGAGCCGCTGTTCCTGCTGATGGGAGACTGCCCCGGCCAACGGGTAACCGTCGGCATCGACAATGGTCGAGCCGCCTACCCAATTGATGCCTCGCTCCGCGCCGTAGCGGTCGCAGGCGGCAATGAACATGCGATTGACTGCCGCGCTGGCTTGGACTCGGACAATTTCCCCCGGCCGCTCGCCGGCCGGGCGTGGACCCTCCGGCCAGTTCACTGGAGCGCATAGCAGGTCGGCACCGGCCAAGGCTGCAAGGCGGACCCACTCAGGCAACTCCAGGTCGTAGCAAATCATCGTTGCGATCCGTCCGACCCGGGTTTCAACGACGGGAGGAGGTTCGGTGCCCGGCGTGAAGATCAGCTTTTCCCGGTTCCATAAGTGGGCTTTTCGATAAACCGTCAGCCGTCCCTCGGGTTGGATCAGCGCAACGCTATTGGCTACTCGTCCAGCACTCAGGCGTTCACAGAAGCCGGCGACGATGATGATATCCAGTTCATTGGCCAGGGCACACCATAGGCTCAGAGTCGGACCGTCATCTGCTTCGGAGGCCGCATACGCCTCCTCGCGGGTCATGAAGGCGTAGCCACTTTGCATCAGTTCCGGCAGAACGATGACTTGCGCTGCGAGGCCGCTTGCGCCACGGATCGCCCCCTCGCTGAGCGTCCGGTTGTAAGCAAGATCGCCAATACGGGGTGCCAGTTGATGGCACGCGACCGTTATCAATGTCATGACTACTCTCCCTCTAACAGGCGTTCACTGGCCTTGATGGCACGGACCTCGCGGGTGTGATCGATGCTGCGGGCCATGATGCAATAGGTGGTAGCCGAGACGGTCAGGCCCACCACGAATGCAATGTCGGCTCCGCCCAGCCACACGGCTGCCGGCCCTTGGTAAAAGCCCAGGGACATGAACGGGATCATCGCCGCGATGCCTACGAAATACGCAGTGAGCCCTGCACTTGACCAGCGGCCGTAGATGCCGGCCGGGTTGAACAGTTCGCTGATTGCGTAGCGCCCTTTTCGCACAGCATAGAAGTCTGCGAGGTTGACCGCCGTCCAAGGCACCAGGAAATACAGCATCAAGAGTACGAAGTTATTGAAGCTGTGCAGGTAACTCTCCGGGATGCTCAGGGCGATCACAAAAATCACTGCGGCCACCAGGCTGATACCGATGATTCGACTCTTGAGGCGTGGCTTGATTGATCTGAAGCCATCGATGGCACTGATTCCGGTGAGCATGGCGCCATAGCAGTTGACCGCCATGATGCCCACCAGTGCTGGTACCGCGATCAATACGGTAAAGGTACCAAAGCCGGGTATGACTTGGTTGCCCACGGCCTGAACGCTGGCGATAGCATCAGGGGAGGGCAGGGCCGATGCAAGGAAAGCCCCCAGTGACATCAGCCATAGCGCCGAGCCGGCGGCTCCCAGATAGGTCCAGGTAACGACGCTGCGCGCGGGTGTGGTATGCGGCAGGTAGCGCGAGTAATCCGAAACGTACACGGAGTAGCTGATCTGGTACCCCGCAGCGGCTGACAGTTGAATCAAGAAGGCCGACCAGGAAAAGTGTGCGTCGACCACTGCCGAGTCGGCTTGCAGGCTCATTAATGCAGCCACCGTCAACACGGCAAAAACACTGATCATCACGTACGTCAGCCAGCGTTGTATGGTGTGCAGGAGGTCGTGGCCGACCACGGCAATGATCACCGCCAGAATGATCATCAAGGCGTACCACGGCGCGCGGTCGCCAGGCAGCACCGTGTTGATGGCATCTGTTGCGAGAATCACGTTGAAGACGTTGAAACCGATGTACACGAAGACCACCGCGATGAACGGTACTATCGCCCCCCGCAGGCCGAACTGCGCCCGCGATTGGACCATCTGCGGCAAGCCCATGCGAGGGCCTTGATTGGCGTGGAAGGCCATGGCAAAGGTGCCCAGGCCTACACCGATGACAATCGCTAGAAGCGCATACACCAGGCTCAGGCCCAAGGCTGCACCGGTAAACCCGGTAACCATGGTCGTCAGTACGAAGTTGCCGGTGAACCAGAAAGGTGCCTGGTGCCAGACTTTGCCGTGGCGTTCATGACGCGGTATGTAGTCAATGGAGCGGGTTTCAATCTTCAGTGCGGGGCTGGAGGCTGCCGTTCGGTCGCAGGATGTGCTCATAGGTTTCGCGGTCTGTTTTTATTGAGTGATCGGCGAAGAGTCTTTCAACCAAAAGTACAATTGAATCGGTATTTGTAAATAATCACTTCAGGAATTTCTGAACTGATTGCGCAAAACCTTGCACTGGTGAGGTTTGTCTTATGGGGTGCCTTTTTATTTCGAAGTGATATAGAGACAATTCCTACGGTCTTCTACGCTATTAATTGAATTCGTCGTTGTCGCCCTTCGCAGTGAAGCAGTAGGTGGACGTCCTCTTCCCTCCAAGGATGCCCAACATGTCTGCTATTCCTTCCCGCACTAAAGGCGCGTTGCGCTTGCTGGCTAACGATGTCACCGCACTTGTTCCAGACTTCCCTTTTCATTACGCCCAGTTCCTTGATCAGGCTGCCAGCAACGGTACGCCGTTGGGGCAGGTTTCCATTAGTGCCCTCGGTAGCAAGGTATTGATCGTTGGGGCGGGCGTCGCCGGCCTTGTCGCGGCTTATGAAGCCATGCGCATGGGCTTGCACCCTGTGGTAGTGGAGGCTGGCGACCGTATTGGCGGGCGCCTCTATTCCTATGTGGCGGGCGATCCAAAAGACGCAGCCAACAGCGTCATCTGCGAGATGGGCGCCATGCGTTTTCCCGTTTCCGGCAAGGCGTTGATGCACTATTTCGACAAGGTCGACATGAGTGCCAATTCGACGGACTTTCCTAACCCCGGTTCGCCCGCAACCCCCAGCACAGTGGTCGATTATCAGCAGCGCCAGCTCTATTACGAAGGTGATAACTTGCCCGAGGAATATGCAGAAATTGAGCGTAAGTTGTTCGACGTTTTCCTGGAGCAGGACCCAATCAAGTTCAGTGAGATGGAAGCTGCAATGTCCGAGGGCAGCATTGATCAGGCGAAAATCAAGACACTGTGGAACGCGATTATTGACTCAGGGTGGGACAATCTCAGTTTTTTTGCTGCCATGGTCGAGCAGGCTGGCTGGAGCCGCGAAGACATTGATCTGTTTGGCCAGATCGGTTTTGGTACGGGTGGGTGGAATACCGACTATCCGAACTGCTTTCTTGAGGTGCTGCGAGTGCTGTACACCGGCCTGGATACCAACCATAAATTGATGTACGACGGTTCCAGCGAGCTGCCTCGCCGGCTGTGGGGGCGTAGCCCTGATGCGATGGGCGACAGCATGGCCCACTGGTCTGCAGGTACCACCGTCGAGAGCCTGAGCACCCAGGTCATTCCCCAGATTTTCAAGCAGGAGGTGCGACAGATCATGCGGCGCTCGGACGGCCAGTTCGACGTGTGGATTTTTGATCACAACCTGGGAAGCAGCCACCAATACACTTTCCCTGCCGTGGTCTATACACCCCACAAACGGATTCTGGACAAGTTCCGCTATATGGATGGTGCCGAACGCTTCAACCTCATGAATGGCCTGCTGTCTGCTAAAGAATGGGAAGCGGTGATGTACACCCATTACATGCAGTCGGCCAAAATCTTTGCCCAGACCAAGAAGCCCTTCTGGACCGATGTGGGTGTGGACCAGCAATACCGGATGAGTGTGACGTTATCGGACCGTATTACCCGAGGCACCTACCTGCTGGACTACGCTGCGAGTCACGGTGCCTACAGGGGCAGCGGAATGTTTTTGTCTTACACCTGGAATGACGACAGTCTCAAGTTCCTGGGTGATCGCATCGCGCCGTTGCCGTCCCATGTGGCGGTATGTTCGACCTTGCTGGATTCAGTGTATGCCCATCATCAGTTGGACCTTGCCGCAGAGTTCGGCATGACCGATCCATTTGTCGAAATCAACTGGGAAGAGCAGCCGTTTTTTCTATGTGCTTTCAAGATGAACCTGCCGGGGCAGTACGAATACCAGCGCCTGTTGTTTTCACAGTTCATGAACGGTGTGCATAGCGAGAATCCCGATGGGTTCATTCTTGCAGGGGATGATGTGTCCTTTACCGGCGGATGGGCGGAAGGCGCGGTGACCACTGCGCTGAACGCGGTTAACAAGCTGGCGGTGAAGTTCGGTGGAGGCACCTTTATCAATAACCGTGGCCCCATTGACGATTGGACGGCGCTCCAGCCGAAGGCATTGTAGGTAAGCGATGGTCAGTACCGCGTCGGAGGTCATGAGTCTCCGGCGCGGGCCCTAGGCGTTAGCAGGATTACTGGGCGTAGATGTGTACGACGAAGTGCTGGCCCGAGGCTGTCAGTTCATAGACTTTGTCGTAGATCCTCAGCGTCCTCGATGGCTCGCGGATGGTGTCGCCGACCTTTGCGTATTTCCTGAACTCGTCCCAGTCGATAATGGTGGTGCTGATGGTGTTGTCGCCTTGCACCAGGGTATTGACGTTGCTTTGATATTCCATGATTGAGCTCTCCATTGGATTTGCAGCCGACTATTCGGCAGGCAATAAACCCGGAAGGTGGCAGTTATCGCTGCGTTTTCCTTGCGGGTTCCAAGAGGCTAGACAATGAAATTCGAGTGCGCTGCTGTCAGAAATATCAAAAAACAGACTCGGCAATCGGCCAGCACGCACCGTTCTGATTTCTACTTCAAGCGTTCATCACTTCCCTGATGTCGGCTGCCAATTCTCTTACACGCTCTTCTTCGGTATCCCACGCACACATGAAGCGCGCGCCGCCTTTGCCGATGAAGGTGTAGAAGCGCCAGCCCTTGGCCGTCAGGGCGGCGATAGCCGGTTCCGAGAGTTGCAGGAACACGCCGTTGGCTTGCACAGGGAACATCAATTCCACGCCGGGGATGTCCGCCACCAGGCTGCTGAGCAATTGCGCGCAGTGGTTGGCGTGCCGAGCATGCTTGAGCCAGGCGTCGTTTTCGAGCAGGCCCACCCATGGTGCGGACAGGAAGCGCATTTTCGACGCGAGCTGGCCGGCCTGTTTGCAGCGGTAGTCGAAGTCTTCGGCCAGCTTATGGTTGAAGAACAGGATCGCTTCGCCCACGGCCATGCCGTTCTTGGTGCCGCCGAAGCACAGCACGTCCACACCGGCCTTCCAGGTCAGGTCGGCGGGCGAGCAGCCCAGAAACGCACAGGCGTTGGAGAAGCGCGCGCCGTCCATGTGCAGGTTCAGGCCCAGTTCCTTGCAGGTGGCGCTGATGGCGCGGATTTCTTCCGGGGTGTAGACGCTGCCGACTTCGGTGGCCTGGGTGAGAGTGACCACGCGCGGTTTCGGGTAGTGAATGTCCTGGCGCTTGAGGGCGATTTCGCGGATCGACTCCGGCGTCAGCTTGCCGTTTTCGGTGCGTGCAGTGAGCAGCTTGGAACCGTTGGAGAAAAACTCCGGCGCGCCGCACTCATCGGTCTCGACGTGGGCGGTTTCCGAGCAAATCACGCTATGGTAGCTCTGGCACAGCGAAGACAGCGCCAGGGAGTTGGCGGCGGTGCCGTTGAAGGCGAAGAACACTTCGCAGTCGGTTTCGAACAGATTGCGGAAACCGTCGGCGGCGCGGTGGGTCCACTCATCATCGCCATAGGCACGTTGATGGCCCTGATTGGCTTGTTCCATGGCGGCCCAGGCTTCCGGGCAGATGCCGGAATAGTTGTCGCTGGCGAATTGTTGGCTCTTGTCGGTCATGGCCCATTCCTGTGGTCGATGTTGGTGCGCACTTTAACCAAGATTGGGAGGGGGGCGCACGCACTGTAAATGCAAAGTCGGTGGGGAATTATGCACGGTACTGACACCTTGCCTGTCGGACATGTCCGAGATGGCGCTTTGGACCTGCTCAAGTGGCTGGCGCTGCTGAGCATGGTGCTGGATCACCTGCGCTACGTGGGCCTGAGCCTCGATGGCTTGTATGTGCCGGGGCGCCTGGCGTTCCCATGGTTTTGCCTGGCGATTGCGGCGAATCTGCATCGGGCTCGACATGCCCAGGTGACCGGTCACTGGCGCTACTTGGGCTGGTTGTCGCTGTTCAGCGTGATCAGCGAGGTGCCGTATCGGATGTTCATCGAAGATGCCGATACCTTGAACGTATTGCCGACCCTGGCGCTGGGCCTGCTGGTTGCCCGAGGATGGCAGCACAAGGCGGCGGTTGATCGAGGATTGGCGCTGATCGCCGTCACAGTGGCGGCCGTGTTTTCAACCCAGTTGATGTTCGGTTTCTTTGGTGTATTGCTGCCGCTGGCGATGCTGCTGGTGTTTCGCCGGCCCTGGTATTTCAGCGTGGTGCCGGGTTTGGTCTGCGTCGCCGCCAATCAATGGCAGATTCTGCTCAATAGCGGCAGCCTGGTGGCGATGCTTGGGTTGGCGACGTGTCTGGTTGCGCCGCTGGCAGGATTGGTCTTATTGCGACATGCCAAAAATGTTTCGCCACCGGCCATGCGCCGTTGGGCCTATGCCCTTTATCCAATGCACTTCCTCCTGCTGCTCCTCGTCCGCAAGATCATCGCCTGACCCCTGTGGGAGGGGGCTTGCCCCCGATTGCGGAGTGTCAGTCACCGCATGTACGAGATGATCCACCGCCATCGGGGGCAAGCCCCCTCCCACATTTATTCTGTGTCTCTGAAGGAATGTCGTAAACGCACCTTTGCGTGGCGTGCGCAGGCATTTGGCCCGCACGCGCCAGCCCTACCATCGCATCAAAGGGCCCTGCGAGGGCCTCAACAATACGAAAGGCTGGGAGAGACGCGATGTTCAGCAAACAAGACCAGATCCAGGGATATGACGACGCACTGCTGGCGGCGATGAATGCCGAGGAGCAGCGTCAGGAAGACCATATCGAGCTGATCGCGTCGGAGAACTACACCAGCAAGCGTGTGATGCAAGCGCAAGGCAGCGGCCTCACCAACAAATACGCCGAAGGTTACCCAGGCAAGCGTTACTACGGTGGCTGCGAGCATGTGGACAAGGTCGAGGCCCTGGCCATCGAGCGTGCCAAGCAGTTGTTCGGCGCCGATTACGCCAACGTGCAACCGCACTCCGGCTCGTCCGCCAACAGCGCGGTGTACCTGGCGCTGATCAATGCCGGCGACACGATCCTGGGCATGAGCCTGGCCCACGGCGGCCACCTGACTCACGGCGCCAAGGTGTCGTCCTCGGGCAAGCTGTACAACGCGATGCAATACGGCATCAACACCGACACCGGCCTGATCGACTACGACGAAGTCGAGCGCCTGGCCGTGGAGCACCAGCCGAAAATGGTCGTGGCCGGTTTCTCCGCCTACTCCAAGACCCTGGATTTCCCACGTTTCCGTCAGATTGCCGACAAGGTGGGCGCGCTGTTGTTCGTCGACATGGCCCACGTCGCCGGCCTGGTTGCTGCCGGTCTGTACCCGAACCCGCTGCCCTACGCCGACGTGGTCACCACCACCACCCACAAGACCCTGCGCGGTCCGCGTGGCGGCCTGATCCTGGCCAAGGCCAACGAAGCCATCGAGAAAAAGCTCAACGCTGCCGTATTCCCCGGCGCCCAGGGCGGCCCGCTGATGCATGTAATCGCCGGCAAGGCGGTGTGCTTCAAGGAAGCGCTGGAGCCCGGCTTCAAGGCGTATCAGCAGCAGGTGATCGACAACGCCCAGGCGATGGCCGAGGTGTTCATCAAGCGCGGCTATGACGTGGTCTCCGGTGGCACCGATAACCATTTGTTCCTGGTCAGCCTGATCCGTCAGGGCCTCACCGGCAAAGAGGCGGACGCCGCCCTAGGTCGCGCCCACATCACCGTCAACAAGAACGCCGTGCCCAATGACCCGCAGTCGCCCTTCGTGACCTCGGGCCTGCGTATCGGCACCCCGGCGGTGACCACCCGTGGTTTCAAGGTGCCGCAATGCATCGAGCTGGCCGGTTGGATCTGCGACATCCTCGACAACCTCGGCGATGCCGATGTCGAGGCCAACGTGGCCAAGCACGTGTCTGCCCTGTGCGCTGATTTCCCGGTTTATCGCTGAGCGCGGTTTTGGAGTAATGACTATGCAACGCTACTCAGGCTTCGGCCTCTTCAAGCACTCCCTCAGCCATCACGAAAACTGGCAGAAGATGTGGCGCACGCCGACCCCGAAAAAGGTCTACGACGTGGTCATCGTCGGCGGCGGCGGGCATGGTCTGGCGACCGCTTACTACCTGGCTAAAGAGCACGGCATCACCAATGTGGCCGTGGTCGAGAAAGGTTGGCTGGGCGGCGGTAACACCGCGCGCAACACCACCATCGTGCGGTCCAACTACCTGTGGGATGAGTCGGCGCACCTGTACGAACACGCGATGAAACTCTGGGAAGGTTTGTCCCAGGACCTGAACTACAACGTGATGTTCTCCCAGCGCGGCGTGTACAACCTGTGCCACACCCTGCAGGACATCCGTGACTCCGAGCGCCGCGTCAGCGCCAACCGCCTCAACGGCGTGGACGGCGAACTGCTCAATGCCAAGCAAGTGGCCGACGAGATTCCGTACCTGGACTGCTCGAAGAACACCCGCTACCCGGTGCTCGGCGCCACTGTGCAACGTCGCGGCGGCGTGGCCCGTCACGATGCCGTGGCCTGGGGCTTTGCCCGCGCGGCTGACGCACTCGGCGTGGACTTGATCCAGCAGACCGAAGTAATCGGCTTTCGCAAGGAAAACGGCGTGTGCATCGGCGTGGAAACCAACAAGGGCTTTATCGGCGCCAAGCGCGTCGGTGTAGTGACCGCCGGTAACTCCGGGCACATGGCTTCGCTGGCCGGTTTCCGCCTGCCGATCGAATCCCATCCACTGCAAGCCCTGGTATCGGAGCCGATCAAGCCGATTATCGACAGCGTGATCATGTCCAACGCCGTGCACGGTTACATCAGCCAGTCCGACAAGGGCGACCTGGTGATCGGTGCCGGTATCGACGGCTACAACGGCTACGGC
>Ga0105246_10000817_pt1 | contig 17711 bp, 16 predicted proteins | sample KBSM64metaG_FD_99694 | JGI IMG/M metagenome (GOLD analysis project Ga0105246, IMG submission 99694) | Miscanthus rhizosphere microbial communities from Kellogg Biological Station, Michigan, USA - KBS M6-4 metaG | ecosystem: Host-associated > Plants > Roots > Rhizosphere > Soil | place...
AGGGGATAGAGGTGAACAGCCAGAAACAAGAAAGCCCGCACGAGGCGGGCTTCTTGAGGTGATTCATAGACTGCTGTAGACATCTATGGATCGGTACTTGGTGGTACACAGTCATTTGAACTGGCCTTGTAGCGCGCTGTATTTAAAGGGTTTTGTATTGTGTCTGTCAGTTAGGCATACATGTAGGCATACACGCTGCTTGCTTCTGCCTACGGATGTAGTGGTATTCCCGCTAGGTAAAGCACCACCAGGTGGTAGGTGATGTGTAGCCATTCGGCCAGGTAGTCACTTCTTTGCCCGACCTTCTGCCGACAGTGAGGCGAGGGCAAGGGTGATGAATCCTGCATTCCCATCCAGGGTTTCTAGTGCGCCTCGGATGTTCTGTGCCACTTCTGTAGATCCTCTTTGCTCAACCCAGTTTGACAGTTCCTCGATAGCTGCACCCAGCGCCAGTTGGTTTTCATTCATGCGCTTGAGTAATGACGCAAGCAAAAGGGTGTCTTCCATGATGTTCTCCCGCCGTGTTGTCAGGTAATCAATCTACCTCGAGCCAGTGGCATTGCATATCAGATGTTCTCACCACCTGGTGATCGGAAATCACTCTGGTCATCTGGATTCCCTAGGTGCGTAGTTGCATGGACTTGACCACCCATTTGCATTCGACTTGACCAGTCGATTGCATCGGATTTGACCAGCACACTGGGTGGCCTTGATCGGCAAAAAACGGCCAAAAAATGACGATCCTGTGATGCATTGATAGTCTGTATACGCGCTCAGCCGGCTAGGCCTTTTCCGCTTAAACTAAATCAGGCTCAACACCCAAAACCGAACGCATGACACAAGGATATCCCGATGACCCTAGCTGACTTGCAACGGCTATCAGTATCTCAAAGCGAACTGGTTCTTCCTTATCCTCACGCGATCACAGCTTTGCAACTCCTGGAGGCAACCGGCGCCATCCTGATGGGGTGGGAGGGATGGTTACGCTATCCAGACGGCAGGTTGGGACATTCAGACATGCACCAAGGCACCACTGACACTTCAGCGCTTTCTTCATCAGAGGCGTATAGCTGGACCAAAGCCTCCATGACCCTGGCGCAAAATGAACACGAACTCCAAAACGAAACTACCGATATCAAGCTGCTTTTTTGCATCGTGGTGTAGGGCCAATTTGGAAAGGTAGTGTGAGAGCACATATCCAGCCCCCCTCCAAAACTGGTGTAACCGGTGTTACGAGTGTAACGCCCTTCACCAAACGCCCGGATTCATTGGCCTTCATGCCTGTTACACAGTTGAGCGACATAGCGTACCCCCGATGTAACGCTGCCCCTGCGTGTAACGCTAAAGTCAGCATCCGGGTGTTGTGGGCAGGCGCTTTGTGCTCGAGCCTACCAAGCGAATTTCGCTGGATTCGCCTTTCGATGAGAGGAAATCACGCTGGGGACCCTGAGAGGTTTCGCGTTACACGGGGCATGAAACCCGCGGGACTGAGTTAGTGGGAGGCGTTTGAAGTTACTGAAATTTCAATTGTTGAAATTGAAAGGATTTTGAAGAAAAGAGGGCATCGTTACCGTATTGGTAACGGTGCTCTTAGATGGCTCAAACGGTAGGGCAAATGCACAGGTGAACAGGAGCCCATCTGGTTTACCTGTTCACTAAGCTGAATACCCTTCGGGTTTCCTACCCCGTGATTAGGTGAATCGCTCAGAGGCCCTTATCATTTTTGAAGTGAAAGTCATCCCCGTGATCAAGGTCGCTGGAGGTGCAATCACTTATGGGGCTTGGGGGATGCTCTCTAAATTTGGTGTTACAGGTGTTACGTGTGTAACGGTCGCATATAAAGTATTGATTTATATATATTTTTTAACGGTTACACGACGTTGCGCTATAGTCGGAACGAGGTGTTACAAGCGGTTAAGGTGTTACATTTTCTGCTGCGTCTAGAATTGATCACATCGAGCAGCAGCGGTCAGTCTACTCAAGTTATCTTACCCGTGACTCTCCCTCGACAGCGCTTCACTAGCTAACATTCAGACCATAGAGCTCCGATGTGCTGCTCCCAAGCGCGGTGCCGCAAGCTTCGCAAAAGAACCAGGCCAGCCATGCCCACGATTTACGGTGATATGCAGAAGAGTAGGGGCACTGTGCGGAGCAGCAGAAATAGTATTCGGTGTGCGCGGTTTCTAACATTTCAGTATCTGAGCACTTGAGCAGATGATGAGCTGCTTGCTGCCCCGCGTCATTGCAACATATAGGTTTTCAGCATTCATTTTCTCCGGTTCAAGAATGATCGCAACGTCCGATTCAAGTCCTTTTAGCAACAAGGTACTTCCCACAGATCTCGGGCGCATTGTGCGAGGCGTATGCCTAAAGCGCTCTCGTTCCCTCACTGCCGCTGAGTGAAATGTCACGTTCCCGTTGACGGCCCGCAGGGCTTTTGAACACAAGCGCGTGATGTCAGGTCGGAATGCAAAAACACCAGCGGTTTGGTAGAAAGCGTCGAGCATATCGGCGGCACTTCGATGAGACGGTGCTCGTAGATAGGCCAACGCAATCTCTTCGATTCTATTGGCGCCAACCAATGCCCTTCCTGCATGCAGCGAGCGAGTTCGAGCAACTAAGTTTTTTGGGGACAGTCCAGACAGCAAATTGCCAAAGTAGCTCACTGCATGGTCCAGAGACAATTGGTCCGTTGGGTCAAATGTCGCAGCGAACTTCATAAAATCTACCATATCGTTGGCTTCAACCATGGTTGAGCGCGACCTACGAGCGGTCTCCCACTGACTGTCCTTGCTTTTTGAGTCTGCAATGATGAGCGCCGGGCCTTCAAACCTCCGCTTTGCGGTACCGAGGCGTGTCTCGCTCATCTCGGTTGCTGTACCTCCAAGACGAACCCATTCCACCCCCTTTGGAACTTTGGAAAGGTCAATAGAGCCGCCAGCGTGACTTAGTGCTGGGCGAACTGTATTGAGAAGCCATTCGCCAAGCTCGGGCGCACCTGCATTTTTCCAGCGCCATGGCTCTGTCTCCCACATCAAAGAAGGAAAAGCAGCAACCACCTCTTTGTGCCAATCAACTACTGGGCCGGAGAAGTTGAATATAACTTGAAGAGGGTCACCTAAAACCACCGTTGGAAGTAAGTCCGCGAGCGCGAGAATCATCTCATGCTGTAGGCTTCCGCAGTCTTGGTACTCGTCAACAATTACTCGAGAATATGTCGCAGTGATGATTTTATCTGCATGGCCTGCTTTGAGGATGTCAACCGCTGCCTGCCTAATTGCCAGGTAGTTTGCATTGTTACCTTGTACCTGAAGAATAGCCGGCGAGAGACCCGAGCGCTGAGGAAGACATTGGACCAAGCGAATGGCCCAGCTATCAAGTGTCGCCACTCGTGCGGCGGTGCCGCTTACGCCGAGCTTCTTCAAACGTTGCTCTAGTGCTGATTTTCCAGCGTTAGTGTGTGTCAGTACCAGGGCGGGCTTGCTATCCTCATTTCGCATGAGCGAAGAGGCGATGAGTTGTGTTTTACCGCACCCCGCAGGGGCGCTGACACTGCCTCTACGGTGCGAAAGGATGTCCAGCTCACCGTTATACATCGGACCGCCTGAACAACTCAGTAATCGGACGTTTAAGCTCTGGGTAGGCGTCTTTCATCCAAGGACCAACTACTTGCTCTCCCACCATTTCCATTTTGCTGATGGACTTAAACCAGCCTTTCCGGCCCGGGCCAGCTTTGGAGTCCTTTGTTGAGAGTTTAGCGGCCTTACCCAAGAACGCTCGTTCTTCGTCTTCATACGCGGCATCTCCGCCAACCAGGCTTAACGCAGTTTCCAAGTCGAACTGTTTCTTGGATACTTCTTCCAAGGCTCCGTCGACCAACTCTTCTGAGTTGAGCTCAATCGCTAGCTTAATGAGGGCGTCTACTCCATGGTCAGGGAGCCACTTGAACAGCGCCTCCTCGAGAGCGAGAGAGTCGCCCCAAGTACAAACAACGACACCATCCAGCTCAGCGGCGTCTTGTGCCTCTTTTGGAATGACCACATCTGCGTCCAAGAACGCTTTGGTTCGGTAGCCCCACTGGGCAAAAATCTGAGCGCGCTCCAAGATATGCTTCGGACTCTTTCCGCCGGCGTCGACAAATGCAGTTGCGTTCGCGTATGCGGATTGCCTTCCCTTCGATACTAGATATCGGTCAATACCTCTAAGAAGCCCGACTTCGCTAGCGCCTTCGCAAATAATCACAGTCCTTGCAAGAAATGCCTCTGGGTAGAGGCGGGCAACGCCCTGAATAGCGTTCTCGCTGCTAACCAATCGCATCTGGTGCTGTCCGTCCTTTTGCTTGCGAACGATCACGAGCTGGTCACCGCTCAGCTCCCTCACTGCGACGGCAGAGTGGGTTGTCATGAAGACCTGAAGCGGTGCCTCTGCGTCCTTGGAGCCGAGAGAGTGCAGTAGGCTGATGACTCGATGCGGTTCTAGCCCATGCTCGACCTCATCAACCAACAAGCAGCTCGATGCAGAAGAAGCTTCCCGATGAAGAGCCGCAAGTAACAGACGACTGGAACCCGTGCCAAGGTTCCGAAGGGGGACCCCGGCGTCAGAATGCAACGCAATCGCCCCGTCTGAGAAGGAAAGCGCTCTCGCATCTAGCAATGCCTTCGCCTTGTCGCCGACGTCAATGCCCATCTCCTTAGCTTTGGCAGTCACTAGATCCAGTATGTCACCAATCTTGGCTCCAGCCTTGTCACCAAACGCAAGTCGGGCCTCTCTTGCCGCCGAAACCAAGTCGTTCCCTACAGCAAGTTTTTCTTCCGACAAGCGTGCCAGCACCGAGCTCTTAGTCCATGAGAGATTGGTGCTCGAGTGATTACCAATGCGACTCGGGGCAAGCATGGCTTTGTCTTTCCACTGGAGTTGTCGCTGGTACGGATCGGACTCTGTTCGCTTCGAGTACAGTGCACGTTTGGGATCTAGGTCATCTCCAACCAACAATTGGAGTGTCAGAACAATCTCCAGTCCGTCACCGGGCTCATCTTCGACAACACCGCTGGCAGCATTGAAACCGCGCAGAATCTCACCTAGCGCGTCTAGGTCCATCAGATGGTCCGGAAGCTCGCCAACTGTTACCCTGATGATTATCTGATTGGAAACATCCATTCCATAGAAATCAGCGTCTGAGAACTCTATATTGCGGCGCACAGACATGCAGGCTTCGATTGCATCGAGAATGGAAGTCTTTCCGCTATCTCCAGGTCCGATGAGGCAATTAATGCCTTCCTTAGGAGCCCAGCTAAGCTTTTGAATTCCTCGGAAGTTCTGAATTTCGACATGCCGTATTCGTGCCATACCCGAGAGCCCTGTGAATTTACTGTGATTGTTAAAAAAAGCGCAGGCGCCACTTGTTGGGCTCTTTGCTTCTAATCGTTTATACCTCCAGGACTCAAAAACATATTTTGCTCTTGTCCTTTGTAGGGAGGCAGCCACTCAACGTCGTTGTTATCACCGTCGTAATGGTATTCAGTAGTTGAGAAAACTATCTGCGCACCATGGCTAACACACAATGCTTTCAAAGCACTTAAATACCGACCTAAGTCGTCATTATTTATTTCATGTTGCTTGGGGGTATCCAAAATCATAAATCTGAAGCCCATCACTCCCTTTTCAGCGAAAACTTGAAATACTGCAGCGTGATACGCGAGTACTGCTCGAATTTTCGTGCTGCCTTTAAGTTGAGATATGGTTTCGACACCTAGTAGTGGGGTAAAGTCATCTTTAAAAGTGATATCTTTACTGACGTTATAAGTGTGCAGTAAGTTGAGCCAGTCTATAAAGTAACGCCGAATGTCTGACCGTACTTTGATCAGCTCTGGTGAGTATGAGCGGTCTGCCGTAAATGATTCATAAAGAGTGAGCGCCTTATCGCGCTCCACCAGCGCCTTGAACTGTTTTTCTTCCAGTAGGGCTACTTTGTCAAGCTCGCTTAACTGATTTTGAAGTGTGAAAATCTGACTTTTTAGTCTTGTAATGGCCTCTACTAGTGTTGATATTTCGCTCTTGGTGCTTGATAAGTTACGTTCATCTACCAAAGCTTGGATGGCTACTTCTTGAGCTGTGCGTTGGCGGTTCAGTTCTTCAATTCTGACTTCGTCTAGACCCGCATTGCGTTCTAGGTCTTTAATCTGGTCACGAAGATAAAGTAAATTTTTGCTATAAGCTTCGGAGCTAGAAGAGAATAGCTGGCATAAATCGGCTCCACAAATTTCTTTGAATGATAGAAACACTCTGCGTGCTTCTTCATTGAGATTCAGGGTTTCAATTTCTGTGTTGATTTCGTGAACGATCTTACCGATTCCGAGGTTGCGCCTTTGTAATTGATTGATTTCTGAGGACACTTCTCTAATCGAGTTTCGATGATTGGATATTAAACGATCCAGCGCATTAATAGAGTCATCCCTGCTGGCTCCGGCTCCTTGGAGATTTTCCACTTCAGACTCTAACTGCGATATTTCCATTACAAGATCAGGTCTTGATTTTTTGATTTCTAGAGTATTGCTTTTAGCTGCCTCTACCATCCTAGAAAGAGTCTGAGTGTCTTTATCTAAAAAGTCTAAGCGTTCTTTTGCCCTGAAACGATCTTTCTTTACATCAAAGGAGTTTTTAACAGGCAAATCAAAAACCATCCTCATCATTTCTGAGAATTGATCTTTAATGAATTTGCTTGGGGGGCAATAGATTTCACTATAGCCGCCATCTTGATCTAAGTAATACATGGGCAGCAACGTAGCAAGGTAAGCCGCGCCAGGCTGATTGCCCACTGTAACTAAATTATGCGCGGTCAAGCCAAGCCATTCAAATATATAGCGGGAATAATCCCTCTCATTATAAAATCTTTGAACTACACCTGTTGGCTCTATTACCTCGACGTCTAATTCTCTGCTGTATATTCGGCGTAAGAGCAGTTTGCCTTTGTCAGATTCGACGATAAGCTCTGCATGCTTGCATCGATCATATATATCATTTCGGAAAATACTTGGGAAACCTAAACAGAAAGGAATGGACTGAACTACAGGGGTTTTTCCACATCCATTAGGCCCAAATAGCTGAGTTATATCTCTTCCGAAAGTTAAGAGGCCAGATCCCCAACCCTGCGGGCCATTTGGAAAAATTTTTAAACTTATAAGTTTCATTCCAGCTCCAAGTCAAGCTGCTTCGCAACGCATATATTTCTATAGGCTCTAGCGATATATGCGAGGTTGTATGAGAGGTCATCATCCTGGCTTGTTGCTCTGGAGATGATTTTCTTCCCTAGCTCAGTAATGGCGAGTCGACTCTGTCTGTTGTTAACTTCGATAAGGGAGGTTTTTTCGAGGAATGTTATGGCTTTTACTGTTCGAACTCTTAAGTTTGCGGACCAGCCCAAGTGTTGAGCTGATCCTTTAAATCCAGGCATGGCTCCCTCAATGCTTTCCCCAACTAGCTGGCCGACCTCAGAGACTCTTGGTTTTCTTTTGTCTTTAGCCATTAATAATACAATTAAACATATCAATGGCAGCTGGAAAAGCGCCTCGTTATTTAACTGATGTCGACTCGGTCCTGTTTCTGCAACTGGTAGCGATATACTCTTGTCGGCAATTGAGGAAAAAAAGTTTTCAAAGTTCATGATTTACCTCTCACAAACGCAGAGAAAATCCCTCCTAACAGGAGATCCTCGGTAAGGTCGAATCTTAGGCCTTGTGCTTCGAGTTCTGCGAGCAGGTTTTTAATTGGCATGCGTAGGTTGTTTAAAGCTAATAGCCCTTGTGAATCTACCGTATTTTTAAGCGTGGCGCCAACAAGCTCAGATATACTTTGTAAGTCGAGTTCCTGTACGACATGTCTTGCATTTCTAAACCAAAGGTCCCAATCCGTTTTACATTTGGAACAATACATGACCATTGAAGTGTCTGCCCCGCCTGCCTTCAATGCTCTCTGAATCATTGATGCCGACTTTATGGCACTACTATCGCCACCTTTTACAAGGCTATAGTATGCGTCTTTTGAAATGCTTAATATGGTGAGAAGATCGTCGATGGATATGCCCGCGCAGCTTTCAATAGAGTCGGCATCCCAGGTCTTAATTACTCCGCTTGACTTTCTTTCTACCAAGTCAAGAAGCCTCAGTAGAATTTCCCTGAACTCAGCCCGCTCTAGATCAATTTCGCTGAATTCATATATTTTTTCCTTAACAATTAGTTCAAAGTAATTGTCTCCATCCTTCAAGAATGACACGTCTGACTCGAATGAAAGCTTTGATAGCTTTGATTTAGCTTCCTCGGGGCTATACGTTATGCAGTTATCGCCAAAACATTCCGTGAATCGTTCAAGAATAACTTTTGAGAATTTGTTGGCAAAAGCTCCAGATTCAATGTCAGTTAATAACTCATCAACTTCATCGCTGTTGTTTACATTGGTCTGGAAAATAACAGAGTTGCAATATTCATCAAAGACAACTGTGTGAAGTAATAGTTTTCCTATGAAGCTGTCCTTGATGGAGTCAGAGCTTTGTTTGGTTTGGTCTTTTAGTCTGGTATTAAGCCCAAAAACTTCGTTGATAGTCCAGTTGTGGTTTTGCTTACCCTTTGTTTTAACCTGGTAGAAGATGTAGGAAAACCCATCTTTATCTTTTTTCCTAATGACGAAATCGTCATGAAGATCGCAGTAAACTCTATCGATAGTTGCACCCTCAAGTATTGAGAGAGAGGCTACCGCCGCAGACCTGACTTGAGCGCGATATCTGCTGAATGAATCTCTACCGTTTTGCTCCCTAGCTTTTTTTGTATCAAGCATATGCAGCCCGTACTTTATTGTGTATTTCCATATAAATAGCCACGGTCTTGTAGAAGTTAATGGCTTTAATGCTGGTCCCTATAGATAGCATTAATCACAAAAGTCTTCCTGACATTTACCCTAGCCCCAAAATTGGCACATTGCCATTAGCCAAACTTAACGGCTTAAGCAGCATTGGTAAAGCTCGGGAACCGCTTATTGATTTTCGAGCCTGAGGTATCGGTACCTCATGAGGCTCTCAGGGTGTCGCCTGCCGCAGCTGAGGCCGGACGCTAACTGCTTGGTAGGGTTCATTTATCTGGTCGGGATCCCCGTTTAAGCAACCGATTGATCTTCACCTTAGGGTGAAGCTGCTTCCATTCAGAAAAAGGCCGGCTCTAGATAATTTTTGGGGCGTAAGCGTTAGACACGGGTTGTGTTTTTGGCCAGATGTTGACCCGGATGAGCACGTGCCTAAATCTGATTGCGACCCTTCATAACAAACGCTTCGGTCGGGCTCTCGTAAAGGAAGGGACGATTGACTGCTCGAATAAATTGGCTCAACGGATTGATTGGTCTTAGGGTTAACTGAAGCCCCACATCCGCCTTGCATTGCGAGAAACTGAGAAAAGTAAACAGCCCGCGAGTGCGGGCTGTTTCGGGGTCAGGCGGCGAGTAGTTCCTCTAGAGAGATGTTACGAGCCACGGCTGCCAAATCGGAGCGCTCAAGCCTCGAATGGAAGGGGCCGAAGCGAGGCACCTCTAGTCCAGACAAGGCATCGCCCATTCCACCTTTTAGGTAGCTGACGGCAAGTATCCGGGCGCCCACAGCGAGAAGTTGCTCGGTCGCAGCGTTCCATTCCTCGTTGTAGGCAAACCCGACCGCGTTCAATACCGCGGTCTTGGCTTCATCTGCACGTTGGCGGGCATTCGTGATTTGAGCCTCAAGAGTATCAAGCTCGACTTGGAGAGCACTGAGGATCAGGTCTTGCCTTCTGACCTGCTCGTCCGTTGTTGCCAATTGCTTAGCTGCCTTTTGCATTTCGCCGCTTGCTGATTTTTCCCCTTCGGCGTCACCGCTTGCCAGGCTTTTGGCGTAGTACGTTGCGGCGTCGCGCTCGGCTTGTTGTGCCTTTTCCAGGGCTTGATCGGCCTCTGATTGAATTGTCTGAAACCGCTCGCTCAAGTGCGATTTTTTCCGTGCTAGCGCTTCGACTTCAGCGGTTGCATCGGTCATCGCTTGAATAGCGTCAGCTTTGATCTGACCAATTTTTTCCAGCCGCTCCAAGTGCTGAATTTTCCGATCAATGGAGGCAAGCTCGACTGGAATTGCTCGTATGCGGGCTTCGACGCTTGAAGCTTTCTCCATTGCCTCGCGGCTCTCGGGGCTTCCAATTACGTTGCCATTCGCACTGAATCCGCTGGGTGCATTGCGCCACTCGGCCTCCAGTTGTGGCAGGCTTTCTTCCAGTGTTTCCAGTTCTTGAATCAAAGCGGCTTGTTGCTGTTTTAGCTGGTTCATGTTGCTTTCCTAAGGGCGAGAGGTTGATTGGTTTTTTTGTGTTTGGCGGGCCAGGCCAAGGTGAGCCTGCATTCCTCATGGAGCGGCCGTTATTACGCCGCCTGGGCGCCGTGATCACCTTGTTCTGGCACTGCCACAACTACATAGCAACGCTGCAAGCCCAGCCCCGGTAGTCTCACTGCGGTTGAAGCTTTGCCATCCTTTCCAGGCTCTAAAACGCCTCTTCGCAGGAGCTCTTTGTTAACCGCACTTAGGTTCATGCCTCGGAAGATTTCGGAGCGCCATGCTTCCGGCAGCACGTAGTAGGTGTTTGTGGTGTGCAGGGCATCGCCCATGCCGTGTTCCATCGTCTTGCGAAAGCCCAGCCGATCAATCGTGCGTGGGCCGTGTTCATCGATCTTGGCGGCGGCAGATTCCCAGCGGGTAAAGCGGCTTTCTCCAAAGCGCTCGATGACCTGTCTCAGTCGCGCCAAAATCGCATCGCCCTCGAAATTTCCGGCGCCGCCGCGTTCGGCTAGCCATGCATGCAGGCACACTTTTGCGGCGGTCGTGGCTGTGCCATCGGGCCAACCAGTGACGCCGAAAGCGGTGGCCAACTCCCCGGCCGCTGCTGCGAGCCCGAAGCGAAGAGCGGCACGCTGGGCCTGACCACTGGCCGAGGCGGGCAGATTTTGGGTGATGAACTGTTCAACCGTGCGGCGAACGATCACCGACCATCTGAGCATTTCGCCTGGCGCGCACAGTGCGTGCAGGAAGGCGGTTAGCGGTGTGCCGTAGTATTTAGCTACACGGGCCTTGAGCGCATCGGAGAGGGCAGCAGCATCCTCAAAACCGTTCAACACATCGAACATGCCGAGGCCTTTGCTGGCATCCGCAGGCACGGCGAGCATGCGCACCTCCATACCGGCTTTCAGCTCCTTGTTGGCATCCGCCATGTGCTGCGCCAACGTCTTCTCGCCGGTCGAGAGAAACAGCAAGCGCCACTCCTGCACCTGTCGGCCCGCCTGTCCTCGATCATTCGCCCGAGCCTTACCGGTGCCGTTGCCGAGCATGTACACCGTTTCGCCAATGATGCGCGGGTCACACATACCGATTTCATCCAGTACCAGGAGGCCGTCTGAGTGGGCTGCTGCGATGGACTCCAGGGCGTTATCTGTCGAACGCCATGAACGCACCAGGCGCGGCCCGCCATAGACCGAGGCAGCAACTTGTAGGTGGGTGGTTTTGCCCCCGGAACTGTCGCCATAAAGGTGGAAGCCGCCCGACTCATGCCCCAGCAGGTTCAGCAGAGGCCCTGCGAAGGCCACAGAGACGACAAACGCCAAGCGGTGGTTACCAATGCACAACGCGCCGATTTGCTGCTGCCACTGCTCCAGAGAGCCCGCCTCGCTGATCGGTGGCAACTGGGCACCGGCCTCATAAAAATGCAGGTGTTCGGCGTGCGAGCCAATCTGTTGTTCGGGCAAAAGGAACGCATTGTCGTGCCAGCCCAAGCGCGTCACCAAACGTGCGCGCTGGGTACTGTCGAAGCCGCCGAGATAGCTCTGCAGGTCATTACGGGCATTACGCCCCGACCGACTTCCAGCGAGGCGTAGGCCCATGTCTACCAGTGGCCCAAGTACGTCCTTGCCGAAGTCGCCGGTCATGGTTCGGGCCGGAATGTTCCAGCGTTTTTTAGCGCCGTCCGGGTCATCGAACTCGACCAACAAGCCCCAGTTGTGGCCCTTGTCGTCGCGAGTGCGAGCGATGATTTCGAGAGGCGAACAGACTGGGCGCGCCTCGCCATCATCGCCGGAATAAAACACCCCTTCAGCGGTGAGGCGAAAGCCGCCCGGCAACAGATCATTCTTCGATTTCGCGGGGCGTTTGGCGAGCGCCTTGGTCTTCTGTTCTTTAGGCTCGGTGGGCTCAGCGACAGTGCCGAAAAACTCGCCGTTGCGCACCAGCTCGGCGACGTGGTCAGCGGTCCAGCCTTTGGCTAATGCATCCGCTGCATCGTCGCCGTCTGCCCATTTTCCACCTTTGACGAGTGTCGGCTTTCCGCCTTTGCTACTGGGCTTGAGCTTGAACACGTCGAGCGAGATTCGTTGCACCGAAGCGGCGCCCAGCTCAATCAACTTGAGCTCGATGGCGTCCATGCAGGCCTTGCCGCTTGCATCGTTATCCGGCCACAAGACCACAGTTCGCCCTTTGAGTGGCGTCAGATCGGCCTTGTGCCAAGAGTTGGAACCGTTCGGCCAGCAGGTGGCGACGTAGTTGGGCATCAGTTCAGCGGCAGCGTCAGCGGCCTTTTCACCCTCACACAACGCCACAGGCGCATCGACACGCTGTGCCAGTTCATCCAGGCGTAGCAGAGGCCGAGGCTCCGGCAACCCTTGCCAGCGCCATTGTGTGGTTTGCTCATCGGCGCGTTTGCACCAGGTCATCGGCGCAAAAACCTTTCGTGGTTTGCCGTCTTCATCTGGGTCCAGGTCGAAGCGATACAGCGCCATGACCGGCTGGCCCTTTGCATCGCGATAGATCCACACCTTGGAAGGGGTGCCGTGTTGTCGGTGCTTAGCTGGGCACTTGTTCATGGCTTCGGCGGGGATCGGCTGGATCGCAATCCACGCCGGCGCTGCGTGCTTGGTCGGTGTGCTTTTGGTGGTTGCAGATCCTGCGGAAACGCTGAGCAGATCCGCCAGCTTTTTACAGGCCTCAACGTCCGTGCCGCCGTCGATGTAGCGCACCAGGTCGATTAGGTCGCCGCCCTTATCGCCGGTGGCAAAATCCGCCCAGGTGCCTTTGCTCAAATTGACCTTGAGTGAGCCCGCACGTTTGTCCGTGCGCGTCGGGTTCGGTGCGGTGTATTCCTTGCCGCCATCGACGCGTTTGCCGTTTGGCAGCCAGTGAGTAAGCACGCGGTCGATGTTCTTCAGCGCGGCGCTTTTTACGTCGGCAAAGCTGGGACGTTTTGAAGTGTTGCCGGTGCGCGGGATCATGGCGCTTTACTCGCTGCATACAGCGCATCGTTCACGTCATCGATCAGCGCTTTAGCCATCTCGCCTAGGTAGAACGCCGGCCAACTGAAACGCTCGCCTTCGTCACTCATGGCAGCATCGAGGGCCAGTTGATTGGCGTAGTGCTGAAACAGTGAAATTGCTTCAAGTGCATCCTCAAGCGGCACGCCTGCATTCACCCGAAATAATTTCTGGTGGGTGTCGTTAGCACATGAGAATTCGGCACGCCCGAGAGTAGTGGCAGTGTTCACAAGGCACCGCCTTTCTGGCCCATTGGCACAGAGGAGGCATCACCGTACAAGGCGAGTGTTTTGATCAAGCCCAAGGTGCCGCGCACGTCCCAAATGACGGATGACAGCACGCGGTTAGAGAGTACGGGTTTATCGCCGTCTAAATGATCTTCCAGCAGCATCAGAACTGAATCGGCACGGTCGAGGGCGCAAGTGATGGCATCAATGGGAATACCGGCTTCGGCGTCCTGGCTGACGCAGAGGAGATCCTCGGGTAGTGAAAAGCCTGGGAGCATGCTCATTGGGCACCCCCTGCGGCTTCCAGGGCGCGAGCCTTGGACATATGGGCGTTGTAACGGGAGAGGCGTGTAGCGAGGCTGGAGTTGGCGTGTAAAGCGGCGAGAGCCATTGCTCGATGAGCAGCGGCGCGAATTCTGGACGGATTGAGGGCGTGCATAGGTGGCGCTCCAAGTTTTGACTATGGAACTGCCACGATCCTTTCCACGGGATTGGGTGGCAGCTGTGCATGGGGTGGAAATACCGGGAAACTTGGAACCCGGCCAGGCCGAAGCCTGCCCACACACAGCCGCCATAACTCGAAATCGCAGGCGTAAAAAAAGACGCCTGCAATCGTAATGGGGGCGCCTGTGCGCCAAGTTTTCAAACGGGTTTCCACGCCCGGTCGCTGAATTTGCAGCGACGGCCAGAGAGTAACGTGCGTTTTTTGAAAGCGCAACTATGTAGATGGCTTGCGGATTTTTTCGATGCAGCATAAATTGATCAGGCATGTAGATTTACCTCAACGCCTCCGGTTGCCGCCGGAGGCGTTTTCGTTTCAGGCATGGATGTCCCAGCGCAGGGAGACAAAGGGCAAAAGGTCGCCTTCAAGGCACGCGCGCGCATCCTCGTAGGCATCGATTTGTTGGCCTTCGTCGACGATGATTGCTTGTGGGGCTTGGCAAGGAACTGACAATGCGCACCAGATGCCATCTCTCCATCGCATCACCATGACGTCCCGGTTCAGGCGTTTTTGCTCCGTGCGGTAACGTTCAAAACGCTGCATACCGCGTGATGAGAACCCGACTGTTCTGAGTACAGAAAAGGGCTGCAAGATGGCCCTATTGGCGACACGATTTTTCATGCTGCCACCTGGTCGCGAGCCTCTATGCGGCTTCGTGCCCATGTTTGAATTTCAGACAAAACCCAAGCTACGGGCGCGCCGCGAGCGTTGCTGTTGCTCAATTTGACGGGCAGGGGAAAGCCGCTATCTGTGCGCTGCATGAGTTTGTAGATGGTGGAACGCTTCATGCCCACGATCCGCTCGACCTCGGGCATACGGATCAACGTCGACGATGCGTCAAACATTGGGCTTGGAGTGGTTGGGTTAAGGCGGGGAATTTCAGTGACAGGGGCTTTCATAGGTCTTGCTCTCGACTGGTTAGGACTGAGAGCAATGATCTAGGTGTAGGTCGGTGGTGAGCAGTTCACTTCCAATTGAAATCCGATTGAAATTTCTGGCTTACAGCACGAAGTAGCGTTTGAGGATGGCTTCAACTCTTTTGCGTGTGAGGGCTTTTTCGGTCTCAAGCACAATCCACTTAGGCCGTTGTTTTGGAGGTTTTGCTACCTCGCCTTGTAGCCATGCATGCACCTTCGTAGCAACGTTGCGTTTGGACATCCCCGCTGCACGGTAGTGGAGCCCCTTTTTAACTATCGCGGCGTCTCGAACGCTAATTTCCTCGTTACGCTCCATACCGCTGATGAGACCGCCTTTTTTGCGGACGGCATTTTTGATCGCTCGTTCGGCGATGGGTCTTAGTTCATCGTCGACCAGGCAGGGTAGGGATCTGATCGGTTCTAGGTAGAGGGTGTACTGATCAAGCACTTCGATGTGCTTGTCCGGGTCGACCTGCATCTCTACGAATTGGCAATACAGATCCCTAGGCCAGTTTGTAGGAGGTTCAGAGACATGAGACCAAGCCTCTTGATCGGCTGTTTGCATCCAACTGGTTAATGTCCCCAGCGCTTTTACGGCACAGGCCATGATGTAGCCCGCATGAGCATCGCGCTCCGACACTGAGTAATAACCGCTGTACATTCGTACCCAATGAGCGAGGCGTGCCGTGGTATCGGTGGAGGCGTATTGAAAAATTGTCTCCTCATGGATCGTCGTCTGAATGCACATGCTGGCGAGGTCTTTGTTGATATCGTCACCATGAATGCGCAGACAGCATTGGTCGATCAAGCGGCAGGCGTCAGCGACCTGCTCACGGCAGAGGTCATAGAGCGGTTGCGCGGAGAGATAACTGAGCAGTCCCCGGGTTAACGCCAAATGCAAGATGGGTCGGTGATCAGTCATGACGAAGTGTCATCGGTACCGTGTAACGGAGAGTCCCACGCCCTGAACTCAATGCGAGTAGCCAGCGAAAGCCGTTTTGTAGGCGCAAGTTTAGAGCGCTTGCCCACAGCAGGCGTGTAATGACTTTGGCGTTACACGCAGGGGCAGCGTTACATCGCATGTACGTTAAGCAACTGAGATGTGTAACGGGCGTGAAAGCCAATGAATCCGGGCTCTTGGCGAGCGGCGTTACACGAGTAACACGCGTTACACCGGATTTTGAGGGGGGCAGGGTAAGTGCTCTCACACTGCCTTCCCAAATTGACCTTGCACTACATTCCCGGCCTCTATGGAATCGAGATGATCGGCGTACCACTGCATCATCTGTGTGCGCTGCTCAAGGTACTGAGCCTTGTTGTAAATCCCTCGAACACCTTGTGCCTTGTGGCTGAGTTGGGCCTCGATATGGTCAGCTGGATATCCATGCTCGTTGAGGATCGTGCTGGCGATGTGGCGGAAGCCATGGCCGGTCTGGCGGCCCTCGTAACCAAGGCGTCTGAGTGCCATTAGGAATACGGTATCGCTGCGGGGTTTAGTGCGGTCGCTTCTACCTGGAAACAGAAGTGGGTAAGCGCCGGTGAGTTGCCGAAGCTCCAATAGTGCTTCGACTGCTTGAGTGCATAGTGGTACCAGGTGCTCACGACCTTTCTTGCGACCCTTGCGCTCGACTGGAACGGTCCACAGCCTCTTATCGAAATCGAACTCTACCCATTGTGCCTCTCGGAGTTCGCTGGGGCGTACAGCCATCAGGGTCAACAGCCTCAGGCCGAGCTGGACATCTTTGGCGTGGGGGTAGGAACGTATCGCTCGAAGTAACCCCGGAAGCTCATCGGGGGAAACGTGGGCGTAGTTCTCTGCCTTTCCCGAGGACAGAAATTTATGCACTCCCTCCAACGGGTTGTTGACGGCTCTGCCTGTTACGCGAGCCAGGTCATAGATATCTTTGCAGTAAGCCCTCACACGGCTCATCTGTTCGAGAATCCCCTGACGTTCAAGCCCTCTCAATAGCTCCATCCACTCCATCGACATGATAGAGGTGTAGGGGCGTTTACCGAGTGAGGGGAATACATGGCGTTCGAGTGCGCCGAGTATTCTTTTGGCCGTACCGGCATCCCAACCGCTCAGGCGAGACGTGTGCCATTCCCTTGCCAATACCTCAAAGGTGTCATTGGCCGAATCGATCTCGGCAGCTTGGCGAGCTTTCTTGGAGGTGATCGGATTCTTACCTTCCGACGCATCTGCGCGTAGATCAGCCGCTTTCTGCCGAGCGAAAGCGCCGCCTACTTCCGGGTAGCCGCCAAGACCAAGCCATGACCATTTGCCGTCTGGCTTCTTGTAGCGTAACTCCCAGGACTTTTGGCCGTTTGGCTTGACCCTGAAATACAGCCCTGGGCTGTCTAATTCGCGGTATGCGCCGGCCTCAGGCTCCAGGCTGGAAAGTGTCGTGTCAGCGAGAGGGCGCCGCTTGATATCGGTGCGTTTCATCCTTGTATGCCTTCAGTTCAATTATTTATGAAGCATACACGTGGGCATACACGGTGGGGAAGGATAGGGGTGGATAGAGGTGGACAGCCAGAAACAAGAAAGCCCGCACTAGGCGGGCTTCTTGAGGTGATTCATAGACTGCTGTAGACATCTATGGATCAGTACTTGGTGGCTACACAGGGACTTGAACCCCGGACCCCAGCATTATGAATGCTATGCTCTAACCAACTGAGCTATGTAGCCAAGTGGCGCGCATTATTCGCGTAGAACGG
>Ga0105246_10000818_pt1 | contig 17702 bp, 13 predicted proteins | sample KBSM64metaG_FD_99694 | JGI IMG/M metagenome (GOLD analysis project Ga0105246, IMG submission 99694) | Miscanthus rhizosphere microbial communities from Kellogg Biological Station, Michigan, USA - KBS M6-4 metaG | ecosystem: Host-associated > Plants > Roots > Rhizosphere > Soil | place...
GATCACGACCTGGTAGACGCCGGCGTAGGAGCTGTCCGGAAGGACGGCCAGGGTGTCGGCTTCCTTGCCGTCCGCGCCCCACATGTGGCCGGAGGTGCGGATCATGGCCGGCATGGAGGCGTCAACGATCACATCGGAGGGAACGTGCAGGTTGGTGATGCCCTTGTCGGAGTCCACCATGGCCAGTGCCGGGCCGTTTTCCAGGCCCTGCTTGATGGCGGCGGCAACCTCTTCGCGGATCTCTTCGGGGAGTTCGTCGAGGCCATTGAGGATGGAGGCCAGGCCGTTGTTGGCGCTCAGGCCGGCGGCGTCCAGTTGCTTGCCGTACTTGGCGAAGAGGTCCGCGAAGTAGGCCTTGACCACGTGGCCGAAGATGATGGGGTCCGAGACCTTCATCATGGTGGCCTTCAGGTGTGCCGAGAACAGCACCCCTTCTTCCTTGGCCCGGGCAACCTGGGCGGCGAGGAACTCATCGAGGGCGGAGGCGCGCATTACGGTGCCGTCAACCACTTCACCGGCCAGCACGGGGATGGACTGCTTGAGGGTCTTGACGGTGCCGTCTTCGCGGACCAGCTGGATACGGAGGGTGTCGTCGGCCGGGATCACCACGGACTTCTCGTTGGAACGGAAGTCGTCGGCAGCCATGGTGGCAACGTTGGTCTTGGAGTCGCTGCTCCAGGCACCCATGGAGTGCGGGTTCTGGCGGGCGTAGTTCTTCACCGACAGCGGGGCGCGGCGGTCAGAGTTGCCTTCGCGCAGCACCGGGTTCACCGCGGAACCCTTGATCTTGTCGTAGCGGGAGCGGATGTCCGTCTCTTCGTCCGAGGAGGGGTTGTCCGGATAGTCCGGCAGGGCGTAGCCCTGGCCCTGCAGTTCGGCGATGGCCGCTTTCAGCTGCGGGACGGATGCGCTGATGTTGGGCAGCTTGATGATGTTGGCTTCGGGCTTCTTCGCCAGTTCGCCGAGCTCGGCCAGGGCGTCACCGATGCGCTGCTCTTCGGTGAGGTAGTCACCGAAGACGGCGATGATGCGGCCGGCCAGCGAGATGTCGCGGGTTTCCACGTCCACGCCCGCCGTCGAAGCGAAGGCCTCGATGATCGGCAGGAAGGAATACGTGGCCAGCATCGGCGCTTCATCGGTGTGGGTGTAGATAATCTTGGCCATTGCTCGGGCGTCTCCCTGAAGGTCTCCCGGGGCTGCGACCTCGCCACTGCTCCTGTCGGCACGCAGGACGAACCACAAAACCCCTTGCGTTGTTTGCCGGATGATGCCCGGCGGAACATTCCAACTATGCCACAGCGGCCCATTTTGCCCCTAAATTGCAAGGATTCCCCGGCTTGCATGACGCGCCGCCGGAACAGCGTCGCGCGGCACTTGAGCCGCGTCGTATTTCATAGAGTGCTATCACAAACTGTGAAACATCTATTTACAAAACTGTCACAGCCCGGGTAATTTCATTCCGTTATCCCGCGGCGGCGCCTCCGCCCGGGCCGATTTCCCCACCGAAAGTCAGGACAATCGTGACAAGAAACAAGACCCTGGCCACAAGCCTCCTTGGTCTCTCCGCAGCCGCAATGTTCGCATTCACGTCCGCAGGAGGAGCGGCCGCGACCTCCGTTTCCCCGGACGCCAAGGAGGTGTCCCACACAGTCAGCGCCACCCTCCAGACCAGCGGCGTGGCCGACTATTGGACCCCCGAACGGATGCGCTCGGCAATCCCGGGCGATGTCCTGGCGCAGAAGGCCGTGGCGCGCGGCAAGAGCACGGCCCGGGCCGCCGTCGAACAGGGCCAGTCCACCAGGATTTCCGGCAAGGCGGGCAAGGGCAAGCCCTCGCTGCACACCGACGAAAACCCGGTGCCGCACATCGGCAAGGTCTTTTTCACCCTCGGCGGCGTCAACTACGTCTGCTCCGGCAACTCGGTCGCCTCCACCAACGAGAGCACCGTCTCCACCGCCGGCCACTGCCTGAATGAAGGACCTGGAGCCTTCGCCACCAACTTCGTCTTCGTCCCCGCGTACCTCAACGGCGCGGCCCCCTACGGGAAGTGGACTGCCCGCGCCCTGTACACCACCAACCAGTGGAGCTCGGGCGGGGACATCCAGTACGACACCGGCTTCGCCGTCGTCTCGCCCCTGAACGGCCAGACCCTCTCCGACACAGTGGGTGCCTCCGGCGTCGAGTTCAACGCAAGCCGCGGCCTGAGCTACAAGGCCTTCGGCTACCCTGCCGCGAGCCCCTTCGACGGCCAGTCGCTCAAGGCCTGCACCGGCACCGCCTTTGACGACACCATCAACCCGGGCGGCACCACCCAGGGCATCCCCTGCGACATGACCGGCGGCTCCTCCGGCGGGCCATGGTTCATCGGCAGCAACTCCGAGGGCTACCAGAACTCGATCAACAGCTACGGTTACGGCAGCCGCTCCACCACCATGTACGGCCCGTACTGGGGTTCGGTCATCCAACAGGCCTACAACAACGCTTCCGCCAACTAGGCGGGGTCGGTTTCCTCAGCAGGGTTAACGACGACGGCGGCCGCCCCCTATGAGGGGCCGGCCGCCGTTTCGCTGTTCTTCTTCATCGATTGCTCCCCGTCGGCTCCCTGGCCTCGCAAGCTCGGCCAGGGAACCCTGCCGGCGTGGGCCCAGACGTCGCTTTGAAGGCTCAAAACGACGCTGCCTCAGCAATCGATGCAGGCGGGGATCAGTGGAAGAAGTGGCGTGCGCCGGTGAAGTACATCGTGATGCCGGCAGCGTTGGCCGCGGCGATGACTTCCTCGTCCCGGACGGAACCGCCGGGCTGCACCACGGCGCGGACACCGGCGTCGATCAGGATCTGCAGGCCGTCAGCGAACGGGAAGAACGCGTCCGAGGCAGCCACGGCACCGCGGGCGCGCTCAGGTGCCCCCGCAGCAGAGGCGTTGGATGCACCGCCGGCACCGTCGACGTCGGACTCCACCGTGACGCCCAGGGTGTTGGCGCGCTCGACGGCCAGTTTGCAGGAGTCCAGGCGGTTGACCTGGCCCATGCCGATGCCCACGGCTGCGCCGTTGTCGGCCAGCAGGATGGCGTTGGACTTGGCGGCGCGGCAGGCGGTCCAGGCGAAGGCGAGGTCGGCCAAGGTGGCGTCATCGGCGGCTTCGCCGGCGGCGAGGGTCCAGTTGGCGGGGTTGTCGCCGTCGGCGTCCACCTTGTCGCTCATCTGCACCAGCACACCGCCGGAGACCTGGCGCATTTCGGCCGGGTAGCGGCCGTAGCCCTCGGGCAGGGCGAGCAGGCGGATGTTCTTCTTCTTGGAGAGAATCTCCACGGCTTCGGGCTCGAAGTCGGGGGCGATGACGACCTCGGTGAAGATGCCCGCAACGGTGCGCGCCATGCCCGCCGTGACAGTGCGGTTCGCGGCGATGACCCCACCGAACGCGGAGACGGGGTCGCAGGCGTGGGCCTTGGCGTGGGCGTCGGCGATCGGGTCGGCGGCGTCAGTGGAACCGACGGCCACGCCGCAGGGGTTGGCGTGCTTGACGACGGCGACGGCGGGCTCGGCGAAGTCGAAGGCGGCGCGCAGGGCGGCGTCGGCGTCCACGAAGTTGTTGTAGCTCATGGCCTTGCCGTGCAGCTGGTCGGCCTGGGCGATACCGGCCGGGGCGGCCTTGTCCACGTAGAGGGCGGCCTGCTGGTGCGGGTTTTCGCCGTAACGCAGTACCTCGGAGCGTTCCAGGGCCAGGCCGGCGTAGGCGGGCCAGTCGATGATGCCGTCGCCGTCTTCATCCAGGAACTGGGATGCAGTCCAGGTGGCCACGGCGTTGTCGTAGGCAGCGGTGTGCGCGAAGGCCTTGGCGGCCAGGCGGCGGCGGGTCTTCAGGTCGAAGCCCCCGGCCGCGGCGGCTTCCACGACGGAACCGTAGAAGGCAGGGTCGGTGACGATCGTGACGGCGGCGTGGTTCTTCGCGGCCGAGCGCACCATCGCGGGGCCTCCGATGTCGATCAGCTCGACGACGTCGTCCTGGCCGGCGCCGGAGCGGACCGTCTCGACGAAGGGGTACAGGTTGACCACCACGAGGTCGAAGGGCTCGATCTCCATCTTGGCGAGGGTGTCCATGTGGGCCTGGACACGGCGGTCGGCGAGGATTCCGCCGTGCACGCGCGGGTGCAGGGTCTTCACGCGGCCGTCCAGCATTTCCGGCGAGCCGGTGACTTCTTCGACTTCCTTGACCGGGATGCCGGCCGCGGCGATCTTCTTGGCGGTGGAACCGGTGGAGACGATGGAGACGCCGGCTGCGTGCAGGCCCTTTGCGAGCTCCTCCAGTCCGGTCTTGTCGTATACCGAGATGAGTGCACGGCGGATAGGGACACGGTCAAGCTGCGTGAAGCTCACAAAAATCTCCGTCTTGGATCGCGTTGGGTTCGCAGATGGTGGGGATACGCCACAGTTTATCGCGTCGGCGGCGGCCCCCGTTTTCATTGCGTTTCTTGCGTTGCGGGGCCTGCTCTGCGGAGTTCCTTGCGTTGCGAGGCCTGCTCTTCGTCCTTTAGGGCGCCCAAAGCACGTAGAGCAGGCCCCGCAACGCCAATCCACTAAGCGGCTGCACGCCAACCCCGTTCGGCAAGCGCGCTACGCAGCTTCCGCTCGGAGGCGGGCCACCCCTGGCGCAACTGATACTTGGAGAAACGCAGCACGATCCATCCCATTGACCGCAGCCTGTCGTCCCGTTCAATGTCGCGGCCCCATTGCACAGGATCCGTAAGGTGGTGCTCCCCCTCATACTCCAGGGCAATCCGATACTCCCGGTACTGCAAGTCCGGCGTCGAGACGTAGTTCCCGTGGGCGTCGTGGACTGGCTGCGTCACGAGCGGTTCCGGCAGGCCGGCGTCGAGGATCCTCATCCTCAGCTTCGATTCCAGGGGCGAGTCGACGCCGTGGCGCAGCAAGGGAAGGACTGCCCTCGCCATCCGGATCCCCTTCACCTTCGGACGACGGTCCACCACCTCTTGGATTGCTTCGAGCGATGACAACGGGTTCTCCCGGGCGAGCAGGGCGTCCCCGGCGGCCACCAAGGCATCGCGGCCCAGGATTGCGGCAAGATCGACCCAGGTCCATTCCGGAGAGGTCAGCGCAACGCCGTTGATGAAGCGCACGTCGCGGGCAAGCAACGGCGCCCTGTGTCCGACGACTCCCCTGCGCTTGACCCGTCCGATTTCCGCCCGGCGGGTGACATGGATGAGTCCGTTTCCGCGTTCCTCGGCCTCCAGCGTTGCCGGCAGGGGAAGCGGCCACAGCAAGGCAGAAGTGGTGTGGCTGATGGCACTGCGCGGTGTGACACCCGTGTGGAGCCGGGCAAGGAGTTCCAGGTCCAGAACTTCCTCCGGACGAAGCCGCATCCCTCTACTGGGCGTGACGAGGCCGCTGCTTTCCAGCCGCCATCTCGCAATCCCTGCGGCGTATGCGTCGCGCACAAGGAATCCCCGCGGATCGATGGTTGCCGGGAGAGGCGGTGGTTTGCGCATACGTCAATGCTGGCTTGGCGGCCGTCGTCGTCCGGGGTTATCCACAGAGTTGCCCTTCCATGCCCGGGGCGACCCCTCCTCCACAGCGTTGCGGGGTCCGCTTTACGTCCTTTGGCCGCCCAAAAGGACGTAGAGCTGGCCCCGCAACGCAGATAGGGTTGGACCATGAATGCTGCGGCGATGGTGCTGGTGGCCGATCTCGGCAAGAGCAGGTGCAGGCTGGAACTGCGCTCGGGGGACGAAGTGCTCGCAGCGGCGGACCAGCATGGTTTCCCCGGACTTGGCGTCACGGACGGCGCCCGCCTGGCGTTCGAGCTGCTCGAAGAGACGGCCGCAATGCTTCCCCCGGGGCTGACAGCGACCGGCCCCTCCGGATCCCCGCTGGCCGGTTTCGGTGCTGCCGTGGCCGGCGTCGAGGCCTCTGCCGAGAGCTCCCGCGAACTGGCCAGCCTGCTCGCCAGCCGCTTCAGCGTCCCCGCCGCAGTCCTTTCAGACGCCACCGCCGCACAGCTCGGTGCCATGCAGGGTGCTCCCGGCACCGTGCTCATCGTCGGCACCGGCGCCGTGGCGTTCCGCTTCGACGACGGCGGGCAGCTGCACCGTGCCGACGGCTGGGGCCCGCTGCTGGGCGACCGGGGCAGCGGCCGGTGGATCGGCCAGCGCGGCCTGGAAGCGGTGGTGCAGGCGTTCGACGGCGGCCCGGAGACTTCGCTGAGCGCCGCGGCGGAAGCTTTGGTTGAGTCGCCCCTCATGCTTCCCGCCTGGCTGGGCGGCATGGAGAACCCGGCCCGGGCGATGGCCCGCTTCGCTCCCCTGGTGCTGCACGCAGCGGAGGCGGGTGACGCCGTCGCGCGCGGAATCGTGGATGAGGCGTGCAGGATCCTTGCCGGCACGGTCAAGCGCGCCAGCGGCGGCACCGGCCGCGTGGCGGTGCTGGGCGGCGTGGCGAACTCGGAGTTCTTCGCGGGCCTCTTGCACAACACCCTGGCTTCGGCTGGGATTGAGATGGTCGAGCCCCTCGGCGACGGCATGGACGGGGCCGCCCTCGCTGCGACGCGCCGCGGGCTCCTGCAGGAAAGGTACATCCACCGTGACGGAACAAACTGGCCCGACTGACCCCACCGCCGCAAGCAACGATCCGCTGGAAGGGCTGCGCTCCGAGCTCGCGGGCCTGCAGACCGAACAGGCTGCCCCGGCGCTGGACAGCATCGACACCATGGGCACCGCCGAACTCGTGGCCGCCATGAACGAGATCAACCGCGGCGTCCCCGCGGCGGTCGAGGAAGCCGCGCCCGCCATCGCACAAACCATCGACGCCGTTACGGAGCGGCTCGCGCGCGGCGGCCGCCTGCTCTACGTGGGTGCGGGGACGGCCGGCCGGATGGGCGTGCTGGACGCCAGCGAGTGCCCACCCACCTTCGGCACCCGCCCGGAACTCGTGGTGGGCATCATTGCCGGCGGCCCGCATGCCATCCAGAAGCCGGTGGAGTACGCCGAGGACAACGCGACGGCCGGCGCCCGGGACCTGCATGACATCAACGTGACGGAAAAAGACGCTGTGATTGGCATCTCGGCCTCAGGCCGCACACCGTACGTGATCGGAGCCCTGGAGGAGGCCCGCAGCCGGGGCGCGTTCACGGCGGCGATCGCCTGCAACCACGGCTCGGCCATCGGCAGGCTCGCGGACGTGGCCATCGACGTGGTGGTGGGCCCGGAGTTCGTTGCCGGCTCCACCCGGCTCAAGGCCGGAACCGCCCAGAAACTGGTGCTGAACATGATCAGCACGCTCTCCATGGTCAAGCTCGGCAAGACCTACGGCAACCTGATGGTGGACCTGAAGGCCACCAACGAAAAGCTCCTGGCACGCTCCCAGCGCACCATCCAGCACGCCACGGGAGCCGACGCCCACGCCGCCATCCGCGCCCTCGATTCGGTGGGCGGATCGGTGAAGGCGGCCATCCTGGTGCTGCTGACCGGCATCGATCCGGCGCAGGCGAAGGGTGCCCTGGACGAGGCCGGCGGCTTCCTGCGGAAAGCGATAGAAAACCACCGCTAAAGTTTTCCCCAGGAGGGGAAGATGAACACGTACACGTCAGTGCCCAGCGGCGAGCAGGTGGTCCAGGAACTGCCGTGGCGGTGGGCCGTCCAGGGCCGGATTTTCCTGATCGGCGGGCTGGGCTTCATGTTCGATGCCTGGGACGTCACGCTCAACGGCATCCTCATTCCCCTGCTCTCCAAACACTGGTCCCTCGAGCCGGCCGACGCCGCATGGATCGGCACGGCCAACCTGATCGGAATGGCCCTGGGCGCCTTCGCCTGGGGAACCATCGCGGACACGATCGGGCGTAGGAAGGCCTTCACCGCTACGCTGCTGATCTTCTCGCTCTTCACCGTGCTGGGCGCCTTCGCCCCGGATTTCCTGTGGTTCTGCGTCTTCCGGTTCATGGCCGGCTTCGGGCTGGGCGGCTGCATCCCGGTGGACTATGCCCTGGTGGGCGAGTTCACGCCGCGGAAGCAGCGCGGCCGGGTGCTCACGGCGATGGACGGCTGGTGGCCGGTGGGTGCCGCGCTGTGCGGTTTCGTGTCCGCCGGGCTCATGGCCGCCTTCGCCGACTGGCGCCTGACCATGCTGGTGATGGTGCTGCCGGCCCTGCTGGTGTTCTGGGTGCGGCGCAGCGTGCCCGAATCCCCGCTCTTCCTGATCCGCAAGGGCCGCCGCAAGGAGGCCGCGGAAGTCATCGACGCCCTCGTGGCCGCCACCGGCGCGCCGCCGCGCGCCTACAGCCTGCCCGACCCCCAGGCCGCTCCGCGGCTTTCCGCCGGGAGCGCCTGGACCCAGTTGCGCAGCCTGTGGCAGTTCAGCTGGAAGATCACGACGGCGGCGTGGGCTTTGTTCTTCACCGTCCTTCTCGTGTACTACCTGAGCCTGACCTGGATGCCGCGCATCCTGATCGGCGCCGGGTTCGAGGAGTACAAGGCCTTCCTGACGACGGCGGGAATGGCCGCCGTCGGGCTCCTGGGCGTGGTGGCGGCAGCGCTGCTCGTGGAGCGCCTGGGCCGCAAATGGATCCTGGCGGTCAGCGGTCCGTTGTCCGCCGGGACGCTCGTGGTGGTGGCGCTGGTGGTGGACATTCCGTCCGCGGCGGTGTTCTGGCTGCTGGTCTTCGGCTTCGTGGTGCAGGTGGCCATCCCGGTGCTGTACGCCTACGTGTCCGAGCTCTACCCCACGGAGCTTCGCGGCTCGGGCTTCGGCTGGGCCTCGACATTCTCCCGCCTCGGAGCCGGCTTCGGCCCCCTGGTGTTCGCCTCGTTCTTCTGGCCCACCTTCGGCCTGGCCACGTCCTTCGCGCTGGCCGGCGGCCTGGTGCTGCTGGCCGTCATCTGGATGGGGCTTTTCGCCCCGGAAACCAAGCAGCGCGCGCTCGACTGAGCCCATGCGCCGCCGAAAAGGTCAGTCCCGGCGCCCCAGCACGCGGGCAAGGACCATGCTTTCCTTGGTGGACACCTCGGGCAGGTAGGCGCGCGCCAGGGCCATGCCGATGCGCGGCAGGGCCGAGAAATCGGGGAAGGCCATGAACAGCGTGGAGTATTCAGGGTGGAACTTCGCCTTGAACCGGAACAGGGAACCGAAACCATAGGCCGGCTCCAACGTCCTGGAAAGCCAGGCAAGGAAGGCGGCGATGCCTGCCGCGGGTGCCTCCGGAGCTGCGTCCGCGGGCACGGGCTTGGTGGCCAGCGGCGCACCGGACAGGCTCACGAACCGGGCGCCCGCCTCCTGCAGATGCAGCGCGGCGGAGGCGATCAGGAATTCCATGACGCCGTTGTGGGATTCGGGGGCACGGCGCATGAAGTCGAGAGTCCAGGCCACGACTTCGCCGTCTTCGTGCACCGGCATCCAGGACGTCAGAGCTTCGATGCGCCCGTCCTCGGCAACGGCAAGCATGAGGCGGACATCCGGGTCCTTGAGTTCTTCCAGGCCGCCGAGCGTGAACCCCATCTCGGGCAGCTTGTTCTCCGCCACCCAGGATTCGGAGATCGCCACGATCTCCGTGGTTGCCGCGAACGGCAACTCACTCCACGAGGTCCACACCGCCGTCCTGCCCTCACGGACCGCCTTGTTGAGCGCGGTCCGCACGCTCTGCCAATGTTTGCCCTGCATGGTGAGTCCTTCGGTGTGGATCACCGTTTCTTCCCCGACCGGCATGTGCCGCCAGCCGAGGTGCTCAAAGACAGGCAGCAGCCCGGAATGGAAAGAATAGAAGACGGGGGTCCAGTTGTGTTCATCGCAGAACACCAGGAACTCCCGGATGGTCTGTTCCACCCGGTCCGGGGCGCAGACGGGCTCGCCCAGCACGATGGCCTGCCCGTTGACCTCGCGGTACGCCAAGGCTCCCTCGCCGTCGCGGGTGAACCACGGCGTGTTGCCCTCCCAGGTGGTCATATGCCCCAGCGAGCCGCCGCCGCGGCGGCGCAACAGCGCACGGAACTTCTCGACGTCGTGCGCTACCGCGAGGCGGGGCGAGCGCGAGAGCAGCCACAGGGCGGCCACGACGAAGACCGCCCAGAAGGCGGGTCCGCTCCATTGGTAGGCCCAGCTCACCACCGTGTGCCGTGGGAGGACGAAATGTCCAGGCCCGCTAAGGAAATGCGGTGGCACGAAGCGGCGCGGCGCATCGAGGAACACTCCTGAGGCGGTGATGCGCGGGGCAATCGACTTCAGCGCCGAGAGGGCGGCCACCGTGCAGGCACCTGCCAGGACCAGGAAGGAGCCCAGCAGCACCAGGAGGAAACGGCGGAAAGCCCGCCGGGGCGCATGGATTCCGAAGTGCCTGCGTTTGAGTACGAGCATGATCAGCGACGCCGCCGGCACCAGGGCCGCCGTGAGCATCCAGATGACGAGTTCCTGGCCGTTGAACGGGCGGTGCACGGCAGTTCCCGCCTGCCCGATGAGCCGCACGACGCTGAAGGATCCGGGGGAAGCCAGCAGGATGGCCGTGTTCACGCCCACCGCGAGCCACCAGCCGAAACGCCGGCCCCGGTACAGTCCCCACGCCGCCAGGCCCAGGAGCACCACGGGTACGAAGGCCAGGGCCACCATGCCCGGCCCCTGCGAACCGATCCTGGCCAGCTGGTGGATGCAGAGCCGGGACAGCGGGAGATCGCCGTGGCAGGCGGCGGCGAGCGTGCCGGGATCCACGGGGTCGTTCATGAACAGGTAGGAACCGAACGCGAAAGGCGTCAGGTCCGTGCTGCCCAGGAAGGCCACCAGCGGTCCCACCGCCGTGACCAGCACGACGGCGGCAACGAGCGTGCGGGTCTCCCGGTGGGAGCTGTAGGCCACGTGGAGCGGGCGTTTGCTGGTCCTCAGCCATGCCCCCAACGGGAGGCCGGCCAGCACGGCCAGGAGCCGGTAGAAGTCCTCGGGATCCCCCGAGTAGAGGACGAAGATGAGGACAAACGTCAGCAGCACCACCCTGATCCGGCGCCTCCACAGCAGCCCCATGCTGCCCGTGGCGGTGGAGAGGGCGCCCAGGACGCCGGTCAGCGGATCCACCGTGGCAGAGGTGGAGGCGCTGGTGGACCACCATTCCCAGGTGAGGGTTCCCAGCCATTGCAGCAGGATGCCCAGGAACCCGCCCGTCAGCCCTGTCGTGAGGAAGGCGAGCGCGGCCTTCCGGGTCCCGAGGGTCCGTTCCGCCAGGCCGAGGAGGAGGACCGCCCCGATCGCGGCCAAGGCGGTTGCCGTGGCGTCCTGGGGGACCAGCAGGGCCGTGAGCAGGGTCCACCACCGGCCTCCTTCGAAGGTGGCGTCCACGCCCTGGCCCCAGATCCGGGCGGCATCCACGCCGAACAGCGTGCGGCTGAACACCGCCGCGGCGAGGAACACGGCCGCCATCAGGAAGGAAAAGGGAATGCGCCGGAAGAAGCCGTCCAGGCGCTCCTTGGTGTCTTGCAAATGGCTGCGCCGCCCCGCCGGCAGGCTCTCCGCTCCGCTTTGGGCGGGTGGACGCTGCCGGGTGATGTTGTTGCTCATGACGGCGACAATCCCCACCGCGGGTAGAGGATCCGGAAGGCTTCGGCGAGCCCTCCGGCGACGGCGTTGCGAACGTGGCCGGCTCCCGGAACGCTGTAGAAGGACGCCTTGATTCCCACCTGCAGGGCGGTGGCGAGCATGCGTTGCGCCTGTTTGGTGTAGTCCGGGTCCTTGCTCCCGGCCGTGTACACGGCAACCATGTCTTCGTAGCGGCCGTGGGCGAGCATGATGTTGCGGGGCTTCACGGCGTCGTAGTCCTGCTGCTTCCCGCCGAACACCGTGGCCAGGTTGTAGGCGGGCTTTTCGGAACCCTGGAACTCTTCCCCGGAGATCGAAATGAAGCTGCCGAAATCCTGGGGGTACTTGGCCGCGAAGTAGCTGGCGCAGACCCCGCCGTCCGAATATCCGGCGAAGGCCCAGTGCTTCCTGTCCTGCATGATGGGCAGGTTGGCGCGGGCCCAGGGCAGGACGTCCTGCATCACGTAGCTCTCCACCTTGCCCCGGTTCGAGTCCAGGCAGAGCGGGTCGCTGTAGGGATCCCCGAGCTGGTCGACCACCAGGATGATGGGCGCCAGGCCGTGGTTCCTGGCGGCCATCGCGTCGGCAACGTTGGCGGCGGGCTGCGGACTGGGCGCTCCCGGCTGCCCCATCATCATGATCATGAATGGCAGGAGCGGAGGATGCTTCACCAGGGCCGCCGGAGGAAGGTAGAGGCCGGACCAGCGTGCCTGGAAGCCGGAGTGCTTGGCCGGGATGGGCAGGGGCGTCTTGCCCCTCAGGCCGGCCTGCGGCATGTCGGCAGGGGCCGTCCACGTCTTGTACAGCGGCAGCTCCGAACCCTTGAGCCACGAGGAGCGGAGCGGGATGCGGACGGTGTTCGCGGTGTTGATGTTCAGCACCGAGCCCAGGGTCTGGTTCAACCCGTAGGCCGCGTTGACCTGGAACGCCGCGGTCGCCGCGAACACCAGGACCGATCCGGCCGCGAGCACGCTGCGCCACCAGCGGCCGCCCCGGAAATTGGCGATGGCGAGCGCGGTGGCAGCGAAGGAGGCAGGCGCCCAGAACCAGACCTCGGAAATGAGGGGTCCCCCGAAGGTGTTGTCAACGAAGACGCAGTACCAGAGGACTCCGAGCCCCAAGGCGGTCCCCGCGGCCAGCGCGCCGGCGGCCACCGCGAACCAGCGGACCTTTCGCCTCTTGAACAGCAGGTAGGCCAGCAGGAGCGAACTCAGGAGGGTCCAGGCGAGCAGGAAGCGCGGACCCGTTACCGCCATATCCAGGACGGGTTTCCAAAATCCCATGACCATTCCTCGCAAGTCCGCCGGTGTTACTCAAGGCGCGCAATGGCCTGTTCCGCCCGGCGTGCGATGTCTTTATAGCAAGCGATTCTGGGCGATGTCTGACAAAGTGCTGACAAGCAGCTTGCGCTCAACCACCTTGATGCGTTCGTGGAGGGAGTCCTGGTCGTCACCGGGGAGGATGGTCACGGCTTCCTGGGCGATGATGGGGCCGGTGTCCACGCCGGCGTCCGCCCAGTGGACGGTGCAGCCGGTGACCTTCACGCCGTAGGCGAGGGCGTCGCGTACGCCGTGGGCGCCGGGGAACGCGGGCAGCAGGGCCGGGTGGGTGTTGAGGTACTTGCCGTGGAAGGTGTCGATGAACTCGGGGCTGACGATCCGCATGAAGCCCGAGGAGACCACCACGTCCGGCTGGTAGGAGGCCACCTTCGCGGTCAGGGCGGCGTCCCATTCGGCGCGGGTTTCGAAGGAGTTGAAGTTCACCACGAAGGTTTCCAGGCCGGCGTCGGCCGAGCGCTGCACGCCAAAGGTGTCTTCGCGGTCGGCGCCCACGGCGGCGATCTCGACGTCGAGCTCCCCCGCTTTGACGGCGTCGATGACCGCTTGGAGATTGGAACCGGTGCCGGAGACGAGGACAACAATGCGCATTGCAATAGCTTATGGCTGCCTCGCGTAGGCTGGAAAACATGAACCCCGACGCCGCACCCCGCCCGCAGCTGCCAGCTCACGGGGAGGCTGCGGAAGCCGCGCAGTCCCGCACGCAGCTCTTGTTCCGAAGCTTCCTGTTGACCGTGCTGGGCGCGGCGTTCGTCTACACCCTCAACGTCAGCTACGTGTGGCTGTGCGGCATCCTCACCCTGGCGGCCTGGGTGCTTGGCGTTGTGGTGGTGGTCCGCACGGTGCGGCTGCGGCAGAGCCGGATCCTGCTGTACGGGACCATTTCCGGGCTTCTGGTTTCGGCGGTGCTGGGGCTGCTGGTGGTGTTCTCTATCTTGTTCTTCACGCAGGTCAGCGCCTTCCAGGAGTGCGCCCGCGACTCCCTGACAGAACAGGCCCGGAGCAGCTGCACGGCGGCCTTCGAGAATTCCCTGCCCCCGGCGCTGCGGCCCTAGAACTTGGCGGTCTCCAGGTCCGCCTCGCGCAGCTTCTGCCGGCGTTCCAGCCACGGCCCGGCCGAGTAGCCGATGACGACGCCGGTCCCCACCTCCGCGGCCAGCCAGGCTGCCGTCCACAGCGGGTCCGGTCCGATCTCCGTGAGGCGGCCGACCCCGGCTGAGCCCCGCGCGATCCAGGCCAGCGCACCGGCAAGGACGCCTGTGACGGCCCCGATCAACGCACCGAGCACCACGGTGGACGCGGCGGCGGTGAACCAGCGGGCCCTGATCTTGATGGAAAGCCATTCGTCGAAGTGGTTTTCGCCCTCGCGCAGGAACCACCAGCCGGCCAGCACGCCGGCCAGCACGGGAAGCACCAGGGCTACCACGCCGAACTCCAGGTGTCCGGTGGGCAGCCCACCGAAGACCGGGATGGCGGGCAGCGGCCCGACGGCGGTGCCCAGCGGTCCGGCGTGCGAGCCGACTCCCAGCGAGAAACCTGCGCCGGAGCTCCAGGCCAGGCTGAAGACCACCAGGTTGGGCAGGTAGCCGAGCTGGGCGATGGTGAGCACGGCACCACCGAGCGCCCCGGCCTTGAGGCCTTCGAATACGGCGATGATCTCCGCCCAGTGGATACCGAGGTCCACCGCGAGCAGCAGGGCGGCCAAGGCGAGCGAGGCCATGAGCGCCACGGAACCTGCCTTGATGGCGGACGCGAAATAGGAACCGGCCCAGCGGGAGTGCTGGCTGGTACGCGCGATCCAGTCCACTGCGTCCACGCCGATGAGCCTGCTCCAGGAACCTGCTTCCCGGCGGGCTCCCACCACCATCCCCAAGCCGAAGGGGATCAGCGGCAGGAGCATGGCGAGCCAGATGTTGATCACCACTTCCTGCGTACGGCACACGAAACCGGTGGCGGCACCAAAGGCACCGTAGACCAGGACCGCACCCAGGAAGGCCTGCCACAACTGATCCGTGTAGGAAGCCCGGGCCAGGCGGCGCCCGGCACGCCAGGCCAGAAGGAAGGGAATGAGGGTCAGGCCCAGGGGGAACAAGGAGAGGACGCCGCTGCCCGGCTGGGCTGCAGTGCCGAGGTTGACGGACGCCAACTGGAGGGGCACGCCGTGGATGAGCAACCAGGCCTGGCCGGCCAGCCGGGCCAGGAAGTCGATCTTGCGGTTCTCGAATCCGTCGGTGGCCCAGACACCGGCGAGGGGCAGGATCACCACCAGCGCGGAGATGATGGCGGCTTGCGCCGATTCGAGCGCTCCCTGGAGCGCCAGGGGCATCGGGAGGCCACGGTTTCCGGTCTGGTCAGCACGCAATTTCATCGTGTTCCAATCGTGCCACGAAGGCCCTGCCCGGGCCGGTCGGGCGCGCTGGCGCGCGGCTGTTTTGACGACTGCCCCGCGCGCCCGCGGACCGGCAGCCTGTTGCGGTAGGCAGGGGCCGCCGTCGGGCGCCTTTTCAGCTGCCCGGACGTAAGATGGGGAGTGTTCCCACGGAATGGTTGGAGGGCATATGAGCAGCGCGGCGTCACATGCACAAGGAGTCCATTTCGGGCGCCAGGACATCCAGGTCGCCGGCCTCGGCGTGGCCCTGCTTGTAGCGCTGGTGGGAGTGCTGGGCTTCGTTCCCGGCATCACTACCCAGTACGCGCAGATGCAGTTCTTCGGGCCAGGTTCGCATGCCATGCTGCTGGGCTTGTTCCAGGTGTCCATGCTGCTGAACTTGCTGCAGCTGGCCATCGGGGTGAGCGGCTGGTTCATGTCCCGCACGTCGTCCGGAGCACGTGCGTTCCTTTATGGCTTCGGCGCCCTGTATGTGCTGCTGAGTGCCTACGGGCTGGGCGTCGGGGAGGAGTCAGCTGCGAACTTCCTCTCGGTGAACATCCTGGACAACTGGACGCACCTGGTGCTTGGAATCCTGATGATGACTGCCGGCTGGATGTTCTGGCCCAACCAGGCCGATCGGAGAAAGTAGCCCGGATCTGGCAATCCCGGGACGATGAGGAGTGGCCAATGAATAGCGAGCACAGCTCAATCTAACGAGTCATCAAAAAAGGGTTGGCGCAGTCAATCCGGCGAAGCTGCCGGGGCTGCGTCAACTCTTGTTTCTCGGACCGCCGCCCGCCTGTCGCCGCGCGCCGGTCGCCGCGCGGCTGGCCGCCCCGGTCCGGGCCAAAAATCACTGGACTTCCATCCATCTACTTGCACAGACTGTCCTAAGAACCGGCAGCCCGGCCTATTTGGGGGTCCACCACGGAGCCTGTTCACTGACGCTGAGAGGATCAGTCATGGGAGACCTTGTAGCTTTCCTGCCGCTTGCTTTCGGAATCATCGGTGTGCTGATCGTCATCGGGGTCGTCTGGGGCCTCACCAAGGCGATGTGGAAAGTGGCCGAACCGAACGAGGCCCTGATCATCTCCGGCCTGACCCGCGGAACCCTCGAAAACACGGACGGCATGGACTTCAAGATCGTCACCGGCAAGGGCGCCCTGGTGGTCCCCGGCCTGCAGACTGTCAGGACCCTTGCGCTGACCCTGAACGAGACGGAACTGCAGGTCAACTGCGTCACGTCCCAGGGCATCCAGGTGGTGGTGGAAGGCGTGGTGATCTACAAGATCGGCGATTCGCCCGCATTCATCGCCAATGCCGCCCGGCGGTTCCTGGGCCAGCAGCCCAAGATGGAAAGCCAGGTCTACAACGTCTTCGAAGGCCACCTGCGCTCGATCATCGGCAGCATGACGGTCGAGGAGATCATCCGTGAACGCGACAAGCTGGCCTCGCTGGTCCGCAGTGCGAGCGGCGTCGAGATGGAGAAACTCGGCCTCGTGGTGGACTCCCTGCAGATCAAGGACCTGCAGGATCCCACCGGCTACATCCAGAACCTCGCCAAGCCGCACATCGCCCAGGTCAAGATGGAGGCCCGGATCGCCGAGGCCACCAGGAACCGGGAGGCCGCCGAGAAGGAGGCCGAAGCCGCAGCCCAGATCGCCGACGCGCAGAGCCTCTCGGCCATCAAGCAGTCCGCGGCGCAGGCAAACGCCGAAAAGGCACGGGCCAACGCCGCCCAGGCCGGCCCGCTCGCCGACGCGACCGCCCGCCAGCAGGTGGTGGTGCAGGAAACCGAAGTGGCCAAGCTCGAGGCCGACCGCGAGGAGCAGAAACTCCAGACCACCATCCGCAAGCCCGCCGACGCCAAGGCCTACGCACAGCGCACCGAGGCCGAGGCGCAGAAGGCGGCCGACATCAGCGCCGCGGAGGCACGGGCCAAGCGCACCGAACTCGAGGCCCAGGCCAACGCCCGGAAGCTGGAAGTCGAAGCACAGGCGAGCGCGGCCGCTGCGGCTGCGATGGCGGGCGCCACCCGAGTCACCGGCGAGGCCGAGGCCGCCGCAACGAAGGCCCGCGGCGACGCCGCCGCCTCGGCCGTGAAGGCCAAGGCGCTTGCCGAAGCGGAGGGCATCAAGGCGCGTGGCGAGGCGCTGGAGACCAACCAGGATGCGGTGATTTCCCAGCAGCTGGCCGAGAACATGCCGGCCATCGTCGCCGCGGCGGCCGAGCCGTTCGCGCATGTGGGGCAGCTGACCGTGCTGAACGGCGGCGAGGGCCTCAACAGCATGGTCGGCGGCATCCTGTCCCAGGTCGGAAACTTCCTGCCCTCGCTGGCGTCGGCGCTGAAGAACGGGAAGGACGCCGTCAAGCGACCCCCGACCACGCCCAAGTCCTGACCCCCATGTATAAGAACGTCGACCACAGCCTCACCGGCA
>Ga0105246_10000823_pt1 | contig 17650 bp, 13 predicted proteins | sample KBSM64metaG_FD_99694 | JGI IMG/M metagenome (GOLD analysis project Ga0105246, IMG submission 99694) | Miscanthus rhizosphere microbial communities from Kellogg Biological Station, Michigan, USA - KBS M6-4 metaG | ecosystem: Host-associated > Plants > Roots > Rhizosphere > Soil | place...
ATATACAGTCCAGATGGGAGTCTCCGTCATAACGCCGTCGTCGCTGCGCGAGCAAACCCTGCGCTGCCTCGACCGTCTGCCTAAGCTCTCTCCCATGATCACGCAGTTACTGGGGCAGCTCTCCCGCCGGAACTGCGAGATTAACGAGCTAGTGGAGACCGTCGAGCGCGATCCCATGTTATCGGGCCAGATCCTGCGCTTGGCAAACTCTGCTATTTTCGGGCGCCTGCGCCCAGTGTCCTCGGTCCGCCACGCCGTCGCCATGATCGGAACCAGCGCCCTGCGGAAGTTCGCCCTGGGATCGTCCATTTCCAATCTCTTTTCACGCACTAAAATGGCGAAGAATTTCTCCGTACGGCGGTTCAACGTCCATTCGGTGGCGACCGCCACGCTCCTCGAACTGCTCGCCGAAGAACTGCCCTTCGAAGGCAGTGAGGACGCTTTCCTCGCCGGGCTACTGCATGACGTCGGCAAGCTTTTGATCGCCGTGAGCTTTCCCCAGCAATATGACGATATCCTGGCCCTCATCGCAGTGAACGGCGCCACGCTGATTGAGGCCGAACACGACGTTATCGGGATCGATCACGCCGAGCTATCCAGCCTGGCAATTTCGCGCTGGGAGCTCTCCGAAGCCATCCAGTCGGCCGCCTGCGATCACCATCACCCCGACGAATCCGCCCGCAAGCCCGCATTGAGCCTGGGAGTCCACCACGCCGACGCCTACATCAATCACCTGGGGATGTCGGTGTTGCCGCTGCCCTTGCCTTCGCAGCAAGCCTCCAGCCTGGGAATTCCTGGATTTGCGTTCTCTGAAGAACGGGTTCTCCAGCGCTTCGAGCAGGAAATCCAGGCTCTAGGAAATCTCTTCCACTAAAGTTGCCGGGGAGACGATTGTGGAATGGAACTGCCTGTACGGAGTGCTGTAGATCGCTGCCCCGGTTCTCGGTCGGGAGCCGTAATGAAGAACTGAGTCGGACGGTGACCGTCTAAAGAACTGGGCTTAAGCTTTTGTCTCAGCGTCCTTCATTAGCGGAGTCAGTGGCTTTGGGCAGTCTGAACTGAACTTCAAGTTTCACCCGCATTGAAGTTGGTTTCCCGCCTTTCATTGCCGCCCTAAACCGCCAAAGTTTCACCGCCGTAACCGCCATCTGATCAAGCCCAAGAGAGTCCTGGATCTGCTTTGGCCCCTGTTGAAAGCGTACAAACTCTGGATCTTTTGGCAACCCATTTTCATCAACGGTCACGGCCAAAACTGCCTCGCCTTCAAGTCCAGCTATCTTGGCCTGCTCCGTATACTCCGGTTTGACTTTGGAGATTGCTGTCGGATAGGAGCTGTCGCTTGAAAAGCGGATCGAGTCTGGTTGAGCGAGAGCCGAAACAGCGATGAGAACCACTGATGATAGGGGCCAAGACTTCATGGAACCAGGATACGTGAAGTGTCGGATGTTCACGGGAACCAGAAGCTTACCCCGACGGATGGGCGAACGGGTGTGCTTAACCCCGCACTGCTTGATCGCTTCAACACAGAACCGCGCGCGCAGCAAGCGGATGCGGCGCCTATTGCTGCGTCAGCCGGTTGAGAATCCCCAGCACGTAGTTCTTGGTTTCAGGAATTTGCGGTACCGCGCCAGCTTTATCCACGCGCTCCGCCCCCGCATTGTACGCGCTCAGCGCCAAAGATAAATCCCCGTGATAACGGTCCAGCAAGTCCCGCAGCAATTTACTACCAGCCTCCAGGCTCTCTTTCGGGCTGAACGGATTCTTCACCTGAAATTGAACCTGCGTAGCGGGCATCAGTTGCATGAGCCCCGCCGCTCCCTTAGGCGAAACCGCGCAAGGGTAGAAGCCCGACTCCTGGCGAACCACCTCGCGAATCAAGGCCGGACTTACGTTCTGCCGGGGAGCGATATCATCGATCATACGCGACAGCTCCGGTTGAGAAACCGCTTCGCAGCCGCCAATTTCGGGCATCAGAAATGGGTTTGCGGTAGACCCGATCACCGCGGCAGCTTGCACCTGAGCCCGTACCGAAGCCCGCTGTTGAGCCAGCGAAGGCGCCATAGCTGCGCGGATGCGCTCCGCTTGCGAATGCACGTCCTGCGCCAGCAGGAGCCCTAGTAAGACAAGCACAAGTGGCCTATCGGCAGAGGCCGGAATTTACTTTACACCCGTTTGTTTATAGGGGCCCGCCGCCCAACGCCTTAGACAAGCTCGCCAGCTTGCTCTGGAATTTCAGAACGTCGGAGCCCGCCTTGTGATCCACCACGCCAGCCGCCACCTGGAACACCAGCGTGCACGGAATCCCCTCGTGCTTAAACGAGTACGGCTCCGACAGCTTCTGCGCCGCGTCACGGGAGATCGCCATGGCATTGCTGGGCGAGACATTCAGAATCGCCACGAACTGATTCGCGGTCCAACGCCCCAGCATGGACTCCCCGCCCAGCGTGTCGCGCAGCCGCACCTGCAACGATTGCAGCGCCTCCTCGACTATGCTGCCCGAATACCGGCTCGCCAGAATTTTGAAATTCCGCAGAACGATTAACACCAGACAGAAGGATGTGTTCTGGCTCAACATCTGATCGATGCGATGATCCACAGCCTGCCGGTTCCAGGTTTCCGCGTTCAACGCAGCAGGACGGCGGCCGGCCTGAATCTTTTGATGCAGCAGCCGAATCTCATCTTTCAATTGAGCGATGGCGAAATGGTTTCGCGCCTGCATCTGTTCGAAACTCGAAAGAATGTCCACGGAAGCGGAGCGTATCGCTGCCTTCATTGCATCCAGCCGGTCGCTGGCGGCTGCGGTGTCCAGGCTTTTGAGCGCCTGCTTTAATTCTTTCTCGTGATCGTCCCCTCGCCACGTGGCGTTTCCCGCAAACTCCTCGAGCGCCGATATCGCGGCGTCCATCTCCTTGCGCAAGCGCCGGAGCCGCTCGTGCGTGCTGTCCCGGTACTCGCGCAGTTCCCCACGGAAAAGGTCCTGTACCTTCTGCAAGTGTTCCGGACTGGTAGCCTCGCCCAATTGGTTGACCAAGGCCTGCAGCTCTCCCCGGAAAATCGCCGCCTGCTCGTGATCGACCTCGATGACGTTTTGTTCGGTGGAGGAAATGGCGAGCCCGTAACACTCGAGCGCCGCTTTCTTGAACTTCTCCAGCCGCTCCATTTCAAAAGCGGTCTTCAGCAGCGAGATCATCCCAGCAATAACCGTGCGATGCGGGCGGGTGTGGCGGATTCCAGCACGCAGCGCCGCATCCCGTCACGGCCTTCCACGCGTATGCGGCCGGTTTCTTCGCTCACCCGGTAAGCCGACTGCGCGCCGTGATGCCGTGCCAGCGATTCGAGCGGCCAGTCAGAATCCGCCACCATTCGAATGTTGCCCTCCGGGCCGATCAGGATGGTCATCTCCGAACACGCCTGCCCGTTCCGCGAAGCCGATTCGGCGGCGTCCAGGATGTTGCGGGCTTGCTCGGCCAGATGCACACCTTCATATCGCAGACCCCGGCGCGAATTCTAGTCCGTCAAGCCTTTAACGGTTCCGACGTCAAGTTTTGGACTTCCAATTCCACGATAGAGCCTATTTTCAGCAACTTAGAAATGGGCAGCGAAATGCATAAATTGCAGTATGAACCTTATAGCGAACCTGTCCCCCACCTATAGACGTTCTTTTTCCGTGAACAACATCTCGGGCATGACCGACGCCGGCTACGATAGCAGCCGCGCCTACACCGAGATGATGGGGATCTTGAATGGACTCAGCCAGCACGATCCTAACCTCTACCAGCGCGTGAAGCAGGAAATCGTCTCCGCCCTGCGCACCGCAAAATCGTTTAGCCGAAGCTGTTAGGGATCAGCTCCTATCGCGAAAAGGCCAGCACGTCTACCCAAGCATGCCGTCGATTGCTGTCCATCGCAGCCTGCAGAATGGTCAACTGGCGGAGACCATCGGCGAACTGCGGGTACTCCCGCTTTGACGGTTGATGAGGCACGAGTTGGGTCAGGCCGGGCTGGCGCAACTGGTGTAGGGCGCAGAAACCGCGGGAAGGCTGGGCGCCAATCCGCGTTCTGGCCAGATGCAACGCAACACGCACTCCTCTAATTTCTTAAATCCAGCGCGAGGTCCTTAGCATCAGAAGTCTCCACCGTGTGTATTCACGGCGGGAGGAGACTCGATGTAACGATTCGTTGTACTGACCGGTGCCCTTGTGGCGCTCGCCATACTGACGCAATAACATTTTTCGGCAATCCCATTTTTTTGGGGAGGTTGATCTTGCGTTGCTAGATCACGGAAGGCCGGTGGGTCTTTCCGTGAAGACAGCTTGAAAAGCAATTTCAGTTTGGGAGGACCTTCAAATGCGTGCTAAGCGGAAATCAGATGACAATTCTCTTGGACGATGCTGGATTGGCGCACTCAGTTCTTTATTCATCAGCACGGTGGTTCTGAGCATGCCCGTGCACGCTCAAGAGGCGCAACTGGTAACGACCATCGGAGACGTAACTTCTTTGAGCCGGGATACGATGTTAGTGAAGGCCGAGGATGGCCGATTCAGGCTCTACACTTTTGACCGGAACACGACAAAACCGGCGACAATCCCGATTGGTTCCCAAGTTCGGGTGTTGTCGTACCCTAGCAGCGACCCGGGTTTTCGCATAGCTTACGTCGTCACGGTCTTACGACAGGGTCCGGCTCCCACGGGCGTCACACCTTCGGAGCCTGATGTCGTGCCTCTCGAAACTCGAGACCTCGAACGTTCCATTCAACGGGCAGCTCGCAGGTTCCACCTTGGGGTACGTGGGGGTGTCTCGCTTGATCCTGAATTAGTCCTCATCGGCGTGCACGCGCAGTTCGGTCCTTTCTTCAACCCAAACTTATTCTTCCGGCCCAACGTCGAGTTCGATTATGGCGAAGTGACTAAAATGTTCGGAATCAATGCGGAGGTGGTCTACAGGATGCCGTTCACGTCCCGGTTTGGACAATGGGGCGTGTACTTTGGGGGTGGTCCAGCGTTTAATTTCGCCGAGCAAAGCTTCGGTCGTAACGAGGTTAGCTTCTCGGATTTTAGATATGACTCCGCTTTAAATATTCTGGCTGGCATACAATACCGCACCGGCCTATTCGCGGAAGTAAAAACCAGCGTTTATGCGAACCCGGCGCCGTCGCTCCGCCTGCTCATCGGCTATACCTTCTGATGAGGCCGTAAAGCTGGAGCGCAGCACCAGTTTTGTCGGGCCTCCACCGTCCCGCCGATGCGGGAGTTGCGTTGAAGATCGGCGTGGGGAACACCCTTTAGGGAAGTTCGGATCCACGGAACAGCCGTCACCGTCGAATGGCCGGCACGTCTACCCAAGCATGCCTTCGATTGCTGTCCATTTCAGCCTGTAAAATGGTCAATTGGCGGAGACCATCGGCGAACTGCGGGTACTCCCGCTCCAGCGCCGGATCGTCAATCGAGGCATAGAACCGGCGAAATACTTGTTTGAAAGTATCGTCGTAACCCTCACTGTGACCGCCGGGCAAGTCGGCGTAGCTGCGCGCGCGATCGTTCAGGAGCGCTGGGTCCTTCACCATCACCTGGTTGGGAGCGTTGCGGTCTCCGATCCACAGCTCGTCCGGACGCTCCTGGTCCCACGCAACCGAGCCCAGCGTGCCAAAGATCTCGATGCTGAGCCGGTTCTTGCGGCCCATGGAGACCTGACTCGCCGTAAAACTCCCGCGAGTAACTTCGCCCATCCGAAAGACCACGGCACCGAAATCTTCAGTATCGATCGGCACCTCAATGTAATCCGCGGGCTTCAGGGTCTTCCCGGCAAAGGCTTCCACCGATCCCTTGGGCCGCTTGCGGGTCTTGTGAAACGTCTGCAGATCGGCGCACACCGACGTGATCCGCTGCCCGGTCACATGCTCCGCCATATCGCACCAGTGCGAGCCGATATCCGCCATGCAACGCGAGGGGCCGTTGGCCTTGGAATCGATTCGCCAATTCCAGTCCGTATCGTACAGGAGCCAGTCCTGCGAATACGTGCCCTGCACCACCAGGATTTCGCCTAACTCGCCGTTTTCGCGCATCCGGCGCATCTGCTGGACCATCGGATAGTAACGCAAGTTGTGGCAGGTGCAGTTGCGCAGCCCCTTCTCGCAAGCCAGCGCGACCAGCGCCTGCGCCTCCTCCACCGAAGTGGCCAGCGGCTTCTCGCAGATCACATGCTTGCCCGCATCGAGCGCATCCCGCGCCATCGAGAAGTGCAGCGCGTTGGGCGTACAGATGTGGACGACGTCCACCTCCGGATCCTCGATGAGCCTGCGATAATCCGATTCCGCCCTAGGGACGTGCAACTCCGCGCCCATCCGCTCAGCCTTTTGGGCTTGGCTGGCGCAGATCGAACGGACCTCGACGCATCCCAACCGTCGAACGGCTTCTACATGGACGCGGCCGACGAAACCGGTCCCCGCAATCGCCGCTCGAAACCTGTGCCCCACGCGATCACACCCACCAGGCGGCGCCTGGCTGCTCCTTAATTACAATCTGGTTGAGAAAGGCGGCTGCTTTCGTGAGCCCCTCTTCGGCCGCCAGCAGACTGTCCTCGTGCTCGATGGAGAGCACGTAGTCATACCCGTACATTCGTAGCGTGGATACAAATTCTTTCCACCACTCTTCTCCGTGCCCGTAACCGCACGTGCGAAAAATCCAGGCGCGATTGCGTTCATCGGTGTAGGGCTTGGTGTCCAGCACACCGCTCCGTGGCAAGTTCTGCGGGTACATCTGCGTGTCTTTGGCGTGCACGTGGAAGATTGCATCGCCCAGTACGCGAATGGCTGCTATCGGGTCGATACTCTGCCAGAACATGTGGCTCGGATCGTAATTACAACCGACTTGAGGCCCGGTGATGGACCGCAGTTTCAACATGGTTTCCGGGCTGTAGACCACAAAGCCGGGATGCATCTCGATCGCGATCTTCACACCGTGATCGGCGGCAAAGCGAGCGTGCTGCGTCCAATACGGCGCGACTACTTCGTCCCACTGCCAGCGGAGGGTCTCCAAGTATTCCGGTGGCCAGGAGCACGTAACCCAGTTTGGCCGCTTGGAATTGGGCGAATCACCCGGGCAGCCGGAGAAGTCGACCACCACCGGCACGCCCAGCTTCTCGGCCAGAAGAATAGTCCTCCGGCTTACGTCACGGTCTTCCTGGGCGCGCTCTGGATCCGGATGCAAGGGGTTGCCGTGACAACTCAGGGCGCTGATCGTGAAGCCATGGCCGGCCAGGCATCTCTTGAAATCCGACAGTTCGGAGCCCCCATCGAGCATGGAGAGTTTGCAATGCGCGCCCCCAACATAGTTTCCCGTGCCGAGTTCCACGGTATGGATGTTGAGAGATTCGAGCCTCTTGAAGACCTCGTCAAGAGGAAGCTGCGACAACAGAGGCGTGAATACACCAACTCTCAAGGGGCGCTCCTCATCGATGGGCCGTACTTGCCCTCGCGGCAATCCTAGCGAACGCTGACTTTATCCGCAGTGGGGAAGTCCTGCGGCACTTTGAGGGTCACTTTCCCGGTGGCCGCCCATTCCGTGCCTCGCTGAAAGGTTGCAATGAAACCGACGCATTTCAAAGCTTCCACGTCGTTTCCCAGAGTAGTGTGGAACACCCGGCCGTTTCCATACGCGATGGTCATGAGCATGGGCTCATCGTGACCGGTACCCTTGTTCGCGGGGTCGGAATGTGCCGTGGCCAGAACCACCATGTTCTCTCCGGGACCGCGCATCCGGTCGTACAACTCGTCAGTCGCATGCATCCACACTTTCGGCAGACCCTTGGTAATGGGGTGCTCGGTGTTGCGCATGGTCACCTGGAAGGGAACGCGCGCGCCGTGGTTGCCTCCGGGCCCGGGTGTGGTATCGGAGACCAGCTTGTCATTCTTGAAGTACCAATAAGGACCCGCTTTCTCGTCCCGGTTCCCCCAGCCGCCGACGCCGATCATGAGGTTGTACGCCGTCCAGTTCGGAAACGCGTTATCCGCCGCATGGTACACGACGAACCCGCCGCCATTACGCACGTACTGTTCGAAGGCCGACTTCACCTCCGCGGGCCATTGGTCGCCGGTGCCGGGACACCCCACGCTGAACTTGGCCTCTGGGATGGTTTCCTTGTTGCAGTCGTTGTAATTCGAAACAACCACCCGGTATCTGCTAAACTCCGGCTTAAAGCTCTTGAAGTCGCCGCCGGCGGGAGGCGCTGTGAGCACGTCCACCTGGAACAAGCCGGTCTCCTCCAGCATCTTCTTCAAGGCTGGAGTGGTCTGCTTCCAGTCATGGTTGTTCTGCCCGTCGATAATCAATGCCCGAACCGTCTGGGCCGGCGCGGGCGGCGCAAGCAGGAAGGCTGCGCCGCCCAGAACCATCAAAAGTAACTTTTTCATCGCTCTACTCCTTTATGAAACCAAGACCCACGAGGCTCGGAATACGAGTCCACCGGTCGTCACTTCGCAATGCTTGACTTCGCTGGCGCTGCAGCCTCAGGCAGCGCGAATGCCACATACATTCCTCCCCTGGGAGCGCGACGCGAAGGCGGTTCGAAACCTCCGGCGCGGCCTCCTCCCGCGGCAATCACTATGAATTGCCGCCCGTTGATCTGATAGGTAGCGGGGGTCGCGTTCCCCGCAAATGGCAGGGTGGTTTCCCAGAGCAGTTTGCCGGTCGCCTTGTCGAAGGCGCGGAATTTCTTGTCAAAATTCGTCGCGGCGATGAACAGCAAGCCCCCCGCGGTCACGATCGGTCCACCATAGTTCTCGCTACCGGTATTAGTCACCCCCTGTTCGGCGAGTTCCGGGACTTCACCCAGGGGCTGTTTCCACGCGTACTCCCCCGTATTCAGATTGATCGCGCTCAAGGTTCCCCAAGGCGGCGCGATTGCCGGATACCCGTCGGGATCGAGAAACTTGTGATAACCCGTAAACCGGTATTTCAAGTCAACCGGGGATGGCTCGGGGCTGGTTTGCACCACAACCTTTTCCTCTCCGTGCGTGACATATTGCACAATCGCACGGATTTCTTCCGGAGATAAATTCGAAAACGAGGGCATGCGGCCGCCGCCGGTCCAGATGACGGTGCTCACTTCGCCGGGCGTGAGCCGATCGCCGATTCCAGATAGAGACGGGAACTGCGGCGGCGCGCCCGTCAAGTCGTCGCGGTGGCAGGCCGCGCAGTGTTTCAGATAGAGGTCGCGTCCGCTGGTCTCGGTGCCGCGCGGCGGATTTTCGGCCAGGCTCCCTAACCAGGCCATTTCGTTGGCGTTCACGTAGAGCAGACCTGTCTCAGGGTCGAATGCCGGCCCGCCCCATTCCGCGCCGCCATCCATTCCAGGAAGGAGGATGGTCTCCTGGCCCACGGTGAAGGGAATAAACTGGCCCCCGCTGCGAAATTTTCGAAACGCTTCGAGCGCGGCGCGGTGCGCTTCCGGCGTCCGCTTGGTCAGCATGTCCTCGGTGAGTAACTGCCGCGCGAAAGGTTCAGGCTTGGTGGGAAGCGGCTGGGTCTCGGCGGTCACCTCTCCTTCCACAGGACTGGGAGGGTACTTGCGATATTCAATCGGAAATAAAGTCCTGCCGCTGGCCCGGTCGAACAGAAATACGAAGCCCGATTTAGTGGTCTGGGCAACGGCATCCACCATGCGCCCGTCCCGTTGCACGGTGACCAGGGCCGGCTGCGCCGGGAAGTCGCGGTCCCAAATATCATGTTTCACCGCCTGGAAATGCCAGATCCTCTGGCCGGTCTCGGCATTCAGAGCCAGCAGTGAGTTGGCGAAAAGATTGTCACCCAGCCGGTTCGCGCCGTAGAAATCGGACGCAGCCGAACCGGTGGGGACGTACACAATGCCGCGCCTTACATCCAGGCTCATGCCCGGCCAGTTGTTGGCGGCTCCAATATACCTCCAGGCGTCCTTCGGCCAGGTCTCGTAGCCAACCTCGCCCGGGTGCGGAATGGTGTGGAAAGACCAGCGCAGTTTTCCGCTGCGCACATCGTAGGCGCGAATGTCGCCGGGAGACGCGGGGAGCGCCTCGGCGTTACGGCCCCCGATGATCAGGAGGTCCTTGTAGATCACTCCAGGAGTCGTCAGCACCACGGACTGTTTCTCAGGATCGCGCCCGAGATTCTCGCGCATGTCGATGCGCCCCTCCCGCCCAAAGCCGGGGATTGGCTTGCCGGTTCGCGCATCGAGCGCGTAAAGATACTGCTGAACACCGGCGAAGATACGCTGATCCGAGCCCTCCGCCCAATACGTTACACCTCGATTGGGACCTCTGCCCTCAATCCCGGCGTCGAACATCCAGCGCAGTTTGCCGGTGGCCGCGTCCAAAGCAAACACTTTGTGCTTGGGCGTATTGGCGTAGAGAACCCCGTTCACGATAATCGGACTGGTTTCCAGACCGCCGGGCCCGTCTCCGGCATCGTAAGTCCAGGCGACCTCCAGGCGATGTACGTTGCTGCGGTCGATCTGTTTCAGGTTGGAATAACGAGTGCTCTCGAGCCCGCCGCCGTAGACGGGCCAATCCTGCCCGCGCGGTTTCACCTGCGCATTGAGAAGAGTGGCGGCCGCGGCTCCACCGATCATCAGGATCGCGCCGGCTGACGTGAGTTTCATCGCGTTTGGCCCGAGGTTGTCCCTTCCGTTTTCAGCAAGCTCCTAAAAGAGCAGTTTCAAGGCCAATTGTATGTTCCTGGGCAGGCCTGCGGACGTGATCGACCCGAAGGCCGGGTTACCGAGATTCGTGTTCGGATTGCCCAGCGGCGGCGTATTCGAGATATTGAACGCCTCGGCCCTGAACTGCAGCCTGACTCTTTCCGTAAAGCTGAACTCCCTGTGAAGGGATAAGTCAACGCTAATCCTGCCGGGTCCGCTCAGGATGCTTCGGCCGGCGTTGCCCCATGTGTTGATGGCCTGGGGCACAAAAACGCTGGTGTCGAACCACCGTTCGAGGGTGCGCTCGTCGGAAGACAGCCGGGGATCGGCCAGGACGTTCGGCCGGTCGGGGCCGCCCGTGTTGGATCGCGGCGTCTGGTTGGCGATGGTCAGCGGAGTTCCCGTTTGCAGCACCGTGATCGTGTTCACTCGCCAGCCTCTGACCAGGGCTCCGACGAACCCCTTCGTGTTCGAAAACGGCAAGTCATAGTTCAGCGCGAGCGTGAACCGGTGGCGGATATCGAGCGCGCCGCTTCCCTGCCCGCTGCTGCCACGGACCTGCTCCGGCACGCCGGGCGCCAGCAACCGGTACTCGGCATTGTCGATGGCGTGCGACCAGGTGTAAGTCGAAAGGATTCCCAAGCCTCGCTGGAACCGCCGTTCCAGAGTCAACTGGAGGGCTTGGTAACTGGAGTTGATCCAGTTCTCCAGCAGGCTGATGTTAGCCACATTGGGGAACTTGGAGAAGTACGGCCGCCGCGGATCCACAGGTCCCGCTGCGGGAAAGGGCAGATTAATGTTGGGCCCCCCGGCGCCGTTCGAAACAGAGTTGCCCTTTCGTCCCAGCACTCCCACATAGCTCGCGGTAGCGACCATGTTCCCGCCCACCTCTTGTTGCACGGTGAGGTTGTACTGGTGGAGGTAGGGCGCGACCATGTTGAACGCCACTGCGTTGAGTGACCCGGTAGGGTTCGCCGGATCCGTCGGCGTCGGCGGCGGTAGCCCCTCGGAGAGCTTCCTGACCGTCTGCACCGGCGTCGTCGGCGAAGTAGTAGTCGTGAGCAGACTCGAAAACGGCGGGTTGCGGAGCGCGTAAGGAGTGCCAAATGACTGGGGCATGTAGTTGATGCCGTAGCCTCCTCGCAGCACCGTCGATTTGGAGACTAAAGCGGCGAATCCGAACCGTGGAGCGAAATTCACGAAATCCTTTTCCACTCCCACGGTATTGGAGACGCCGTCCTGTCCCGCGATGATGATCTTGCCCCGGTCGAGGTCCGCGTTCGAGACCCGGTTGACGACCTCACTGATCGGACTGAAGTACTCGTAGCGCAAACCCAGGTTCAGTGTCAGCCAGCGCGTCGCGCGCCAATCATCCTGCACGAACGCCCCGGTTTCGATGAGCCGGTATCCCGGCCGTATCAGATATTTGCTGCGCAGCACCGAGGCTGGGTAGCCGAGCAGGAGCGACGCAATTTCATTGCCGCTGCGCGCCGTCGCTCCGGATGGGTCGTTGGTGAAATTCGAATCGAAAGTGAAGAGCCCCACCGGTTGCTGGCTCTGCGCCTGATTCACTTGCCGGCGCCGTACATCAGCTCCAAACTTGATACTGTGCTGACCAACCAACGAGGAAATGGTTCCACCCGCCTGGTAGAGGTTATTGATGGTGGTCGTCGGCAGAAAAGAGCCGTCCCCGATCGCCGCATAAGTGCCGAGGGTGAAATTGGCGAGCCCGGAAGAATCCAGGTCGGTGTTTGCGCCCGTCAGTCCGATCTGCTGGGACGCGTTCGTGCCGGAATTCGGAGACAGGCTGCGGGTGACGAAGCGGCTGAAGTTCGCCTTCAGCTCCATGGTCGTCCGTGGGTTGAAAATGTGGATTTCATTCACCTGAGCGGACTGGGCACGCTGGCTGGCATCTTGCACGCCTCCCGGTTCGATGCCTGCTCCAATGCCTGAGGTGACCTTGGGGAGTCCGGACCCCAGGCCAAAACTACCTCCGCCCGCCGAGGCCGCCGGCAACAGCGTGGAGGTATCGTTAATCGAATAGCGGCCAAAAATATTGTCAGCGCTCGAGAACATGTGATCCACCCGGATGTCGAAGATCTGATCGTTCTGGTGGACCACTGGATTCAGCACTAAATTATTGGCTAAAGCACTGGTCTGCGGCAGCGGGTATAGGCTCAGCACGTTTCGCGCGACGGGATCCATGCGGTTGAGAGGGATCTGATCGTTCGGGAACCGAGCGCGCATGAAAAATCCAGGCCTGGTGGGATCGGGGACCTGCGAGAGCGGGTCGAAAATTGGATTCACGCCGGAAAAGTTGCCGTTGCGCATGGCCGCGGTCGGCACGGTGCGAGTGATGGTGGTCGCCTGCCGCAAAAGGAAGCTCTCGTAGTCGCTGAAAAAGAAAGTGCGGTTTTTCACGATCGGCCCGCCCAGACTGCCGCCGAATTGGTTCTGCTTGTAGGCCGGCTTGGGATCCTGCGGACGCGCAAACAGGTTCCTGGCGTCCAGCTTCTCGTTGCGGAAGAAATGGAATAGCGTGCCATGAAATTCATTGCCGCCGGCTTTCGTAATCATGTTGATCACGCCGCCCGCGGTTCTTCCCAGCTCCGCCGAGTATTGGCTGGTCTGCACCCTCACCTCCGCCAACGCGTCAATCGAGGGCCGAACGATCACCGAGCCGATGAAGCGCTCGTTATTATCCATGCCATCGATCAGGAAATTGTTGAAGGTGGAACTCTGCCCGTTGACGGCCACACCCGAGGACCGCCGGCGATCATCCACACCGCGATCCACCGGCGCCGCATCGTTGGCTCCGGCAACCAACTGCGTCAACGCAATGAAGTTGCGTCCATTGAGCGGAAGATTCGCGACCGCGCCCTCGCCGATCAGACCGCCGAGGGTGGCAGATTCCGACTGCAAAGCGGGAGTCTCTGCCGTGACCTCGACTGTTTGCGAAAGCTGCCCGGTTTCCAGTTGCACGTCTTGCCGCAGCCGGTCGCCAATCGCTACGGAGACCTCGCGAACCGTCCAGGTCTTGAACCCTGGAACTTCCACCCGCAAGCTGTAACTGCCCGGCGGCAGCAAACGGATCAGGTAATTGCCATTGTTATCCGACTGAATCGAGTATTCGGTGGATGTGGTTAGGCTCTGCGCCGTGACCTTGATATTTGGGACTACGGCGCCCGATGGATCGGTCACGGTTCCGAGAATCTCTGCGGAGGTCACTTGCGCGGGGGCAGAAACCGCTGTCAAAAGCAGGAGTAGGAGACCTGCCCAACCTCTTAAGTGTTCTGGGAACCGCGGAATCGAGAGCCGCTCCCGCGAAGATGCGATCCGAAGCAAGCGAGACATAAAGCCCCTCCCTTGTCTTCAACTTACGGGGATTGAGCCTCCAGGAAATCCGAAACTCACCCCCTGGACCATTGCAAACGTGTGCGCTTCTTGCCAGGATCATATCGCAACACTTTTGGCTTGTCAAGAACCTTTTATGCGTAGCGCGAGGCACCCCCTTGCGAGTCTTGAAACCCAACTCGAAAGTGACAGCTTAAGCATCGTATTTGCATTGTATTAATCCATATTTCCGGCGTCCAGAATGACCTGCCAAGGGAACTCTCTCACGAAGCCGAGCTCCGCCTCGGGGAGGAGTTGATGCAATTCATGAAAATCGAAGGGAATTAATGCACACGTGTGGTACAATTCTTAGCGCGTGGAGACTTCTGCACCGCTTGCGAATACTCAAAAAGCCGTGTCGATTAAAGACATTGCCCGTTTAGCGCATGTCTCGCACTCTACGGTTTCGCGAGCGCTGCGCAATAGTCCTTCGGTAGGCCGTCAAACGACGGAACGAATTCAGGCAATCGCCCGCCAGTCGGGCTATCGCGTCAGCGCGGTAGCGCGGAGCTTGGTCACCAGCAAAACCAGAACCATAGGAGTGGTGGTGACCACTATCCGCGATCCTTTTGTGGCGGAGGTCGTGGCCGGCATCGAGGAGATGGCCATCCGTCATGGCTACTCAGTGTTTCTGGCAAATTGCAATGCGGATCCCGTCCGCGAAGCGAAGGTGGTGGAATCCTTCGAGGAACGACGGGTAGATGGCATTATCGTGACGGCCTCGCGCGTAGGTGCGCTGTATATGTCGCACCTTTCGAAAATGAACATTCCGATTGTTTTGATCAACAACTTCCAGGGCGAATTCGTCTATTCGATCGGCATTGATAATCTGACAGCCAGCCGTGACGCCACCGCGCATTTAGTCGATCTGGGGCACCGGCGCATCGCCTATATCGGCGACCGCTACGGGTTTCAGTCGGACACAGATCGTTTCGGCGGCTATCGCCAGGCTCTGGAGCGCGCGGATATTCCGTTTGGGCCAGAGCTGGTCGCGCATGGCGACGGAACACCGGCGGGTGGCGAGCAGGCCATGCAGGAAATCCTCAGCTTGCCGCAAAGGCCCACTGCGGTATTTTGCTACAACGACATGTCTGCGCTGGGAGCGCTACGCGCCATACGGAACCATCATCTGAGCGTGCCTCAAGATATTTCTGTGGTGGGTTTTGACGATCTGTTTCTGGCATCTTACTCCTACCCGCCGCTGACCACGGTGAGGCAACCCAAAGAGCACATGGGACGGGTCGCCACAAAGATTGTGTTGAAGCTTCTCTCAGGCACGAGCTGCGAGTTCAACATGAAAGTCGCCGGCGAACTCATCATTCGAGCGTCCACTGCCGCTCCGCGATCCGAGTAGCGAAATTCACTTGACTTGCCGGAAGCATCCGGACTAACATTAAAACCAAAATGTGCACACGTGTGCGCAATTAGAGAGCGCCGTATGCAGCCTATTCCCGTAAACCAGCAGCAATCCCTTGTCGAACGGCTCTCGGCAGCGTGCGGTGGTGCTTATTCGCCCGCCGTGCGCCGTAAGTATTACATTTCGGGCCCGCAATGGGCAGCAGCTTATCAGGGGCAGGCTCTGTTTCATGCGCCCACACGGCAAAAGATCGGATTTGAAGAAGTCATCCGCAAGTATGGCGAGATCGGCATCGGTCACTGGACCACGCATGATACCGACGTGATTCCCACCAGCGCCCTGGGCACGGATGAGCAATGGAAGCTGGTGAACTGCATCCAGGCGACGCTGCGCGATGCCGGCGTTCAGTGCTCCATGGTGACCACGGACACTTTTTTTCATGCCGTCTGGGCGGCGAGCCCGGCCGCCGAAGCGCCGCAGGTTCGGAAATACGCCCGCTGGCGCGTACAAAACACGGTCGAACTGGGACATGAACTGGGCGCCAAGTTCACGGTGTACTGGCCCGGCTCGCTGGGCTACTTCGTGCAGGGTGCAATCGACGAGATGGACACCTTGCGCTGGTACGCGGACGTGCTGAACTCCGCCTGCGAGCACGACATCGATGTTGCAAAACAGAAGAACCGCCCGACCTTGAAGCACTGCCTCGAAGCCAAGCCCTTCGAACCCCAAGCCGAGATCCTGCTGCCCACCAGCGACGCCATGCTGGGGTTTATCGGCGCCGGGCTGCTGACACATCCCGAAATGGTCGGCCTCAACCCGGAATATCTTCATGAGCTGATGTGGGGCGCGGCGCCGCGCGCGGCATTGGCTCGCGCGCTGCTGGCGGGCAAACTCTGGCACTTCGACATCAACGACGGCTACCGCCTCAAGCACGATGTGGATATCGCCGTGGGGCTGGTCAATCCGTTGGATTGGCTCAATGTGCTGGTGCTGCTGCGCAGCCACGGCTACAACGGGCCGTTCAATCTGGATTACAAGCCGCCCCGCACCACCAGCAATTCCGGGGTATTCAGCGTCAGTTTCCCCACCGCAGTGGACCGCTTTATCACTCTGTGGGAGATGGCCGGTGAGGTCTTGGCCGATCCCATCATTCAGGAGGCCACTGCCGCGTTGAAGGCAGGCGGAGAAGTCAGCGACGCGAGGGATGTAGAAGCCCTTACCGCTGCCAACCGCGAACTGCTCACGCTGCACGAATTGATCGCCCACCGGCTGGTGCAAATCCTGCTGGGACTGCATCGCGGGCGAACCTATAGCATTTGACCGGTTCAATCCAGGTTCTGAATCTGTCCGTAGATGGGACGCAACGCGGGATAGAGTGACCGGTAGATTTCATGGCCGCCGCGATAGTAACCGGCCTCGCGCGGTCGAGGCAGCACCGACTCTACTTCGTGGATGACGGTCCGGCACAATTCCCGCACCGAGGAACAGGAGCCTGTCCCAACCATGGCCAGTAACGCGGCCCCGTAGGCAGAACCTTCCTGACTCTCCAGCATCGCCACGCGCTTCCCCAAGACATCCGCCAGGAGCTGACGCCAAAAGCCGCTGCGACCGCCGCCCCCGGAGACACGGACGGTTTCTGCGTGGGCGCCTAGCTGCTCAATCACGTCGAGACTATCCTTTTGGCTGTAAGAGACGCCCTCCAGCAGCGCGCGGATCAGGTCGGCACGCGTGTGTTTCGCGGTGAGGCCAACCCATCCTCCGCGAGCGGCGGCATCCAAATGAGGCGTGCGTTCACCCATCAGGTAAGGCAGCCAGAAGAGACCTTGCGCACCCGCCGGGGACGTCGCGGCCTCCGCCGTCAACTCTTCGTAACTGGCGCCCGGCGCGAGTCGATTGCGAAACCACTGCAGGCTCAGCCCCGCGCCTTGCGTCACACCCATGACGTGCCATTGGTTCTTCACCGCATGGCAAAAGGTATGGACACGGCCAAGCGGATCGTACAAAGGATGTTCCAAGTGCGCGAAGACCACTCCGGAGGTGCCCAGCGTACACGAGATAATCCCGGGTTCAACCACACCAGTCCCTACCGCGCCCGAGGCCTGATCGCCGCCGCCCGCGACCACTGGGGTGCCCGCCCGCAGACCCGTAAGCGCCGCCGCCCGCTCCGTAACGGTGCCGGTTACTTCACACGATTCATGTACGCTCGGCAGAATCCGTGAGTCCAACTCGAGC
>Ga0105246_10000824_pt1 | contig 17639 bp, 21 predicted proteins | sample KBSM64metaG_FD_99694 | JGI IMG/M metagenome (GOLD analysis project Ga0105246, IMG submission 99694) | Miscanthus rhizosphere microbial communities from Kellogg Biological Station, Michigan, USA - KBS M6-4 metaG | ecosystem: Host-associated > Plants > Roots > Rhizosphere > Soil | place...
ATCGACTACGTTACTAGCCACCAGGCGTAATAGTTTGTAGTCGTCGCCTGCTGTCAGGGAAAAACCGCACTGCTGTAACGGCGTGCGGTTTTTTCTTTCAGCGGTGACGAAAAGTACGCTGCGAAGCAAAGTGTCGTCATTAGAAAAAGGAGAGTGCTGTGTCGCGTAGACGCGTCGTAGTCACCGGTATGGGTATGTTGTCGCCACTGGGCACGGATGTGCCAAGCAGTTGGCAGGGCATTCTGGCTGGCCACAGTGGTATCGGTCTGATCGAACACACGGACCTTTCTGCCTATTCCACCCGTTTTGGCGGCTCGGTAAAGGGTTTCAATGTCGAGCAATACCTTTCGCTCAAGGAATCGCGCAAGCTCGACCTGTTCATTCAATACGGCCTGGCAGCCGGTTTTCAGGCAGTGCGTAACGCCGGCCTGGAAGTCACCGACGCCAACCGTGAGCGCATCGGCGTGGCCATGGGTTCGGGGATTGGGGGTCTGACCAATATCGAAGAAACCAGCCGCACGCTGCACGATTCCGGTCCCCGTCGAATTTCACCGTTCTTCGTGCCGGGCTCGATCATCAATATGATTTCCGGTTTCCTGTCCATCCATTTGGGCGCACAGGGGCCTAACTACGCCATCGCAACGGCGTGCACCACGGGCACTCACTGCATCGGCATGGCGGCACGTAACATCGCTTACGATGAAGCTGACGTGATGATTGCCGGTGGCGCCGAGATGGCTGCCTGCGGCCTGGGCATGGGCGGCTTCGGCGCGTCCCGTGCGCTGTCGACCCGCAACGATGAGCCGACCCGTGCCAGCCGTCCGTGGGACAAGGGCCGTGACGGTTTCGTGCTGTCCGACGGTGCCGGTGCCCTGGTACTGGAAGAGTTGGAGCATGCCAAGGCGCGCGGTGCCACCATCTATGCCGAGCTGATCGGGTTTGGCATGAGCGGTGACGCCTACCACATGACCTCGCCACCGTCCGACGGTGCCGGTGCTGCGCGCTGCATCACCAATGCCCTGCGCGATGCGAAGGTCAATGCCGACCAGGTGCAGTACATCAATGCCCATGGCACGTCGACGCCGACCGGCGACCTGGCGGAAGCCGAAGCCATCAAGTCGGTGTTCGGCGAACACGCCTACAAGCTGGCGGTCAGCTCCACCAAATCCATGACCGGCCACCTGTTGGGCGCGGCGGGTGCGGTCGAGGCGATCTTCAGTGTGATGGCCATCAAGGATCAGGTCGCTCCGCCGACCATCAACCTCGATGAGCCGGACGAAGGCTGCGACCTCAACTTCGTGCCTCACGAAGCGCAACCGATGCCGATCGACGTGGTGATCTCCAACTCGTTCGGGTTTGGTGGCACCAACGGCTCGCTGGTGTTCCGCCGGTTCGCCGAGTGATGCACAGCTGGGTCGACGGTCAGCCAGCGGACAGCGTGCCCCTGAAAGATCGCGGCCTGGCGTATGGCGATGGTGTGTTTGAAACCATCGCGGTCAAGGCCGGGCAGCCGGTGCTGCTCGACCGTCACCTGCAGCGCCTCGATGAGGGCTGCAGGCGCCTCGCGTTGGAGGTGGATCACGCCCTGGTCCGCAGCGAAGTGCTGGCCTATGCCGCAGCCCTGGGCGATGGCGTGCTCAAGTTGATCCTGACCCGTGGCGACAGCCAGCGCGGTTACGGCATCGATCCCGATGCTGCGGTACGCCGTATTTTGCAGGGCGGTCCGCCCGCCATCTATCCCGAAGCCCATGGCACCGACGGCATCCGTCTGTTTGCGTGCGCTACCCGCTTGGCCGAACAACCGCTGTTGGCCGGGCTCAAACACCTGAACCGCCTTGAGCAGGTCATCGCCCGCGCCGAATGGCGGGATGCCGAGCATGCCGAAGGCTTGATGCTGGATAGGTCTGGGCGGGTTATCGAAGGCGTGTTCAGCAACCTGTTTGTGGTGCGCAACGGCGTGTTACGTACCGCTGATCTGACGCGTTGCGGCGTTGCCGGGGTGATGCGCGCCGAGATCCTGGACCAGGCGCAAGCCCTGGGCGTCCCGGTGGCCGTGGCCGACATCAGCCTGGAGCAGTTGCAACAGGCCGACGAAGTCTTCATGTGCAACAGCGTTTATGGCATCTGGCCGGTACGCGAGTGCGCTGGGATGAGCTGGTCGGTTGGGCCGCTCACCCGTAAACTGCAGGGCATTGTTCGCGCACTATTGGATATTTGAGTGATACGAAAACTGGTTGTACTGCTGCTGGTCGGTCTGTTCTCGGCGGTTTTGCTGTTGGGCTTTTGCGCCTGGAAATACAACGCTGCCTTGAAGCAGCCGTTGCACCTGACCCAGGAGCAGTTGCTCGATGTACCGGCAGGGGCCACGCCCACCGGCACCTTCAATCGTCTGGAAGCCGATGGCGTGCTCGACGGTGCCTTCTGGCTGCGTCTTTACTGGCGCTTTAACCTTGAGAACCAGCCGCTGCACAGCGGCGAATACCGCATGACCCCGGGCCTCACCGCCGAAGGCCTGATCGGCCTTTGGCAGCGTGGGGAAGTGGTGCAATACAGCCTGACCCTGGTGGAGGGGTGGAACTTTCGCCAGGTGCGCTCGGCCCTGGCCAAGCACGAAAAGATCGTGCAGACCCTCACCGGCCTCAGTGACAGCGAAGTGATGGACAAGCTCGGCCATCCCGGCGTATTCCCTGAAGGGCGGTTCTTTCCCGACACCTACCGTTTCGTGCGGGGCATGACCGATGTCGAATTCCTGAAGAAAGCCTACAACCGTCTGGACGATGTGCTCGCCCAGGAGTGGAGCCGGCGCGCCGCTGATGCGCCTTACACCGAGCCTTATCAAGCGCTGATCATGGCCTCGCTGGTGGAGAAGGAGACCGGTGTGCCCGAAGAACGTGGGCAGATTGCCGGTGTGTTCGTGCGTCGCCTGAAGCTGGGCATGATGTTGCAGACCGACCCCACGGTGATCTATGGCCTGGGTGAGCGCTACAACGGCAAATTGACCCGCGCCCATCTCAAGGAGGCCAACCCTTACAACACCTACATGATCGCGGGCCTGCCGCCGACACCCATCGCCATGGTGGGCCGCGAGGCGATTCATGCCGCCCTGAACCCGGTGCCGGGCAGCAGCCTGTATTTCGTCGCCCGTGGCGATGGTAGCCATATTTTCTCGGATGACCTGGATGCGCATAATGCCGCCGTGCGTGAGTTTCAACTCAAGCGCCGCGCCGATTACCGTTCCAGCCCGGCACCGCAGGTCAAGCCGCTGGAAGACACGGTGCCACCGGTTGATGTACCGGTAGAGCCCGCACCGGACACCAGCGCCCCGCAAAGCCCGCAATGACTCTGACTAAGGACTGCCTGTGACTGGCTTGTTTATAACCCTCGAAGGCCCGGAAGGCGCCGGCAAAAGCACCAACCGCGATTACCTGGCCGAGCGCCTGCGCGCTGCGGGCGTCGAAGTGGTGCTGACCCGTGAGCCTGGCGGTACGCCGCTGGCCGAGCGCATCCGTGAAGTATTGCTGGCCCCGGGTGACGAGCCGATGAATACGGACACCGAGCTGCTGCTGGTGTTCGCCGCCCGTGCCCAGCATCTGGCCGAGGTGATCCGACCGGCCCTGGCCCGCGGCGCCGTGGTGATCTGCGACCGTTTTACCGACTCCACCTACGCCTACCAGGGCGGCGGTCGTGGGTTGTGCCTGCAGCGTATCGCTGCCCTGGAAGCCTTCGTGCAGGGGGACTTGCGCCCCGACCTGACCCTGCTGTTCGACCTGCCGGTGGAAGTGGGCATGGCCCGCGCCAGCGCGCGCGGTCGTCTGGATCGTTTCGAGCTGGAAGGCCAGGCATTTTTCGACGCCGTGCGCACCGCGTTCCTCGAGCGTGCCAGGGCGGAGCCTGCGCGTTACTACCTGCTTGACGCCGCCCAGCCGCTGGCTCAGGTGCAGCAAGCCCTCGATGCGCTGTTACCGACCCTGCTGGAGCGCGCTCGTGGCTGAAGCCTACCCGTGGCAGGACGGTCTCTGGCAGCAGTTGGCCGGCCGAGCCCAACACGCCCACGCCTATTTGCTGCACGGCCCGACCGGTATCGGCAAGCGTGCCCTGGCCGAGCGCTTGATGGCGAGCCTGTTGTGCCAGCGCCCCGTTGACCTGCAAGCCTGCGGCGAATGCAAATCCTGCCTGCTGCTGAAGGCCGGCAGTCACCCCGATAACTATGTGCTGGAACCTGAGGAAGCGGACAAGGCGATCAAGGTCGACCAGGTGCGCGACCTCGTCAGCTTCGTGGTGCAAACCGCGCAGATGGGCGGGCGCAAGGTGGTGCTGATCGAGCCGGTGGAGGCGATGAACATCAACGCCGCCAACGCGTTGCTCAAAAGTCTGGAAGAACCGTCCGGCGACACCGTGCTGTTGCTGGTGAGTCATCAATCCAGCCGCTTGTTGCCGACCATCCGCAGCCGTTGCGTGCAGCAGGCATGCCCTTTGCCGAGCGAGACGATGAGCCTGCAATGGCTGGCGCAGGCGCTGCCCGATTGCGCCGAGCAGGAACGGATCGAATTGCTGACCCTGGCCGCGGGCTCGCCGCTTGCGGCTGTGAAGCTGCACGCCCAGGGCGTGCGCGAGCAACGGGCACTGGTCGTAGACGGTGTGAAGAAGCTGATCAAGCAGGAAGTGTCCGCCACGCAATTGGCCGAAAGCGCGTGGAAGGACATTCCCTTGTTGCTGCTGTTCGACTGGTTCTGCGACTGGTCGAGCCTGATCCTGCGCTACCAGTTGACCCAGGACGAAAACGGCCTGGGTTTGCCGGACATGCGCAAGGTGGTGCAATACCTTGCGCAGAAAAGTGCCCAGGACAAGGTGCTGAGCATTCAGGACTGGATTCTCGCCCAGCGTCAGAAAGTGCTCGGCAAGGCCAACCTCAACCGCGTGCTGTTGCTTGAAGCACTGCTGGTCCAATGGGTCGGCTTGCTCGGCCGACGTTAATTTCCTTGGCCGACGGGTGTATCGTCGGCCAGACACTACTCAAGTTGTAATTGCCCATGCTCGTAGACTCCCATTGCCATCTCGACCGTCTTGATCTCGCCCAGCACAACGGCTCCCTGGACGCCGCCCTCGACGCTGCGCGCCAGCGCGGGGTAGGGCACTTCCTGTGCATCGGCGTCAGTGCCGAAAATGCCGCCGACGTCAAAGCCCTGGCTGATCGCTACGCCGATGTGGATTGCTCGGTGGGTATCCACCCGCTGGACCTCAAGCCCGGCGAAGCACCGGCTCTGGACTGGCTGCTCGGCGAACTCGATCACCCGCGCGTCGTCGCCATTGGCGAGACCGGCCTGGATTACCACTACGAACCTGAAGCCGCCGACCTGCAGCAGGCCTCATTCCGCCTGCACCTGCAGGCGGCGCAACACACCGGCAAACCGGTGATCGTCCACACCCGTGGGGCTCGCGCCGATACCCTGAGCCTGTTGCGCGAAGCCGCGCTGCCCCAGGCCGGTGTGTTGCATTGCTTTACCGAAGACTGGGCGATGGCCAAGGCGGCCCTGGACCTGGGGTTCTATATTTCCCTGTCGGGCATCGTTACCTTCCGCAATGCCGACGCGTTGCGTGATGTGGCGCGCCAGGTGCCTGCCGACCGGCTGCTGGTGGAAACCGATTCGCCGTACCTGGCGCCGATCCCCCATCGCGGCAAGCCGAACCTGCCGGAATATGTGCGTGACGTGGCGGATTATCTGGCGATGCTGCGCGGCGAGTCCTACGAGCGCTTCGCCGAGCAGACGACCGAGAACTTCAAGCGTCTGTTTCCATTGGCCCATGTGGCCGGCGCTGCTACTTCTGTGACGTAGCGCGCTTGCTCGCGAAAAACGTCAACGATAACGCGTGCATCCTGGATAAACGCGGTGTCTATGAGTTCATCGCGAGCAAGCTCGCTCCTACATGAGAAATCGCAGGCAAAAAAAACCCGGGTTCTGGGGGGTGAATCCGGGTTAAGACCATTAGGAGTAAAACAAGGGTACGCAGTCCGTCGGTACCCAGGTCGACGCTTCACTTGGGGGAGATGTCGCGACGACACTTGAAGTATTGATCACTGTGGGATTCAGTCCAGTCTCGATGGGTCGATTTTTAAACGGATTTGGAATACGCGCGCTTCGCTTGAGTTCTCATTGAGCAGATGCGCAGGTGGGAATGGCGCGTCTTGTTTCTGACTGATATCGGGCAAATCGTTGGCGGACTGAAAGTAAAGTGCATAACGGGGTCACATAGGCGTTGCCCAACGACCGTTCAGTCGGGATAATCCCTCGCATCGGGTAAATCGTATCGCCACGTATCCGTGGCCTGCGCAACCCTTCCTATTCCGACCTTTGCAGACCTCTTCCTCATGCATAAAGAACCCCGTAAGGTCCGTGAGTTTCGCCGCCGTGAGCAGGAAATTCTCGACACCGCACTCAAATTGTTCCTCGAACAAGGCGAAGACAGCGTCACCGTCGAGATGATCGCGGATGCCGTGGGTATCGGCAAAGGCACGATCTACAAGCACTTCAAGTCCAAGGCCGAGATTTACCTGCGCCTGATGCTCGACTACGAGCGTGACTTGAACGAGCTGCTGCATTCAGCCGATGTCGACAAGGACAAAGAGGCCTTGTCCCGGGCCTATTTCGAGTTCCGCATGCGCGATCCACAGCGCTACCGTCTGTTTGACCGCCTGGAAGAAAAGGTCGTCAAGGGCCACCAGGTACCGGAAATGGTCGAGGAACTGCACAAGATCCGCGCCTCGAACTTTGAACGCCTGACCTTGCTGATCAAGGGCCGTATCAGTGAAGGCAAGCTTGAAGACGTGCCTCCCTACTTTCACTACTGCGCCGCCTGGGCCCTGGTGCATGGCGCCGTGGCGCTGTACCACTCGCCGTTCTGGAGCAATGTGCTGGAAGACCAGGAAGGTTTCTTCCAGTTCCTGATGGATATTGGCGTGCGCATGGGCAACAAGCGCAAGCACAGTACCGAGCCGCCGGCGGTGGAGTCGCCCTCCACCTGATGATTTACTGCCACGCGCAGGACCCCGGGAATATACTCAGGCAAGGCCCCCTTGCTAAAAGCTGATTTATCAGTCAGCTTTTAGCGCGCCCCGATTCATCCTCTGCCGGAGTGGTTCATGATCGTCGATCGTCAAGGCAGGCGATTTCGCAATTTGCGGATCAGCCTGACCTCAGCCTGCAATTATGCCTGTACCTATTGCGTGCCCAACGGCAAGCGGCTGGTGGCTGCCCAGGACGAACTCTCGGCCCAGGCCATGGCGCGGGGCGTGGCGTACCTGATCGAAGCGGCCGGCATCGATCGCCTGCGGATTACCGGGGGTGAGCCGCTGGTCAGTCCCAAGCTGGAAGCCTTCATGGGCGCCGTGGGGCAGATGGGGCTCAGCGATATCAGCCTGACCACCAACGGCCAGTTGCTGGCGCGCAAGCTGCCGCTGCTGGTGGACGCCGGTATCCGGCGCATCAACGTGTCCCTCGATACCCTGGATGCCGACGCCTTTCGCAGCATCGCTCGCGGTGGCGACCTGGCCACTGTGCTCGACGGCATGGACCAGGCCCGCGCGGCCGGGATCAAGATCAAGGTCAATATGGTGCCCTTGCGCGGCCAGAACCTGGACCAGGTGCTGCCGTTGCTCGATTACTGCCTGGAGCGGGGCTACGAGCTGCGCTTTATCGAATTGATGCGCATGGGCCACTTGGCCAAAGACTCCAACGCCTTCCTGCAACAATTCGTCAGCCTGCAACAGTTGCTCAGCCTGATCGGCGAACAGCATGAATACCTGCAAGCCAATGCGCCCGTCGACGCCACGGCCGTGCGCTATGAAGTACCGGGCAAGGGCTTCTTTGGCGTGATCGCCAATGAGAGCGTGCCGTTCTGCCGCACCTGTTCGCGGTTGCGGCTGTCGTCCACAGGGTGGTTGCATGGTTGCCTGTCTTCGAGCAATCGTCACTACGTCGGCGACCTGCTGGACAAACCGCGCCATCAGGCACTGCCGGCGCTGCAAGGGCTGCTGATGAAGGCTTTGGGCGACAAGCAGGAAGTGGCCTTCTCGGGCGGCGCGACGGTGATGAAGATCATTGGCGGCTAACTTGTGGATGCGGCCTGTAGGAGCGAGCTTGCTCGCGAAAAACGTCAACGATAACGCGTGCCTTCTGAATGAGCGCGGTGCCTGTGGGTTTTTTGCGAGCAAGCCTGCTCCTACAGGGCATCAGGGCTTGCCCCCTCCCACATTTAAATCAAGCTGGCGCAGATTCTGCATCTCACGCCCATTCGCCGGTTTTCCGTCACCGGCTTCTGGAGGATAGGATGCGTAGTCTGGTTTTGTTGCTGGCGTCATTGGCACTCAGTGGTTGCATGACCGTCAGCGATATGGCCGAAGGCACCCGCTATCAGATGAGCGACGCCGGCTTGCTCGACCACAGTGATACGCGCCGCACCGCTTCAATTCGTGTGCAGCCGGACTCCTTCATCTTTATCGCCCAGGGCGCTTTCGTGCCGCCCGGCAGCGCGTATCCGCGCCCCAACGTGGTGGCTGAGGAAGCGTTCAACGGCTTCGTCGAATATTTCCCCATGGTGCGTCGCGCCCGTCAGCCTGAAGGCCTCGAACAGGCCATGGCCGAAGCGCGCGGGGTGGGCGCTCATTACTTGCTCTATTGCCGTTTTGCGGCAGCCGACGACCGTATCGGCAACGCCGATGAGTGGACCGACCAGCAAGCCCTGGACCGCCTTGGCCTGGACAGCGGCGTGATCCAGATCATGTTGATCGAGACCAGCACCCAGTATTTGATTGATACTGCACGCATTCGCAGTCGTGGCGGTTTACTGACGTTCCACGACAACACGCCACAAGATCTGATTGCCCGGCCGCTGGCCCAGTACGCCCGAGGCTTGCTCGGCATGAGCAATCAGTAAGCCTGAGGAGACCTCCATGACCGATACCGCCAAGGCCAATGATCTGTTGGCGCAACTGCCCAAGGGTAAAGGGCCGGCGCCGGTGCATCTGTGGAACCCGGATTTCTGCGGCAATATCGACATGCGCATCGCCCGTGACGGCACCTGGTTCTATCAGGGCACGCCTATCGGGCGCAAACCCATGGTCAAGTTGTTCTCCAACATCATTCGCCGCGATGGCGATGATTATTTTCTGGTCACGCCGGTGGAAAAGGTCGGCATCACTGTCGATGACGCGCCATTCGTTGCCGTCACCCTTGAGGTGCAAGGGCAGGGCGAGCGCCAGGTGCTGCGGTTTACCACCAACGTCGACGAACAGATCGAGGCCGGCCCCGAGCACCCGTTGCGGGTGATGATCGACCCGCTTACCGAGGAACCGGCGCCTTATCTGCGGGTGCGCAGCAATCTTGAAGCGCTGGTGCACCGCAACGCGTTTTACCAATTGGTGGAGTTGGCCGTGAGCCGTCCGATCAACGGTCAGAACTGGCTTGGGGTATGGAGCAGCGGGGAGTTTTTCCCGATTGGCCTGGAGCCCTGACGTCGGTTTTTTCATTGCCCTGACATAATTCGCTTGCTGGAGACGGCGCCTTTCGGTTATCAATTTGTACATGATTAGACATGTTCGATTCGATAAGAAAAAACGCGTTGTCGACGAGCTCATCCGCCGTATCGAGGGTGGGGTGATGGCCGACGGTTTCCTGTTGCCGGGTGAACACCAATTGGCCGAGGAGTTTGCGGTCAGTCGTGGCACCCTGCGCGAGGCGCTGGCCGAGCTCAAGCGGCGCAATTACATTGCCACCCAAAGCGGTGTCGGCTCCATCGTCACCTTTGACGGCATGGGGCTCGACCAGCGCCACGGGTGGGCCCAGGCCCTGGCCGACACCGGCGCGCAGGTGAGCACCGAGGTGCTGCGCTTCGAAGCGGTGACACGCCCGGACTTGTCCAGCCGTTTCGGCAGCGATCAGTTTATCGCCCTTGATCGCCTGCGCCGCACCGCCGACGGAACAGCGGTGTCGCTGGAACGCTCGCTGATGCCCGCCACCGGCGACCTGGAAAGCCTGCCCCGCATTGGCCTGATCGACCATTCCCTGACCGTCACCCTGGCGGCCTACGGCTATGTGGGCGCCACGGGCGACCAATGGATCGGCGCCGAGGCCCTGAGCGATGAAGACGCTCAGTTACTCGGCCGTCCGGCCGGCACAGTATTTCTCAAGGCCTCGCGCACCACCTATGACCGTCGCGAGCGTTTCATGGAGCATGTCGAAAGCTTGCTCGATCCCGTGCATTTTCGTTTGCACCTGCAATTTGGGGCGTCCAAATGACTGCTGAAATCCGCGCGCTCGGCGCTTTTTATGGCCTGGCCCTGGGCGATGCGCTGGGCATGCCCACCCAATCCCTGAGTCGTGAGCAGGTCCGCCAGCGCTTCGGCGCCATCACCGCCCTGGAAGATGCCGGCCCCGATCAACCGATCGCGCCGAACATGCCCGCCGGTTCCATCACCGATGACACCGAACAGGCGATCCTGGTCGGTGAGTTGTTGGTCGAAGGCCGCGGCACGATCAAACCCGGCGTTCTCGCCCAACGCCTGATCGACTGGGAGGCGACCATGCGCGCCAAGGGTTCCCAGGACCTGCTCGGGCCGTCCACCAAGCGGGCGATCGACATGATTCTCGCCGGGCACACCCCCGAAGAATCCGGGCGCTATGGCACCACCAATGGCGCGGCCATGCGCATCACACCGGTGGGCATCGCCGCCGATGTCAGTGACCCGGCGCAGTTTATCCAGGCGGTGATCCAGGCCTGCCAGGTCACCCACAACACCAGCCTGGGCATTGCCAGCGCGGCGGCGGTCGCGGCGGTGGTCTCGGCCGGTATCAATGGCGTCGACCTGGGCGAAGCGCTGAACATCGGCACCCAGGTGGCGCAACAGGCCGAACAGCATGGCCACTGGGTTGCCGGCGGACGCATGTCGACCCGCATCAGTTGGGCACGCACCCTGAGCGTCGGCAGCGGCGACAACGCGCTGTTCACCGACTTGCTCTATGAATTGATTGGTACCTCCGTCGCCTCCCAGGAGTCGGTGGTGGTGTCGTTCGCCCTCGCGCAGCAAGTGGCGTCGGGCGACATGAATGCGTTCGAAGCGCTGTGCCTGGCCGCGAGCCTGGGCGGCGACACCGACACCATCGCCGCGATCCTCGGCGCCATGCTTGGCGCGTGTCTGGGGATGCAGTGCTGGCCCGGGCCGTTGATCGAGCAGGTCAAGCAGGTCAACAGCCTGGATGTGCAAGTGCTGGTTCAAGACCTGCTCGCCTTGCGCCAGGCATCACGTTGATCCGCCATTGAAGCGTTGCCACAACCATAACAATACAGGCACCAGGAGCCCCACCCCATGAGCAGCACCTCTTCCGGCCAAAGCGCCGGGCAATTGGAAACGCGCGGCATCGAGCCGGTCCCGGAAGGCGAGTGCAACGGGCATCCGCTGCAACTGTTCTGGGTCTGGTTCGCGGCCAATATCAGCATCCTCGGCTTGCCGCTGGGGGCCACCCTGGTTGCGTTTCGCGGCCTGGCCATCTGGCAGGCGATCATCGTCGCAATTCTGGGCGCTGCCGGTTCCTTCGCGGTGGTGGGCATCATTTCCATCGCCGGTCGCCGTGGCCGCGCGCCCAGCCTGACCTTGTCCCGCGCCATCTTCGGCGTACGCGGCAATATCGGGCCGACCCTGGTGTCGCTGATGTCGCGCCTGGGCTGGGAAACGGTCAACACCACCACGGCCGCGTTTGTGTTGCTGTCGCTGTGCTCGATCCTGTTCGGTTCCCCGGTGGAAGCGAAAAGCGCGCCCTTGCTCACCCTGATCTTCATCGCCGTTTTCGTGCTGCTGACCCTGGCCGTTTCCGGCCTGGGCCATGCCACCTTGCTGGTGATCCAGAAATGGGCAACCTACGTGTTCGGCGCGCTGAATATTCTGGTGGGCGGCTTCCTCTGCGCCACCATCGACTGGAGCGCAGTCTTCAACGCCACGCCAGCGCCGCTGAGCGCCATGATCATCGGCGTCGGCACCATGGCGGCCGGTACCGGTATCGGCTGGGCCAACGCCGGTGCCGATATGTCGCGTTACCAGCACCGCAGCGTCAAGGCCGTGCGCCTGGTGGCCTCTGCCGCGTTCGGTGCGGGCATCCCGCTGGTGTTGCTGATCACCCTCGGTGGCTTGCTGTCGGTGGGTAACAACGACCTGGCCTCGGCCACGGACCCGATCATTGCGATCCGCGACATGCTGCCGACCTGGATGACGGTGCCGTACCTGATCACCGCGTTCGGCGGGCTGCTGTTGTCGAACAACCTGTCGGTGTATTCAGCCGGCCTCACCACCCTGACCCTGGGCCTGAAGGTCAAGCGCGTGCATGCGGTGATCGTGGACATCGTGGCGATTTTTGCCGGCTCCATTTACTTCATGCTGATCGCCGACAGTTTCTACGGTCCGTTCATCACCTTCATCTCCTTGCTGGCGGTGCCGATTACTGCCTGGGTGGGGATTTTCGTGGTCGACCTGATCCACCGTCACTACTACAGCCCCAAGGATTTGCTGGATGTCAGCCCGAACAGCGCCTACTGGTATCGCGGCGGTGTGGAGTGGCGCGCATTTGGCGCCTGGGCGCTGGCCATCGTGCTGGGGTTCAGTTTCACCACCATCGGCACCACCGCCGACAACATCTGGTTTGCCGGGCCATTGTCCGATTCCTGGCTCGGCCATAACGGCCTCGGCTGGATCGTCACCTTCCTGGTGGCCGGCGGCGTCTATGCCGTACTCGGCGGCGCTGCCGATCGACGTCCCGCGTTAGTCGAGCGTCCCAATGTCTAGATTGCTGCACACCGGACAGGTCATCGTCGACCTGGTCATGGCCCTTGATACCTTGCCGCCGAGCGGGGGCGACGTGTTGGCCAGGTCCGCCAGTTTCGAAGCCGGCGGTGGCTTCAACGTCATGGCCGCCGCGCGGCGCAATGGTTTGCCGGTGGTTTACCTGGGACGTCACGGCAGCGGCCGCTTTGGTGACCTGGCCCGCGCTGCGATGCAGGCAGAAGGCATTGAAATGGCGCTGCCGGCCAGCAGCGGCCAGGACACCGGCCTATGCGTCTCCCTGACCGAAGCCACCACGGAGCGCACGTTCATTTCCCACCTCGGCGCCGAGGGGGAACTGAGTGTCGATGACTTGGCCCAGGTAGCGCCGCGCGACGATGACTATGTGTACGTCAGCGGTTACAGCCTGCTGCTTGAGGGCAAGGCGCAGGCGCTGATCGACTGGTTGCTGGCGCTGCCGCGCGAGGTGCTGGTGATGTTCGATCCAGGCCCGCTGGTCAAGGCGCCGGACTCGGCCTTGATGCGAGCGCTGTTGCCGCGTATCGATATCTGGACCAGCAATGGCCCGGAAGCCCTGGCGTTTACCGGTGCACCGGACATCGCCGCTGCGCTGCCCGCGTTGAGTCGGCACTTGCCCGCCAACGCGCTGTTGGTGGTGCGCGATGGGCCGAATGGATGCTGGGTAGGGCAGGCGGGCGACATCAGGCATGTGCCGGGTTTCAAGGTGCACGCGGTGGACAGCAATGGCGCGGGAGATGCGCATGCTGGGGTGTTTATTGCGGGATTGGTGAACGGTTTAGCGCCGGCCGTGGCAGCACGGCGGGCAAATGCGGCGGCGGCGTTGGCAGTGACGCGCTGGGGCCCGGCTACCTCTCCCGGCACCTCTGAAGTTGACGCATTGCTAGCTGAATAAACACGGACAAAAATGTGGGAGGGGGCTTGCCCCCGATAGCGGTGGGTCAGTTATAGATGAGCTGACTGATACACCGCTATCGGGGGCAAGCCCCTCCCACATTTGAAGCTATGTTCAACCGGCCTTGCGCAGCGCCTGGATTAGCTCATCCTTACGCATGGTCGAACGCCCGGGAATATTCCTGGCCCGCGCTTCCTTCATCAGGCTTTCCTTGGTTTGCGTACCCAGCGACGCACGACTGCTGCGAGGATGCCCCTCACGGCTGGCTGCCGCGCGCTTGGCTGAATCCTGCTGGTCCTGTTTCTTCTTGGCCGGCGCCTTGCGCTGACCGGACCCGCCGGTTTTTTCACCGCCGCCTGACTGCTTGTTGACGGTAGCCCAGGCACGGGCTTCGGCTTCCTCCTTGGACACGCCCTTGTGCTCATAACTGTCTTCAATATGAGCGGCCTTGCGTTTCTGTTCGGTGGTGTATTTGGCTTTGCTTCCACGAGGCATCGCTAAACTCCTTCCGGCCCCAGCGGCGGGGCCAGACCACAAATGAAATCACTGCAAGCCTTGACCCTCGAGCTTGCGCGCCTCATCCACACCCGACGCGGTCAACTTGATCGGCAGGTTCAACGAATATTCACCGGCGTCGTCGGTGGTCACATGTCCATCCTTGATCAGCCCGCGGTCCTGCAGGAAGGCCAAGACACTGGCGACTTCTTTTCCGCCGCGATAGTTATCCAGCACCTCCTTGCCCAAACCTTGCGGATGAGCGTGCAGCAGGCGAGTGAGGACTTCTCGTTCAAGGTTTCTATCAACGTTCATGTGTACCTCTTCACTGGGAAATGATCGGGTGTCGAGCGTGTCAGGCAGGTATCAAGGTGCAGGTTGTTTCGGCGCGCCTGGCAGGTTCGAATCGTCGCCTTTATTGATCTTCGGTTCGTTCACCGATGGGCCCATTTTGCCGTTGCCGACGGCAGCAGGTGCCTGGCGCTGGGTATCGTGGCCCTTGGTGTGCGGGTCGGCGGCGTTGGTGTTGTCGATGATCGCGCCGCCATTGGTGTCGAGACCGGTGCCCATGGACTTTTGCGATTCGGTAGTGGCGTCAGGCGTTGGATCGGTCGGGCCGGTCGCCGAGGTGGCGGCAAACGCGCTCAACGACGCAGCAGACAGCAGACCAGTGAGGGCCAGGGCAGCAAATTTGGAATTTTTCATGAGGGTGTCTCCATATGATTAATGTCCTTACCCTTGATTGGTCAGCCGCACTTTGCGGTTTGTGCCTTGATGGCGACGAACGGTCTTATGTGGCCTGTAAGAATTTGTGTACCCGCCATAGGGAAATTGCGCTGCAATCAGTCACCAAAGCGTCTTAGTATGTGGGCTTTGAACTTGCCCAAGGCGCGCCCATGACCATCGAGATTCGCCCCGCCGTACCCAGCGATGCTGCGCAGATCCTGACGTTCATCACTGAACTGGCCGAGTATGAGAAAGCCCGGCACGAAGTGATCGCCAGCGTGGTGGATATCGAACGCAGCTTGTTCAGCGAGGGCTCCACCGCCCATGGCCTGATCTGTTCGCGCGACAGCCTGCCGATTGGCTTTGCGGTGTTCTTTTTCAGCTACTCCACCTGGCTTGGCAGTAACTGCCTGTATCTGGAAGACCTTTATATCAACCCGGAACAGCGCGGCGGCGGGGCGGGCAAGAAGTTGCTGCGCCACTTGGCCAGGATCGCCTGCGACAACGGCTGTGGGCGCTTCGAGTGGAGCGTGCTGGACTGGAACGAGCCGGCAATTGCGTTCTACAAATCCATCGGCGCGCAGCCCCAGGAAGAGTGGGTGCGCTACCGCATGGAAGGCAATGCGCTGAGGGATTTCGCCCAGGGCTGACAGGCGCGCGGAACCGGCCCTATACGGCCGGTTTTTTTATAGGTTTGTTCATATTGTGGGATGTAAATTTATATATTGAGATGTTTCAAGCTGTGGGTTTATAGTCGCCTGCATCAGCACTCACTGCCAAAAATAAAACAGGTGAAGCGATGCAGGCACAACCGTTGTCCCTACCCGCCGTGCCCGAGCCCACTTACGGCGAGCGACTCAAGCACAAGGTGGTGATCATCACCGGCGCTGCGCAAGGCATTGGCGAGGCCATCGTGGCGTGCTTCCAGGCGCAGCAGGCGCGGTTGGTGATCGCGGATATCCAGGCCGACAAGGTCGAGAAAGTCGCGGCCCATTGGCGCGAACGCGGCGCCGAGATTGTCGCGCAGGCCGTGGATATCACTTCCACAGAGCAATGGCAGGCACTGGTCAATGTGGCCATCGAGCGCTTCGGCCGCTTGGACGTGCTGGTCAACTGCGCCGGGGTCAACGTGTTTCGCGACCCGCTGCAAATGACCGACGAGGACTGGCGCCGCTGCTTCGCCATTGACCTTGACGGCGCCTGGTACGGTTGCCGCGCGGTGCTGCCGCACATGATCGAGCAGGGCATCGGCAACATCATCAACATTGCGTCCACCCATTCCAGCCACATCATTCCCGGGTGCTTTCCCTACCCTGTGGCCAAGCACGGCCTGCTCGGCCTTACTCGCGCCCTTGGCATCGAATACGCGTCCAAGGGCATCCGCGTGAATGCCATCGCCCCGGGCTATATCGAAACCCAGCTCAACGTCGACTACTGGAACGCGTTCCCCGACCCCCACGCCGAGCGCCAGCGCGCGTTCGACCTGCACCCGCCCAAGCGCATCGGCCAGCCCATCGAGGTGGCGATGAGCGCGCTGTTTCTGGCGACCGACGAGGCGCCCTTTATCAATGCCACCTGCCTGATGATCGATGGCGGGCGGTCTGTGATGTACCACGACTAAACCGTTTTCCAATAACAACAATGAGGTGGTCCATGTTCAAGAAGACACTCGGTGCTGTGGCGCTTGCGTTGGCGTTCAGTGGGTTCGCATCCGCTGAAGAAGTGAAGATCGGCTTCCTGGTCAAACAGGCTGAAGAACCCTGGTTCCAGACCGAATGGGCCTTTGCCGAAAAAGCCGGCAAGGAGCACGGTTTCACTGTGATCAAGATCGCCGTACCGGATGGCGAGAAAACCCTGTCGGCCATCGACAGCCTGGCCGCCAACGGCGCCAAGGGCTTTGTGATCTGCCCGCCGGATGTGTCCCTCGGCCCGGCGATTGTCGCCAAGGCCAAGGTCAACGGCCTCAAAGTGATGGCCGTGGACGACCGCTTCGTCGACGCCAAGGGCAACTTCATGGAAGACGTGCCGTACCTGGGCATGGCCGCGTTTGAAGTGGGCCAGAAACAGGGCGCCGCCATGGCCGCCGAAGCGAAAAAACGCGGCTGGGACTGGAAGGACACCTACGCGGTGATCAACACCTTCAACGAACTCGACACCGGCAAGAAACGCACCGACGGCTCGATCAAATCCCTGGAAGAAGCCGGCATTCCCAAAGACCACATCCTCACCGCCGCGCTTAAAACCCTCGACGTGCCCGGCAGCATGGACGCCACCAACTCGGCCCTGGTCAAGCTGCCCAGCGGCGCGAAAAACCTGATCATCGGCGGCATGAACGACAACACCGTGCTCGGTGGTGTACGTGCCACTGAAAGCGCCGGCTTCAAGGCCGCCAACGTGATCGGCATCGGCATCAATGGCACCGACGCCATCGGCGAATTGAAGAAAGCCGACAGCGGCTTCTTCGGCTCGATGCTGCCAAGCCCGCATATCGAGGGCTACAACACCGCTCTGATGATGTACGAGTGGGTCACCAAAGGCACTGAACCGCCGAAGTACACCGCCATGGACGAAGTGACCCTGATCACCCGCGCCAATTTCCAGGAAGAACTGACCAAGATCGGGCTGTGGAAATGACCGCTGCGGCCCTGCGTTTTGACGGTATCGGCAAAACCTTTCCTGGGG
>Ga0105246_10000826_pt1 | contig 17629 bp, 8 predicted proteins | sample KBSM64metaG_FD_99694 | JGI IMG/M metagenome (GOLD analysis project Ga0105246, IMG submission 99694) | Miscanthus rhizosphere microbial communities from Kellogg Biological Station, Michigan, USA - KBS M6-4 metaG | ecosystem: Host-associated > Plants > Roots > Rhizosphere > Soil | place: Michigan...
ACAGAATTTCTTGACGACCATAGAGCATTGGAACCACCTGATCCCATCCCGAACTCAGCAGTGAAACGATGTATCGCCGATGGTAGTGTGGGGTTTCCCCATGTGAGAGTAGGTCATCGTCAAGATTGAATTCCGAAACCCCTGTCTGCTAACGCAGACAGGGGTTTTGTCGTTTAAGGCCGCCAAAGGCTGATAATCGACTGCGTCTCTACCGCCTGTCGGCGCCTTGCTCTAAAAGCGGAAGATTCACACAAAACTCTAAGATTTATCATTTTCTGGCCGAAAGCCTGACGAGCCATGCGTGCACCGAGATAGAGCGGTCGCAGAGTCCGCCTATTGCGTTACATGGAATGTTCCACTCGGCACGCTCACCCCCCTTTGGCAAAAGAAGTCGATGAAATGAATCTCAAGTTCAGTCATAAAATTCTGTTGGCGGCGTCAGGCGTCGTGGTTCTGGCCTTCGCGCTGTTCACGCTCTATAACGATTACCTGCAGCGCAACACGATCAGGCAAAACCTGGCGTCCTCCATCCAGCAGTCCGGCGAGCTTACCGCCAGCAGCGTGCAGAACTGGCTCAGCGGCCGCATTCTGGTTCTGGAGAACCTGGCACAAAACGTTGCTCATCAAGGGAGTGGCGCCGATCTGCCGGGTTTGGTCGATCAACCGGCGTTCACCTCCAACTTCCAGTTTACCTACGTGGGTCAAACCAACGGTGTGTTCACCCAGCGTCCCGATGCGAAGATGCCCGAAGGCTATGACCCACGTCAGCGCCCTTGGTACAAGCAAGCCGTAGCGGCGGACAAACCCATGCTTACCCCGCCTTATATGGCGGCTGTGGGTGGCCAGATCGTGACGATCGCCATGCCGGTCAAGAAGAACGGAGAGTTGTTGGGCGTTGTGGGTGGAGACTTGAGCCTGCAAACCTTGGTGAAGATCATCAACTCGGTGGATTTCGGCGGTATTGGTCATGCGTTTCTGGTCAGTGGTGATGGCCAAGTCATCGTCAGTCCTGACCAGGACCAGGTGATGAAAAACCTCAAGGATATCTACCCAGGCACCCAGGTGCGCATCGAGAAGGTTAACCAAGAGGTTGTCCTCAATGGACAGGACCGCATTCTCTCGTTTACGCCAATCAGCGGTTTGCCAGGGGCTGACTGGTACATCGGTCTGTCTATCGACAAAGACAAAGCCTATGCCGCACTCGGTAAATTTCGCACCTCAGCATTGATAGCAATGCTTATCGCCGTGGTGGCGATTGCCGTGCTGCTGAGTCTGTTGATCCAGGTATTGTTGCGCCCGCTGACCACCATGGGTGTCGCGATGAAGGATATTGCCCAGGGCGAAGGTGACCTGACCCGGCGCCTCGACGTTACTAGCAAAGACGAGTTCGGCGAAGTCGGCAGCGCATTCAATCAGTTTGTGGAACGTATCCACGCCTCGATTTCCGAAGTGTCCTCGGCGACACGCCAGGTGCATGACCTGTCCCAGCGCGTGATGGCATCGTCCAACGCGTCGATCATCGGCTCCGACGAGCAGAGTGCACGTACCAACAGCGTGGCTGCAGCGATCAACGAACTGGGCGCCGCCACTCAGGAAATCGCACGTAACGCCGCTGATGCCTCACAGCATGCCAGCGGCGCCAGTGAGCAAGCTGACGATGGACGCAAGGTCGTCGAGCAAACCATCCAGGCGATGTCGGAACTGTCGCAGAAAATCAGCCTGTCCTGCACTCAGATCGAGACCCTTAACGCCAGCACCGACAACATTGGTCACATCCTCGATGTAATCAAGGGCATCTCCCAGCAGACCAACCTGCTCGCGCTGAATGCGGCCATCGAAGCAGCCCGTGCCGGCGAGGCTGGGCGTGGGTTTGCCGTGGTGGCTGACGAGGTGCGTAACCTGGCTCACCGTACCCAGGAATCGGCTGAAGAGATTCACAAGATGATCACTTCCCTGCAAGTGGGTTCGCGTGAAGCCGTGACCACCATGAACGCCAGCCAGGTTTCCAGCGAAGAAAGCGTTGAGGTGGCTAACCAGGCGGGTGAGCGTCTGGTCAGCGTGACACAGCGAATCGTTGAGATCGACGGCATGAACCAATCGGTCGCCGCAGCGACCGAGGAGCAAACGGCGGTGGTTGAAACCCTCAACGTCGACATCAACCAGATCAACCTGCTGAACCAGCAAGGCGTGGTCAATCTCAATGAGACGCTCAAGGACTGCGATGCGCTGTCCCAGCAGGCCAGTCGATTGAAGCAATTGGTCGATAGCTTCAAAATCTGATCCTGCCGGCAGTCGGAGCGAGGCCTCCCGTTCCGACTGCCCTGGTGCCGCTCAGAGAAAGCCGATGGCTTTCAGGTAGTCACAGCCTTTGCGTAACAGCACGGGGCTCTTTGGCGGATAGTGTGCGCCCATTTGCTCCAACCCCCATTGGGCGTTGCTGTAATGGATCATCGACGTGTCGCCGATGTCCTCACCCACCCCATCAAGGTAGAAGCCCAGTACGCCGAACAACGCATTGTCATGGCCAACTGTTCGCAACGCCCGTTGCCACTGTTGAAGGCTTGTCCGTTCGAAAATGTGTCCCGCCTGGCTGAACGCATCAAGGTACTGGTCCCAGCTCAGCGGTTGTGGATTGTGCAGGTTGAACACGTTTCGCCCCGCGACAAAACGCCGGCTGTGAAACGCAATGAAGCGTGCCAGGAAATCCACCGGCATCAAGTCGAAATTCCCTTCCATTCGAGGGACCCTACCCAATTGCAGCGACCCCTTGAGCATCAACATCAAGCGATTTCTATCGGGTTGGCAGACGCCGTTCCGGCTGTTGAAACTGATGTTGCCCGGTCGATGAATATTCACCCAGGCCCCTTGCTCGACTGCCCGCCCCAGCAATCGCTCGGCCACCCATTTCGAGAGGTTGTAGCCATTTTTGACATAGAGCGGTAACGCGCCGCTGGCGGGCGCTTCAAGCACATAACGATCAGTGTCGAGGGTACTGCAGGCCGACAGCGTCGAAATGAAATTGAAGACCTTCTTACAGTAGGTCTCGCAAAGGCGCAGGCATTCAAACACCGGTTCGACGTTGTCCCTGGCCAGTGCTGTGTAGTCCATCACATGGTTGACCTGCGCTGCATTGTGCACAAGCACGCCATGATGACGGGCGAGGTGCTCGAATGCCTCACAGGATAGGCCCAGGCGCGGCTGGCGCAGGTCTGCGGCGTAAACCTGCACTCGGCGCAGGTCCAATTGTTCCAGTCGATATTCGCGCAGCGCCTGGGTGAATCGGTCCGCCGCCGACTGGCCGGGTAGCGCTCGCACCAGGCACGCGACTTCCTGCGCTCCACCCGCCAGCAATGCCTGGACGATATGCACGCCGACGAAGCTGTTGGCTCCCGTGACAATCACCTTGCGCGGGTCTCCGGCGCGGGTCTCGGGCAGCACCTCAAGCTTCAGGGCTCGGGATGCATCGCTTTCCATCTGGCTGAAAGAAGTATCCGGTAGCGCTTCGCCCTCCAGCTGCAAGGCAAGCGTACGAATCGTCGGCGCTTCAAAAAACTGGCTCAAGGAAAAGCTGCGGCCAAATTGCTCGCGCAAGCGCAGCAGCAAGGTGGACAACAGGATCGAATGGCCACCCAGGCTGAAAAAGCTGTCGTCGATCGATACTTCGCCGGCAGACAACCCCAGCAACTCCCCCCACAGCTGCACCAACTGCGCCTGGACTGGCGTGTGGGTGCTGCGACGAGTGATTTCCCCGGTGCGGCTACCTGGCACCTCCCGCAACGTCGTGCGATCGATCTTGCCGTTGCTTGAAGATGGCAGGCTCGGCAGCTCGCTCCAGGCGACCGGTTGCATATGCTCGGGCAACCACTGTCGGGCATGATCCTTCAGCCTGGCCAGGGTCGCACCGGGTTCGGGCTGGGCAGCAAAGCCAATGATTCTGCAGGCCTGATCAATTACCACGGCTACTTGGCGAAACAACCGACTGCTGCGCAGGCACTGCTCGATTTCCTGAGGCTCGACTCGAAAGCCGCGGATCTTGACCTGATCATCCCGTCGACCGCCCAACTCGATACCGTCCGGCGTCCATTTCGCCAGGTCGCCGCTACGGTAAGCCTGCACCCATTGTCCATCAGGCAGCGCCAGCTTGACGAACGGCGAGTCAGCGTGCGGCAGATCGTTCAAGTAACCCTGGCTGACGCCCGGGCCTGCGATGTACAGCTCGCCCATCACTTGCTCATCCACCGGTTGCAAGTGGTCGTCGAGGATCAGGACCTGACTGTTGGCAATGGGCAAACCGATGTTGCGATTGCTGTCACCGAGCCGAAACGTTCGATGGGTTGCCAGGACTGTGGCTTCGGTGGGGCCATAGAAATTGTGCAACTGGCATTGGCCTGCCAGTCGCTCAATCACGTAGGGTTCGCAAAAATCGCCGCCGGTGAGCAGGTGGCAGAGGCCCAGAGGCTGGTCCAGTGGCAGGATGCTGAGTAATGCCGGTGGTAAAAAAGCGTGGGTGACGCGTTGCTGGCGAATCAACTCGACCAATTGCTGAGGATCCTGACGCTGGTCTGCGCTGGGGACAATCAGCTCTGCGCCCGCCATCAAGGCGGGGAAAATATCGATCAGCGAGGAATCAAAACTCAGCGGTGAAAATTGCAGGACGCGACTCCTCTCATCCAGCGCCACACAGCTACCAAGCCAGGCGGTGAAATGCGCCAGATTATGTTGGCTGAGCAGCACACCCTTGGGCTGCCCGGTGGTGCCGGAAGTGAACAGTGCCATGCACGGCGCATTGGCATGGGGACGATGACGCATCAGCGGTTGAGCAGGGTCGATGTCGCGCGGGGCGAGCCTGCTCACGTCGAGTGACACGAAACGATCTCGCAGCGGGTGCAGGCCATTTTCCAGCAGCACGCAGGCATCTGCGCTTATCAACATGCGGTGCTGGCGTTTTACCGGATGATCCGGGGCCAGTGGCACATACACCGCGCCGCAACCCAGCACGGCCAGAATGCTCGCGTAGAGCTCGGTAGATTTTTCCAGGCACACACCCACCACCGATGGGGTCTCTTTGCTCTCCAGCAGGGGCAGCAGGCGTTGCTGAATCGCCATGGCTTTTTCCTGCAGTTGGCGATACGTCACCACGCGACCCGCAATATTCAGCGCTGTGCGATTGGCGAAGGCGACAAGGCTGGCCTGCAGACGTTCGATCATGGGCACCTGTGCCGCGCGAAGCAGCGCGGTATCTGCCGTACGATTGAGTCGATGCATGAACGCCAGCGCCTCCAGCCCTTGCAAACCCTGTTCAGGCGGTGCGTCGGAGTGGGTCATTGGGCAGAAAAAGCCTGGATCCCTTGAGAATCCGCTGACCAATGACGCTGCCCACTCCACCAAGGCGTTCGCCGCCCGACGCCGCAGCTGCTGGCCGTTGCCGCTGGGCTCCTGGGCAACATCGTGTACGGCCACCAGGCGCCGCTCGCGGTCGTAGCAGCGAAACTGCAGCCTGGGCAGCCCATGTTCGGACGGGGGGCCGATAACCAGGCGCAGGCTCATCCAGGCCGCGTCTGTGGACAGGGCTGACGGTGGCTGACTACCGTCCTCGATCACAAGGTCGACCGACTCCGCCCCCTCGGCATGTCCGTATTGTTCCAGCACGTGCTTGAGGGCTTCCAACGCGTTACCGGCAACGCCCCATTCAATCGTCAGGCGCCTCATGCCAGCCTCCCCTGCGCGGGCAAGTAGTCGTCCAGGGCGCGTGCCACGCTGCAGGTGTGCAGCAGGCCGCTGTGGTGCAGGAAGCTCATGATGTTGCCAACCAGCGGGTGCCGGCGGGTGATGGGAAAGTCCAGCGCCACGATTTCATCCTGCAGCGCCGAACGAACATCGACGCTGATATCCAGGTGTTCGATCAACTGCAGGTCGAAGCGTTTCTGCAGGTCGTTGGTCAGGTAATGGCTCAGGAACGTTGGTAGCACAGCCGCAATACTGTCCCGATCCTGCGCGCTTGCCGACTGCCAATAGATGCGTACCAACTGTGTCCAGAATTGTGCGTGGCGCCCTTCGTCAAACAGGTGGTCGGCCATCAGGCCGCGCACGGACGCCTTGACACTGTCGTCCTTGGAAAAAGCCGCCACGTCATGGGTGACGGTGTTTTCGGCGATGGCCACGACGATCAACTCAACCGCATCGCGCAAGTGCTCCGGTGCCTGCGCCTGCGCTGCCGGCAGGGCCCGGCTGAGTTCGATCTGCCCGGGCAGGTCGAGCGGCTGGATGCCGGTCAGCTCGATGGCTTGCTGCAGGAAGTCCAGTGCTACCAATGCGTGGTAATCCTCATCCACCACGACGGTCATCGCGTCGTAGCGGCAGGCGAGGGGCAGCGGCAGCGAGAAGCGATTCTTGGCAATACTTCGGGCAGTCTTATCGACAATCTCGGTTTCGAAAACCACGATGTCATGGATCAATCGATAAAAGCTTTGCGCCAGCACGAAGTCACGCCATTGCGGGCAGTGGTCGAGGAAGGTCGCAGTCAGCACCAGGGGTTGGCGGCACAGGGGAAAGATCAGCTTGTCGTCGTCTTCCAGTACGCGGCGCGGACGCGTACGGATAGTTGCCCTACGCTCCCAGTCTTCGGCAAAGGAGCGGTAGTCGATGGGGCTCATGGGTGTACCTCTGGCATCGAGGCCCGTACGTCCTCCCAGAACGCAATGCGACTTTCCAGGGCATCAAGGGCAGCCCTGTCGGCTTGTTGTCGGCGAGTCGGGTCTGCGTCGATCAAATGCTGGAGCACCTGTTCTGCCGCCGGCCCATGCTCCTGACTGTCCAGCTCGATATGGCGGTTGAGGTAGTAACACAAGGTGGGGGCCTGACGAGCAATGAAGGGGCTGCTGCTCAGGAGGCGCTCGAACATTGAGGCTATAACGCCTTCACGTCCGTGCAGGAAGGCCGCCGCTACGCAGTGGGTGGGGGCGCTAAGTGCGAGTTGCCAGGTGCTGTCAACAAAGCGCGGCACTCCAGAGGGCGCTCCGACCCTTTGCAGCGCCGCGCTGACCTCAACTCCCTGATGTTGAAGCTCGATGAAATGTGTGATGACGCGGGTGTCGGCTCCCACCTCCACCATGGCATCCAGGTACAGCTCAAAGTGGCTGCAATGGCCCCGCGTCGGGTGCTCATCCGACTCCTCACCCAGCACGATTTCATTGATCAGGCGTGCGGCCTGTGGATTGACGGGCGGAAGCCAGGGTATCTGCGTACAAGTAAGATCTTGTTGCAGGCGTTTGGTCAGGGTCATGAAGTCCCAAACCGCAAATACATGGCTCTCCATAAAGTGTTGCAGTTTGCCAAGTGAAGTTATTTCTGGAAATAACGGGTGGTTGCACAGTTGCAGTTTTTTTTGTTCAAGGAAATGATGATGCATGGTTGACGCCTATAAAATTGTTGCGACTGCTCTAGTTGCAGTGGTGGAGTTTTGTAGTTGTTAGATAAAAGATTAACGTTAAAGTGTGCTCGCGCCACTAGTACGGGCTCACTATGCGGCCGCTGATTGATAAGTTTATTGGGTTGGCGAGCGATAGTAAGCTGATTAAACGTCTTGATGAACTTGTTAATGTATTAGATGTTTTTTCGAGAAAAGGCTTCCGAGAGAAATAGTTATATTAAGTGTGAGAGGTTTCTCTATTTAACGCCGATTGTTAAGGCTTGCGAGGTGTTTACGGCGTTACCGGCGCGGGACGCTTCCGGACAGGGAAAGGTGCCGCGCGGTGTAGAGGCTGGAAGAGCGCTGCGCACGTCTTATAACGTGCCTTCTTGATCCGCAGTGTCGAGACCATTGAGGTATGTATTGATGACCTCCATGCCTCGCATCAAGTGATTACGCAATGTCAGGATGCTTTCGTCGATTTTTTTCTGCACCACCAGGCTGAGCAGTTCGCGGTGGTCCTCTTGTGACGTCTCGCCCAGTCCCATTGCCTCGAGGTTGAAGCGCAGAAACCGCTCTTCCTCATTCAGCCCATGTTCCACCAGTTTGAGGAGGCGATGGTTTGGCGCCTTGCCGTACAAGACCATGTGAAACAGGCGATTGAGGCGGCCGATCTCGCTGTAGTCTTTCTCACACTCCAGCGCATTGATACAGGCCTCTGCCTCCACGATATCAGCCTCGGTGAGCAATGGGATCGACAAGCGCAAAGCCTCGGACTCCAGCAGAATGCGCAGGGCATAGGTCTCTGCCGAATTGTCCTCAATCAACGGGGCGACCACTGCCCCCTTGTGCGTCACCACATGCAGCAAGGATTGGGCTTCCAACTGGCGTAATGCTTCGCGCACCGGCATGCGGCTGACGCCGAACAGGCTGGCGAGCTCTTGCTGGCGCATAGCGGTGCCACAGGGCAACCGTCCATCGAGAATGGCGTTGCGCAACGTTTCTTCAATAACGGCGCGGGCAAGATGAGCGGGAATTGGCCCGCTGACCTTGATGCTGCTTAAAGGGTTCGGCTTCGGCGTCACGGTTACGCTGGCCTCCTTTGTTGAATAATAGAGTGTGTTTATTGGATCCAATGAACATTAGGGATGGCCCGAGCGCTTGTCAAACCACCAGAGTTTCTGTTTGTAAGGGCTTACAGCCGTTATTTTGTGCGTCTCACATAAGGTGGGTACAAAGTCGCTATACCGAGCGATGATCTCACTATGCCATTGTTTTTTCCGGGACGAAGCTTCACCATCTGCTGAAATTCCGTCTCTCTTCATGGACTGAACGCCTTGGCGGTAAGTTTTATTCCCTATCGAATGCTTTGCTGGCTTTTATCAGCGATCTTATTGGCCGGCCTGATGCTTGGCGGGCTGCATGCCGATTGGGATTTCTCGCAGATCAGCCGCAAGGCCAGCGCCCTGTACGGGCCATTGGGCGAAGGCCAGCCGCGTATTGACGCCTGGCAGCGGCTGTTGGCCAGTCAAAAGCAGGTCAGCGAACAAGAACAGCTCAAGGTCGTTAACTTGTTTTTCAACAAACAAATGACCTACGTCGAAGACATCGATCTCTGGCACGCGGTCGATTATTGGGAGACACCCATCGAAGCCCTCTGGAAGGGCGCCGGTGACTGTGAAGACTACGCGATCGCCAAGTATTTCAGTTTGCGTCATCTGGGCGTGTCCAGCGACAAATTGCGTATTACCTACGTCAAGGCCTTGCGTCAGAATCGCGCGCACATGGTCTTGACCTACTATTCCACCCCCGACGCGATCCCGCTGGTGCTCGACAGCCTGATGGACGACATCCTGCCGGCTACCCGCCGTACCGACTTGATCCCGGTGTATTCATTCAACGCCGAGGGCCTGTACCTGCCCGGCGCCAAGGGCAACAAGAAGGTCGGCGATACCAAACGCTTGTCGCGCTGGCAGGATGTGTTGAGAAAAATGCGTGCGGAAGGCTTTCCAGCCGAGCCTGCCAACTAGGAGTAACTGATCGGATGTCTTTGTTCAAACAGCTGTTGATCGCAATCTGTCTGTTCCTGGTGGTCGCCTTCAGCGGCAGCTTCATGGTCAGCCTGGAAAGTTCGCGCACGCAATACGTCAACCAGTTGCGCTCCCATGCGCAGGATGCTGCGACGGCGCTGGCGCTGTCGCTCACCCCCAATATCGATGACCCGGCCATGGTGGAGCTGCTGGTCAGCTCGATCTTCGACAGCGGTTACTACGCCAGTATCCGCGTGGTGGACCTGGCAACGGACAAAACCATCGTTGAGCGCAGCGGCATTCCAGACAACAACGGCGTGCCCAACTGGTTCGTCAAATTGATCGGCCTGGAGCCGGCCGGAGGCGATGCGCTGGTGAGCCGCGGTTGGGAACAGGCGGCGCGCGTCGAAGTGGTCAGCCATCCGATGTTCGCCCTGGCCAAGCTTTGGCAGAGTGCCCTGGGCAGCCTTGGCTGGTTGCTGCTGTGCGGTGCGGTCAGCGTGGTGCTTGGCGGGTTATTGCTGCGCCGCCAATTGAAACCGTTGGACTACATGGTCAAACAGTCCCACGCGATCGCCCGCCGAGAATTCCTCAGCCTGCCCGACCTGCCGCGCACGCCGGAACTGCGCCGGGTGGTGCAGGCGATGAACCAGATGGTGGAAAAGCTCAAGGCACTGTTCCAGGAGCAGGCCGAGCGCAGCGAAAAGCTGCGCATCGAATCCTACCAGGACAACCTCACCGGCCTGGCCAACCGACGTTATTTCGAGATGCAGCTCAACGCCCGCGTCAGCAATCCCGAAGAAACCAACTCCGGCTACCTGCTGGTGCTGCGCGTCAAGGACCTGGCCGGCTTGAACCAGCGCCTGGGTGGCCAGCGTACCGACCAACTGCTGCAAGCCGTCGGTCAACAACTGCTGCGCCAGTGCGAACCGTACCCGGAAACCCACAACCTCGTAACCCGGATCCGTGGCGGCGAGTTCGCCGTGCTGGCGCCCGGGCTGACGCGCGAAGAAGCGCTGCAATTGGCGCAGAACCTGGAAAGCACGTTGCTCAGCCTGCAGGCCACCGGCGCCAGCGACGTCGCCCCCGTGGCCTATATCGGCCTGGCACCGTTCAATCATGGTGATGCGCCGCAGGCACTGCTGACCCTCGCCGATCAAGCCCTGGCGCAGGCCGAAGGGCAGGGTGACAGCACTTGGGTGTGCCTCGATCACAGTGCCGCCGCCCGCGTCGGTGACGATCATCATGCCTGGCACACACTGTTAGACCAGGCGCTGACGCAGCAGCGTTTCGAGCTGTACTTCCAGCCGGTCGTCGCCAGCCAGGACCCGCAGTTGGTCCTGCACTACAAAGTGCTGTCGCGCTTGCAGGACGTAGATGGCCATACCCTGCCCGCCGGGCGTTTCCTGCCATGGCTCGAGCGTTTCGGCTGGTCGGCCCGCCTGGACCGCTTGATGCTCGAACAGGTGCTTAAACAGATGACCGGCCACAGCCATAACCTGGCGCTGAATCTTTCAGCCGCGACCCTGCAGGACCCTGAGGCCCTGCAGCGTATTTATGACCTGCTGCGCCAGCACAGCAACCTGGGCCCGCGTCTCACCCTGGAAATCGGTGAAGAGCAACTGCCGGAGCAGCCTGTGCTGGAACAGATGACCCAGCGCCTGCGCGAACTGGGCTTCTCCCTGAGTCTTCAGCGTTTCGGCGGGCGATTCAGCATGATCGGCAACCTGGCGCGCCTGGGCCTGGCGTACCTGAAAATCGACGGCAGCTACATCCGCGCCATCGACCAGGAAAGCGACAAACGCCTGTTTATCGAAGCGATCCAGCGCGCGGCCCACAGCATCGACCTGCCGTTGATTGCCGAGCGTGTGGAGACCGAGGGTGAGCTGAAGGTGATTCGCGAGATGGGGATTTTTGGTGTGCAGGGCCAGCTGTTCGGCGAGCCGGCGCCCTGGAAATAACGCAGAACACATGTGGGAGGGGGCTTGCCCCCGATAGCGGTGTATCAGTCGCCTAAGTATCGCCTGGTCTACTGCTATCGGGGGCAAGCCCCCTCTCACATTTTAGAGTCGGCGCAACTTCAGGGCTCAGATAAGCCCTTTCTCATCATCATTGATCAACTGACTCAACCCGCCCAACGCTTCCCGCGCCTGGTTACGGTCCATCAGTTTGGCCTGGGCTGCGGGCGGCAGGTCCGTCACGCTGATAACGCCCTTGCGGGTGAGCACCTGGATCAAATCGTCCAGCACCCGAATCATCTCCAGGTCACTCTGCTTGAGTTGGGCCAGGCTGGTTTCCACCACTTCGTTGGCGTACCAGGCCTGGATCTCATGGTGATCGGCCGGCAGTGTGTCGGTGGATTCGGCAAAGGCGGCGGCCTCTACGCGACTCAACGCGCCCTGTGCATCACGTTGCACGTAAAACATAAGAACCCCTCGAAGATGAGCCACACACCTTTAGCCCCATAGGCTGGCCGTGTGTTGATAAACGCGAGTATGCGATGCAACCGGCCGCCGGGGCCAGCAACGTATCGCCAGGATAAATCGGCCGCCTCGAGGGCGGCCAATTTATCCAAGCTTAGACGGTGTGATCGATCTTGATGGTCGGATCTGCACCGCTGATCAGCGAGTTGATGCTGGTATGGGACCAATCGTTGCCTTCCAGCTTGATGGTCACATCGGCATTGGCCAGGCCTCCAGCGGTGTTGAGCTTGCCTTCGCTGCTCACTTGCAGGGTCGACACGCCTTCTACCGTGGTGATCTTGAGGTAGTTGTCGATGGTGCTGTCCGTCTCGCCTTTGAGCAAGTCGCGCAGGTCAATCCGATCACCTTCCGACGCCTTGAAGTCCTTGATCACGTCGTTGCCGAAGTCACCGGCCTTCCACATGAAGGTGTCGGCACCCGAACCGCCGACCAGGATGTCGTTGCCCAGGCCACCAATCAATGTGTCGTTACCGGTGCCGCCCAAGAGGATGTCATTGCCCTTGCCGCCGTCCAGCACGTCGTTGCCGCCCTGGCCGAACAGGATGTCATCGCCGCCACCGCCGATCAGCGTGTCATTGCCATCCTTGGCGCCGGATACGTCAAAGTCCGCGTAATGCTCGGTGACGTACTGGTGCACGTTCGAGGTGGTGACCGACGAGACGGCCATACCGGTTTTCTGTGCCACAAAAGCCTGCAGCGCGTTGTAACCCTCACCGGTCACGTCGCTGAAGCTCACCAGGTCGCCAAACAGGATGTCATTGCCGTCGCCACCGCTGACGGTGTCCGCGCCTGGCAGAGTCGCCTCGGTATGGCCGAGGATGGCATTGGCCAGGTCCTTCGGATCGATATTGGCCTGTGGCTTGCCATCGCTGTCGTAAGGCTTCAGGTCGCTTAAGCTGATGTCGCTGTTGATGCCGATCGCCTCCACATGCGAAAGCCCGCCCAGCAGCGCAAAGGCGCTCTTGGAGTTGGCCAGTGTTGCCGTGTCGGTGCTGTTGCCTCGGCCGTCAAGGTTGGACAACTCAAAGGTGCCATCGCCCTGGGCGCGAACCGTGCCCAGGTTGTAGGCCGTCCACCAGAAGCCGTTCGAGATTTGCAGTTGAGCGGCACCCGAGGCGTCGATGCTCAAGTAATGGGTGTTATCCAGGTACTTGCCGACCGCGGTCCCGGGCGTGTAGTTGGCCGTCGTTACCACATCATCGAACTTGACGTTGCCGTACAGCGTCGGGTTGGTCTGCTCACCACTCTGGTAGAACGTCGGCTGGCCGTCGGTGATGAAGTACGTCAGGTTGGTCGCACCGGTGTTTTTGGTCGCCAGGTCGCTCTGGAAGAAGTTGGCGGTGGTCTTGAACACGTCTTCGTAGTTGGTGCCGCCTTCCGACACCATCGAGTCCAGCACTGCTTTGAGCTGGGTCAGCGCATTGGGGGCATTGAGGTTGATGGCGATCGACTTGTTCACCTGACTATCGAAGTCGGCCAGGAAGATATTCACCGTGCCCGACGTGTTGGCGCCCAGGCTGTCTTTGAGCGAGTTGAACACCGTGGTCAGCGACGACTTCGCCGCGTTGATCGACGCTGTGCTCATGCTGCCGGAGCTGTCCACCATGAAGGCAATGTTGTAGTTCTTGCCCTGCACCACGTTCAGGCCACCGATATCGGCCACAACAATGTCGTTGCCATCGGTGCCGATGATCGAGTCGCTGCCCGAGGTACCGGTGACCGAACTGTAGATTGCGGGGTACACAGTTACGGGCAATTGCGCGGTGGTGCTCGCCGACCCGCCGATGCTCTCGGTAGACGTCGAGGTGACGGTGAGGTTGAACTGGCCGCTGTAATAGGTCGGCGGCTTGATGGTCAGGGAGCCCAGGTCCCAGCCGTTGACGTTGACTTCGCCCACGGTCTTGGTCGCGGTAAAGGTGTGTCCCGCTGCGTCGGTGAGCACCGAGCCTGCCGGTATGCCACCGATCTTCACGGCCAGGGTTTCCGAACCGTCGGTATCGGTCAGCGCGCTGGTGATCTTGGACAGTTTGACGCTGCCGTTTTCCAGGCCTTCGTTGAGCTTGTAGCCCACGTAGTAACCGTCACCGTTGCTGCCATGCAGGTCGGACATGGTCACGCCGGCGTTGGTCAGGTCGGTGATACCGGTGTACAGCGGCACGGTGCCGGTGCTCAGGTTCTGCACCGTCCCGCCGTTGATCGACAGGTTGACGTCGAAGCTGCCAGGTCCCGCCTGGTTGGCCTGGTAGATCTCAAGGCTGTAATAGCCGCTGGCCGTTGGCGTGAACGTGCCGCTGAACTTGCCGCTGTTGGTGCCCCACAGGCCACTGGCCACATCTTTACCGCCGACGTTGATCACCAGGCTGTCATCGGCGACGCCGCTGAAGGTGTAGTTCTTGCCGGCCTCCATGTACATCAGGCCGGAGATTTTGGCACCCGAGCCGGCATTGACGTTTTCGGTGGACTCAACGTTGGTTATGACCGCGCTGCTGTTGGGCGTGCCGGCACCATCAATGGCTTTTTTCAGTACGTCCGGTGCGGCGCCATTACCGTTGGTGCCAAGGCCCGAGATGCTGCTCCAGCTCTGCTTGATCAGGCCGGTCGAGGTGACGTTATTGTCAGCCACACTCAGGGTCGGTGCATCGGCCACCGGGGTGATATCGACTTTCACCGTGGCGCTGCTGCCCAGGTCCTTGCCGTCGGTAGGCTGGAACTTGAACTGTGCGTAATCGGCCTGCTTGTTACCGATGCCGGTGCCGCCATAGCCGTCGGCGCCGGACTCGTTGGCGTTGGGCATAAAGCGCAAATGACCGCCATCGACCTGGGCTTTGGTAAAGGTCTGGCCGCTGGTCACATTGGTCCAGGTGGTGCCGTCGGCCGCCAGGTATTGCAGCTTGCCGGCCACCGGCAGGTCGGTGATCTTCACGCCGAGGCTGGCTTGCGGCGAGTCCACGTCGGTCACGCCGAAGTTGGCCCAGGTCAGCGCGAGCGCAGTGTCTTCGGTACCGGTTACGGCCCCGCCCGTTGCCACTGGCGCATCGTTGACGGCCAGCACGTTGACGGTGGTGGTGGCGACGTTGGAGTAGTTGCCGCCGTCGGTCACCGTCACGGTAATGGTGCGTGGCGTGGTGCTTGGGTCGTGGCTGTTGTTGGTGAACGTGATGTTCTGGATGCGCTGCATGTAGTCAGCCAGCGTCGCGCTGCCCGACAACGTCAGGGTGATGACGCCCGTCTGGTTATTGGTGCTGACGCTGATGCCATTGACGCCGTTGCCCAGGTTCAAGCTATCACCGGCTTGCGCGTTGGTCAGGGTTACCGTTGCGCCGGTCAGCAGCGTGCTGTCCGGGTCGGTGATCCTGATATCGGTGTCGGCAATCGACACACCCTGCCCGGCGGTGCCTTCGGTGAAGGTGGTCTTGTAATCGTTGCCGCTGGCGCCGCTGGAATTGTTGGCGTCCAGGTCGATGACCGGCGGTGCATCGTTGTCGAGGATATCGGTGCTGACGGTACCCTTGTCGATCACCAGGTTCTCGAAATTGCCACCGGTGGTCTTGTCGATAGTGATGACGATTTTTTCCGTCGGCTCGGTGATTTTGTCGTCCAGCGTGCGGATATCAAACGGCACGCTGCTGGCGCCGGCCGGAATCTTCACGGTGTACACGCCATTGAAATCCGAGCCGTCGGTGGCCGTGCCGCTGTACTTGAGCGTGACGGTCAGATCGGTTTGCGCCGGGTTGCTCAAGTTCAGCGTGTAATGCGCGGTGCCGCCTTCAGTCACCGATGCGTCGCCGCTGAGGCTGAGGGTGGTGTTGGTGACCACATCCGTGACTTTGGTGACGACGGTGCTGCCATCAACCATCAAGTGCTCGTATTTGTCGCCGCCGCTGACGACGCCGCTGATTTTGGTCGTGACGTCATTGGCACCGACATACGCATCGTTAGGCGCGGTGGCCGTGGTGAAATTGCTCGACTTGCCGTTGCCGATGGTAATGGTCGAGCCATTATCCAGCTTCACCACCAGGTCGGAACCGAGGTTGGTGACTGCCGCGCCGTTCTTGTCGACCAGCGACGCGGTGTAGACAATCTGCCCGCCCTCGCTGACCGAGCCCGTGGCCTTGAGCACCACCGTCACATCGTCGATGGTGTCGTTGATCGTGGTGGTCGCGCCGCCCGGTGTAACGGTCACACCCTCGAAATTGCCACCGGTCGTGCCGGTGATCTTGACGGTCTGAGTGCTCTTGTCGATGAACACGTCATCGCTCGGTGCCGCAACCGTCACCGTGCCCACGGTCGCACCCTGCTTGATGGTGATGCTGGAACCGTTGTCCAACTGCACCACCATGTCGCTGCCGGCCTTGTTGCTCAAAGTCGCGGTGTAGGTGATCTGGCCACCTTCGTTGACGGCGCTTGGCGCGCTCAGCGTGACGCTGGTCAGGTCGGTGCTGCCAGGGGTGTCGGTCACGGTGGTATTGACCGCTGTGGTGCCTGGCACCAGGTTCTCAAAGTGCTCGCCACCGGTGACAGTCTTGATTGCAGTGGTGACGGTTTGATCGCCTTTGTAGACGTCATTCGGTGCCACGGCGGTGACCGTGCCGCTGGATTGGTTCACACCGATGGTGATGGTTTTGCCGTTATCCAGGGTGATGGTCAGCGGGTTGGTGATGTTGGTCACCGGCGCGCCGTTTTTATCCACAAGGCTGGCGGTGTAGACGATGTTGCCGCCCTCGCCGATGGTGGTGGTGGCGGTCAGAACCACATCGACCTTGTCGATGGTGTCGTTGATCGCAGTGGTAGCGCCGTTGCCTGCGACTTCCAGTTTTTCGAAGTTGCCGCCAGAAGCGTCGGTGATTTTGACGATCTGGGTGCTCTTGTCGATGAACACGTCATCGCTTGGCGCAGGGACGGTGACGGTGCCGACGGTTTCACCGGCTTTAATGGTGATCGACGAGCCGTTATCAAGTTTCAGCGTAACGTCAGTACCGGCCTTGTTGCTCAAGGTTGCGGTGTACGTGATCTGGCCACCTTCGTTGACTGCGCTCGGCGCGGTCAGGGTAACGGTGGTGGTGTTATCAGTACCTGGGGTGTCAGTCACTGTTGTTGTGACTTTATCGGTACCTGGAACGAGATTTTCGAAGTGCTCGCCACCAGTGACAGTCTTGATAGCAGTGATGACGGTTTGGTCGCCTTTATAGACGTCATCTGGTGCAACAACCGAAACGCTGCCGCTCGATTGGTTCACACCGATGGTGATGGTTTTGTCGTTGTCCAGGGTGACAGTCAGCGGGTTAGTGATGTTAGTCACCAGCGCGCCGTTTTTATCCACAAGGCTGGCGGTGTAGACGATGTTGCCGCCTTCGCCAACCGTGGTGGTAGCGCTCAGAACCACATCGACTTTGTCGATGGTGTCGTTGATCGCTGTCGTTGCACTGTTTTGCGCAACTACCAGCTTCTCGAAGTTGCCGCCGGAAGCGTCGGTAATCTTGACGATCTGGGTGCTCTTGTCGATGAACACGTCATCGCTTGGCGCAGGGACGGTCACAGTGCCGACGGTTTCACCGGCTTTAATGGTGATCGACGAGCCATTATCAAGTTTCAGAGTGACGTCAGTACCGGCCTTGTTGCTCAAGGTCGCGGTGTAGGTGATCTGGCCACCCTCGTTGACTGCGCTCGGCGCGGTGAGCGTGACGGTAGTGGTATCAGCAGTGCCTGGG
>Ga0105246_10000831_pt1 | contig 17579 bp, 16 predicted proteins | sample KBSM64metaG_FD_99694 | JGI IMG/M metagenome (GOLD analysis project Ga0105246, IMG submission 99694) | Miscanthus rhizosphere microbial communities from Kellogg Biological Station, Michigan, USA - KBS M6-4 metaG | ecosystem: Host-associated > Plants > Roots > Rhizosphere > Soil | place...
CTCCAGGGCCTTCAGGCGCGAAATCATCGATTCGACCTTACGCCGGGCGATTTCGTTTTTTTCAATGAGGTGAGCGCGTTCCTCGCGCCAGGTCTTTTCCTGAGCTAATAGGAGTCCGTTTTGACTCTTAAGTTGCTCGACCCGATCAATTAGCAGTTCGAGTCTGGCCATCAGCGCTTGCAGGTCGGTGTCTTCCATTGGGTTCCACTGGATTTTGTCTGATGAATGGCAACTTCAGGATAAACGATCTGACGCCCTCGATAGTCTTGGTGCGTCTGCCGGTGCTAGGATACAGCGCTCCATTCTAGACATTGCGCCGTCTGGCGCCTAGCTCACCATGCCCATTCAGAACTCCCCGTACGACGCTTTTTCCAAACTGCTGAGCTCCAGCGGTCATCCTTGCTCGCCTGCCGAACTGCACGGCGTGCTGTTGGGCCGCAGTTGCACCGGCGTGGGCTTCGATGCCGACAACTGGCTGGCCGATGTGGCCGAGCTGCTGGAAACCGAACCGACCGAGAACGTGCGTAACGCGCTGATCGGCCTGCAAGAGATGGTCAAGGGCGAGCTGACCGGTGATGACGTCACCGTGGTCCTGCTGCTGCCGACCGACGACGCACCGCTCGCCGAGCGTGCCGCTGCACTGGGCCAATGGTGCCAGGGCTTCCTCCACGGTTTCGGCGTGAATGCCGGCGGCCTGGAACTGAGCACCGACGCCAAGGAAGTGTTGCAGGACCTGGCGGCCATCTCCCAGGTGCAAGATGCCCTGGAAGAGTCCGAAGACGGCGAGGGTGACTACATGGAAGTCATGGAATACCTGCGCGTTGCGCCGTTGCTGCTGTTCACCGAGACCAGGAAGTCCGCTGAACCTGCGGCGCCCAAGCCGTCGCTGCACTGAAAAAGGAAGCCCGTCTGCCCATGATCCATATCCCCAAAGCGGAATACACCCGTCGCCGCAAGGCGCTCATGGCGCAGATGGAACCCAACAGCATCGCGATCCTGCCGGCCGCCGCCGTGGCGATTCGCAACCGTGATGTAGAGCATGTCTACCGTCAGGACAGCGACTTCCAGTACCTGAGCGGCTTCCCTGAACCGCAGGCGGTGATCGTGCTGATGCCCGGTCGCCAGCATGGCGAGTACATAATGTTCTGCCGCGAACGCAACGCCGAACGCGAATTGTGGGACGGCCTGCGCGCCGGTACCGAAGGTGCGATCCGCGATTTTGGCGCTGACGACGCGTTTCCCATTACCGATATCGACGACATCCTGCCCGGCCTGATTGAAGGCCGCGACCGGGTGTATTCGGCCATGGGCAGCAATGCCGAATTCGACCGGCATGTGATGGAGTGGATCAACGTGATCCGCTCCAAGGCGCACCTGGGCGCCCAGCCGCCGAACGAATTCGTTGCCCTGGATCATTTGCTGCACGACATGCGCCTGTATAAATCGGCGGCGGAAGTGAAGGTGATGCGCGAGGCGGCGCGAATTTCCTGCGCCGCCCATGTGCGCGCGATGCAGGCCAGCCGTGCCGGCCTGCATGAGTTCAGCCTGGAAGCCGAGTTGGATTATGAGTTCCGCAAGGGTGGCGCGAAAATGCCGGCGTATGGCTCCATCGTGGCCGCAGGACGCAACAGCTGCATCCTGCATTACCAGCAGAATGACGCGCTGCTCAAGGACGGTGACCTGGTATTGATCGATGCCGGTTGCGAGATCGACTGCTACGCCAGTGACATCACTCGCACCTGGCCGGTCAACGGCAGGTTTTCGCCCGAGCAAAAGGCGATCTACGAGATTGTGCTGGCCTCCCAGGAAGCCGCTTTCGCGCAGATCGCGCCGAACAAGCACTGGAACCAGGCGCATGAGGCGACCGTGCAGGTCATCACGGCCGGGCTGGTCAGGCTGGGGTTGCTGCAAGGTGACGTTGACGAACTGATCGCCAGCGAAGCCTACCGCGCTTTTTATATGCATCGCGCCGGTCATTGGCTGGGCATGGATGTGCATGATGTGGGCGAGTACAAAGTCGGCGGTGAATGGCGCGTGCTGGAAGTCGGCATGGCCTTGACCGTGGAGCCGGGGATCTATATTTCACCGGATAACCAGAACGTAGCGAAGAAGTGGCGTGGCATTGGCGTACGCATCGAGGACGACGTGATAGTGACCAAGCAAGGCTGTGAAATTCTGACCGGCGCGGTGCCCAAGACGGTGGCCGAGATCGAAGCGCTGATGGCGGCTGCCCGATGAGCCGGGTCAACCTGGCGATCATCGGCGGTGGCCTGGTGGGCGCCAGCCTGGCGCTGGCGTTGCAGGCCGGGGCCAAGGTGCAAGGGTGGAAAATCGCACTGATCGAGCCCTTCGCGCCCGGCGACAGCTATCAGCCGAGCTACGATGCGCGTTCCTCGGCGCTGTCCTTTGGTGCGCGGCAGATCTATCAGCGCCTGGGCGTGTGGCAGGACATTTCCCGTCGCGCCGAGCCGATCAAGCAGATTCATGTGTCCGACCGTGGACGTTTTTCCACCGCACGTCTGTCAGCCCTGGAAGAGGGCGTGCCGGCCCTCGGTTACGTGGTGGAAAACGCCTGGCTGGGCCAATGCCTGTGGCAAGGCCTGGATAAAGAGGTGGTCAGCTGGCGCTGCCCGGCGGAAGTCACGCGCATGGAGCCGCTGCCTGATGGCTACCGCCTGACCCTCAACGATGAAACCGTGCTCGAATGCGACCTCGCGGTACTGGCCGACGGCGGCCGCTCGGGCCTGCGCGAACAACTGGGCATCGGCGTGAAGACGCGCCCGTATAACCAGAGCGCGCTGATCGCCAACATTACCCCGAGCGAAGCCCATAATGGCGAAGCGTTCGAGCGCTTCACCGATGAAGGACCGATGGCCTTGCTGCCGCTGCCCGACAACCGCTGCGCACTGGTCTGGACCCGCATGGGCATGGACGCCGAGCGCCTGGCGGGCCTTGACGAGCGCAGTTTCCTCAGCGAATTGCAGGGCGTGTTCGGCTATCGCCTGGGCACCCTGAAGCAGGTAGGCGCGCGGCATCTGTATCCGCTGACGCTGGTGGAAGCGGAAGAACAGGTCCGCTCGCACCTGGTGGTCCTCGGCAATGCGGCGCACAGCCTGCACCCGATCGCCGGGCAGGGTTTCAACCTGTCCCTGCGCGACGCCAACGCCCTGGCCGAAGCCTTGCTGGCCGGGCCTGCCGTGCCGGGCGACCTGGCGACGCTGCAGCGCTACCGCGAGCGCCAGCGCCTGGACCAGCAACTGACGGTGGGTTTCTCCGACCAGGTCACGCGCCTGTTTGGCAGCGGCCAACCGTTGGTGGCGCTGGGGCGCAACATGGGCCTGCTCGGCCTGGACCTGCTGCCGCCGGCCAAGCGCTGGTTCGCCCGCCAGGCCATGGGCCTGGGTACGCGCCCCGATGCGTAAGTGGCTGATCCAGCGCCTGGGCAAGGCGCGGCTGCTGCGCTGGGTGATGACGCTCTATCCGCCGTACCTGGGCGCCGGGGTCAGCGTGCAGCAGATGAGCGCCGACTTTCGTCACGTCAAGGTGCGCATGGGCCTGGGCTGGTATAACCGCAACTATGTGGGCACCCAGTTCGGCGGCAGCCTGTATTCGATGGTCGACCCGTTCTACATGCTGATGCTGATGGAGAACCTGGGCCGCGATTACATTGTGTGGGACAAGGCCGCCAGCATCGACTTCATCTCGCCGGGCAAAGGCCCGGTGTATGCCGAGTTTTCCATTGACGACGCCCTGCTCGATGAGGTTCGTCGACAGACCGCCGATGGCGAGAAATATTTGCCTCGGCTCAAGGTCCAGATTCATGACGGCTCCGGCACCCTGGTGGCGCGGGTCGACAAAACCCTTTACGTGCGGCGCAAGCCGCCAGCGAGACAGGCTTGACTATGGACATGCGCGCAGATGTGCTGATTGTCGGGGCCGGAATGGTCGGAAGCGCCCTGGCGCTGGCGTTGCAGGGCAGTGGCCTGCAGGTATTGCTGCTTGACGGCAGCTCGCTGAGCGTCAAGCCGTTCGAACCGGCGGCGGCGTTTGAACCTCGGGTCAGTGCGCTGTCCGCCGCCAGCCAGCGCATTCTCGAACGCCTTGGCGTGTGGGACGGCATCGTCGAGCGCCGCGCCAGCCCCTATGGCCAGATGCAAGTGTGGGACGGCAGCGGCACCGGGCAGATCCACTTCTCGGCGGCCAGTGTGCATGCCGAGGTGCTGGGGCATATCGTCGAGAACCGCGTGATCCAGGATGCCTTGCTGGACCGCCTGCATGATTGTGACCTGGGGCTGCTGGCCAATGCGCGCCTGGAGCAGATGCGCCGTTCCGGCGATGAATGGCTGCTGACCCTGGCCGATGGGCGCAAGCTGCGCGCGCCGCTGGTGGTCGCCGCCGACGGCGCCAACTCCGCAGTGCGCCGCCTGACCGGCACCCCCACCCGTGAATGGGACTACCTGCACAACGCCATCGTCACCAGCGTACGCAGCAGCCAACCGCACCAGCGCACCGCGTGGCAACGCTTCACCGACACGGGCCCCCTGGCATTCCTGCCGCTGGTGCGTGATGGGCAGGAGGACTGGTGCTCGATCGTATGGTCGACCACGCCGGCGGAGTCCGAGCGTTTGATGGCCCTGGACGATGAGCGCTTCTGCCGTGAGCTGGAGCGCGCCTTTGAGGGGCGCCTGGGCACGGTGGTCAGCGCCGACCCGCGCGTCTGCGTGCCGTTGCGTCAGCGTCACGCCAAACGTTACGTGGCCGAGGGCCTAGCGTTGATTGGCGATGCGGCCCACGTCATCCATCCCTTGGCGGGGCAGGGCGTGAACCTGGGCTTTCTCGATGCCGCAGTGTTGGCCGAAGTGTTGCTGGCGGCGACCGAGCGTGGCGAGCGTCTGGCGGATGTGAAGGTGCTGAGCCGCTACGAGCGTCGGCGCATGCCGCATAACCTGGCCCTGATGGCGGCAATGGAGGGCTTCGAGCGCCTGTTTCAGGCCGATCAACTGCCGCTGCGCTGGTTGCGCAATGCCGGGTTGAAGATCGTCGACCAGATGCCCGAAGCCAAGGCACTGTTTGTACGCCAGGCGCTGGGCTTGACCGGCGATCTTCCGGAACTCGCCAAACCGTGAACTGAAAGGCGGCCCCTGTGGGAGGGGGCTTGCCCCCGATGGCGGCCTCAGGGCCCACCAGGATGCTGGATCAGATTGAGTACATATCCGTTTCTGCGGTAACGGCTGCTATGGGTTCCGCTTTTACAGCGGGTCACTTTTGGAAAAGAGCCCCAAAAGTAACCAAAAGGGCTCTTGCCCCACCACTCGGCACCTCGCTCATGCTCGGTGTGCCCGAACGCAGGCTTGAATCCGTGGGCCGCCGCCACGCGCCATCCATGGCGCGGGGCGGCTAACCCGGCGTCCTGCCGGGTTACCCAAGGATTCAAGCCTGCGTTCGGCCAGCGTGGTTTAACGGGGCGCCTAAGATCAAGATCAAGAGCTACTCGCTGCGCATCGTGGTTAGCGTTGGGTGCTACAGCGTTGTGTAGAGATCTATGCCCGGAGGCCATCAGTACTCACGCATCTCTCCGACCGCGCAACATCTGGTAACGCCTCCACCGAGCGTTACCAAATGTGAGTCCTTATCATTTGCGCTCTTTTTGCAAATGAGAGACCGCACCCATGTTGGCATCCAAGCGCCTCCTGACTGCCCTGGCACTCACCCTGATCGGCAGCGCCACCGCTCAGGCCGCTGACGAAGTGGTGGTCTACTCCTCGCGCATCGACGAACTGATCAAGCCGGTGTTCGACGCCTATACCCGCAAGACCGGCGTACAGGTGAAGTTCATCACCGACAAGGAAGCCCCGCTGATGCAGCGCATCAAGGCCGAGGGCGAAAATGCCACCGCTGACCTGCTGCTCACCGTCGACGCCGGTAACCTCTGGCAGGCCGAGCAGATGGGCATCCTGCAGCCGTTCACCTCCGAGGTGATCGACAAGAATATTCCGCTGCAATACCGCTCCTCGGCCCATGCGTGGACCGGTTTGAGCCTGCGCGCGCGCACCATCGCTTATTCCACCGACCGGGTAAAACCGGGCGACCTGACCACCTACGAAGCCCTGGCCGACAAACAGTGGGAAGGCCGCCTGTGCCTGCGCACGGCCAAAAAGGTCTATAACCAGTCCCTGACCGCCACGCTGATCGAGACCCACGGCGCGGCCAAGACCGAAGAAATCGTCAAAGGCTGGGTGAATAACCTGTCCACCGACGTGTTCTCCGACGATATCGCCGTGCTGGAGGCGATCAACGCCGGGCAGTGCGACGTGGGTATCGTCAACACTTACTACTACGGTCGCCTGCACAAGCAGAAGCCGGACCTGGCGGTGAAGCTGTTCTGGCCGAACCAGGGCGACCGTGGCGTGCATGTGAACCTGTCGGGCATTGGCTTGACCAAACACGCGCCACACCCGGCAGCGGCCAAGGCCCTGGTGGAATGGATGACCACGCCCGAGGCGCAGAAGATCTTCGCCGACGTGAATCAGGAGTTCCCGGCCAACCCGGCGGTACCGCCGTCGGCCGAAGTGGCGACCTGGGGCAAGTTCGTGGCCGATACCTTGCCGGTGGAAGTGGCGGGCAAGCGTCAGGCCGAGGCGATCCGCTTGATGGACCGCGCCGGTTGGAACTGAGTTTTTAAACCGCCGCCAATCAAAATGTGGGAGGGGGCTTGCCCCCGATGACGGCGTGTCAGTCTAATCAACGGTGTCTGACACTCCCTCATCGGGGGCAAGCCACCTCCCACACTGTTTTATGTCTGCTGTCAGACAGTCCATTCCCAGGGAATTTGCTTTTGGCCCACCCCGCCCAACGCCGCTGGTACCTGCCGGTCTTCACCGTCGCCGCCTTGGTGCTGCTGCCGCTGAGCGTGCTGTTGCTGTCCTGGCAAAGCATCGATCAACAAATCTGGTCCCACCTGTGGGACACCCAGATGCCTCGCTTGCTGGGCAATACCTTGACCCTGGTACTCGGCGTCGGCGTTGGCGTGACCTTGCTGGGGGTGAGCCTGGCCTGGCTGACCAGCCTTTGCGAGTTTCCGGGGCGGCGCTGGCTGGATTGGGCGTTGATGCTGCCCTTTGCGATTCCGGCCTATGTGCTGGCCTTCGTGTTTGTAGGACTGCTGGACTTTGCAGGCCCCGTGCAGACCCTGTTGCGCGACTGGTTCGGTACAGGGTTGCGCTTGCCCCGCGTGCGCTCCACCAGCGGCGTGATCATCGTCCTGGTGCTGGTGTTCTACCCCTATGTCTATCTGCTGGCGCGTTCGGCATTCCTGGCCCAGGGCAAGGGCTTGATGGAAGCGGCACGGGTGCTGGGCCAGTCGCCGTGGCAGGCGTTCTGGCGCGTGGCGCTGCCCATGGCGCGGCCGGCGATTGGTGCCGGTGTCGCCTTGGCCCTGATGGAAACCCTGGCGGATTTTGGTGCGGTCTCGGTGTTCAATTTCGACACGTTCACCACCGCCATCTATAAAACCTGGTATGGCTTTTTCAGCCTGTCCAGCGCCGCCCAACTGGCCAGCCTGTTGTTGCTGGTGGTGATGCTGGTGCTGTATGGCGAGCGGCGCGCGCGTGGAGCGAGCCGGCCCGGCAACGAGCGCCCGCGCAGCAAGGCGCTGTATCACCTGCGCGGGGTCAAGGCGGCCGCGGCCAGCGGTTGGTGTGGCCTGGTGTTCGCCTGCGCGTTTGTGATCCCGATGCTGCAACTGGTGGCCTGGTTCTGGCAGCGCGGCCGCTTCGACCTGGATGAGCGCTACACCGGCCTGATCGTGCATACGCTGTACCTGGGTGGGATAGCGGCGCTGGTGACTGTCAGCGTGGCGCTGATACTGGCGTTCGCCAACCGCCTGGCGCCGACGCGGGCGATCCGCTCCGGCATCAGCCTGGCGAATGTCGGTTATGCCTTGCCCGGGTCGGTGTTGGCGGTGTCGATCATGTTGGCCTTCAGCTATCTGGACCGCGAACTGGTGGTGCCGCTGTCGGGCTGGCTGGGCGGCGCGGGCAAGCCGTTGCTGCTGGGCAGCCTGTCGGCGCTGGTGCTGGCGTATCTGGTGCGATTCCTGGCGGTCGCCTACGGGCCTCTGGAAAACAGCCTGGCGCGTATTCGCCCGTCGTTGCCCGAGGCCGCACGCAGCCTGGGCGTGAGTGGGCCACAACTGTTTTGCAAGGTGTATCTGCCGCTCCTGCTGCCCGGCACCCTGAGCGCGGCGCTGCTGGTGTTTGTCGATGTGCTCAAGGAAATGCCCGCCACCTTGCTGATGCGCCCGTTTGGCTGGGACACCCTGGCGGTGCGCATCTTTGAAATGACCAGTGAAGGGGAATGGGCGCGGGCCTCGCTGCCGGCGTTGACCCTGGTGCTGGTCGGGTTGCTGCCGGTCATCGGGTTGATCCGACGCTCCGCACGACAAATCGGCTAGGTGCCAGTCCTACAGCTTGCGGCTACAATGCGCGGCATTCGGTGTGCTCCGTCTTTCGGATCGACCTGCTGTATGTGGCTGCGGGCCTTGTCGTTCAAGGTGTTCGGCGCAAGTGGCAGCTCTGCGCACCTTCGCCAAGCCCGGAAGGAGAAACCCATGGGACAGCGTACGCCTCTGTATGACCTGCATCTCGCCCTCGGCGCGAAAATGGTCGATTTTGGCGGTTGGGATATGCCTTTGCATTACGGCTCGCAAGTTGAGGAGCACCATCAGGTGCGGCGCGACTGCGGGGTGTTCGATGTATCTCATATGACCGTGATCGATGTCAGCGGCCCCCAGGCCAAGGAATGGCTCCAGCACCTGCTGGCCAATGATGTCGATCGATTGCACGGCTGCGGCCGTGCGTTGTACAGCGCCATGCTCAACGAGCAGGGCGGGGTGGTGGACGACATGATCGTCTACCGTACCGAAACTGGTTACCGACTGGTGGTCAACGCCGCCACCCGTGACCAGGACATGGCCTGGATGCAGGCGCAACTGGGCAGCTATCAGGTGCAGTTGCAGGAGCGCTCCGAGCTGGCCATGCTCGCCATTCAAGGTCCCCACGCGCGGCAGAAGATCGCCGAACTGGTGACCCAGTCCCGTGGCACCCTGATCCATCAGCTCAAACCTTTCGAAGGCCAGGCCGACGGCGACTGGTTTATCGCCCGCACCGGTTACACCGGCGAAGATGGCCTGGAAATTGTCCTGCCTGCCGACCAGGCGCCGGGTTTTTTCAACGACCTGGTGGGCGCCGGCATTTCCCCCATCGGCCTCGGCGCGCGCGATACCTTGCGCCTGGAGGCCGGCATGAACCTGTATGGCCAGGATATCCACCAGCAGGTGTCGCCCCTGGCGGCCAACATGGCCTGGAGCATCGCCTGGGAACCGGCAGGGCGCAATTTTATCGGCCGCGCCGCGCTGGAAGCGGAAAAAGCGGCCGGTGTGCAGTTCAAATTGGTCGGGCTGGTCCTGGAAGAACGTGGGGTTCTGCGTGCTCACCAGGTGGTTCGTATCGCCAATGTTGGCGAAGGGGAGATCACCAGTGGTAGTTTCTCACCTACGCTAAGCAAATCCATTGCCCTGGCGCGTGTACCGACGGCGACTGCCGACCGGGCCGAAGTGGAAATCCGCGGTAAGTGGTACCCGGTTCGAGTGGTCAAGCCGACCTTCGTCCGCCATGGCAAAACCTTGATCTAACTATTTTCCGGCAGGCCACTGGCCGCTGACATTTCTTCTTGAGGACACAGACTATGAGCAATATCCCTGCCGACCTGCGTTTTGCCGAAAGTCATGAGTGGGCCCGTCTGGAAGCCGACGGCAGCGTGACCGTCGGGATCTCCGACCATGCTCAGGAAGCGTTGGGCGATGTGGTGTTTGTTGAGCTGGCCGAGGTGGGTGTCACATTTGAAGCCCAGGGCCCGGCGGGTGTGGTTGAGTCGGTGAAGGCGGCTTCGGACATCTATGCCCCGGTTGCAGGCGAGGTGATTGCGGTCAACGAAGAGTTGAGCGGCAGTCCTGAGCTGTTGAACTCCGACCCTTACGGCGCCTGGATCTTCAAGCTCAAGCCAAGCAACGCGGCTGATCTGGAGAAACTGCTGGACGCTGCCGGCTACAAAGCCGCTATCGGCGAGTAACACAGAACCCAATGTGGGAGGGGGCTTGCCCTAATGCTGGTCAGTTAGCGCAGATCCCCTGTGGGAGGGGGCTTGCCCCCGATGGCGGAGTGTCAGTCTCCTCATCAGTGGCTGACCCACCTCAATCGGGGGCAAGCCCTCTCCCACATTAAGTGATCAGCCTGCTTTCAATACCGTTTTGACCGCCGCCACAGCCCGCTCCACATCCGCCTCCGTCATCGCCGTGAACATCGGCAACGACACGATCAATCGCCCAACACGCTCCGCCACCGGGAACATCCCTTCCTTGAAGCCCTGTGCTCGATACAGGCTCAGCAGGTGGATGGGCGGGTAGTGATAGCCAATGCCGACGCCAAGGGCCTGCATCTGCTCCATAAACGTGGCGCGGGCGGGCAGACCATCCTGACGCTCCGGCAATACCAGTTGGAACAGGTGCCAGTTGCTGTTTTCGAAGTCCGCCGGCGGCAGTTGCGCGCCGTACTGTTGTTCAAAATCACTGCCGAAGCATTTGAAGTAGTGGCGTGCCAGGTTCTGGCGATGGGCGGTGATTTTCTCGATGTGGGCAAATTGCCCGAGGCCGATGGCAGCGGCGATATCGGTCATGTTGAACTTGCCACCCAGCACGTCCACATCCAGGCCGTCGAAACCGCTGCGGGTCACGCCTTGCAGGCGGTATTTCTCGGCCAGGCGGGCTTCTTCGGCGTTGTTCAGCACCAGGCAGCCACCTTCGGATGAGGTGATGTTCTTGTTCGCCTGGAAGCTGAACGACACGAAGTCGCCGGTAGCGCCGATGCGCTCCCCGTCCCAGCTGGACCCCAGCGCCTGGGCGGCATCCTCGACGATGCGCAGCTTGTACTTGTTGGCCAACGCATAGAGCATCGGCATATCCAGGGGCAAACCGGCCAGGTAGACCGGGATGATTGCCTTGGTGCGTGGAGTGATCGCCGCTTCAACCTGAGCCAGATCGATGTTGCGGGTGACCGGGTCGATATCGGCAAAGACCGGGGTGGCGCCCACCTCAAGGATGACATTGGCCGTGGCGACCCAGGAAATCGGCGTAGTGATGACTTCATCCCCAGGTCCGATGCCGGCGATGCGCAAGGCAATCTCCATGGTGCAGGTGCCGGAGTTGAAGGTGCGCACCGGGCGGCCGCCAAAGTATTCCGACAACTGCGCTTCGAATGCCTGCACCTTCGGCCCACTGGTGATCCAGCCGGAACGCAGGACATCGCCGACCGCCGAGATCGTGGCTTCGTCAATGGTAGGTTTGGAGAACGGCAGGAAAGGCTGTTGGCTCATGACGAAGAAGGCATCCGGTAGGCGATGAGTGATGGACGTGTGAGTCCTGCATGGTTGCACGGCTCGACTGAATATAGCCTGTCGCCCGTGAACGATTCGTCATGTTGCAGGCAAAAAAATGCCGCTTGAAAAAGCGGCATTTTCTACGCTGTAGTCGTTACTCGGTAACAGCGTTCTTCGCGAGGATGGCGTTGGCCAGTTCCATGTCCGTGGCCTGCAGGCCAGGGTTGTCGGCGCGCACTTTCTGCATGGCCGCCTCCAGGTAAGGGCCGCGGATGCCGCCGTCGCTGGCGACGAAGCTGCCGGCGTCGTCCTGGGCGGCGACGACCATTTTGTGGTCCTTGAAGGTCAGGTAGGTCGAGCCGGTGGTGGCGCCCGACGAGATGACATTACGCCAGAAGCTGTCGGCCATGGCTGAGCCGACAGGGAGGGAGAGCACAGCGAGGGTTGCGACAGCATATTTAAGACGCATGATGGGTGACTCCGGTGGGTTATCTGTACGTTTTGATTGTAGTTAACCTTATCCAGTTCCATCACTGACTAAACAGTTTCAACCTTTAAAACCACGCCATCCTGCCCAATCACGCGGACTTGAGCGCCTACAGGGGCATCGGTACCGGTGACCATCCATACGCCATCGCCGACCTTGACCTTGCCCCTGCCGTCCACTATCGCCTGATGCACCACGAACGTGCGCCCGACCAGCTCTGAGCCGCGCTCGTTCAAGCCGGGCTGGTCGCTGGCCTTGGCGCTGCTGCGTTGGCGTCTCCACCAGTACACGGCCGTCAATATCGACAACAGGGCGAACAGCAGCAGTTGCCACTCAAGTCCAAGGGGCGGGACGATAAACTTGATCACGCCCACGGCCGCTGCGGCGATACCCATCCACAACAGGTAGCCTCCGGCACCGAACACCTCAAGAATCAACAACACGGTGCCCAGCGCCAACCAGTCCCAGAACGAAAGATGCTGCAGGAAATCCCACATGGTGGCGACCTCAGCCTTTCTTGTTGTCGAAGGTGGCTTTGACGATCTCGCCGATACCGCCCACGGCACCAATCACCTGGCTGGCTTCCAGCGGCATCAGGATGACTTTGCTGTTGTTGGCCGATGCCAGCTTGCCCAGGGCATCGATGTATTTCTGCGCGACGAAGTAGTTGATCGCCTGGACGTTGCCGGAGGCGATCGCTTGCGATACCACCTGGGTCGCGCGGGCTTCAGCCTCGGCCTGACGTTCACGGGCTTCGGATTCGAGGAAGGCGGCCTGGCGGCTACCCTCTGCCTCGAGGATCTGCGCCTGTTTCTTGCCCTCGGCGGTAAGGATCGCCGAGGCTCGCAGGCCTTCGGCTTCGAGGATCTGCGCACGCTTGATCCGTTCGGCTTTCATTTGCCCGGACATGGCCGCCATGAGGTCGGCGGGCGGGCTGATGTCCTTGATTTCGATACGGGTGATCTTGATGCCCCACGGCGCCGTGGCTTCGTCGACGGTGCGCAGCAGCTTTTCGTTGATACCGTCGCGCTGGCTGAGCATGGCATCCAGCTCCATGGAACCGAGCACCGTACGGATATTGGTTTGCAGCAGGTTGCGAATGGCATGTTCGAGGTTGTTCACCTCATACGCGGCCTGGGCAGTGTTGACCACCTGGAAGAAGCACACGGCGTCAATCTGCACGGTGGCGTTGTCGGCGGTAATCACTTCCTGGGGCGGGATATCCAGCACGCTTTCCATCACGTTGATCTTGCGGCCGATGCGGTCCATGACCGGGATGATGATGTTCAGGCCGGGCTTGAGGGTGTTGGTATAGCGGCCGAAACGTTCGACGGTCCACTGGTAGCCCTGGGGCACCACCTTGAAACCCATGAACAGGATGGCAATGGCCAATCCCACGAAAAGAAGCAGTACGGTTCCGATCTGCATTGCGATTCCCTATCTGATGATGTCAGTGACACGACGTTCGGTCGATTGTAACGGTGTCGTCACGGATAAGGACGGTTTCATTGCCCAATGCTCAAAGGATTTGTTTCTGAATCCCCAGGGGTAACCCTGAGGACCTCCGCCAGCGTCGTCAGCCCCGCCTTCATCTTTTGCATGCCGGCCATCCGCAGGCTGTGCATGCCTTGCCCGAGTGCGGCATGGCGCAAGGCCTGAACGTCAGCGCCGGGAGTAATCAGCGCCTTGAGGGTTTCATCCAGGACCATGATCTCGTAAAGCCCGGCCCTGCCCCGATAGCCACTGTCGCGGCACTCTCCACACCCGACCGCTGCGTAGACGTCGGCCACGGCGCGTTTGCAATGGGGGCACAGCACACGCACCAGGCGCTGTGCCATGACGCCTATCAGCGTCGCCTTGATCAAATAATGAGCGATGCCCAATTCCTGCAAGCGGCTGATGGCGCTCGGCGCATCGTTGGTGTGCAGCGTTGACAGCACCAGGTGCCCGGTCAGCGCGGCCTGGATCGCCATCTCGGCGGTCTCCTGGTCGCGAATCTCGCCGATCATGATGATGTCCGGGTCCTGGCGCAGCAACGCGCGGATACCGCTGGCGAAGGTCAGGTCGATGTTGTGCTGCACCTGCATCTGGTTGAATGCCGGCTCGACCATTTCGATGGGGTCTTCCACCGTGCACAGGTTGACCTCCCGGGTCGCCAGTTGCCTGAGGGTGCTGTAGAGCGTGCTGGTCTTGCCCGAGCCGGTGGGGCCGGTGACCAGAATGATGCCGTTGGCCTGTCGGGTCATGGCCTGCCAGCGCTGCTGATCGTCGGCGGACAGCCCCAGTTGATCGAAATCCTTGAGCAGCACCTGGGGATCAAAAATGCGCATGACCAGCTTTTCGCCGAAGGCGGTGGGCAAGGTCGACAGGCGCAGTTCCACTTCAACGCCCGCCGTTTTCATGTTGATGCGCCCATCCTGGGGCTTGCGCTTCTCCGCCACATTCATACGCCCAAGGCTTTTCAGCCGGCTGACGACAGCGGTGGTGACCTGGGGCGGAAATTGGTAGACGTCATGCAACAGCCCGTCAATGCGAAAGCGCACACGCCCCTGTTCGCGGCAGGGCTCGATATGGATATCGCTGGCCCGTTGATCAAAGGCGTACTGCAACAGCCAGTCGACGATATTGACGATATGCGCGTCATCGGCATGCGGCTCGCTATCGCCGGCGCCCAGGCTGAGCCGTTCGACAGTACCGGGGGGCGCCATTTGCTGGTCGGCACCGCTGACCGATCTGGCCAGACGGTAAAATTCATTGATACAGCGCTGGAGGGTTTGAGGGTTGGCCACCACGCGCTTGATCGAGCGTTTGAGTACCTGGGACAGCCCGGCCTCCCAGCCGCTGACATGGGGCTGGGCGCTGGCAACCGTCACGCTGCGCGCATCCACGGCCACTGCAAGGATGGCGTGGCGCTGGGCGAAGGCGTGGGACATCAGCGGCACCACCGTCGCCACGTCGATCTTCAACGGGTCGATGCGCAGATAAGGCTGATCGACGTGTCGGGCCAGCCACTGCGTCAGTGTTTCCAGGCACGTTCCTTGTGCGGCGATCAATTCCAGGGGGTGCCGGGCGCTGGCGGGAGCGGACGATAATTGCCGCGCCGTCTCTGGCGTAATCAGTTGCTGCTCAATTAATGCAGGCAGCAACTGTTGCAGTTCCAGAGGGCGATCTTGCAGGACGGCGGACATGAGGGGTTCCTGGTTGGCGTCGGGTGTAATCCCAGGCTAGCCAGCTTCTGAACATTCTCCCTGGGCGTGTATTGCAGGCTTTTGCCGAGAGGCTGCCACCACGGCGTGGGGCCGCGCGCTACCTGCCGGCCACAGCTCGACGGAACACACGCTGATCAGGTTTCGAAACTTTTCACCGATCACCTGGGCGCGATGCCAGCTCAGGCCTTCCATCACGATGTCGATATGCAGCAGGTCGTCTTGCCTGTTCACGATCACCTGGCTGGGCGTGAGAAATTGCAGCGCGAAGTAATTGAGTACCCGGCACAGCACGTCCGGTTCCGCCTCTGCGGCAATCCGATAATGGGCCTCGCACTGAAGGCTATCGACAGCCCACGCATCGGCGCGGGTGACTGGGTGGACGGTTTCGACGGCGTGCATGCTGACTCTCCAGATTCGACTGGAGAAATTTTTACATTCGCCTTGGGAGATTTCTTATCTAAGATGCGCATGAATTGCACAAAATTGAATCAGATAATTCAAGATAAGCGCCATAGAAGGTATTTTTATGCACAGTGAGTTGGACGTGTATGACCGCCGTATCCTGGCCCTGCTGCAAGAGGACGCCTCGCTCTCCAGCGCGCAGATCGCCGAACAGATCGGCCTGTCCCAGTCGCCCTGCTGGCGGCGCATCCAGCGGTTGAAGGAAGAGGGCGTGATTCGCGGCCAGGTGACGCTGCTGGACCGCAAGAAAATCGGCCTCAATACGCAGATTTTCGCCGAGGTCAAACTCAACGCCCACGGTCGATCCAACTTCACCGAGTTCACCGAGGCGATTCGTGGCTTTCCGGAAGTGCTGGAGTGTTACGTGCTGATGGGGGCGGTGGATTTTTTATTGCGCATTGTTGCGTCGGACATCGAGGCGTACGAGCGGTTTTTCTTTGACAAGTTGTCGATGGTGCCGGGGATTCAGGAGGTCAATTCGATTGTGGCTTTGTCGGAGATCAAGTCCACCACCAGCCTGCCAGTATTGCGCTGACAGAGGCGGCCTCATCGGGGGCAATCCCCCTCCCACATTGGAATGCATTTCGCTGTGGGAGGGGGCTTGCCCCCGATGGCGATATTACAGGCGCAGAAGCGTCTTCCAGGCCCGGTTCTGATACACCGCAATCGCCTGGTGCATCCGCGCATCCAGCGACTCATCGGTAATCGGCTGGTTGGCCAGGTGCGCCAGCTTGTTCAGCTCGCCGTACAAGCGGTCCAGTTCCGGGATGTCCACCACGTGGCGCGCATGGTGCAGCCAGGCCTGGATGCGTTCGATGCGCGGCAATTGCTCGGCCAGGTCTTCGGGCTGCTGCTGGTAACGCGGCAGTTGCAGGGCAACGGCGTCATCGGCCAACAGGCGCGGTAGCCAGTTGGTGATCTGCGCGGCGCCCTGACGGTTGCCACGCACGTTGCGCGCTTCGGTCCAGGTGCGGGCCAGCAGCCAGCGCGAGGTGTTCAGGGAGAACAGGCCCCAGCGCACATCCTGCAATTCTTCAACGAACTGCTCCGGTGCGGCTTTGCGAATGTCTTCGTCGTCATCACCGGCCTGGACCAGCGGGCGCCAGTCTTCCAGCAACGCATCGAGGGCACTGCGCAGCTCACTGGTGGATTGACGCGGCGCGGCCTGGCCGAGGCTGCCGATCAGGGCGCGCAATTCGCCGAGGTTCTCGACCCAATCCTGCAGCAGCCGCCAGTGGCCATTGAAGCGATATTGCTCGGCCAGGCGCTGGCTGCTGCCCAGCAGGTGCCACATGATTGCGGCGAAGGCATCGTCCAACGGCATTTCGGCGTGAATCTGCGGTGCCGGCAGGCTCAGGGAATAGCTGCTGGCGTCGTACAGGCGATAGCCACGTTCGGCCTTGCTGATGTCACAGGGCATCAGCGCCAGGGTCGCTGCCAATTCTGCGGCCAGCTCCAGCAACGCTGCGGGCTCGCCTTCGCGCAGTTCCAGTTCCAGCTCGCAGATTTCTTCCTTCTGCTTGCCGACCACCACATGGCCCAGGTCCAGGGCGGCTTCGATCACCACCTTGGCCTTGCCGCGACCCCAGGCGATTTCGGCGCGTTCACGCACGAAGTCGGTGGTAAAGATCGGCTTGAGGGTCTTTTTGTCCAGCTCGGCCAGTTGCTCGGGCCAGCACTCGCCGTCGAGCTTCTTCACGTCGAGCTTGGCTTTGGGCAGGTCCCAGTTGTATTCGTTACGTTCCGACAAGCCGGCAACACTCTGGCCGCGGGTCTTGAGGGTCTGGATGATGTCGTCACCGTCCTTGCGCAGGCGCAGGGCCACCTTGGCCTGGGCCAGGTCGCGTTCGGGGGTGTCGAAGTACTGATTCATCAACTCACGGCGTTCCCAGCCACTTTTGTTGCGTTTTTTCAGTAGCGGGTGCTCACGCAGCGCGGCGAGTGTTTCGCGGCTGACGCGGAGCTTGATTTCGGTTTCTTTCTGCATGGCC
>Ga0105246_10000832_pt1 | contig 17573 bp, 17 predicted proteins | sample KBSM64metaG_FD_99694 | JGI IMG/M metagenome (GOLD analysis project Ga0105246, IMG submission 99694) | Miscanthus rhizosphere microbial communities from Kellogg Biological Station, Michigan, USA - KBS M6-4 metaG | ecosystem: Host-associated > Plants > Roots > Rhizosphere > Soil | place...
CCCTGAAGGCATTATCCAGATGCAGGGCGTCAACAAGTGGTACGGCCAGTTCCACGTGTTGAAAGACATCAACCTCAACGTCAAGCAGGGCGAGCGTATCGTGCTGTGCGGCCCGTCGGGTTCGGGCAAGTCCACCACCATCCGCTGCCTCAACCGTCTGGAAGAGCACCAGCAGGGCCGCATCGTGGTCGATGGCGTGGAACTGACCAACGACCTCAAGCAGATCGAAGCGATCCGCCGCGAGGTCGGCATGGTGTTCCAGCACTTCAATCTGTTCCCGCACCTGACCATCCTGCAGAACTGCACGCTGGCGCCGATGTGGGTGCGCAAGATGCCCAAGCGCAAGGCCGAGGAAATCGCCATGCATTACCTTGAGCGCGTGCGCATCCCGGAGCAGGCCCACAAGTTTCCGGGGCAGCTTTCAGGTGGCCAGCAACAGCGTGTGGCGATTGCCCGCGCGCTGTGCATGAAGCCCAAGATCATGTTGTTCGACGAGCCGACCTCGGCACTCGACCCGGAAATGGTCAAGGAGGTGTTGGACACCATGATCGGCCTGGCCGAAGACGGCATGACCATGTTGTGCGTGACCCATGAGATGGGGTTTGCGCGCACCGTGGCCAACCGCGTGATCTTCATGGACAAGGGCGAGATCGTTGAGCAGGCGGCGCCGAATGACTTCTTCGACAATCCGCAGAATGATCGGACCAAGTTGTTCCTGAGCCAGATTTTGCATTGATCGATGGGTGAAAAATAAACCCGGCCCGGTGCCGGGTTTATTGCTTGAGGGCTATGAAATTTTCGCCTCATGCTCTGTGTTGACGGTATGGGTGAACCCCCGCATGTCAGCACCCTCGGCCAATACCTTGGCATCAGCTAGCAGGTGCGGGTAGCGATCCAACAACCGCATCAGTAGCACCAGCGGTTTGGGTGGCAGGAGCTCACCGCGTTCGTAGCGTGAAAACGCGTTGTGGCCACCGCCTGACAAAAGCTCCACCGTTTCTTTTTGTGTGAGGTGCAGCTTACGGCGGATGCGTTTCATCTCGGTGCCGATCATTTTTCGTGCAGCGTGGATGAGTTCATCACCTGCTTTCGCGTGGCGCGCTGAGCTATCGGGGTCATACATGCCGTCCCGGCATACATGGCATTCCCAGCCGGAAAGGTCATCAACACGACGCTCCATCCCTTTGACACTAAGGGTTTCGCTGCGCCCCTCGAAGCGTGTCATTCCTTCGGGCGCACCGCATATACAGCATTGTTGGGTTTTCATGAGTTGCACTCCTTGAAGGAGATTACCGGTGGGGTGCCGCCTATGCAGTAAGTGACCTTTATGTAAATCTCCATGCCATGTGAACTGATGTGGTACACGTCCTGCCAGACCCTATGGTCGGCATAGGAAGTCATTGATTTGTACAACATCCTTGCTTGCAATTGACAAACGATCTCTCGCATTTCATGGATTGTGAAACCGAGTTTTCTTCCTGTGGTCCTGGCAGTTGCGGTAAATGCCTGGTCTCCAAGCCGCCTGACATCCGCCTTTATCACCGCCAAATCGTAATGAGGTGTGTACTTTTCCATAAGACACCTGAGGCCAATAATTACCCTCTAAGGGTAATTTTACCAATCGAAAATACTGCTCCTTTTCCTGCCCAAGAACCTTAGTGCGTTGCCTTCGTAGGCAGCTCCGAATAGCCTGTGGGAAAATTCATCCCATGATTGGCCGTACTGCAGGCGAGTAGCAGGCACTGCGCTCGGCAAGACCCGCAACGCGCCAAATCCATCTGCCGGCAGTTGATCAATGACCCCTGAAACGCAACGCAAGACTGAACTTGAAGAGCTGCTGATTGACGCCGAGGCCGACGATGAGGGTGTGCAACACGCGCAGCCGAGCGTGGCTCGGCCCTGGTTGCTGTTGCTCGGCCTGGTCCTGGTGGCGCTGAACCTGCGCCCGGCGCTGTCGAGCCTGTCGCCGCTGCTGGCTGAAGTCTCCAGCAGCCTGGGCTTGTCGGCCGCCAAAGCCGGCTTGCTGACCACCTTGCCGGTGCTGTGCCTGGGCCTGTTCGCGCCGACCGCGCCGATGCTGGCGCGACGTTTTGGCGCCGAGCGCGTGGTGCTGGGCATTCTGTTGACCCTGGCCGCCGGGATCATCCTGCGCAGTTCGTTCGGCGAAGTGGGCCTGTTCCTCGGCAGCCTGATTGCCGGTGCGAGCATCGGCATTATCGGCGTGCTGTTGCCGGGCATCGTCAAGCGTGATTTCGCCAGGCAGGCCGGGACCATGACCGGGGTCTACACCATGGCGTTGTGCCTGGGCGCAGCCATGGCAGCGGGCGCTACCGTGCCGTTGAGTCACTACTTTGGTGACCGTTGGACCATTGGCCTGGGCTTCTGGATACTGCCGGCGCTGGCGGCGGCGTTGGTCTGGTTGCCGCAGGTCGGCCAACAGCACGGCAGCCACCGCGTTGCCTATCGTGTAAAGGGTCTGCTGCGCGACCCGCTGGCCTGGCAGGTCACGCTCTACATGGGCCTGCAATCGTCGCTGGCCTACATTGTGTTCGGCTGGTTGCCGTCGATCCTGATCGGTCGCGGCCTGAGTGCCACCGAGGCCGGGTTGGCATTATCCGGCTCGATCATCGTGCAATTGCTCAGCTCCCTTGCCGCCCCCTGGCTCGCCACCCGTGGCAAGGATCAGCGCCTGGCAATCGTGGTGGTGATGCTGCTGACCCTGGGCGGTTTGTTCGGTTGCCTTTACGCTCCGCTGGAGGGCTTATGGGGTTGGGCGATTGTGCTGGGCCTGGGGCAGGGCGGTACCTTCAGCCTGGCGCTGACCTTGATCGTGTTGCGTTCACGCGATTCCCACGTGGCGGCCAACCTGTCGAGCATGGCCCAAGGCATCGGTTACACCCTGGCGTCCCTCGGCCCTTTTGCGGTCGGCCTGGTGCATGACTGGACCGGCGGCTGGACAGCCATCGGCTGGATATTCGCCGTGATCGGCCTGGGGGCTATCGTCGCGGGCCTCGGTGCCGGGCGTGCACGCTACGTGCAAGTCACCAGCGAGCAAGTCTAGAGGTACACCACTTCCAGCGTGGCTGACCCATCGAGCGCGGTCTCCACGCTCAAGTCCAGGTTCTGCCGGGCATTGATCACGGTCTGCACCGTGACAATGCCGTCCAGGAGACTGATGGCCGTGGGCCCGCTGACGCTGCCTTCGACAGCGGTAAAGCCCAGGTAGCTTCTGGAACCGATGTCGATGGGGTTGAGATTGGAGGTGCGCCACGCCAGGCCACCGGTGGTGGATTCGGTCCCATAGACCTGCGCAGTGTTGCCGGCCTGGGTTTGCCTTGGGTCGAAGGTCATGGAGTAAACCCCCAGGCGATTGCCGCTGTTATCGAACCCCAGCCCGTAATAAATCTCGCTGTTGACCATGGCTGAACCGTCACGGTTGTCGCGCATGCGCAAGGCATAGCGCACGGGGCCATTGCAGGCGATGCCAATATGCAGGGTCTTTGGCGGCAGGCGCGTGGCGGTCTCCAGGTTCAGGTCCTGCCGGGCGATCTTGCCGTAGTCGATCAGGCCGCCGCTGGACAGTTGCGGTGAGCAGGCGGCGGGAGTGATCAGGCCTTGGACACTCAGGTCCACAGTCGAGGCGGCCAGTACCGAGGGGGCGCTGGCCAGTAGCAACAGGCTGGAAAAGAGACGGGTTTTCATGGGACGAACTCCTCACAGTGATGGCTCAGGGGTAGACGATTTCGAGCGTGCCGGAACCGTTGATCCGCACGACCTCGCGCAGGTCCAGGGTTTGCATGGGCGCAAGATAAGTCTTGATGCGCATCGTGCCGGTCAGGGTCTGCAGGGCCACAGGCCCGCTGGTGACGCCGGTTTTGTCGGTAAAACCCATGATGCTGTTGGCGGCCATGGGGATTTGCCGCGCGGTGGAACTGCTCCACGCCACGCCATTGCTGGTGGAGTCGGTGCGGTACAACGCGGGGAAGGTATCGGCGCTGAACTCCGCCGGATCGAGGGTGAGGTAAAAGCGCCCGATCTTGCCACGGCTCGCATCCAGGTCCAGGCCGTAGGCGGTTTCATCGGTGCCGCCGGTGGCCGAGCCGTCGCGGTTGTCCTTCATGCGCAGGGCGAAGCGGATCGGCGCGTCGCACGTCACGTTCAGGCGCAGGGTGCGGGTGGGCAAAGGGGTTTCAGTGCTGCTGTTGAGGTCTTTGGCATACAAAGTGCCGTAGTCCACCACACCCTGGTCCGATAGCGTCGGCAGGCAGGCGATCGGGGCAAAGTGCGCACGCAGCGTCAGTTCGCGGTAACGCCCGTGGCGTGCGCCGTACAGCATGTCGGAGATTTCCCAGGTGGTGGCATCGCGCACTTGGGTGGCGGCAGGGTCAGCCCAGGCGCGCACGGTCAATTGCAGCGCCAGGGTTTTTCCCGTGAGCACAGCGCCTCGTTCGACCGGCGCGATGCCATGACCGGGTCGCCATTGCACGACGCTGCCATTGGCGACGGGTGCCTGACCCACGGCCGGCAGCAAACCCAGCTCCACCGCCCGGCCATCGAGCAGGGCATTCCCGGCCTCAATGGCATAGCTGCCGTGCTCGGTAAACCGCAGGCGCTGTGGGCTGGCGGCTTTTGCACGGTAGAACAGGCTGAGGTCTTCGGCCTGCGGGCAGTTGACGGTCACACTCAGGCGACGTTCGCCGAGCAGGCGTTCCGGCGCGCTGTCGCTTTGCGCCAGGCGGCTCATCAGGCCGAAGTCCAGCAGCGGTTCGCTGACGTTCAGTTGGCATTCGTCCATGGCCTGGGCTGTGCCGGCGACGCCGATCAACAGCCACAGGCACAGTTGACGCAAGCAGGTTGCAAGGGGCATGGCGGGAATCCTCAAGGTGCATGACAGCGTGCGGGGGCCGTTTCGAAGTACACCGAGGGGTCGGCTTTTTCCGGCAGTGAGTAGCGCAATTGGCACCGACGCCCTTGCGGCGTGGTTATCCACAGCGTCGATTGGTCCAGCACATTGGGCAGGAACACCTGGCTGCTGTCCTGCACCAGGGTGATGAACTCGCCATCATCGCTGCTGACGGAGGCGCCTGCGGGCAGCGGTTCGCCCTGTTCCGTGCTGACGGTGAGCAACAGGCGGCGGGTCAGGCCGACGCCGAATTCGACGCGCTCCACGGCACCGCGTCCGGCCGAGATCATTGCCAGGCCGTTATTGATATCGGCGTTGCGCGGCAATGAACGCGTCTGCACTTCCACCGGGCTGCGACCGTAGGCAGCCACTTGCGGCACCACGGCCTGGCCTTGCCAGTCGGTCCATACCGGGCCGCTGGGGGTGTTGAGCTTGATGCCGCTCATGTCGCCCACCGACGCCAGGGCGAAAGTGTCACGCACCGGGTAGGGGGAAAAGGTCACGCCGCCGCCGTGCAGCACCACACCGCCGCGCGCACTGCCCTGGTAGCTGGAGCGCTCGGCATCGGAGCGGCTGTAGCTCACGTCGATTTGGCTGTAGCGCGGCAATGCCGACACGCCCAGGGTGGTTTCCACCTGATGGTCGCTGCTGTCGTGTTCGGCGCTGACGCGATAGCCGAGTTGGTCGTCGATCTGTTCCGTGATGCCCAGCCCGGTGCGGTTCTGGCCGCCGGAATTACGCACCCAGCTACGTAGCCGGCGACTCTCGCCCAACGGCACGCCGATCGTGAGGTACACCGCGTTGTCCTGCTGCTGGCGACCGCCCATTTGCCACTCGGCACTGGCTGACAACGACACCACGCCCAGGCTTGTGCCCCAGGAGGCCAGCGCACGGCTGCTGCTGTCGCCGGCAAAATTGGCCGAGCGCGACACCCCGGCGCTGAATGCACCCAATCGTGGGTGGGACCAGCCCAGGTTGAGGCTTTGTTGGTCGCGGTAGCGCGAATCGCGGTGGTTGTCGTCGCGCGCGTAAGTGCTTTCTTCGAGTTCGCGGTAGCCGATGCTGCGCCAGGAATTGGCCGCGCTGATCGACCATCGCTCGCCCAGGCGCTGGGACCAGGAAAGATCTGTCTGTATGCCGGACACCTTTTCCCGGGCCTGGGTATTGGACAGTTGAGTGGACAACTGAAGCTGACTATCCAGCCACGGCAACACGCCCAGGGTGGCGCCCATCGAGCGGTATTCACTGGCCGCCAGCACGCCCGTGCCCAGGGTTAACTGCGGGTGCAGAGCGCCGGTCCAGCCGCCACTGATTACCCACGGATCATCGCCTTTGGCATCGCCCACATTGCGCACCCGGCCCGCCGCTACGGAGTAACCCGGCGCAGGCAGCCCGAGCCCGAGCATCGCCGCCGGCACGGTAAAATGCCGCTCGCCGCCGATGCTTTCCTTGACCGTGACTTCGACGTCCGAGCGCGTGTTCAAGCGACGCACATCGGTGAGGGTAAAGGGCCCGGCGGGTACGACGGTGGAATGAATCAACGCGCCGTTCTGGCGCACCTCCACCTGGGCCGGGCTGTTGGCGATGCCCTGGATCTGCGCGCCCTGGCCCTGTTCTTGAAGGGCGTGTTCGGTGAGCACCTGCACGCCGGTGATCTGCGCGCCGGACAGCACCGGGTTGTACAGGTTGATCTGCCCGGCCTGCAGTACCGCCTGGTGGCTGGCGAAGGTGCGCTGGGCATAGGCTTCCAGGTGGGTGCTGCGTGACAGGCCATCCTGCCAGGTCTGCACCTGGCGACTGCGCACGATCCAGTCGCCGGCATTGAATCCCACCTCGGTATTGGCCGAGCCAAAGCGACTGGCGTCATCACCGAAGCGATTGTAGAAGCCGCTGAGATCGTAGTTGAGCAGCCCGGCAAATCCACCGGTTTCGAAGCCGGAGATATCCTGCTGTTCGGTGCGCAGCGCTTGGGTGGGCACCACCAGCGACACCGTCAGCGTTGCCGGGTCCGGCTCCACCAGGGTTTGCGGGTAGCGAACAAGGAAATCCTCGCACCCGGCCGCCTCATCGGCACTCATCAGCTGGGCGCCGTCCAGCAACGTGCGGTCAAAGCACAGATTGCCCTGCTGATCGAAATTCACCGCCAAGCGGCCACGGGGCTGACCGTTGACGCGCAGATTGACGGTATGTTGCCCGGCCGCGTAGCGCGGTGCGGCCAGCAACAGGCTGGCCAACTGCGGATCGATGCCACGTTGATGCAAGGTCTGTGCATCGAAGCCGGACGGGCTGGAATCTTCGGCGCAGACCCTGGCCGGTAGGAGCGCACACAGCAGCAACACCAGCGGCAGGGCAGCGCTGGCAGAGGGATCGGGCACGGCTTCGCCGTCACGGTAACTCAATACTGTTTTCACGCAAGGTACTCGAGTGGTGAACGCCCGGGACTTGTGGTCAGGCGTTCGGGTGCCGCTCAATGAGCGGTCACTGCTTTACTCAGGCGGCGGCAGGTTATGCCGCCTGGATGTTCCGTCAGAAACTGATCGGTGCGTCGTAGGCCTTGACCGCAAACCCGTACACGGTGGCCGGTTGCAGCCTTACCGTATGGGCCTGGTCACCACTGGCCGGTACGCTCAAGGCTTCGCCCGGCAGCACGTAGGTGCGCGGCAGCATGGCCTTGCCGTCGCCTGGCAGCAGTTGCAGCTCCTGCGCCAGCCGCACCACATACGGGGTGTCGTTGCGCACTTGCAACTGGCCGTCGCGCAGTGTCCAGGTCAGATCGGTCCAGGGTGTACGGTTGGGTGCCAGGCCCTTGGGGTGCACGATCACCGGCAGGTTCTGGCGCACGGTCACGCCCACGCGGGCGTGACCGGCAGCGGTGGCTGCGCGGCCCTGGGGCATGCCTTCGAACACCACGCGTTTCAGCCGTTGGGTAAGCAATGGCTGCTGGTTTTGCAAAATGAAACGCACCAGTTGGGATTTGGACGCTTCGACCCGTGACAGCGGCGGTGTCACCACCAGCAGTGGTTCGGTGTCCTCGGCAATGTCCTGCAAGGTGACATGCAGCAGGGCGAGCTGGCTGTCGGTGTTGGTCACAGACACGGACGCTTCGCCGTCTTCTTCGTGCACGATCACCACGGAGGTGTCCGGGACCATGCCGTCGGCTTTTACCTGATTGCCGAGCACAAGGAACAAGGCAAGGAGGCCCACAGCGGTGTTTGAGAATGTCGTCGTCATGACGGGTTTCCATTAGGCCGAAAAGAGGATCGATCAGAGGTAGCGCAGGTCCAGAACGATGGCTCCGTCGAGCGGGACTTCCTGGTCCAGGGTCAGGTAACGCGAGAAGTTGATGGCGGTGCTCACTTGAAGCTGGACGATCAACTGGCTGATGAAGTCGGGTTGACGGTCACCCGTCGGTGCAAAGGCCATATGGGTACCGGGGTAGGCATTGGGCTCCTGCGACCAGGTTTCGCCGTTGTCGGCGGAGGCCAATACCTGCATGGGCTGCGCGTCGCCCACCGCGTTGCGATAGGCCAACGCCACGGAGCCCAGGCGCTCTTGCGGGACGTGGATGTTCCTGCCCAGCCCGTAGAAATAATCGGGAGCCGACGAAGAGTCGGCGCGATTATCGATGCCCACCAGCGCAAACAGCATGGGCCTGGCGCACTGCACGCGCAGTTCGAGCATCTGGATCGGCAGCACGGTGAACTCGTCGGCGTTGAGGGTGTGGGACGCAATCTTGCCGTGATCGACGGTGCCGTCATGGGTCAGCTCGACATGGCAGGCATCCGGGGTTACTCGGCCGGTGACTGTGAGGTCGACGGCCGAGGCCCCATGGGCTTTGGTTATCGCCGCCAGGCCAATCATGCTCAACAAGGTGCACATCCATGCGGCGTGCATGAGCAAAACCAGGCGCCGCCCATGCCTGCCGGAATTCAAGGGATGGGCAGCCATGGGTTACAGGTACTTCACTTCAATGGTGGCGGAACCGTCGATGGTTACCTCATTGCTGAGATCCAGGCCATCGGTACGGTTGATGAGCGTGTTGACTTGCAGATCGATGCGCAAATCCTTGACCGGCAGTGGCTGGGTGTCGTCATCCATCGAGGCTACCGACATATACATACTCGGCTCCCAGGAATAATCGCTGTACCAAGTGTTACCTTGGTCAACCGATGCGATTGTCTGTACGGCTACGCCGTCGTCAGCCACCGGGTTACGCAATGTGAGGCTGAAATGGCCCAGCTTCTGGGTGTCGTTGATAAAGCCCAGGCCAAAGCTCGTCGAGATGCCTGACGCTGCACGGTTATCGATGGGGTGCAGGGCAAATTGGATGGGAGCATCACAATTGACGCTCAGTGACAGGGTGTGAAAGCCAATTGATGTGGACCTGTCCGGGTTCAGATCTTTGGCCGAGACCTTGCCATGGTCGATCACGCCACCACCGGACAGGCTCGGCGTACAGGCGCTGGGCACGATCAGGCCCTTGACGGTCAGGTCCACGCTGGACGCGGCGAAGGCGGTGGCCGAGTTGAGCAGCAGCACGCTGGCGGCCAGGATGGTCAATCGGGTTTTCATCGGGGGAGCTCCTTAGAGGTAATTGACTTGCACAGTGGCGTGGCCGTCGATGGGCACTTCGTCGGTCAGCGTCAGGCTGCTGGCGGGGGCGATGTGCGTGATCAGGCGTATTTCGGCGTCCAGCGCCTGGACTGCAATCGGCGCCAGGCCGTCGTTGTCGGCGACCGCCGTCAGCAAGGTATGGCTGAGCATCACCGAGGGCATCCAGGTCACGCCGCCATCCCTGGAGGTGATGGTGCGTACCGGCACGCCATCGGCCACTGGCCTGTACAGGCCGAGCCCGGCATCGCCGACTTTTTCATCGTTGGCTGTCACGCCCAGGCCATGCCAGGTGAAGTGGCTGGCGGTGGTGCCGGCGCGGTTGTCGATGGTGTTCAGGGTAAAAAAGGTCGGCCCCTCACAACGCACGCTCAGCAGCATGGTTTCTCTGGGCAGGTCGGTGTAGGTGTCGGGGTTGAGGTCTCTGACGGATACCTTGCCGAAGTCAACCGTGCCATCACCGGAGACCATGGGCGCGCAGGCACTCGGGGTGATGATGCCCTTGACCGTGAGGTCCTGGCTGCTGCCTGCCAGCGTGAAAGATGAGGCGCCCAACAAGAGGACGGCCAAGGGAACAGCGCTCAGGTAAGTCATCGTTTGAACCTTCCTTAGTACGAAGATGAAGGGTTAGAGGTACACCACTTCCAGGGTGGCGGAGCCGTCGATCGGTTGTTCCCGGGTCAGGGTCAGCTCACTGGACGCGGCGATGAAGGGGTGTACCACCAGGTTGCTGTTCAGCGTCTTGATCGCGATGGGCGCCCAGTTTCCATTGGCGTTGTTACCGAAGGCGGTGAGTCGGCCGCGCATCCAGATGGCGTCCTCACTGTTCTCGTTCCAGGTAGTGCCATTGTCTGTCGAGACCAGCTTGCTCACGGGCAGGCCGTCTGCGAGGTAATCCCTGACGATGATGACAAAATTGCCCACCCGCTCCGTGTCGTTGATAACCCCAAGGCCATAGGAGTAGTCGTCGGGGCTGTTCGAGGAGCCGGCGCGATTGTCCACCCCGTCGAGTGCAAACAGCGTTGCCGCCTCGCAGCTCAGGTTCAGTTGCAGGGTGGTGGCCGGCAGGGGGGTGGACTGGTTTTCGCGAAGATCCCTGGCGGCGATCTTTCCATAGTCGGCAACGCCGCCCTGGGCCAGCGTGGGGGTGCAGGCGCTGGGCGTGATCAGCCCTTTGACGCTCAGGTCGACGCTGCTGGCGGCAAACACCGAGGCGGTCATGGCGAGCAGCAGGGCACCGCTCAACAGGGATACAGGGGTTTTCATTTCAACTCATTCCATTGCAGTCCGGCAGATTGAAACGCGTGCAGGTCAACGCCCGTTCCTGAGTGAGCGAGGGGTTGGCTTGGCGGCGGTTTCGAAGTTTTTTGCGGTTGCCGGGGAGTGGCAAACCTTCCCTCTTTTTGGGGTGGGCACAATTTAGCGAGGGGGCTGCGAGGGGGAAATACAACTAATACGACATTGGCCAAGCGCGGCTGGCACGCTGTTCGGAGGGTTGTTTCGCGGTGTTTTTCGTAGTTGTTGTATGGGCTTGAACGGACCTGAAAGTTTATAGGTTCTGTGTCGATAACCTTCGAAAGAGTATGTCTGGCGCTGCTGCGTGACAGCTCGCCCTGGCGACTGTGCCAATGCCGCAAACGGCTGCCCGATTAACCACCACGAAGAGGTACTGATGGGCTCGCCAGGAGGTTCAACCGCAGGAGCGAGCCATACAGTCAAACCGCCTTTTCCCCCCCGGCCTCATTGGCAGCACCTGAATGTGCTGGTGGTGGAGGATCATTCGGCCTATCGCCTGTTGTTGGGTTGGCTGCTGCAAAAACTGAGCCTCGGCCATTATCTTGCCGCCGATGGCCTCATGGGGTTGGACGCCTTTACCCATAGGCCCTTTGACCTGGTCATCAGCGATTGCCGGATGCCCCTCATGGACGGTTACAGCATGGCCCGCGCCATTCGCCGGCATGAGCGCGAAAACAGGTTGAAGCGAGTGCCGATCATCGCCTTGACCGCCAATCTGCAAAACGACAGCCCGCAACGTTGCCGCAAGGCCGGCATGGATGCGTGGCTGGTCAAGCCACTGACGCTTGAACAATTGCACGCTGTACTGGTGCGCTGGTTGCCGGGCGATGAAGGCCCTCACGCCGCAAGGGAAGCCGCCATGCCGATTATCAATTGGCCAACCCGTGCTTCGCTGGTCGCCACGTTTGGCAGCGACGTCATTGTCGACCAATTGCTGGAAAGCCTGCTGGTGGAGGCTTGGGAGGACCTGCGTGTGTTACGCCATGCGCGTGCGACGTTGAACGCATCACTGACCGCCGAGCACTTGCATCGGTTGATCGGCAGCCTAGTGTTTCTGGGGGGCGCGGGCCTGGAAACCAGCGCCGTGAGTGTGATCAGGCAGGTCCTGTGCGATGGCGTTGCTGCGCATAAGGCGCAGTTGGAAGGGTTCGAGGCACAGCTGTGCACCTATCTCGATTACCTGTCCGACATTTGAAGAATGCTGGTGCTGAGCATTCATCTCTACAGCGATCTGGTTTTGACTGTAGGCGCTTTCCTATTGTGTTGTAGTCCAAAAAATGGTCGCTACTGAACATTGGGTTCGGCCGCAAGCGGCTCTTTGTTAGCAGTTGTTGATGATCGCAGGCAGAGGTATTTTGCGCGGATTCAAGTTGCCATCATTCGTGGGTGCCTATGCTTAGAGTAATTATTGCTGACGATCACCCCATTGTCCGAGTCGGGCAAAAAGTCGTGATCGAGGCGAATGGCAAGTGCAAGGTGGTCGGTGAAGCCGACGGCCCCGATCAACTGCTAGGCGTGCTGGGTCATACACCGTGCGACGTACTGGTCACCGACTTCGCCATGCCCGGCGGCCAGCAGGCTGATGGTTATTGCCTGTTGGGCCTGCTGCATCGTCAGTATCCGCAGTTGCCGGTGATTCTGGTGACGATGTTCGCCAATGTCGCCACTTTGCGCGCCGCCTTTGCCCATGGCGCGAGGGCGGTGGTCGCCAAAAGCGCCTCGGCCAAGGAGTTGCCCCAGGCGATCAAGGCCATACAGGCCGGACAGACCTTCGTCAGCGAATGCCTGCGCATGCAGTTGGTGGAGGCCGGCACCGGTGACCAGTCCCAGGAACCCCAGCTATCGGGCAAGGAGCGTGAGGTGGTGCGCATGCTGGCCAGCGGCATGACCGTCAGCCAGATCGCAGCCCAGGTCAACCGCAGCGTCTCCACGATCAGCAAGCAAAAGAGCACGGCGATGCAGCGCTTGAGTATTTCCACCGATGTTGACTTGTTCGCCTACGCCCGCAGTACCGGCATAGCGCCATAGCGCGCCCATTTGCCTGGCGAATGAGAGTAGCCAGGGCGGCGTGGGCAGCTTATCGTGCGCCTACTCTTTCGACCCCTGCGGAGCCTGCCCATGAGTGATGCCCACAACGCCTTGATCAGCCGATTCTACAGCGCCTTCCAGCGTCTGGATGCTGAAGCCATGATCGCCTGCTACAGCGATGACGTGGTGTTCAGCGACCCGGCCTTTGGTGAACTGCGAGGCCGTGACGCGGGGGATATGTGGCGCATGCTCACCACGCGGGCCAAGGATTTTTCCTTGACCTTCGATCAGGTAAACAGTGACGAACGCACCGGTAGTGCACACTGGGTGGCCACGTATTTGTTCAGCGCGACGGGCAATACCGTGGTCAACGATATCCAGGCGCGCTTCGTCTTTCGCGAGGGCAAGATCTGCGAGCACCATGATCAGTTCGACCTGTGGCGCTGGTCGCGCCAGGCGTTGGGCACCAAGGGCCTGCTGCTGGGGTGGACACCGCTGGTGCGAAACGCCGTGCGCGCCCAGGCGAACAAAGGCTTGAAGGCATTCCAGGCCAGTCGTTGATAAACTGGGCGCCCCTTTGCCTTGCCGAATCCCCCTGTGAGCACGCCTGAACCCAAGCCCTGGTACGTCTACCTGGTGCGCGCCGCCAATGGCGCGCTGTATTGCGGTATCAGCAACGACCCGGTGCGCCGGTTTGCCTCGCACCAAAGCGGCAAGGGCGCGCGGTTTTTCCTGTCGAGCCCGGCCGTAGCGCTGGTGTACACCGAGCAATGCGCGAGTAAAGGCGAGGCGTTGCGCCAGGAGCGCTTGATCAAGAAGTTGAAGAAGAGCGCCAAGGAGTGTCTGGCGGCGAGTGGCGTATCACGCTGACTGATAGGTTCCCATTACACCGTCGGGACCTTTTGCGCGGTAATCTGCTGGTTCATTCGCCATCCGGAGCCTCGTATGTCCGAGCTCATCCTGCATCATTATCCAACCTCACCTTTTGCGCAAAAAGCTCGACTTTTACTCGGCTTCAAGGGGCTCTCCTGGCATTCCGTACACATTTCGCCGGTGATGCCCAAGCCCGACCTGACGGCCTTGACCGGCGGCTATCGGAAAACCCCGGTGCTGCAGGTGGGGGCGGATATCTATTGCGACACGGCGCTGATCGCGCGTCGTCTGGAGCAGGAAAAGGCTGCGCCTGCGCTGTTTCCGCCGGGCCAGGAAATGATCACCCAGGCATTCGCCGCCTGGGCTGACAGCGTCGTGTTCGCCCACGCCGTGAGCCTGGTGTTCCAGCCGGAGTCGGTGGCGGTGCGTTTCGGCAAATTACCACCCGAAGCCATCAAGGCCTTCATCGCCGACCGCGCCGCGCTGTTCAGTGGCGGCACGGCCAGCAAGCTCCCGGCCGAGTTGGCCAAGCATCAGTGGCCGGCGATCATGACGCGGCTGGAGCAACAGCTACAACGCGAATCCGGCGATTTCCTGTTCGGCGCGCCTTCGATTGCCGACTTTGCGCTGGCCCACTCACTGTGGTTCCTGAAAGCCACGCCGGTCACCGCGCCGTTTGTGGATGCCTATCCGGCCGTGTTGGCTTGGCTTGAACGCGTGTTGAGTGTTGGCGACGGCACAGCCAGTCCGATGACCGCAGAGCAGGCCTTGAAGATCGCCCGCGATGCCACCCCGGCACCGCTGCCGGATGAGGCGTTCGAGGACTTGAACGGCTTCAGGGCGGGACAGCAGGTGACCATCGCGGCCATCGACTATGGCGTCGACCCCGTGGCCGGTGAGTTGCTGTTTGCCGGGCGCGAAGAACTGATCCTGCGTCGTACTGATGAACGTGGCGGCACCGTGCACGTGCATTTCCCTCGGTGGGGGTTTCGCATCCAGGCGCAATAACAAAAAAATAATTACTCACTGATGTGAGGTAAACCTGCGGCCCATCCGTGTAGTGCATGAAACTGCGATCAATTCGCATTAACAGCGTTTTCTACACGGGTTCTCACAGCATGAAGTCGACGGCGGGCGGTTGGGTCAAACAGTGGCTGGGAGCCTCGGTACTGATGGTGTCGGGGGTGGCATTGCTGCCCCTGGCGGTGGCGCAGGCGCAGGAGCAACAAAGCGCCCAGTTTAATTTTGACCTGGCAGCCAAACCGCTGCCCCAGGCCCTGAGTGATTTCAGCCGGGTGACTGGCATCAGCGTGATCTATACCGATGAAGCGCCCTACGGTTTCAACGCCCCGGCGCTCAGCGGGCAAATGAACGCGACCCAGGCCCTGCAACGCCTGCTGGGTCAATCAGGCTTCACCTTCCGCCGGATCGACGCCCGCACCCTGGCCCTGGAACCTGTGCCAACCGATGGCGCGGTCAATCTCGGCGCTACCACCATCAGCGGCGCCAACCTCGCCCAGGACAGCACCAGCTACCAGCCGCCGTCGACCAGCTCGGTGATGCGCTCCCGTGGCCTGTTGCTGGAAACCCCGCAGACCGTCAACGTGGTCCCGGCTCAAGTGCTGCGCGATCAACAACCGCGCAATCTGGATGATGCGCTGGGCAATATCAGCGGTATCACCCAGTCCAACACCCTCGGCAGTACCCAGGACGCGGTGATGCTGCGCGGTTTTGGCGACAACCGTAACGGCTCGATCATGAAGGACGGCATGCCGGTGGTGCAGGGCCGTGCCTTGAATGCGACGGCCGAGCGTGTCGAAGTGCTCAAGGGCCCGTCGTCGTTGCTGTATGGCATCCAGGACCCCGGCGGCGTGGTCAATATCGTCAGCAAAAAGCCCGAGCTGGTGCAGTCCACCTCCCTGACGGCGCGGGGCTCGACCTTTGGCAGCGGCAAGAACGGCAGCGGTGGCGGCCTGGACACCACCGGCCCCCTGGGTGACAGCGGCCTGGCCTATCGCCTGATCGTCGACCATGAAGATGAAGACTACTGGCGTAACTACGGTACCCACCGCGAGACGTTGCTGGCGCCGTCGCTGGCATGGTACGGCGACACCACCCAAGTGGTGTTGGCCTATGAGCACCGCGAATTTCTTTCGCCGTTCGACCGTGGCACCGCCATCGATCCCAAGACCAACCATCCGCTGAACATCCCCGCCACCCGCCGTCTGGATGAACCGTTCAACAACATGGAGGGCCGCTCCGACCTGTACCGCCTCAGCGTCGATCATGATCTGAACGACGATTGGAAAGCCCATTTTGGCTACAGCTGGAACCGCGAAACCTACGACGCCAGCCAGGTACGCGTGGTCAAGGTCAACACCAACGGCACCCTGACCCGGAGCATGGACGGCACCCAGGGCGCGCTGACGACCGACCGCTTCGCCACCGCCAGCCTTGAAGGCAAGATGAATGTGGCGGGTATGCAGCACGACCTGGTGTTCGGCCTGGATGACGAATACCGCAAAATCTACCGCGCCGACCTGATCCGCCAGACGCCGCGTGGCGTTTTCAACTACAACGACCCGGTATACGGCAACGAAGTGGCGGGCTCCAAAGTCAGCGCGCCGGACAGCAACCAGACCGACCTGCTGCGCAGCGATTCGGTGTTCTTCCAGGACGCCATTCACCTGAACGACCAGTGGATTCTGGTGGGCGGCGCGCGCTACCAGATGTACGACCAATACGCCGGCAAAGGCGTGCCGTTCACCGCCAACACCGATGGCAACGGCCAGAAATGGGTGCCGCGTGCCGGGCTGGTGTACCGCTACACTGATGAGCTGTCGTTCTATGGCAGTTATACCGAGTCGTTCAAACCCAACTCCACCATCGCGCCGTTGGCCAACAAGACCGTGCTGGATGGCAGCCTGGACCCTGAAGAATCCAAGGCGTGGGAGCTGGGTACCAAGTTCGACCTGCCGGGGCGCATCACCGCGAACGCGGCGTTGTTCACCATTGATAAGCGCAATGTGCTGGTGCAGGTGGGCGACGGTTTGACCTCGGTCTACAGCGTGGCGGGCAAGGTGCGATCCCGTGGGCTGGAAGTGGATGCCAGCGGCCAGTTGACCGACAAGTGGAGCCTGATCGGCAGTTACGCCTACACCGATGCCGAGGTCACCGAAGACCCGAGCCTCAAAGGCAATCGCCTGCAGAACGTGGCGAAAAACACCGGCTCGCTATCGGCGGTGTATGACTTCGGCAGCATCCTGGGCGGTGATCAACTGCGCGTCGGCGCCGGAGCGCGTTATGTCGGTGAGCGGGCAGGGGATGCGGCCAACAGCTTTGAGCTGCCGAGCTATACCGTGGCCGATGTGTTCGCCAGCTACGACACTCGGCTCGAGGGGCAGAAGGTCAAGTTCCAGCTCAATGTGAAGAACCTGTTTGACCGTACCTACTACACCTCGTCGGTGAACACGCAGTTCGTGTCTATTGGCGATGCGCGGCAGGTGTCAGTGTCCAGCACCCTCACTTTCTGACCGAATTTGCTTTATGTGGGAGGGGGCTTGCCCCCGATAGCCATAGGTATCTACACAATTTTGGTGCGACACCGCACCTCTGGCGAGGGGCTAACGCGTATCTACCTGACACTCCGAGGTCCAAATGTGGGAGGGGGCTTGCCCCCGATGGCGGCCTCTTGGCTGGCCAGTATCTTGGATCAGACCGAGTACATATCCATTATTTAGGTAACGGCCACTTAGGGTTCCGCCCTGACGGCGGGTCACTTTGGAAAAGCCCCAAAGTAACCAAAGGGCTCTTGCCCCACCACTCGGCACCTCGCCTAGGCTCGGTGTGCCCGAACGCAGGC
>Ga0105246_10000837_pt1 | contig 17542 bp, 19 predicted proteins | sample KBSM64metaG_FD_99694 | JGI IMG/M metagenome (GOLD analysis project Ga0105246, IMG submission 99694) | Miscanthus rhizosphere microbial communities from Kellogg Biological Station, Michigan, USA - KBS M6-4 metaG | ecosystem: Host-associated > Plants > Roots > Rhizosphere > Soil | place...
GGAACTCCCGGAGCCGCACCCGGACGCGGTAAAGCGAACCAGTAATTGGCTTCCGTTTGAAAGGGAGTCTGTCGCAATTTTTCCGCTTCAGCGGCGGCGACTCAGAAAACATTACACGCCCCGGCGGCACCCGGGCAAATCAGGTTTCCACCCGCTCCGCACCCCGTAATTCCGCGGAAACCCGGGAAAAACCGCCCCTCTCGGGCCCGGTCCCGGCCGAAAGACGCTCGTATGAGGCCGCTCACATCCGCGGGCACCCACATCAACGGACACCCGCTCAACGGGCACTCGGCCAGGAACACGCAAACGGCGCCGCGCCACGGGTTGGTGATGCGGCGCCGTCGGGCACTGCTCGGAGGGTGGGGCTGGGCGCTTAGTGTCCCGCTGCCCCTTCGGTCTTGCGCATCATGGCGGAGAGCACCACGGCGATGACGGCAATGACTGCGGCTGTCAGGAACGCCGCCTGCATGCCGGCCACGATTCCGGACGCCGCCGACACGACCGCGAAGATGGAAATCAGCAGTGCGGTGCCCGCTGCACCGGCCACCTGCTGCAGGGTGCTCATGATGGCCGAACCGTGCGAGTACAGGTGCGGCGGCAGCGGGTTCAGTCCGGTGGTGAACGCCGGAGTGAACAGCAGCGCCAGGCCGAAGCTCAGCAGGACGTGCAGGACAACCACCCACCATACCTGGCTGGACTGGTTCAGGGCGCTGAACTGCCACAAGGTGAGCACCATCAGGACCGAGCCCGTGACGGTGAGCGGCAGGGGCCCTACCTTGTCGAAGATCCGGCCGATGACCGGTCCCAGCATGCCCATGGCGAGGCCGCCGGGGAGCAATGCGAGGCCGGTTTCCATCGGCAGCAGGTGCAGCACGTTCTGCAGGTACAGCGGCAGCAGGATGACTCCGCCGAAGAGCGCCATCATGGCGACCACCATGAGCAGGGTGGACACCGTGAACATGCGGAAGTTGAAGGCGCGCAGGTCCAGCAGCGGCGAATCTTCCTTCTGCAGCTTCAGCTGGCGGAACACGAACACGGCCAGGCAGACCACGCCGACGGCGAGTGCGGCGAGGGGCACGGCCGTGGCTCCGCCGTTGCCGCCGATCTGGCTCAGGCCGTAAACCACTCCGCCGAAGGCCGGCACGGTGAGCAGCACGGACAGGAAATCGAGCTTGATGGAGCCCTGCTCGCCGATGTTGCTCAGGTAGCGCGCGCCGATGCCCAGGGCGGCCAGGGCCACAGGCAGCACGAAGATGAACATGAACCGCCAGGAGAAGTGGTCCAGGATGATCCCGGACACGGTCGGGCCAAGGGCCGGGGCTACCGAGATCGCGATGGTCACGTTGCCCATGACGGCGCCGCGGCGAGACAGCGGAACCAGGGTCAGGATGGTGGTCATCAGCAGCGGCAGCATGATGGCCGTGCCGCTGGCCTGCACGATCCGCGCCAGCAGGAGCACCAGGAACCCCGGTGCCAGGGCGGCCAGCAGGGTGCCGCCGCTGAACAGGCCCATGGCCAGGAGGAAGGCCGCACGGGTAGTGAGGCGCTGCAGGATGAAGCCGGTGGTCGGAATGACAACGGCCATGGTCAGCATGAAGCCAGTGGACAACCACTGGACCGTGGGTGCGTCGATCGCGAGGTCGGTCATGAGCCGCTGCAGGGCGACGTTCATGATGGTTTCGTTGAGGATCACCACGAAAGTGGCGACGAGGAGCGTGACAATGACCGTGACGGATTCGCGCGGCATCTTGTCGACGGGAGTTGAAGTATTCTGCACGGGATTGCCGTGGGCATCGGACGTGATGTCGGTAGACAAGAGGGACCCCCCAAATGGGTGCATCGAGTGTGGAGTCGGCCGGAGATCAACCGGTGAAAACTGCAACAGTCTAGGACGCTGACGCATTCCCGTCAGCAGGAAACAGCAAAATTCCTCCGGCAGATGGACGAATTTCAGGAATCCAGCGGAATGTTGTCGATCAACCGGACCGGGCCCACGTTCGCGGCGATGATTGCCAGGCCTTCCCCGCGGAAGGGGGTGTCCTGGCAGTTCTCCGCGAGCGGCTCCAGCGTGCGCGGGTCCACGACGTCGAAATAGTCCAGCTCCACGAACGGCTGGGAGCGGACAAGCGCGACGGCGGAGGACAGGTCCAGCGGTTCGTGCGCGTTGGCGCGCTGCTCCAGCAGGCGCAGGGCACGGGAAAGGACCAGCGCGGCTTCGCGTTCCTCCGCGCTGAGGAAGCGGTTGCGGCTGGACAGTGCCAGCCCGTCCTCGGCACGCACCGTGGGTACGGCGACGATCTCAACGGGAAAGTTCAGGTCGGCCACCATGCGGCGGACGAGCGCCAGCTGCTGCGCGTCCTTCTGGCCGAAATAGGCCCGGTAGGCGGCAGCACCGCCGTCGGCCGCCGGACCGGCCGGAAGCCCGTAGTGCAGCAGCTTGGCGACCACAGTGAGCGCGCCGTCGAAATGGCCGGGGCGGGAGGCGCCCTCCCACTTTTCGCCCAGCGGGCCGGAGGTCACGCGGACCAGCGGCTGGCCGTCCGGGTAGACCTCCTCGACGGAGGGGGCGAACACCAGGTCCACGCCTTCGGCGTCGAGGAGTTCCATGTCCGCCTCGAGGGTGCGCGGGTAGCGGTCCAGGTCCACGGCGTCGCCGAACTGCAGCGGGTTCACGAAGATCGAGACCGCGGTGACGTCGTTCACGGCGACGGCGGTGCGCGCCAGGGTGGCGTGGCCGGAGTGCAGGGCGCCCATGGTGGGGACGAAACCAAGCGAGCTGCCGCCCTTTCCCTTGAGGAGCCGGGCGCCCTCGGCGCGCAGTTCCGCCGCGGTGGTGACGAGCTTGATTCCCATGTCAGTTGCCTTCCGGGGTGTCCGTTGTGTCCTGGCCGTCTGAGTCCTGGCCGTCGAGGGCGGCTTCGATCCCGCTGAACTGCGGGCCGTTGAGCAGCCCGCGTTTCGCGGCGCGCAGTGCTGTTGCGCGCGCCATCGCGAGGTACGCGGACAGGATATCGCCGCCGGCGTCGTGTTCACGCAGGGCCCGCACATGCCCGGCAACGGTGCCGGCGTCGCCGCGCGCCACCGGTCCGGTCAATGCCGATTCGCCGGAGGCGAGGGCGTTTTCGAGGGTTGCGCGCAGCAGCGGACCGAGCATGGTTTCGGGATTCTCGACGCCGATCTCCCGCAGCAGCTGCGAGCCCTGCGCCACGAGGGTGGCCATGTGATTCGAGCTGTGGGCAAGGGCTGCGTGGTAGATGGTGCGGTCCGCTTCGGCGATGACGACGGGTTCGGCGCCCATCTCCATCACCAGCGCCTGGCCGATCGGCAGCATGGCGGCATCCGCCGTGACTCCGAAAGTGCAGTCTTGGAGCCGGGCCAGGTCCAGGCTCATGCCTGTGAAGGTCATGGCCGGGTGCAGTGCCAGCGGGATCGCCCCTGCCGCGCGGACAGGCTGCAGGATACCGACGCCGAAGCGGCCCGAGGTGTGTGCCACCAGCTGACCCGGCTGCCAGGCCCCGAGCTTGGCCAGTCCGTCGACGAGCTCGCCGAGTACGTCGTCCGGTACGGCGAGCAGCACCAGTTCGGCGCGTTCCACGATGTCCTGGATGTCCAGGACGGGGACGCCGGGCAGCAGGATTTCGGCGCGTTCCCGGCTGTCCTCCGAAACGGCGGAAACCCCGACGACGGCGTGCTCGGCCGCGCGCAGTGCGGCACCTAGCACTGCGCCCACCTTGCCGGCGCCGATGATTCCGACGCCGAGTCGTCCGGGCCTAGCCATGGCGGGGTTCCTCCTGGGGAGTTGTTGGGGTCGGGTCAGCGGGCGCCTGCAGCGGCGCGGGCGGTTGCAGCCGCACCGGCAGGGAGCCGGCCCGTGAGAGTTCTGCGAGCCACTGCTCGCTGGTCTGGCGTTTGCGGGCTTCCCTGGCGCGGGCGGCCTGCTGGTCGAACAACGCAACCGCTTCTCCGACGTCGGCCTGGATCAGCCGCGGAACCACGGGACCGGCGGTGGTGTGCAGCACCAGGTCCGCCACTCCAAAGCGGCGCGCCACCGGTCCTTGAGTGAGCGCCATGGACTGGGTGCGCTGGTGCGGCACGAGCACCACCTGCCGCCACCACCGGCCGGAGCGCAGCAGCAGGGCGGTACCGGTTGACAGGAAGGCGTTGCGCCGCCAGCCCAGCGGGGCAATCAGCCGGGCACGGCGGGGGGTGGTGGTGAATCCGGCGTCGGAGTCCAGGCCGTTCAAGGCCGCAGTGAACACCCGGTGCGGTTCCGGGGTGCCGGGATCGGGCAACACCAGTGCGAGGGTCTGCATGACCTCCCCCAGCCCGCCCACGGGAAGCAGCGTTGTGCGGGCGGCGTTCTCGTTCCCGGGCGCACCGCCGTAGCCGGCGACGTTGACCTGGATGCGGTACCAGCCGAGGATCCGCCACAGCGGAGGCTGGGTGATCTTCAGCGCCTGGATCCGGCCCGGCGGAACGGTCTGCGCCTGGGTGTCCAGGAGGCCGTAGCGGAGTCGGATACCGTCCGGCGAGATCGCCGCTGTGAAGTTGAAGCCCTTGTTGAACGACTTCCAGTACGCCGCGCCCAGGCCGAGGATCGCCGGGATCAGGTAGAGGATCACCGCGCCGGATTCGGTGAGCACTGAGAACACTACCGAGGCGATCGCGCCGAGCACCACGAAGAAGCTCTGTTCGCTCAGCAGCAGGGAGCCGACCAGCCGGCCGTGCGGGACGCTGAGGACCACCTGCTCGGGCGCCTCCGGAACGGGTGCGGTTTCGCCGCCGTCGGCCACCACCCCCGCTGCCCGCCCCAGGATGGTGGCGCGCAGTTGCTTCGCCTGCCCGATCGGCAGGTACGCCAGTCGCACGGCCGACTCGCCGGCGTCGGCCACCTCGAACTTCAGCTCGGCGAGCCCGAAGATCCGGGCTAGCAGCGGTTGCACGATGTCGATGGCCTGCACCCGATCCAGGCGCGCCTGGCGCTGCTGCTTGAAGAGGAAACCTGTGTTGACGCGGACGTAGCCTTCGCTGAGCTGGTAGCGGGTGAAGTACCAGCTCAGGACGAAGCCCGCCACGGTGACCAGCAGCAGCGCTGCGCCACCGGCCAGCAGCCACAGGATCCGCCCGTTGAGGCCCTCCTCGAGCAGTTCGCGGCCCTGCAGCGCGCGCTCGAAGATGTCGCGTCCGAAGAAGACGACGACGGCGGCCAGCGCCACCCACCCGCGCACGAACGGCGACGCCGGGTGCACGCGGTGCCAGCCGGCGTCGACCGCTGGCCGTTCCCGGTTCACGTCCACGGACACGCGCTCACAGACCTGCCAGCCGTGCTTCACCGCGGGCGGTGAGCTGTTCGCGGAGCCGGGCACCTTCGGCGGCCGGGAGTCCGGGCAGCAGGGCGTTCGTGCCGGGGGACGCCGTGTGCAGCTTCAGGGTGCACAGGCCGAGCGCGCGTTCCACGGGACCTACGGCGACGTCCACGTACTGCATGCGTCCGTAGGGGACCACCATGGTGCGCTGGAAGAAAATGCCGCGGCGGATGAGGAGATCGTCGTTGCGCTCGGCGTATCCGATGGCCCTGACCTGGCGCGGGATCAGCACCAGGCGCCACAGCGCTAGCACGAACATGGCGGCCGGCACGGTCACGGCAAGCCAGAGGGGCGGCCAGAGCCACCCGCCCAGCAGGACGAACACCAGCGGCAGGCTGAGCACAGCCACGAAAAGCAGGTTGCCGACGGCCCATTCGACCAGGCGCACGGTCACATACTTCGGGGAAACCCGTTGCCATCCGATGCCGGGCGGATCAATCGCGGCGGAATGCATATTCACCTTCACCCTTGGCGTCCCCGCGACGGGGTCCCGTATTTCCGGCGCCGCCTTCCAGGTCCTCCGGGGGGATCCGGCAGAAACGCTCGACCACCAGGCCCACCACCAGCATGACCAGTCCGCCGCCGCCCATGATGAGGGCGAGCCAAAGGATCGGCTGCTCGCTGCGGAAGCTCCAGATCCGCAGCTGCTCCACCACGATCCCGGCATGCCAGCCCAGCAGCATCGCTCCCACATAGGCGCAGGCCTGGGCCAGGATCAAGGTGCGTGCAGCCAGGATCGGGTTCAGCAGCGACTTCTTCTTGCCATTGCGCCAGCGCAGTACGCGGATGCCCATGACCAGGGTGATCGCGGCAATGACGCCCATCGTGACAAGTGCCGAGGCCGGAAGGACCGGCGTCGCCAGGCCGTAGCGGTTGGTGGCCACGACGGTCAGCCACCCCGCGCCCGCAAGGACGACGGCGATGACCACCAGGACGAACGGGCGCATCGCTTTCATGCCGGCTCCGCCCTGGGGACGCTGCCGGCCACGCCGGCGTCCGCGGTGCGTCCGGCCCCGCCGTCGCCGTCGAAACCGTCGAAGGGCCGCAGCCCCGGGAAATCCGGCGCCTTCGCCGCGAGCTCGGCCACGCTTTCGCCGTTCAGGCGCGCAGCCGGGTCCAGCTGGGCCCACGGGTAGAGCACGAAGGCACGCTCAGCGGCGCGCGGGTGCGGCAGGGTGAGTTCGGGGTCGTCGGTGCGGAGTTCGCCATAGACGATGATGTCCACGTCCAGGGTCCTGGGGCCCCAACGGACCTCACGGACCCGGTGGTGCTTTTGCTCGACGTCGTGGCAATGCTGCAGCAACTCGTGCGGGCCCAGGGTGGTCTCGACGGCGATCACCATGTTCAGGAAGTCGGGCTGGCCCTCGGGCCCGCCGACTGCCTTGGTCTGGACCACGGGGGAAACGCCGAGCAGGCGCACCTCGGGACGGTCCACGAGGTCCGCGACCGCGGTGGACAGGGTGTCGTTCCGCTCCCCCAGGTTGCTGCCGAGCGCCAGGATGGCTTTGCTGGCGCCCTCGATCATGTGCGCTCCCGGTGAACACTCACCGTCACGTCGCCGAACGGCACCTCGATGGGCGCCTTCGGCTTGTGGACGGTGACGTCGACGGCGGCCACGGGATAGCCGGCCAGGATCCCTTCGGCGATGCGGACCGCGAGCCCCTCGATCAGGTTCAGCGGCTCACCGCTGATCTCGGACGCGATGTATCCCGCCACCTCGCCGTAGTGCGCGGTGTGTTCGATGTCGTCCGTTTCGGCCGCCCTGGAAAAATCCGTGTACAGCACTGCGTCCACCACGAAGGGCTGGCCTTCACGGCGTTCGAAGTCGAACACCCCGTGGTGTCCGACGGCGGTGACTCCCGTCAGCGTGATCTTGTCCAAACGCTTCCCCTAGTTCAGTTCGGATACCTGCAGTCCGGATGCGCTGCTCAGTGCCTGACGCGCGCGGCGACCTTCACCGCATCAAGGCTGGGGCCGACGTCGTGCACGCGTACGCCCCAGATGCCCCGCGCGGCACTGATCGCGGTGATGGCTGCCGTGGCATGGTCCCGCTCTTCGGGGGCGGCTGCCTTTCCCGCGACGGTCAGCAGGCTGCCCAGGAAGCGCTTGCGGGAGGCTCCGACGAGGATCGGGTGGCCCAGCGAGTCCAGCTTGCCGATGTGCTTGAGGAGTTCCCAGTTCTGGGCCTCGTTCTTGGAGAAGCCCAGGCCCGGGTCCACGATGATCTGCACCGGCGTGACTCCGGCGGCGTACAGCTTGCCGCGGACCCCCTCCAGTTCCTCGACCACCTCGTCCACCACGCTGCCGTATTCGGCCAGGCTGTCCATGGTTTCGGCGTCGCCGCGGCGGTGGGTGAGGACGTACATCACCTTGCTGGCGGCGATGAGTTCGGCCATGCCGGGTTCTATGGTGAGGCCGGAGACGTCGTTGATGATCTTCGCTCCGGCGTCGATGGCCGCTGCGGCGGTGGAGGTGTGCGTGGTGTCGACGCTGACCAGGGCGCCGGCCTTGACCAGGGCCTGGATGACCGGCAGGATCCGGCGCTGCTCCTCCTCGGGGCTGACGGTCTCGGCGCCCGGACGGGTGGATTCGCCGCCGACGTCGATGATGTCCGCCCCGGCGTAGAACATCCGCAGGCCGTGCGCGATGGCGGTGTCCGGCGTCGGGTGCTTGCCGCCGTCGCTGAATGAATCCGGGGTGACGTTCAGGATCCCCATGACCACGGTGCGGTCGGCCGGCAGGTCCTCGAAGCGGGCCGCCGCACGTGGTTTGCGGAGGATCGGCAGGGGGTTGGTGGCTGGTCCGGTTCCGGGTGCTGCTGCGAGGGAATCCATGGTCTATTACCTTCCGAGTATGAGGCTCATGGCTTCGGCGCGGGTGGCCGGGTCATGAAGCTGGCCGCGCACCGCACTGGTGACGGTCTTCGCGCCGGGTTTCCGGATGCCGCGCATGGACATGCACATGTGTTCGCATTCGATGACGACGATCGCGCCGCGGGGGCTGAGGTGCTCTACGAGGGCCTCGACAATCTGGGTGGTCAGCCGTTCCTGCACCTGCGGGCGGCGGGCAAAGATGTCCACCAGGCGGGCAAGTTTGCTCAGCCCGGTCACCCTGCCGTCATGGGACGGAATGTAACCGACGTGGGCCACCCCGTGGAACGGCACCAGGTGGTGCTCGCAGGTGGAGTAGAAGGGGATGTCCTTGACCAGGACGAGTTCCTCGTGGTCAAGGTCGAAGGTGGTGGACAGGACGTCCACTGGATCCTGGTGGAGCCCGGCAAAGACTTCTGCGTACGCCTTGGCGACGCGCTTGGGCGTATCCGCGAGCCCGCCGCGGTCCGGGTCCTCCCCTATGGCGAGGAGGATCTCGCGTACAGCGGCCTCGATCCGGGGCCGGTCCACCTTGTGGGAGTGCTTGCCGTGGCCGTGGGAGCCGCCGGATTCACCGGCGGACACCACGCCGAAGGCACCACTGAAGTCGTCGTCGTCGATGTGAGTCACAGCAGAAAGCTTAGCCGTGATGTACGACGTCGGTGCCCGCCTCGGGCTCTGTGTGACCGGCGGGACGCTGGGACTCGTGACCGGGAACCCCGCTGTCATACGGCCGTTCCGCGGCTGGATGGGCCAGTGCCGGTGGCAGCAGTTCGCCTTCGCCGTCGTCGCCGGCAGCTGCCCGTGCGGCGGCCTCGGCAGCGAGCTGGGCGCGTTCCCGGGAGGACAGGACCGGGGCGATGTGCTGGACCGGACGGGTCTCCTTCGAGAGCCAGATCGGACGGACGACCGGCTTGCGGACACCGGCGGTGAGGCGTTCGACGTCGTACTGGTTGATGGTTTCGCGTTCCAGCAGTTCGAGGGCGATCTGGTCCAGGATGTCGCGGTTTTCGGTGAGGATCTGGTAGGCCTCGTCGTGCGCTTCATCGAGGAGCCTGCGGACTTCGTCGTCGACGAGTGCGGCCAGCTGGTTCGAGATGATCGGTGCGGAGCCGGAGCCGCCGCGGCCGGTCAGTGGATCGGAATCGCCGCCGCTGACCTTGATGGTGCCTACCTTCTCGCTCATGCCGAGGTCGGTGACCATCCGGCGCGCGGTGCTGGTGGCCTGTTCGATGTCGTTGGACGCACCCGTGGTGGGGTCGTGGAAGACGATTTCCTCGGCAACACGGCCCCCCATGGCCCAGGCCATGCGGTCCAGCAACTCGTTGCGGGTGTAACCCTGCGGGTCCTCGTCCGGCACCACCATGGTGTAGCCGCCGGCGCGGCCTCGGGGCAGGATGGTCACCTTCGTGACCGGCGGGGCGTTGTGCAGGGCCGCCGCCACCAAGGCGTGGCCGCCTTCGTGGTAAGCGGTGAGCTTGCGGTCGTGTTCCTTCTGGACGCGGCTGCGCTTCTGCGGGCCGCCCATGACGCGGTCAATGCCTTCATCGAGGGCGCGGTCGTCAATGAGCTGCGCGTTGGAGCGCGCGGTCAGCAGGGCGGCCTCGTTCAGCACATTGGCAAGGTCCGCACCGGTGTAGCCCGGGGTTTTCTTGGCGACGGCGTTCAGGTCAACCCCGGGAGCCAGCGGCTTGCCCTTGGAGTGGACCCGCAGGATGTGTTCGCGGCCTAGGCGGTCCGGGGCGTCGACGGAGATCTGCCGGTCGAAGCGGCCCGGACGGAGGAGAGCCGGGTCCAGGATGTCCGGGCGGTTGGTGGCCGCGATCATGATGACGTTGGTCTTGGCGTCGAAGCCGTCCATTTCAACGAGCATCTGGTTCAGGGTCTGTTCGCGTTCGTCGTTGCCGCCGCCGATGCCGGCACCGCGGTGGCGGCCGACGGCGTCGATCTCGTCAACGAAGATGATGGCGGGGCTGTTGGCCTTGGCCTGCTCGAAGAGGTCGCGGACGCGGGAGGCGCCCACGCCGACGAACATTTCCACGAAGTCCGAACCGGAGATGGAGAAGAACGGCACCCCGGCCTCGCCGGCGACGGCACGGGCCAGGAGGGTCTTGCCGGTACCGGGAGGACCGAACAGCAGCACGCCCTTGGGAATCTTGGCACCCACTGCCTGGAACTTGGCCGGTTCCGCAAGGAATTCCTTGATTTCCTGCAGTTCCTCCACGGCTTCGTCGGCACCGGCCACATCGGCGAAGGTCACCTGCGGCATATCCTTGCTGATCATCTTGGCCCGGGACTTGCCGAACTGCATGACCTTCGAGCCGCCTCCCTGCATGCGGGAGAGCAGGAACCAGAACAGCACGCCGAGCAGCAAGACGGGGACCAGCAGGGAGAACAGTCCGGAGAACCAGTTGTTCTCGACGGGCTGGTCGGTGAAGCCCTTGCTGGGCTTGGCGGTGGTCACGGCCTTGACGACGTCCGCACCGCGCGGGTTCACGTAGAAGAACTGAACGTTCTTGCCCTTGTCCTGGCCGTCGATGACCAGGTTGTCCTTAAGCACCAGGTCCACGCGGTTTTCGGCGTCAAAGATCTTGGCCTGCTCCACCTTGCCACTTTGGGCCAGGAGTTCCAGGCCCCGGTCGGTGTCGATCCGGGTGGATCCGCCGGGTGCCAAGGTTGCGAAGGCCACCAGGAGCAAGGCGACCACGACAACAATCCAGATGCCTGGGCCTTTGAAGAAATTCTTAGCTTTCATCTATTCCGGGGCCAGGCCCCGTCCCTCCTGGTAGTGCTGTAGGGCGCAGCGTTCTATTCGCGTGCGGTGCTGCGACAGTTCTAGGTTTACACCGTTCCGAGTAATTCACGCATAGCTGGCGGCAAAAGTTCCCTCTCGGCGTACACCATGGACGTGCCCGCGGATCAGCTTGGCGCGCAGCTTGCAGAGCCGAGGGCCGGCTTGGTGCCGCGCGCAACAGCCCAGGCGGAGACCCAGTTGACGCCCTGCTTCGAGCGCAGCGAAACCTCATAGGCAACGCTCCCAAGGCCCAGGCTCGCCACTGTCGCCGTGGTGGTGTACGAGGGCCCTGAGCCGGTGGTGTTGAGGCTGTTTGGAACCAGCGGGCCCAGCACCGGATCAAGCAACCCGCCGCCGGAGACCTCGACGTCCAGGTTCGCAGGGACCTGCATGGAGGTGCCGCTCGGGAAATGCCAGTTCACGACCATCGTGCTCTGGACCCCGCCGGTGGTCAGGGTACAGCTGTCAACCACCGGTACCGGGAGGGTTGTGGCGGAAAGGGTTGCGCCCGCGAAGTCCGCGTCCTGCCAAACGGCTTCTGCATAACCTGATGCCGCAGGTCCCAGCGCTGCCGCCACCACGAGCCCGACGGCGGCGAGCACGCCCGCACGCGTCCTCATGCCCCGGCCTTCCCTGCCGCCCGGGCCGTTGACCTGCGAGCCGTTGACCTGCGGGCCCAGGCGGCGGTGACTACGCCGGCCGCCACCGCGGCGGCGCCCAGCAGGGCAAGCCCACCAAGCCGGAAACCGGTGTCCGCCAGCACGCCGCCTTGGGAACGGCCGCCGTCGGGGGCCTGCATGTCCGGAGGCGCCGCAAGGGGCTCCCCTGCGGCGTCGACCCGTGCGGTCAGCCGGACGGAGAGGCCTTGCACGGCATTGCCCGCCGCCGGGGACAGCGTCACCCTGGCCAACAGCTCGACGCCGGCCGGAATGCCGCCGTCGGGGGCCGCAAGGCTGTGGACGGTCCCGTCAAGGGAAGCAATCGGCATCCGCGGGATCACCTTCCTGGCACCTTCCGGGCAGTGGCCCGCGGACCAGCGCACGGGGCACGCGTTCACCTCGACGGTGAGAAGGTTCCCCGGCCCGTTGGAAGCAGCTTCCACCAGGGAGCCGGCGGCACTGAGGTGCAGCGAGAGATCACTGGGCCTGACCGCCTCGGTGGTGATTCCGAGGACCCAACTGCTGGTGGACCCCGGGACCAGGACGGCGGGCGCCCGGCCGCGGCTCTCCAGGAGAAGATCGGGTTCGGCGAGCGCAACGGCCGAAACGGCACAGGGAAGCAGCAGGGCCAGGCAAAGTCCCCCCGCTGCGCGCCTGATGGCCTTCCATGCGCCCCTAAGCATCGGCCGTCCCCTCACGGTGCTGTGCTTCCCCGGGCGCTTCTTCCTTTGACCCTTCTTCCCTGGGCCACAGCACCCAGGTGACCAGCCCCGCGACGGCGAGCGTGACTCCCCCCAGCACAAACGGGTTGGAGGCTTTGGCCACCCACTGGGCCAGTCCCGGCGCGGACCAAAGCACCGTGCGCACCGTGGACGCGGTGTACGGGGCAGGATCCTCCACCGGGTTGGCGTCGCCCTTCAGGGTCAGCACTCCGCTGTGTCCGTCATCGTTGAGGCTGACCGAGGTGACCCGGTGCGTGACGGGCAGCTTCCCTTGGCGTTCCACGGTGACGATATCGCCCACCCGGACTTCCGCGACGGGCACCGCACGCACGAGCGCCAGCGAGCCGGCCGGAATGGCAGGCGCCATCGACCCGGTCTTGAACATGATGAGGGAGAACTGGAAGAGCACAGCGGCGAGGGTAAGCAGGATGCACAGCGCCCCACCGCCTGCGGCGACGTTCAGCAGGACTTCCCGTACGACGCCGGCAGCTCTCCGGGGACGGGCCCGGCGGGGCCGGAGCCGCCGTCGGCCGTTCTGCCGGCCCTCTTCACGGCGGAGGTGCCGTGCTGCCGCCTCGCGGGTCATGAGTCCGATGTCCCCTTGATTTCCCAGACGGCGCCGCTGTTCGTCCCCTGCAGGGAGTTGTCCGCGGTGGTCTTCATGGTGATTTCGAAACAGAACCGCACCGGGGTTCCCGCACTTGCCGCCACCGCTGTGCTGCTCCCGGCGGTGCCCAGGGCAACTTTCGACGACGACGTTCCCACGATGTAGCTGGCCCCCTCGCCGAACTGGCTGGCGTCACAGCTGCCCGAGGTGTACCGCACCACGCGGTAATCGAAGGCGGCGAACAGTCCGGCGTTGCCGCCTTGGACCAGCTGGCCGCCCTGCAACGCCAACGTCCCGGACAGCGATCCCGAGGTTGTCCGTACCCAGATGGAGGCGTAGTTCAGCGAACCGGGTGACATTCCGGTGGCGTCGAAGGACATGGTGGCCGCCGTCGCCGACGTTCCGTGTTCCTGCCACGCCCCGCCGGAATCCGTGGAGGACTGCAGCGCGAAGGAGCTCGCCGAGAACGTTCCGGTGGAGAATTCGGAATCGTTCCACGCGGCAAGGGTCATGGTTGCGCCAACGCCGAGCACCAGGCCGCCTGCCAGCAGGGCGCGCAGACGCAGCAGGATCGCGCGCGGTGTCCTGCGTGGGCGCATCCGAAAGTGTCCGGCCGGTGCCTGTCCGGTCATCGTCTTTTCCAGTCGCCCGGGTCAGGACGTTGAAGCGGCCGACAACTCCCATGTGGCGGTGCCGCTCTGGCCCTGGACGAGACCGGCACCAGCTGTCACCTTGAAGCACAGGAAGACCGGGTCCCCGGGGTCCGTGGCCGGCGAACCGGCGTCGAGATCGAAGGTCACGCCGCTAAGCGTGCCGCCGAGGGCGGTTCCGGCGGTGACCAGGTCCGTTCCGGTGGTGGATGCATCGCAGCCGAAGGTGGTGGTCTGGAGGAGCTGGTAGCTCAGGTTGGCTATGCTGCTGCCGCCGGCCGTGGCGCCGTTGACGGTTACCGTCGCACCCGTGGAGGTGTTCGCCGCAAGGCGCACTGCAAACGGCGCGTAGACCGTGTCCCCCGGGGCAAGGTTGCCCGGGTTGACGCTGAACGGCAGGGTTGCGCCGGGTGCCGAAGCATGGTCCGAGAACGCCGAGCCGTCCGTGCTGCCCTGCATGTTGAAGGCGCCAGCGGTAAAGGTTCCCGTGCCGAATTCGGAATCGTTCCAGGCCGCGAGGACCACTGTGGCACCTACACCGAGGACCAGTCCTCCGGCCAGGAGGGCGCGGACTTTGCCGCGGCCCTGGGCTCGTGTTGTTTCGTCTTTCATTTTGCCTCCCCTTTGGCTTGCGAGCATCCCCCCACGAAGTGCTTGCACGCTCACACGCGGGGCACAACAGGGCTTCAGGGTTGCACAAGGGGGCAAATAAATGAAGGCGGCGCCCCGAAAGGGAAGCCGCCTTCATGCCTTCCGGATGCCCGGTGGCGTGGTCTCTACTCGTAGACGTGCGGGGCCAGGGTGCCCACGAACTCCAGGTTGCGGTACTTCTCGGCGTAGTCGAGGCCGTAGCCCACCACGAATTCATTGGGAAGGTCGTAGCCGACGTACTTGACGTCCAGTTCGACCTTCGCGGCGTCCGGCTTGCGGAACGCGGTGCAGATTTCCACGGAAGAGGTGCCGCGGGACTCCAGGTTGGTCTTGAGCCAGGAGAGCGTCAGGCCCGAATCGATGATGTCCTCGACGATGAGCACGTCCTTGCCCATGAGGTCGGTGTCGAGGTCCTTGAGGATGCGCACCACGCCTGAAGACTGGGTGCCGGAGCCGTAGGAGGACACGGCCATCCAGTCCATGCTGACGTGGCTGTGCAGGGCACGGGCGAGGTCTGCCATGACCATGACGGCACCCTTCAGGACGCCCACGATCAGGAGCTCACGGCCCTCGTAGTCCTTGTCAATCTGCGCTGCGAGTTCTGTGATCCGCTGCTGGATCTGCTCTTTGGTGTAGAGAACGTGTTTGAGGTCTGCCTGGACGTCGGTTGAATCCACCAATGGCTCCTGTGTTGATGCGGGTCTGCGGCTAGTGTTGGGGTGTTTCGTGATGCCGGAATACTAGCTTCCCACAGCCATCCCCTTCGCGGGGAACGTCAGGCTGCCCGGGCCGCTTCTCCCGGGCCAGTTTCTCCTGCGCCTGCCCGGCAAGGGAGAGCCGGTACACGCTGACGTTTCCCGGGAGCTGGACCGGGCCTGCCGAGCCTTGCCTCCGCAGCAGAGCCTCGGCGGCCTGGAGGCGGCCGTACCCGGGTTGCTGGCCCCCGACGTCGGCCGCCGCCTTGGCGATTACCCGGAACCTGAGCGCCGGCGGCAGCTCCCTTAGCGCGGCTTCCGGGAGCCAGACGCCGTCGTCAGTGCGGTGCACGAGCCCGGCGTAGCGTTCGGCGGCGAGCTCCTCGAGGAAATCGGCATCCTGCTGCAGGATGGCCGCGGTGCGGGCGAGGGATTCGGCGACTCCGGGCCCGAGCTTTTCCTCCAGAACCGGCATCACTTCCACCCGGGTCCGCGAGCGCGCGAAGGCAGGGTCCGTGTTGTGCGGATCGTGCCAGGGAACCAGCTGTTCGATGGCACAGATTTCAAGGGTTTCTTCGCGGCGCAGGCCCAGGAAGGGGCGCAGCAGCCTGCCGCGCACGGGGCGCATCCCGGCCAGAGAGCGGGTTCCGGAACCGCGGGCCAGGCCGAGGAGCACCTGTTCCGCCTGGTCGTCCAGGGTGTGGCCGAGCAGGATCGCACCGCAGCCCAGGTCTTCGGCCGCGGCCTCAAGGGCGGCATGCCGGGCATCGCGTGCCGCGGCTTCGGGTCCGAAACCGGTGGCAGCCACCTCGACACTGCGCAGTTGGACCGGCGAGAGGCCCAATTCCTCCAGGGCAGCGACGGTTTCCGCGGCGACCTCGGCGGACCCTGCCTGGAGCTGATGGTCCACCACGACGGCGGCCACGGACACCGGGTGCCCGTCCACGTTGCCGCGGCGGGCAAAGTACGCCGCCACCGAGGCCAGCGCGAGGGAATCAGGGCCGCCGCTGCAGGCGACGAGGACCCGCTCCGGGTAGCCCGCTGCCGCCAGTGCGTCCCGCAGGTGCTTGCGCGCCTTGCCGACGAGCGGCGCGAGACGGCCGGGCCGCCGTCGACCGCTTTGTGTCCGGCCTTCCGGGCTCGCGGGCCAGTTATTCTCGGGCCCGCTGTTCACAGCCCCATCCGCTCAAGCCACAGCTTGGCGTCGTGGATTTCCTCTTCGGTGGGCAGGTGTTCGGCGGATTCCCAGACCCGGTTGAGGCCCTCCATCCCCACGACGGCCACGACCGCGCGGACGAACTTGGCGCCGTCGCTGTACTGGCGCATCTTGGCGTCCAGGCCCAGCAGGCTCCGGATGAACTTCTCGATCACGCCACGGTCCTTGCCGCGGTCGTTGAAGCGCTGCCGGATGGTCTTCACGGAAGGAATCAGGGAGGAGTCGACGGCGTCCATCACCACATTGGCGTGGCCCTCCAGCAGGCTCATGACGGCCGTGAGGTGGGAAAGGGAGGCCTTCTCCTCGGGGTTCTGCAGCAGGTCCAGGATGGCTCCACGGCGCGGGATGTCCCCGGGGCCGGAGCGGTCCCGCAGGGACCGGGCCGCCGCGCTTGCACGCTCCATGAGCGAATCGACGTTGCCCAGCAGGTTGGTGCTCAGTTTCTCGATTTCCTCGAGCATGTGGCCGCGAAGCCACGGCGCGGCCGCGAACTGCACGCGGTGCGTCTGTTCGTGCAGGCAGACCCACAAGCGGAAATCGTCGGGGTCGACGTTGAGCTCGCGTTCCACGGAGATGATGTTCGGCGCCACCAGCAGCAGGCGGCCGCCGGGCGGTGCCTTGGACTCCGGGGCCAGCGCGGCGAACGGATCGTACTGGCCCAGGACCTTGCTGGACAGGAAGGCGAGGACGGCGCCGAGCTGGCTTCCGGTGATCGCCCCGCTGGTTGCCGCGGCCGCGGGAGTCAGGGTGACGCCGTGGCGGGAGTCGAGCATCTGCTGCAGCGCGGGCTGCAGCATCACGGCAAAGCTCTGCGTGTTTGCCTTGGACCAGGAGGCACGGTCCACCACAAGGACATGGGAGTCGCGGAGGTCCCGGGCGGCTTCCAGCCCGGTGATCTCATGGACATACGGCACGGAAACGTCAGCGCTGCGGCGCAGGCTGTTCACCGCGCGCCCGATCTCCGACGGGCTCATGGCCGGGCCCGGCGGAGCGAGCCGGGCCGCCGTGGACGCGGCGAGCTCCCAGTTGATCAGTGACTGCGCCTTGCTTGATGAACCAGGGCTTGATGGATTGGCGTGCTGCTGGGACTCCATGTTTCCCATTCGAACACAGTCCCCTGACAACAGTCCCTTAAGTTCGCTGCACGCGGAGGTTTGGCCCGGGCCCCGGAGCAGCCGCAGGGCGTCAGCGGCAGCCGCAGGGCATCAGCGGCAGCCGCAGGATGCCAGCGCGGACGCCGCGCGGTCCAGGGCCACCTTGTTCCCCGCCGCGCCCGGGGTGAGTCCGTTGCCGATGAAGGAGAACACCAGGA
>Ga0105246_10000839_pt1 | contig 17533 bp, 16 predicted proteins | sample KBSM64metaG_FD_99694 | JGI IMG/M metagenome (GOLD analysis project Ga0105246, IMG submission 99694) | Miscanthus rhizosphere microbial communities from Kellogg Biological Station, Michigan, USA - KBS M6-4 metaG | ecosystem: Host-associated > Plants > Roots > Rhizosphere > Soil | place...
ACATTCTCGGTTTGGGCATCCCGCATGAACTACCGGGCTGGGTTGGCGCTGAACCGTGTCCCAGGGCACATTTGCTCGCGATGTTTGCCGCCTGCGCGACGATTGTCGAGCACGCCGAGGTCGCCGTCAACGACCTCAATGCGCTGAGCGCCGATAAGCATTCGGCTGACATGCGGGTCCTCCTGGGCGATCTGCGGGCGGCAAAAACCGCCATGATCTATGCGGCTGATCTGCTGCCCCAGCTCAACGACAGCTCGATCGACCAGAGGTTGCATGGGGAGATTGAGAAGAACGTCAAACTTGCCATCGGACTGACCTACCGCGTGGGCCAGCTTGCCGCCATGCCGCAGCTGATCGGCAGGTCACAGCTCACCCCCCGCCGCAACCGGTCTACGGCCAAGCGAAAGCTACCGCTGCCCAGTGAGCGTGGGTTCAATAAGTGGTGCCTGACCGATCCCGCAATTCACCAACACTGGCGCCGCGACCCGGCGGCTGTCAGTGCAATCAAGATGCTCTGGCAGCGCGACCCCGACCCAGAGGCGACGCTGGACATCCAGTCCGAGATTAACGCCGCCAACGCGCTGGGCGCCATCTGGTGCAATGGCCAGGGCAACTATTACTGTTGTCCGTGGCCCGCGATCTACCAGGCGCTCGACCCGATCACTATAGGTGGGTGCAGTATCCTCAGGGGGCAGACCTTCACATTCGACGTCTCCGTCAAGGAGGGAAGGTTCAAGCGCGAGATCCTCGTCGCCAGCTTCCGTCCAATCGCTGAGGCAGACTAGGAGGGCCGAAGGCAAGCATACGACTAACACTCGTCAGGCACCGCTGCCCTCAGCCACAGGTATGTGGCAAAAGCCCTGGACCTTCCAGGCATCAGCATAGGGTGGGCTGGCTAAGTACGGTTCGGGCTGTCATCACGACACGCCCAATCCGAACAGCCAGCCCACCCTGTGCAGGATCTATTCGGGCATTTTACAATTACAATAATATTTATAAGTTCGTAACATATCCAGCTCGCGTACCACTAATCAGGTACGCGAGCTGGGTGGACTAAAGGATAGTCCTAGGATCCCGCCCTAGCTCACGGCGGCTTTGGTGGCTTCAGCTCGGCTTACGGTCGCCTCGGCGGGGGCGGGTCGTAGTTCGGGCGCTTTGGCCGAGGCGGCTGGATCGGACCGGGCGGATGTCGGGGAGTCTCGCCCGGCTGTTCGGGCGGGTTGCTTGGTTTGGGCGGCTTCGGTCGTGATGCGAGGAGCACCGTCTATCCCTTCATTGAACCCTACGGCAACAACGGAAGTGTCGAAGCCAACTCTATATATTATAATATATTTTCCGTAGTTTCATGTATTTATGTTACAAAAATGTAAATTTTAGCTCGACATGCGCGGTGAGTTTCATAAAAAGTAAACTCGGCTAGCACACCCGCCTTTACTGGCAGCAAATGCGAGTAACTGCTACTTGGTGCGGTATTATGAGAGTATGGATAGTGATGATCCGGTCATAGAGTCCGCACTACACGTGCTCTCGAAATTTAAGCCAAAGTCTGTATTCCTTTATGGTTCTCGCGGCCGCGGCGATGCCAAACAAGATAGTGACTATGAAATCGGGGTTATCTTTGACGATGACAAATACGTCCACCGCAGTGACATACATGCCGCTATTACCGACTCACAGGTAAAAGCCTACCCTTTCAAGTGGGGCGAGCTTTCGAGTGGTACATTCGGGCACGTCTTCCAGAAGTCGATTTACTTGCGTGAAATTATCACGGGCGGCAAAACGATTGCCGGGGAGCGCCTCATCGAACAGATTTCGCTACCCCATATAACTACGCTCGATCTTATTCAGCGCTTACGCTTCGACATCGGCATGGCTCTTGCAGCTATATTGTCATTCCGTACCGGCGATATGCAGACGAGCATGGAAGAGTTTAGTAAATCCTGCTTCTTTGGTCTGCGCTGTTTAGAAATATTAGAGCTGAAGACATTCCCTGTCGGTTATGAAGAAATCTACAACCTGTCTTCTAAGCTAATCATCGATCCTGATTACCGGTCAGTTATTGAGGCGGCACATAAAGTGCGTAACACGGGCGAACCTGCAAGTATAGGTATACTGTTTGATAATATCTCGCTGCTTGATAGCTTGATTGAGCCCAAAATTTTGGTGGCATTTAATACAAGAGGAAATGAGAACATTCTATGATAGCACCAAACGCAATGACTGAAGAATGGTGGATGTCATGACCTCTATCCGCTGCGACATCGCCATCCTCCCTACAGAAGGGCTAGCTCGGCGCGCTACTGTAATGAGTGCTGAACTCCAGAAGTTTGACGCACTTTTTCAACTAAGCACGACTGGGCTATTTCCTCACGCTTCACTCTATATGGTGCAACTTAAAGTTGAAGACCTAGATAGAATACGAGCAATCCTCGCAACTATTGCAGCTAGCGCACCACAATTCGATCTAACTGCTACCCGCTATAGTCAAGCCAAAGGCTATATTGATATAGAGTATGCCCGTACCGAAGACTTAGACAAACTACAAATGACAATCATCGATGCGATTAGCCCTATCCGCGACGATATGCGAGAAAAAGATAGTGCCCGTGTGACGGCCGCTACAGGTAGGGTTCGCGAAAACCTCGAGAAATATGGCTACCGCGCTGCTGGCGAATTGTTTCGCCCCCATATGACGTTCACGCGACTTGCAGATGGTAACACTATAGATACGAGCAGTCTATCAGATGTCAGTGAATTTAGTGGCCAGTTTGTAAAGCTTGGATTGTTTGAGACGGGCGATAATGGAACATGTGTGCGAAAAATAGCAGAGTTTAATCTAGGAGGCGAGCATAACTAAATACGTCCTACAATCCGGCGGCATGCGCAGGCAGCCCCAGCTCAAGAAGCAATTTCACCAAGAGCTAGTAAAAGGCTTGGGCAATAATCCCAAGTTCTTGCTCTGTAGCTTCGCCCAACCTCGTGAAGATTGGGAGGTTAAATTCCCCGGCTACTCCAACACGATTCTTGAAGACATGCCAGGAAGTGTTAAGCCAACCTTTGTCCTGGCTATGCCGGGTACATTTACCGAGCAATGCAAGAAAACTGACGTTATCTACTTTCATGGTGGCGATAATGACCTCATAGAGTATTGGATGAAAAAGTTCGATATTCCAAAGATGTTTAAAGACAAAGTTGTAGCCACTAACTCTGCCAGTTCAATGATGCTTGCCAATAGTTACTATACCTGTGATTGGCGAAATTGCCGTAAAGGCTTTGGCATACTTCCCATAAGATTCATCGCCCATTATCAATCTACGTTTGGCGACGACGATCCCATTCGAGGACCAATTGATTGGCAAAAAGCTTACAACGAACTGAGAGCGTATGGTGATATAAGTTTACCAATTCACGCCTTGGAAGAGGGCGAATTTATAGTGATGAAGCGCGCATGAATATAAAAGAGCGCATTGCTATAGTTAACGATCAAGATGAAGTGATCGGCTATAAAGGGCGAGAAACAATTACAAAAGAAGATATCTATAGAGTAGCCACTCTCTGGATTACTAACTCTAGAGGTGAAATATTACTTGCTCAACGAAAGTTCACCAAACAGCACGATCCTGGCAAGTGGGGTCCAGCTGTTGCTGGTACAGTAGACGAAGGCGAAACCTACGATAGCAAAATTATCAAAGAAGCCGAAGAAGAAATAGGGTTGAAAGATATAAAGCCAGGGCTAGGTCCAAAGCGCCGCGTGAAAGATGAATATAACTATTTTAGCCAATGGTACAAACTTGTTGTAAATAGACCGATCGAAGACTTTACAATTCAAGAAGAAGAGGTCGAGCGGGTAAAGTGGTTCACCCGACATGAGCTAGAGCAAGAATTACGTGAATGTCCCAACGACTACCTTAGAGGTCTAGATTGGGCCATGGAGACACTGCAATAACCAGCTCCAACTATAAAAGTCAAAGGCGACCACATGTATCCATATGGCGACTACTTGAAAGATTATCATTGTGAGTGTATAGTAGCACTTCTAAACGAGGTGTCATATGTCCACTATGTCCGAACGGCAGCGACCGATACGCGAATCAACTTTTAATGGCGAAAGAGCAGCGCCTGATGGCGTACCCTATCGTGATGTTATACCTATTATCACCCATGAATCAGTTAAAGGGTCACATGGTATTATGGCGCTCGACCTTACCGGTGGCGTTGTGCGCGTAATCACCAAAAGAGAGTTTAATCGTTACGTTGAAAAAGACGGCGAATTACATGGAAGCTACGAACACGGTTTTGTTGATTTCAGCGATCTTCATTATGTTTTTCACGAGATTGACGATGATGGTGAACGTTGGGTGGTTGGCGAACGTGTTGCCATTAAAGGTCTCAGCAGATTCGTGGAAGAAATGCAAAATCAGCTTTCTCATCTCAGTCCCATCGACGACGTAATGACTGTAAAAGCGCATCACCTTGGCCCCAATGCTGCCGTAACGATTGATTCGTCCACCGATACGATCCAGCTACACGTGCCATCAGAAACACTCGCAGCTGAAGAAGTCATAACGACCACACCTGCCAATAACGCAACTATAGAGATCACCCGTGAGGGCATCGCCCTATTATTGGCCACAGAGCTGGGTGAAAATATGTTCCTTGGCCCTGAAGATCCGACTGTTGTGCGACTTGCCGATGGCACTATACGCGCCTTCATTACTCTTGCTGTTAAAAAGCCAGATGGTGGGTATACATATGTCACACTCATGCTTAAGGGTACCAGCATGCATGATCTCGAGGCTGTAGGAATCGTTCCGGTAGGAACGGTAAAAGAAATGTGTTTTGGACCCGTCTACAATACTGCAGATGGCGACAGGGAGGTTATGCTTGGCGAAGGTAGTTTTATGGGCTATTCAACCGTTCGCGCCGAAGTAGTAAATGCCGATTTTGAACTTGGTAGTTTTACCAACACAGGTCTCGTTTCTATGCTACCGTCTAATATACACGATCGTTTTGCGAGGTACTACGAAGGGACCACCGAGACTCCCGAGGCTGAGCGGTACAACTGGGTAAAAAGGCATATTTCGCCCAATAAAGTACTTGATCATGATATACTTCCGCTTTTCGACGGCTGGCATGTCGTTATGACGTCCGGACGATCCCCTGGTGAAGAGACTGATAGTGGCGCTACGATGGGGCCATTTGAGGTGGGCGTCATGGTTACTCAGCTTGATCCATCACACAAATATGCAGGCCAAACTATGTGGATAGACGACCGTCCGCTCTTTCGCCTAAATGGTGCCGAATCAATTACGTTCGGGAGCGACTGGTACATAAAGCCCGATGGCAAGACGGGCATGAACCGAACCATCGTATTTATTGTGCACAGAGACGACAAAGATATCTGTGCCGTTGAAATGCCGCTGAGCGCTGTATGGGAGCGATTGCCAGAGTTCTTGCGTGAAGGCGACGAAGCTGCTATTGCCGAAGCTGCCGACACCGTCATCCAGCCGCATATTGATCTGCCTATCGAAAAACGATCTGCTTCGGCTCTTTAACGAAATGAACGGCCAATGTGCTAGGTAATGCCCGCTGTACAAAACAATACCTTCTCTACAGCCTAATGCGGTATTGTATTTTATGCTTGATATTGTATAATAGGTCTCTACATGAATGAAAAGAAAACCGGCTTGCCTTTAGATGCGAAGACCGAGATGGTCGATTGGCGTGAACAACTTGATGAAACAATTTGGAACGGACTAACAGAGGCTGAAAAGGCTGAGCTTTTGAACCTTAGTGCTGATGTCGAAATGATAGAAGAGCGTCTCACCAGCCCGCCTTACTATGTCGACCAACGCCAGGAGGACAGAGACCGCACGCTGCTAATATGTGATTTGCGGTTAAAGATAGGGCGTATCAAAGAGCTTATCATCGGCTACCCGCAGACCGGTTCTATGGCGTCCGTCGTCGCCCGTCAAAAAGATGGTCTCAGCCCGCGGAATCTTGACTATAGGCTTGAGTACCGTAGAAGCTTTTTCATTAACCATCCAGGCATGATCCTAGAGCATGAGCGGGTGACATTCGGCAAAGAGGCTATTACGACTGATTATTACGAATATCCTCGAGGCGATCCAGATAGTCAGCCTATCGCCCTCGGCCACCTTAGCCGCGCTGACGATGGCAAACCTGATGACGAAAGGATGCTCTACTCATACATGCTCATTGATCGCACGGCCAATCCTAATGCTGAAACCCTTTTCCAGCGCAAACTGCCCAAGGACAGTCTCTTCCTTAACGGTATCGGCGTGCGCATATCCGGAGAGGGTTTTGCTATAGAACTAATGGATCAGCTTCTTGCGTATGCAGGTGTGCAAACGGTCTATTTCTCAGTAAAAGCATCCAACTTTAGCATGATGAAGCTAGCATCGCGTACGGGCGAGGCGTACCGCGACCCAACCTATCATGAAGGGCCCCCATGCCGGCCGCAGCAGGGTCATTGAACTACTCTCCTGGGATAATTTCTTCCGTGACTCGGCTGAGGGCGATCGTGTTTTGGCGATGCATGACCCTGGCATACTTTTCCCAGATTCAATAGCTTCTTTGCGCCCAGACGATACTATCAGTCATCCCAATGATGTACGTGGTCTCATTAATGACGGCTGCGAACGAATCGTTCTTCCTAATGAACCGACTGTCAACTCGGCCAACAACACCTCTACGCGCCGCGTCGAAAATGCAGTCCACACACTACTGAAGAACGGGTACGTAGGCGTACCATTAGAGAAGCACCGTCTCTTTGTTCGCATCGATTCATTGCCGCCAAGAATGGCGCACCTTATTCGCTGGCATTATGGAATAGTCGACACCATACGACAAGAAGATTATGCGCTGCAGCGGGCAAGCAAATCTTAAAATAGTTGTGACCGCTAGGGCAACATCGCTAGCAGTAAGCAAAATCCAGCTGTGATAAATGTCATATACTCGTTGAGCAGAAAACGCTAGAACTAGTGCATGATCCGTCCCCTTAGTACCACCACCGAAAAATTCTATCAGCATGTCGGCAAACCGATTCTTTTCAGAATTCCGCCAGATACAGTGCACCAACAACTTATCAAAACCGGATCAGTCCTACAGAAGAGCAGGCTACTCCGGAGGACAATGCAAAAAAGCTGGGCATATAACAATAGGACGGCACTAAGCCAGAGGATTCATGGTATAACGTTCAAAAATCCCGTCGGTCTCTCGGCTGGATTCGACAAAAACTTTAAGCTTCCATTACTTATGAACGCCATTGGATTTGGCTTTATGGAGGGCGGATCGTTAACGCTGGAAGCATGTGAAGGTAATCCAAAGCCGTGGTTTTATCGGCTGCCTGCTTCAAAGTCTCTTGTGGTTCATGTGGGCCTCGCAAACGATGGGGTTGAGGCAATAATGCAACGACTCCGAAGCTACAGTATAGGGCCGCTCCTAGGATTCCCACTTAATATCTCTGTCGCCAAAACAAATTCGTCTCGCACCTGTTCCGACACCGAGGCAATCGCAGACTATATCGGAAGTCTTCGTTGTATTAAGCGATCGGCTATAGGGGATATGATCACCCTTAATATCTCCTGTCCGAACACCTATGGTGGTGAACCGTTTACAACGCCTGACCGCCTCGATCTTTTACTTGCATCAGTTGATAAGCTTCACTTGAGCCAACCTGTTTTTATCAAGATGCCAAGCCATCTTTCATGGGAGGAATTTAACGTTCTTTTACGCGTTATCGCCCGATACCATATTGACGGTGTGACAATAGGCAATCTCGCGAAAGATCGATCAAAAGTAGCGCTCAAAGACCCATTGCCTGAGTCTATTCAAGGCGGCCTCAGTGGCAAACCAACACGAAAGGCGACCAATGACCTCATCCGTAAAACACGCCGTACATATGGCAATCGTTTTATTATCATCGGTGTCGGCGGTATTTTTACCGCCGAAGATGCCTACGAGAAAATCCGGCTTGGTGCTAACCTCGTCGAACTTATCACGGGGATGATATTTGAAGGGCCACAGCGTATTGGTCAAATAAATAAGGGGCTTGTAGCGCTGCTTGAGCGCGACGGGTATGAGAATATATCAGAAGCCGTTGGGACAATGGTTTAGCTATGCGCCCAATCTTCACCCTCGGTCTAAGAGTTGACGGGGTGACATACTCCTATTAAAATGAGCGTAAGTATAAGGAGTCTCTATATGGGTAGAAATAATGAAAAGCCGCCGCGAGATTCTAAAGAGGTTGAATTGCTTCCAAAGCTTGAACGGATAGGGCACAGCTTCCAAGGCTGCGGAGGCGGCTGAGAAAATTGGCGATACCACGACACAGCGTCAACAAGAAGTAATGGATCTGTATGTGCGTGGCTTAATAAAAAAGTCTGCAACGATACATGGAAAGACGACAAATCCTGGATAGAGGCCCCTATAGCCTATAACCCACAATTGAAACCGCCCCCGGCACACTACAAGTGTCCCGGGGGCATGTCATCTTCGCCCCGATGAGCCATAGCCCAAAACTCAGGCTGCCCTGCCCCTTCCTAGAAAGGCATCACGATCGCCCCTGCGATCAACAGACCAACAGCAACCCATTCGCGCCATTCGCGCAGTAGAGTAGCCTTTATCATCCTCATCCTTGCTCTTATCCCCATTCTTGTCCTCAGTCTGTGGGAATCTTTTTTTCGGAGCCAGTTGACCAACCGGATGAGCAAGAGAAACACGAGAGTCGTCTTTGTTACTGCACTCACAGCCGCGACATTCGCGTGTATCAGCGCAGTCAGCTCGGCGAACTGCTGAAAGGTGAGGATGACCGCGTCCAGTGCGAACACTCGTCGATGCTGAAAGAAGTAACGCCAAGACGAAGCACCCATGGAGTACGTCAGCGCTCCCCAGCTCAGCTGTTCGGCCTGTCCCTTAGAGTGCTTTTTCTGCATCATTACGTTCCAACCGAAGCTGAGAATTGCTCCGATCAGAAACACAAAGGACATAACGAAGGCTGGCGTCGCCCATCCCTTGTGTGCCGAGTAGCACGCTTGCTGAACCACAGGCGTGTACGGTACCCAAACCAGTTTTGCGGCCAGGTAAAGTACGACCAGTGAGCCCTTGAGAAAGCGCCACAACCGCCTGTGCCACCCGCGAATGTCCGGTGGCGCATCGTTCAGTGGCGCATCGTTTTTCTTCGGCGGTCTGAACCGCATCGCGAGACCGCCCGTGATCATGACTATCCCGAAGCCCTCCGCCACTCTCAGCTGTTGATGCTGAAAGAAGAAGGCTATGCCAGCTTGTATCACCGGCGAAACGGAGTCCAGCGCCAACAGCCAGGTCAGTTTGCCCAACCTCGCCGCAGTGGTGAGGGTGTTCAGGCCGATAGCCTGCAGGATACTGGCCGTCATTACGAACAGCCAGAAAGATGCCGTCATCGGTGGCAACCCATGAAAGGCTGCGATCCCGAATAGGGGCAGGAAGCCGGCGAGGTTATTGATGATCACAAAGTTGGCGCGATCGGACTTTTCTTTGAGTAGCGGCTGCATGATAAGCAGATGCACCGCCTCTGACACGCTAAATAGCAGAGCCAGGTAGTACGCCAGTCCAGGCACGGACGCCTCCAAGAGGATTCGGAAGATGAGAGAGCCAAAAAGCCCTTGCCCAATGTAGCACCCGAGATCGCAAGACTGCAAGCAGAATGGGGCCTCATTAAACATTTACAATTCGAGCTAAGAACCAGTTTTATTAGTAGGAAATGTGTCCGTGACAATTATCACAGGTGTTAATATCCTGAAATATTACAATATTGTTACTGCGAGAGTGGACGGAGTAAGAAAAACATAAGTATATATGAGGGGGTATTTTTATTCATGGAAAAGCAAGTCGTGAAAGAAATAGCGGATCTGAATAATAGTCCGGCCGTAAAAAAATACAAACAGCACCTGGGCTGGGCGCAAAAACGCGACGGACGCATGGTCTCGTTCGAGTTTGGAAAGATCGTCGGCGCCATCGCTAAGGCTTTATATGAAACGGGCGAGGGGACGCTTGGTGAAGCCATTGTTGTCGCACACCGCGTAACAGGCGAGCTGGTTAAGGATGCGAAAAAATACAAAAACTTCATTCCTGACGTAGAAGCAATCCAGGATGAAGTCGAGCATCAGCTAATGCTTTCAGACTATACAGCTACCGCCAAAGCATTCATTTTATATCGTGAAGAGCGCGCTCGTGCTCGTAAGCTCGAAAAGAAAATAACCCAAGAGGTGCGCGATAAAGTAGCAGAGAGTGGAACGTACTTCGCTTCATCCTACCAAGAGTTCATATTCTATCAGTTTTACGCCCGCTGGCGCGATGATCTGGGGCGCCGCGAAACATGGTGTGAGGCGATTGATCGTTTTATGGATTACATGCGTGAACGATTGGGTACTTCATTGGCTGAGGATGAGTATACGGAAGTTCGGGATGCAATTCTAAATCGCGAAATCTGTCCGTCGATGCGGCTGTTATGGTCGGCAGGCGATGCGTGCCGCGCTACGAATGTCTGTGCGTACAACTGTGCATATATTGCTCCAACTTCGTGGCGTGATCTATCGGAAATCATGTATGTTTCGATGTGTGGCGCCGGCTGCGGCTTTGCGGCAGAGCCAGAGAATGTCGAGCAGTTCCCGCAGATCCAAAAGCAGACGGGCAAAAAGCATGCGGCTATTGTCGTTGAAGATAGCAAAGAAGGCTGGTGTGAAGCATACGTAGCGGCATGCGAACTGTGGTCTACTGGATATGATGTAGATATTGACTACTCGAAGCTTCGCCCAGCGGGCGCGCGCCTACGCACAATGGGCGGTCGTTCGTCTGGCCCGGAGCCGCTTCGTGACCTGATGAATTTTACGAAGCGTAAAATGCTCGCACGTCAGGGGCGTCGCCTCAGTACACTCGACCTGCATGATATTATTTGCCAGATTGGACTGATTGTTGTTGCTGGAGGAGTTCGCCGCTCGGCGCTGATTTCTCTATCTTCGCTTGACGATCAGGCTATGCGTGACGCTAAAAAAGGAACATTCTGGCAAACAGAAGGTCAGCGCTCTATGGCAAACAACTCTGCCGTATACGAAACCAAGCCAACAGCCGCAGAGTTCCTTGAGGAGTGGACGGCATTGGTTGCATCGGGAACTGGTGAACGAGGAATTTTTAACCGAGGCGGAATGGAAATGCAGGTGCCACAGCGTCGCTGGAAGGCGATTAAGGAGGTATCGCAAATGGGCGTTAACCCTTGCGGTGAGATCTATCTTAGGCCAAAGCAGTTTTGTAATCTAACTTCTATCGTTGTCCGACCAGCCGATGACATGAATACCTTGAAACGTAAAATGCGTCTAGCTACCATACTAGGCACGTATCAAGCAGCGCTCCTTGACTTTGGATACCTTGAAAAAAGCTGGCGTGAGAATTGTGAAACTGAACAATTGCTTGGAGTTTCAATGACCGGCTATTACGACAATGAAATTGTCCGAAATGATGCAAATCTTGAATTGCTTCGGGCCGAAGCAATTGAAACCAATAAGCTGTATGCCAAAAAGCTTGGCACCAGGCCGTCAACCGCCATTACCTGTGTCAAACCGCACGGCAACTCAGGGCAATTGCTAGGTGTCGGATCAGGTATGCACCCATGGTTCGCTAAATACTATATCCGCCGCGTCCGCATCAGTGTTAACGACCCGCTTCTGAAACTTGCAGAGGATCAAGGCGTGCCTATTCAGCCTGAAGTTGGATATTCCACGGCGACAGCCACGACGATGGTGCTCGAATTTCCTATTAAAGCTCCAGAGGGTGCAACGGTCGCGGGTGATGTATCGGCACTCAAAATGCTTGAAGAATGGAAGCGGCTTAAAACGCACTTTACCGAGCATAACCCATCTGTAACGATTTATGTCAGCGATAATGAATGGCTCGGCGTTGCTAATTTCGTTTACGAAAATTGGGACATTGTCGGAGGACTTTCATTCTTGCCAAGAAACGACCATGTATACCAGCTAGCTCCCTATGAAGAAATTACCAAAGAGGAATATGAAAAACGATCGGGGGCACTAGGTAAACTCGACTTTTCAAGGCTTGTCATGTATGAACAACAAGATCAAACCACGGGGGCAAAAGAGCTGGCCTGCGCGGGTGGCATGTGTGAATTGTAACCGTAGTCTATAGTTCGTCACCGATCATCGCTTCAAGTGCGGCGGCATCAGTGATACGTATGCCGCCCGGCTGAACAATAACAAGGCCCGCCTCTCTCAGCTGAGCCATAGTACGGCTAATCGTTTCGCGTGACATGCCGGAGCGCCTTGATAAATCAGTTTCTGTAAGTGAAATAGACACACTTCCGTCAGGCGCTTTTTCACCAAAACGCGCAGCCGCATTCAGTAATTCAAAAATAAGACGACTCCGCGATCTACCACCCATAAGGTGTGCCATGCGACGCAGTAATCCATCTGTGCCTAAATAGACGCGGCGGAGTAAATCGAATGTCACCTCGGGGTTAGTCTTGAGAAAAGCAACCACATCCTCCGCAGGCGCCAGGCGGAGGGTGAGTGGGGAAGCCGCCTCAAAGAAATAATAATTATGAACTTTATTAATTGCCAGCGACATCGGAAAAAACGCACCTGGTTTGAAAGCATTCACGACAACTTCGTTGCCAGCAGGTGAGATGTCGTACTCGACTACGTGCCCTTTTGCGAGAAAATATACACTAGATGGTGTGTCGTGGGCGTGAATGATAATGTGGCCTTTTTTAAAACGCTTTAATGGATACGACGCAAAAAACCGTTCGACGCTTTCCTTCACCTCATCATTCATATCCTCCACTATAACTCGTGGATGATGAGGGAGCAACTTCATGGGGCAAAGAGTCTAGGTAGACGATACTTTGCGGGCGCGCTTCGACAGCTCCAGCTGGATTCGCTGCATTTTCTTTTCTATTTGATGGATGAGCTGAATCGATGAGGCGTCGTCGCTTTTTACGCAGTTCATCTCTTTTTTGAGGTATTTATAGTATTCGCGCAGTACCTGGTATTCATGTTCATCTGGAAAGTTCTCTACATACCTGTACCGGTGCATGGTCGCCCCCTTTCGCCGCCAATACAAAAGAAAGTAGAGGAATAGAGATCCTCATGAATGGTGTGCGATCGAAGGGCGAGTTTTCCTATCGCAACAACATGATTCCACGCTTTTTTTAGTTTCTTTACAATAATTGTGAGCCCCTTAATCTTTTTATGAATAATACTGCGAGATCTTGAGGCGTCATCTTCTCTTGAAGTTTGTGGCTCAAGCGTCAGCCTGGCAAGCAGATGAGCGAACTCTCTCGTATGTTCCAAAGACAAATCTTCGAGGAGACTAATATAGAGCTCGAGCAACCGCTCCTCAATAAGCTCGTCGCTAGCGGCACTATCGATATCATCCTCGTTCAGCTCGAAGCTTTTCGAGAGCTCAGCAATGACATTCGCGAGCTTGCGGAGGGTTGCAATGTTGTCTGTTTCATTAGCCTCGTGGACCTCGGTTGATTGGCATAATTCGGTAAGCAATGAATTAATCTTCTGAGTGGCGACGTCGATTTCACCGTCTGAAGGCTCGCTCTCATCGGTCTCTACTGATTGCAGAGTAGTCTCTATAGCGTAGCTAGCACCTGGCTTCTCGGGGAGCTCATCTGCCTCAGGATAGTCATATACTATAAATTCCTCATCCATCTCCGAATCTTCATCATTATGTCGGAGTGGTTCTTGCTGAGGGTCTATGGCTATTGTCTTAATCTCGTGAGTCTCTGCAGGCGGCTCATCTTTGACAGCCTCAACCCCTTGATTCACTGAAATTGGTAAGATAACTTCACTAGTAGCAGGCTCATCCACTATTTCTCTAGCGTCTGTCGCCGGCGCGGCAAGAGGGCGGTGATCAACTTGAGGGGCAAGATCAACTTCTAAAGCAAGCGGCTCCTCTGCGAGGGAGAGCTCACCCGTTACCAGGGTGATATCTTGGACAGCTGCTGGCTGTATTATTTCTCGTGCTTCCACGATTTTCTCCTGATGTTCTGTTTGTGGATATGTGCGCGATAGATCTTTAGCTGGAGACTCTACTGCCGCATTAGTTTGTCTGTGAACGGGCACCGTTTGCCGTGTGGTCAGTGTCTCTACTGGAGTTTGCTTCGGTGAAGCTATGGGTGCCGCTTCTAGCTCCGTATTGGTGTGAATTGGAGGTATATTGATTGGAGCTTCGCCGATGTGCTCAGCAGTTTCATTAACGACTACATACTCCTCTCGTTGTATTATGAGAATCGTCGGATCAAGCTCCGGCTCGAGCTCTAACTCGCTCACTTTTTCTGGCTCAAGTTGTCCCGCCAGAAATTTGTACACATCCGCGATTACCTCGTCAGCGTTTTCTTCTGTCATCAGCTGATAATAATTATTGAGCGCCACCGTCAAAGAGACTTCAGCGCCTTCCATCCATGGGCATGGTGCAAGTACTTCCGCGTTATCTATAACAATGGGCAATAGTATGCCATCCAATTTAGGAAAGAGGAGCTCTACAGTTTCAATCTGATCGAACTGTTCAAATTGTATTTCCGTCTCTACGTCCGGAGATCTCGTCAAAACTTCGGTCACCTACTCCTCCTCCTAAGTATTGGTTTTTGAACAGTAGCTTTTTGGGATAGCCAAAAAAAGTATAGGTGCTGGGTATGGTTATAGCCGTGATTTATATCACAGCAAAATGAGAGTCTTCGTGGCTAAGTAGTAAATAGTAAAGCTAAAAAGCCGCCATCCGAGGGTGTATACTATAAGAAAGAGGAGGAAGCATGAAAAGATACGATAAGAACATCCGCGTTGTTAACCACGGATCATCTGGATTTATATTATTTGCTGCCTATATTGGTGCCGCGATTTACTTTGTGCACCAAGCATCAGGTTTTTGGGCAGTGATTCTCGCGTTGCTTAAAGCTATCGTGTGGCCAGCATACGTCCTCTATCACGTGCTACAAGTCTTGCATATATAAGCAAGCCGCCCAGCATTCCGCGCTCCTTTGCCTGTATAATAAGTAGGTGAAGGAGGTAAGTATGATGCAACAAACGTCCAATAGCCAACCGAAAGGACCGTAGCTACCTACATTGCCTCAGACTCCAATACAGCCTCTTTCGGCCGAGGAAGCGAAGAGGGAGCTTCAAGATACAATCCAGGATACGGATGAGGTGCTAATAAAAATCTACACACCGTTTCAGATTTTTCCTGCTGTCGCTACCCTTAGCCGGACAAAACTGAGTATCGTAAAAAAGCGCCCATTTAGCGATACGAGTCTACTAAGTCTTCCGGTCGAAAACCTCCTCAATGTCACTGCAGAAGCGGGACTTTTTCTGGGCCTTCTGAAAATAGAAAAGCGTTTTTTAGCTGAATCTAAAACGCTTCGGTTCGGATTGTTCTGGCGCAAAGATGCATTACGGTTTGCAATGATAGCCCAGGGCTATGTGATAGCACTACAGCGTCAAATTGATATGAGCGCCCTCTCGTCCCGAGATCTAGTTGAAACATTAACAAAAATAGGGAAAGATAAAGAAATCGGAAACGATGGCATATAGCTCTCGAAACTGCGGTAGCTGTGATGCTTGTCACAGTATGCGCATCTCATTATCCTTATACTTACCACTATGGTCAAAATCATTCCGAGTCTTCGCAATCTAAACTGTTCGGGGTACAATAAGCATAAGAAGTATGATTATGAGAGATGACGACTACCTCCTTACGGTTAATGCTGGATCTTCAAGCGTGAAGTTCACGGTTTTTGGTGCTGGCAACACTAATACTGAAGTATTTCATGCTTCCGTTGAAAATATCGGGCAAAGCTCATCTCGTAGTATGGTGAATGGCGTGGTAGAATCCGTGAATGTAGCGACGCACGCTATCGCCGCTAGCTTACTGATCGACGCGCTAGTAAAGGAAATTCCTCTTAGTAGTATTGTGGCTGTTGGGCACCGTATTGTGCACGGGGGCCCAGACCATTACAGGCCGCAATTAGTCACGCCGCAACTATTGAAGGATCTACAAGGACTTACCGCCTTTGATCCCGAGCATTTACCGGCACAGCTTTCACTCATTAAAACCTTTCTTCAGCAATTACCTAGCGTGGTCCAGGTTGTGTGCTTTGATACGGCGTTCCATCATGACTTGCCGGCACCTGCACGCCTGCTGCCTATACCTCGTCATTTCGCGGCAGCTGGTATACGTAGATACGGTTTCCACGGGCTATCATATGACTTTATTGTTACGGAACTGAGGCGCGTAGAAGGTGATGTCGCGGCAATGGGTAAGGTTATCATTGCTCACCTTGGCAGTGGTGCAAGCCTTGCTAGTCTAAAAGATGGCAAGTCGGTTGATACTACGATGGGCATGACACCGGCATCAGGCATCCCCATGAGCACGCGCTCTGGAGACCTTGATCCGGGCCTCGTTCTTTACCTACAGCAGACGCAGGGGTATAGCCCTGATAGATTTAATCACATGGTCAACTTTGAATCGGGACTCCTCGGCATCTCAGAAACGACTGCGGATATGAAAAAGCTCCTTGAAATCGAAGATCGCGACGAGCGCGCCAGAGAGGCTATTGAATTGTTTTGTTATCAGGTTAGGAAAAGTATCGGAGGACTCGCTGCAAGCCTCGGTGGGCTCAACACATTAGTATTTACGGGGGGTATGGGTGAAAATGCACCAAAGATCCGGGCGAAAATATGCGAAGGTCTTGAGTTTCTGGGCGTTGAACTCGATGAAACCCAGAACAAGCAAGGTGCACGCCTAATATCCGCCCGTACAAGCCGGACTGGCGTGCATGTTATTCGCACAAACGAAGCCGTAACAATAGCTCGTCAAACCTCAGAAATTATAAGCAGTAAATAAGGCAATAACAAATGAATACAGCAAACGACACGCCCCTAGACGAAACAGCCCTTCATGCAATCGATGCCTACTGGCGGGCGGCAAATTACTTATCAGTAGGTCAGATTTATCTTTGCGATAACCCGCTTCTTAGGCAACCATTACAGCAGGAACATGTTAAAAAACTACTGCTCGGTCACTGGGGCACGACACCTGGTCAAAATTTTATCTATGCGCATCTTAATCGCGTCATTAAAGAGCGAGATCTTAACATGATCTATATTTCTGGCCCTGGCCATGGTGGTCCAGCGCTTGTCGGCAATGTCTATCTTGAGGGAACGTTTAGCGAATATTACCCGAACGTCCCTCAAAATGAGACAGGCCTCAAAAAGCTCTTTCAAATGTTTTCATTCCCTGGTGGGCTATCAAGTCATGTTTCACCTCAGATCCCTGGCTCCATCCACGAAGGTGGCGAGCTCGGATATTCGCTTAGCCATGCCTTCGGCGCAGTTTTTGACAATCCCGATCTCATTACGGCATGCATTGTTGGTGATGGCGAGGCAGAAACGGGGCCGCTCGCAACAGCTTGGCATTCCAATAAGTTTATTAATCCAAAAACCGATGGTGCAGTGCTACC
>Ga0105246_10000842_pt1 | contig 17522 bp, 13 predicted proteins | sample KBSM64metaG_FD_99694 | JGI IMG/M metagenome (GOLD analysis project Ga0105246, IMG submission 99694) | Miscanthus rhizosphere microbial communities from Kellogg Biological Station, Michigan, USA - KBS M6-4 metaG | ecosystem: Host-associated > Plants > Roots > Rhizosphere > Soil | place...
AAGCTGGAGCTACACGTCTGCGTCCAATCCTGATGACCGCTCTCGCAACGATCGGTGCCCTGCTGCCACTGGTAACAGGTCTCGAAGAAAGCGCAGGTATCATCTCAAAAGGACTCGGAATTACCGTTATCGGTGGTCTGATCAGTTCTACATTGCTCACACTGGTCATCGTGCCAATCGTGTACGAGTTCCTGATGAAATTCAAAAAGAAAAAAATCGTCGATTAACTTAATCTATCGTTATCACCACGATTCAGATGTGATCGCGAGCAAAGATTTGCCCTTGACGGGTACTGGAATCCGTATGATTCCCGTGCCTGATCAAGGGCATTTTTTATCGTATCGATGGTAAAAAGCCGAACATATATCTGCTACCAATCTGATGCCATTTAAGATATATAACAAAAAGATCAATTATTTTTGTTATCTAGACTAAATGAACGTCCGGTTTAATCTCATTCAATCTAAATGCACGTATACTTATCCTTAAAAATCAAGCAAGTGAACACCCTGAATCCAGCATCCTTTGTATCAAATCTACAGATGAGTCATGGGAAAGGGCGGTGATCGTGTGGGGGAGACCACGCTTCATATCCAAGTCAGAGACATGCTGAAACGTCCTGTGTTTCGCAAGGCCGAGTACCTTGCCAGTCAGCGTGCATTGGAGCGCTACGTACGCTGGGTACATATTATGGAAGTTCCTGAGATCGGGGGCTTGCTAAGCGGCGGAGAATTAGTGCTGACAACAGGGATCGGCTGGCCTGAAGACAAGCCGCATGGTCTGTCTTTTCTGCAACAATTGATTGCCTGCGGTGCCGCAGGACTATGTATTGAACTCGCGGAACATACGCGATCACAGCTTGAGGCGATGAAACAACTGGCTGAGGCAGAGGATTTCCCGCTGATCTGGTTTCATGAACAAGTCCGGTATATTGATATTACACAAGACTTGCATTTTGCCCTGATTCGCAGTCATCAGCGTATGGTCGCGGAACTGGATCATCTCACCACCTCGTTTCATCAGCTGTTGCTGAATGGGGATGGTGTACAGCCGCTACTGCGTCTACTGTCGCGTAATACCGGGTATGCTTTAGCCTTATATCCGCTGGAAGGTGAAGCGACAGCCATACCTTATGTCCCGCCTGAACAACTGGAGAGGCGGAGACAACAGTGGTTGGAACAGCGTGAATCGATGGATCATGCTACCCGTGACCGTTATACATTGAACCCTGCAGCTGTCGAAGTAACAGACCCTTTTTCCGGGCAGCTCACAATGAATCCAATCAGCATCCCTGTTCAGGCACTGGAGTACACCTTTGCCGATCTTATCCTTTTCCCTCATAAACATACAGACCCTGATCCTCCCATTCCTGCTCCGACCCACCCATCCGACGAATACGTTTTTCATGCGCTGGAGCGATGTGCCGCTGCCATAGCCCAGGATTGGATGCGTACCCAGTACATGGAGGAAAAACGGCGGTATAAAGAGGATATGTGGGTCATTGACTGGTTAAACGGACATCACTCCGCCAAAGAAATTCATGAATATCTTGCATCCGTAAATCCGGCTCTCTGCACAGGACAGGCCGCAGTTGTTTTATTCGACAGCAGTCCTACGCAACACGACAGTCTCAGACTGCAAAAGATACTAATTCAGCGTAATATCGTTGCCCGCTCCGTATTTGCCCGGGAAGGTTTCACCCTCTACAGCACCGTACTTAACCTCCAGATCATTCTCATTGTCATTGACCCGCAGGCTGCATCTCTGCGTAAACCTAATCTTTGGTTTTGTATTCAGCAGCTTCGACAGCATGAGCAGGAGCAAACTCACCAGCTCTTCTCCGGTCTGTATGGTATCGGTCAGAACTTTTCGGAATACCCACGTCTGCGAGAGAGTCTTGAATCCGCCAAGGAAACACTACGTATTCAGAAAGATATCGGAGTAATGGAGCAGCCCTTTTACAGTAACCTGCATTGCTATCGCATCATCGCCAGTATGAAACAGAGCGGTAACTTAAATGATTTCATCACGGAATATTTGGGGCCACTGATTCGGTACGATGCGGAGAAGGGAGGTCAACTGCTCCTTACACTGAAACAATACCTCACGCTTTGCTGTTCCAAACAAGAGACGGCAAGTGCACTGTTTATCGTCAGACAAACGTTGTACCATCGGTTGGACAAAATTGAATCGCTTTTAGGAACAGACTACCTTCTACCCGAGAAACGGGTTGCAATGGAACTTGCGCTCTACGCCTATGAATACGTGCATGGATCACTTGTATAAAGAGTGCACGTCTGTACGTACTAGGACGGAGATAGGTACAAGGCAACTAAGCCATCCTCGTCCCCATCACACACTCCACTATGCACTACGCTGTTCCTGTAACTGACGTATGAGAATGTAACTGAACCATTTTCGGCCCGAGGCTGTCCCCACATACTGCTCCACATCTTCTCCCGGAAGATCAGGATGTGCCCATGTCACATGAGCCCCCTCCAGATGCTCCCGAACGGAACAGATTCGATACCCCTGTGCAGCCAATCGCTCAATAGCCTGCTTCTCCACTTCAAATGCCTCGTGCTCCGACATCAGTTCCGCCCCCCATGAACCGCAGTCACCGGTTGCCTCGATGGAATCGGTGCCCCTGCATCATATTTATGACGCTTTACATATTGTCCCGCCCCCGGAACGCCAACATACTGCCGATCCCGTATCACATATTCTCCGCGACAGAACACTGTCACTGGACACCCCCGCACCTGCATGCCTTCGAACGCGCTGTAATCTACGTTCATATGATGTGTTTCCGCCGAAATCACCCTAGTTACGGAAGGATCAAAAATAACAATATCCGCATCCGTCCCCACCGCAAGGGTTCCCTTCTGTGGAAATAATCCGAATAATTTGCTTGCCCTGGTCGAGCACAAGTCAACCCATTGATTAAGTGATATTCGGCCTTTGGCTACGCCTTCCGAATATAGAATACTCAGCCGCTCCTCGATGACGGGCCCTCCGTTTGGGATTTTGCTGAAATCATCCTTGCCGAGATCCTTCTGCCCTTTAAAATTAAACGAGCAATGATCCGAGCCAATGGTCTGTAGTTGTCCGCTTTGCAGTGCATTCCATAGCGCTTCCTGATGCCCCTTCTCCCTAAGTGGAGGCGACCAGACATATTTGGCACCCTCAAAGTCCGGCTGATCCATTATGGACTGATCCAGTGTCAGATATTGCGGACATGTCTCTCCCCAGATTCGGTATCCCATCTCACGCATACGCGCGATCTGTTCAACCGCTTCGGCACAAGTAACATGCACCACATACAGCTGTGAATCCGCCAGAGCGGCCAAACGGGCGGCACGTCCCGTTGCTTCTCCCTCCAGCATGGAGGGACGGGTCAGCGCATGATGAATCGGTGCTGTGCGACCTTCAGCGAGCGCCTGCTTCACAAGCAGGTCAATGACATCTCCATTCTCGGCATGCACCATGACAAGCGCACCGTAATCTTTGGCTTTTTGCAACGTCTGAAAAAGGATTCCATCATCGGCCTGAAACTGGTTTTTGTATGCCATGAACACCTTGAAGGACGATACGCCCTCCTCTTCGATCATCTGCGGCAGTTCTTCCAGAACCTGCTCATTCATCTCGCCAATCATCAGGTGAAATCCGTAGTCAATGACTGCTTTTCCCTCGGCTTTGTGATGCCATTCTTGCAAGGATTCGGATAATGGACGACCTTTCTGAGTCAGACAAAAGTCAATGATGGTTGTGGTGCCGCCAAAAGCCGCAGCCGTTGTGCCCGTAGCAAAATCATCCGCCGTGACCGTACCGCCAAACGGCATATCGAGATGGGTATGCGGATCGATACCGCCAGGTATGATATAACAGCCTGTTGCATCAAGGACTTCTGTCTGATCATCGGGGCTTAACCCGATACCGATCTGTGCAATTTTTCCCGCTGTGATTAATAGATCGGCCTCAAAGGTATCCGATGCCGTCACCAAAATACCACCGCGAATCAATGTACGTGCACTCATGAAATCGCCTCCTTGGCTGATGGATTATGAATGGATTGCAACAGGGAAATCGCCGACTGACGTTCATTCCAGGTAACCGGCTCTTGCTCTGGTGCAAGCTCGATCATCTCGATCGCACCGTCCACCGGGCAGACGATGGAACACAGATTACATCCGACACAATCCTCCTCTACCACTTCAAGATAAGCACCGGACGGATCGGTTAACATGTCAATACATTGATGTGACGTGTCTTCACAGGCAATATGGCACTTATTGCAATTGATACATACATCCCGATTAATTCGGGCAACCACCTTGTAGTTGAGATCCAGATTACCCCAATCCGAGTATCTCGGCACGGTCTGACCGACCAGTTCAGCTACACTCTGAAGTCCTTTTTCATCCAAATAATCACTAAGCCCTTCGATCATGTCTTCCACAATACGGAAGCCATGGTGCATCGCCGCCGTACATACCTGTACTCCCGTTGCGCCCATCAGCAGAAATTCTGCCGTATCACGCCAGTCGGAAATGCCGCCAATGCCCGAAATCGGTACACCAACTTCGGGATGACGTGCACACTCCGCTACCATGTTAAGCGCGATGGGTTTTACAGCCGGACCACAGTATCCACCGTGTGCTCCCTTGCCGCCTACATGCGGCACCGTGTTCCAGGAGTCCAGATCAACGCCAGCGAGAGAATTGATTGTATTAATCAGGGAAATTGCATCCGCACCGCCCCTTACAGCCGCCCGGGCAGTTGCTGTAATATCTGTAATGTTAGGGGTCAGCTTTACGATGACCGGTGTGGTAGCCACCTCTTTCACCCACATCGTCTGCAGCTCGACAAGATCAGGCTGTTGGCCTGAAGCAGCGCCCATGCCTCGTTCTGCCATACCGTGCGGACATCCAAAGTTCAGCTCCAGACCATCGACGCCAACGGCCTCGACCTTTTTAACAATTTCATGCCACTTCTCCCGCTTTGGTTCCACCATTAGAGATGCCACGACGGCGCGGTCAGGGAAACGTTTCTTCGTCTCGGCAATCTCGCGCAGATTGACCTCCAGTGGACGATCGGAAATCAGCTCAATATTGTTAAATCCCGCCACACGCTGACCGCCAAAGTGTACTGCCGCAAAACGGGAGGAGGTGTTAATAATCGGCTCGCCAAGTGTCTTCCACACCGCACCGCCCCAGCCTGCTTCAAACGCACGCTGTACCTGGTACCCGGTATTGGTTGGTGGTGCCGAGGCGAGCCAGAATGGATTAGGTGACCGGATGCCCGCCAGATTAATGGATAAGTCAGCCATATCGAACCCTCCTTGATGTGAGTTTGAGGTACAACTACGCTAGCTATGATGATCCTAAACAAGGATAGCCGTCTAACGATCTCCACAGCGCTTATTTAGCTGATATTCAGCCTTTGGAAATTCTAACGATCCGTAGGAACGTTATTTTGCTGTTTTTGCCCATTTCCGGCCTGAATCCGCAGGTTTTGGGTGAAATAAGCTTCGTGGTGATCGTTAGCCGATTAGGAGCCAGTATGAAGTCCCGTGGAGATGGGTTTCTGAGAAAGCGTACACACTCCCTTACGCGCTTTCTTCCGAGCGACCAGGCAGCATTTTCATGATCGTGGCAGCAACCAATTTACCCTGTTGTGCCGCTGAAACGACCATGGCCTCTCCTTGGCCTTGGCCAAAAATGACGTCTCCTGCCGCATACACCTGAGGATGTGAGGTACGGTACGTATGGGCCTCGACTTCTACCACACCTCCATGATGCTTCAGTTCAAACGCCTCAATAAGTGGTAGCAAACGATTCTGTCCAATAGCCCGAATCACGGTATCACATTCAATAATAAAGGATGAATTCTCTACCGCCACAGGCATCGCACGTCCGCCACCGGGCGGGGTTACGAGTTCCATTTTCACACATTCCACCGATTGAACCCGGCCATTCTCATCTCCGAGAATCCGCTGCGGCATCGTCAACCAACGAAACTCCACGCCCTCTTGCTTGGCAAACGTGTACTCAAATGCATAGGCTGTCATCTGCTGCTCTCCGCGCCGATACAACATCTGTACTCGCTCTGCACCCAGACGCACGGAACAAGTCGCTGCATCCACTGCCGTATTACCTGCGCCAATTACGGCTACATTCAGACCATGCAGCGCTGGCGGTACACCCTGTTTGGTCGATTCTACAAGTTCAATCGCATCATAGACGCCTTCCAGTGTCTCCCCTTCAATGCCCAGCATCGGGACCGCTCCCATCCCACATGCGAGAATGACAGCCTCATGTTGCTCCAGCAACTCGGGGGCCGCTATATCTACACCAACCCGTACACCGTATCGTATCTTTACCCCCAGTGCCTCCACCTGCTCGACTTCCCACAATGGGATCGACTCCGGAAGACGGAAGGATACGATGCCATAGGTATTCAGTCCGCCGCCTTTCGCCTTGGCTTCATAGATGGTGACGTCATACCCTGCCCGGCCCAATTCACGTGCTGCGGAGAGCCCTGCCGGTCCTGCCCCAACAATAGCGACATTTCTCCCGTTGGCAGGGGCTGCTTGAAACAGCGGTTCATGCTTCTCCCTTGCCCAGTCTGTGGCATAGCGCTGCAGATCACCGATGCGAATCGGTTTGGAGGACTCGTTCAGCACACAGGCCCCCTCACACAACTCTTCTGTAGGGCAGACACGTGCGCAACTCGCGCCAACCGGATTGGCATCCATGATGGTGCGAGCTGACCCTTTGAGATGTCCTGTTGCTATTTTTTTGATAAAAGAAGGAATATTGATATCCGTAGGACATGCCTTAATACATGGGGCATCATAACAATACAGACAGCGGTTGGACTCTTCCATCGCTTCCTTATTGGTCATGACCGGTTTCATCTCGCTAAAACGATTTTCCCAACCGTAATCCGACCATGCTGTTCCAGAACGGTTCATCAATGTCACGCACCTCCCGCGAAAGATTATTGCCGTACCATCCATTGATATGCCAGACACATGCCATGCCTATGCCTCCTGCAACAACGCCGTAAATCCGATCTACAAGCTCACCAGATGTTCATACGTCTCCGGCCTGCGATCCCGGTAAAACTGCCACACATTACGTACCTCACGGATCAACTCCGTATCCATCTCGCCAATGATCACTTCATCCTGATCCCTGCTGCCCATCGCAACCATGCGCCCTCGTGGGTCCACCAGATACGACTGTCCATAAAACTCACCCATGTTCCACGGCACCTCCATGCCCACACGGTTGATTGCCGCTACATAGTATCCGTTGGCTACCGCATGGGCTGGCTGTTCCAGCTTCCATAGATACTCCGAGGTGCCTGCCACTGTAGCCGATGGATTAAAAACAATTTCTGCCCCTGCCAGACCAAGCAGACGTGCCCCTTCAGGAAAATGTCGATCATAACAGATATACACACCCACTTTGGCGTAAGCCGTATTGAATACCGGATAACCGAGATTACCAGGTTTGAAATAATACTTTTCCCAAAAGCCGTTCGTGCCCTCTCCCGCCTCGACATGCGGAATATGATGTTTGCGGTATTTGCCCAGATACGTTCCATCCGCATCAATTACTGCCGCCGTATTGTAATAAGAAGCAATGCCCTCCACTTCGTACACGGGTAAAATCAGGACAACTGCAAGCTCCTTCGCCAGCTCTTGAAAACGCCTGGTCGTTGGCCCTTCGGGTACCTGCTCTGCGGATGCATACCATTTGGGCGTTTGTTCTGTGCAAAAGTAAGGCCCGTAAAACACTTCCTGCAGTCCGATGATCTTCGCCCCTCGTGCTGCTGCCTCGCGTACAAGTGTAATATGTTTCTGAATGGCTGCCTCCTTATGCACTTCAACCGGGGCCGACCCTTCAATCTCATGAGAAGCCTGAATCAAACCGATGCTGATTTTCGCCATAACGTTATCCCGCCTCCTTTGGTGGATTACCGGTGCACATCTTGCGAATGGTGCGATAGAGCACCTCCGTACCTAACGCAATATCCCCCAGGGAGGAATATTCACTGGGATGATGACTGATACCGTCCTTGCTGCGGACAAAAATCATGCCATAATCACACACATAAGATAATGCGAGCGCATCATGGAACGGGCCACTCATCAATTCAGGCATCACGATCCCCATCTCTTCCGCGGAAGAGCGAATGATAGACATGATCGACTCGGCACAATAACGCGGTTCACTGTTGGTATCCTCGGTGACGGTATAGGTCAGACCGTATCGGGAGCTGACTTCATCCAGCAATGTCATCAAACGGGCTTCCAGCCGATTACGCCGCTCCATCTCCATATCACGCAAATCCACGGTGAAGCTCACTTCTTCCGGAATAATATTCCTTGAATCCGGAAATACCCTCAGACTTCCTACCGTACCGACAGTGGGCGCTCCCGGATCTTCACGGACCATATCATCAAAGGCCGCAATCACTTTGGCACTGCCCACAAGTGCATCATGACGCATCCCCATCGGCACAGAGCCTGCATGCCCGGCCATCCCTTTCATGGTCACTGTGAGCCAGAGCGGACCCGAGATGCCTGTCACCAGACCGATCCGGGCATCCATAGCCTCAAGTACAGGTCCCTGCTCAATATGTAGCTCCAGATAACTGCCAATGGAACCGGGAGAGTACACCGCTGCTGTGAATTCTGAGGGCGAACACCCGAAGGATGCCAGCGCCTCCCGGCGAGTGACCCCGTTTTTATCCTGGCGTTCCAGCTCCCCCTCCTCCAACTGGTTTGTGATACCGCGGGAACCAAATAAACCTTTGTTAAACCGTGATCCCTCTTCATCGCAAAAAGCAATCACTTCGATCGGCATACGCGGCTGTACGCCTTGTTCAATCAGGCACTGTACGGCCTCCAGCGCACCGAGTACACCGATCGCACCGTCATAACGACCTCCATACGGCTGGGAGTCGATATGTGAACCGACCATCAGAATAGGTCTGGCTGCATCCGTCCCTTCCAGGCGGCCAATCAGATTACCGAAAGCATCCATTCGAGTCACAAGGCCTGCCTTTTCCATCCAGAACCTGACCTGATTGATGCCCTCCATGTCCTCTGGAGTAAGGGCAAGCCTGCATACCCCTGTCTCTCCGATCTTGCCGATCTGAGCTAACTGTTCAATATGTTCATTCAACCTCAGCTGATTAATGGATAACTCGGTTATGGTCTGCATCCTTCCTCTCCTCCTTGTCACGCGTTAAATCAACTCATGCCTACCTTCATCCAGACTACGAAGTGCAGTAAACAAATGACTTACGATAAGGTCCAGTTCTTCCTCTGTGGTGACAAAGGGCGGCGATAGGGTCAAAATGTTCGCAAAGCCCGGCACCGTGTCTCCGTTCTTGCCGATCAGGATACCTTCCCGTTTACAATGAGCTAGCACCTTCATGACGTTCTCTGTTGTCGCCGGTGAACCGTCCTGTTCAATCATCTCGATGCCGCAGGCGAATCCGAATAGACGGATATCGCCTACGGAAGGAAGCTCAAGTAACGGTGATAATTTCTCTCCAAGTAGCTGACCTAGCTCTGCAGCCCGGTTGACCAGTTGCTCCCTTTCCAAAATCTCCAGATTCGCCAGCGCAACCTGGCAGGATACCGGATTCCCACCAAACGTGTTCACATGGCGAAAGTGGTTATCCGTACCAGGTTCACGAAAAGACTCATACAGGTCGGCTCTTATCGCTGTAGCGGATAACGGGGCGTAGGCACTCGTCATGCCTTTAGCCATTGTGACGATGTCCGGCTGTACACCATAATTCTGGTGACCGAACTTTTGTCCGGAGCGGCCAAAGCCGCAGATCACCTCATCGACAATGAACAGCACGCCATAGCGCTGGCAGATGTCCTGTACCCTGCGCATATAATCCGGCGGAGGAACAATCATACCGCCACCGGTAATCACCGGCTCCATAATTACGGCAGCCACCGTCTCCGGGCCCTCCCATTGAATGACTTCCTCATAGATGGCTGCACATTCAAGATTGCAGCTATCTTTACTTTTTCCAAACGGACAACGGTAACAGTACGGCGGAGGAACATGGGAGAAGCCTACACCGAGCGGCTCGTATTTGATCTTGCGTGCAGCCTGCCCTGTGGCGCCCAGCGCCCCCATAGAGTTACCGTGATAGGCACGGTGACGAGAGATGAATTTATGACGCGCGGGCTCGCCATTCTGATGGTGGAACTGACGGGCTATTTTGAAAGCCACCTCATTGGCATCCGAACCTGAATTGGAGAAAAAGATTCGATACTCTCCCTCTAGCCATTCATTCAGCTTCTCAGCCAGTAAAATCGCCGGCTCATGGCTCTGTGTCATCGGGATATACGCAAGAGTTTTCATCTGTTCATAGGCACGTTTGGCAATCTCCTCACGTCCATGCCCTACATTGACGCACCATAAGCCCGACATGGCATCAAGGTAACGTTTACCCTCCTGATCCGTAATCCAGCTGCCCTCTCCGCTAATGGCAATCAACGGGTGATCGTTATGCGGTGAGATGTGGTGCCATACATATTTGCGATCCTTCTCCAGCCATTCTTCCCTCGTACCGCCCAGACGTTGTGCTTGCTGATCCACAGAACTCATCCATCCTGATCCCCTCTCCTATGTGATGCGTGTAGTAACGTTCCAACGTCATGCCCATCCATGTGATGACGTGCATCCAAGAACTCGGTATTATGCGACAACGATTAATTCATCCATGGGTTTATGTTCCATGTCTCAGTCTCTTTCAAGACTCCTATACATCTTCCGTTCTGCCAAACCGCCCAGCCTCCGGGTTTATTTCACGGCCTCTTCATATATACTCTTCTCTAGTGTTTCATCCAGATTGGCTGCTTTCTTGATCAGTCCATATTTCAGTGCAATATCTGCCGTGCGGGTAAACGATTCCTCGACAAAACTTCCCACTTGTTTCTCGGTAAACCCTTCCGGACGAATCAGCTTGGCAATCTCTTCAAGCATCGTCACTTGATGTTCACGAGTCGTACTCCCCTCCGTCACATTATTCATCACGATGTCCACCGTCTCATCCTGATGATCAATGGCGTAGTTCCAGCCTTTCAGGATGGCCCGGGTTACTTTTACCGCCAATTCGTGATTGTTCTCCACCCAGTCCTTCTTGGCAATCAGCGTATCCTCCAGCATGCCGACTCCGGCATCCTCAATGTTGAACACGTTCAGATCCGATTCTTTTGTGCCGCTTTCCAGTACAACGTGATATTCGTTATAAATCGTGGCTGTAGCCACATCCACCTGATCATTGAAAAACTGATCCATCGTAAAGCCCTGCTTCACCAGCTCAATATCCTTTTTCGGATCGAGTCCATTCTTCTCCATAAAAGCAAGCACCTGAAATTGCTGACTTCCAAACCAGGTACTCACCTTCTTGCCCTTCATCTGTGCCGGATCGGTAATGCCTGCGGACTTCTTCGCAATCAGTCGATAACTACTCTTCTGTGAGATCTGGGCAAGAGAAACGAGGGGGAGACCGTTATCCCGGCTGACCAGTAGACTATCTACTCCGGTAATGCCCACATCGGCTGCTCCATTAACGACCTGCTGTTCGATGACGATATCCGGCCCCCCTGGAATAATCTCTGCATCAATACCTTCTTCTGCAAAAAAACCTTGTTCCTTCGCGGCATATATTCCGGCAAACTGTGCTTGCGGTACCCATTTAAGCTGAATCTTCACTTTGGTTAATGCCTGCTCTGCGGTTCCTGAACCACCCGAGCTTACGGCGGCTGGCTGCGCCGCCGGCTCGCTTTTTGCGGAACATGCTGCCAGCACCAGCACCACACACAAGATCAACATCCCTAAACCCGGCTTCAACGTTTTGTACATGTACAGAACAACCCCCTGTTTATATATCGATTTTGTTAACGGTACGAGAAACGGAGAACGAATCTTCTGCTAGAACACAGAGCATTCAGAATTGTATGGAGGGATAATCGAATCCTTATTCATGTGCATTCTTTTTCTGTACATGCCTGCCTACTTCGCTTCCGAGTGCACACGACTCCAGTGAAGCAGGCGCTTTTCAGCCAGAACAACCGTCTCATAGAGTACAATGCCGAGGATTGATGCGATGACGATACAGGACCAGGCCAGCGGCATGTTGGCAAGCCGAATCTGATCAGAGAGCAAGTAACCCAGCCCTTGGGATGCGATAAAAAACTCCCCAACAATCGCGCCGATAATACTGGTCGACATGTTGATTTTCAGACCCGCAAAGAGAGATGGCAGCGCATGGGGCATCCTCAGCTTCCAAAAGAACTGTTTCCTGCTCGCCGCCATGCTACTCAGCAGTTCTTCATACTGCGGCTGAATAGAGGTCAGCCCTTTGAACAGGCTGACGGCCATTGCAGCCATCGTGATGACCGACACGACGGCGATACGGGACCAGATCCCGTCTCCGAACCAGTTGTTCATGATCGGAGCCAGAGCCACAATCGGAACAGCATTAAGTGCAGACAAGACTGTAACGACAGCCCTGCCACTATTCGCGAAAAGTGACGCTCCCATCGCAGCCAGAGCCCCTAGCAGCGAGCCAATCAGAAAACCGCCCAGCATCTCCGTACTACTGTAGATGGCATAGCGGAAGAGCATCTCGGCGTTCTCCCGGATAGACGCAGCAATGGCAGAGGGTACGGGCAACTGATAATCTTCCAGTGACAGCAGCACATGAAAGAAGCGCAGTTGCCACAATGTTAGAAAGATCACGCCGGCGAGCCATGGCAACAGGCTGCCAAGCTTCATGCCAATACGCTGAGTACCTGTGCGGAAACGGTCAGTGGATGAGGACGAATGTTCTGCCTGTTGTCTCCGTCCTCTGTTGTCAGGAAGAGCATGCTCCGTAGCTCCGCTTGTGGTTCCTTCATCCCTTTTTCGCTGGAGTACACTGCTTTTGCTCATGGCTGCTCCCCTCCTTTGGGTCTGAATTCGGGCTGCCATGGAGTAAGCCAACGTTCAACCAAGCTGATGAACAGATAGGAGATGAGGCCGATGCCCATGCTGAGCATGATGGTTGCCCAGAACATACCCGCTTGTGCTGAACCATAATACAGCGAGCTGACCATCAGTACGCCAAGCCCATCAGGCGCTCCCATCAGCTCCACGACAATAGAGGAGGTCACTGCGAGTGGAGCCGCAATTTTCATGCCGGAGAATAGACCTGGAAGCGCCGAAGGCAGTAAACACTTTACGTAACGTGCTCTCCACGAAGTGCCGTAGGCGCGCATGAGTTCCAGATGCTGAGGAGAAGCACTTTTCAACCCTTTTAAGGTATGGATGATGACAGGGAAAAAGGTAACATACGCCGCCATGACAATTCGCGCCCACTCGGCGTTATGAATTATGCCATATACGATCGGAGCAAGCCCGATGACCGGAACCATCTGTGAAGACACTACGTAAGGAGATAACGTGCGTTCGATCCAGACCGCGGCGCTCATGAGCAGTGCCAGTAATGCCCCCAGCAATGTTCCTCCGGCGAAACCGATGGCAGCATTGCCAAAGGTAACCGAACCTTGCTCCGCCAGCGTGTTCCAGTGACGGAAAAATGACTCCATGACAACGTGAAGATATGGTAGACGAGAAGTGGCCTGCTGCGGAGACATAAACAGATGTAACGTCCAAGCTAGCCCTTCCCAAAGGACGAAAATCGATATGATCCAGATCATTACCCAGGCACGGTAACCCGGTTTAAGTAAACGAAGGAACATGGGCTTTATCACGCTCCTCATGAAAACAGTTACGAATCGTCGTTATCATCTGATAGAAAGGTTCGGTTTCCCTCAACTGGCTCACTCGCTCAGCTGGAAGGTTTACGGAATGGATCGAATGCACTTGGCCCGGATGGGCAGAGAGTACGATGATGCGGTCTGATAAAAAGACTGCTTCGGGGATGCTATGGGTAACAAAGAGGAAGGTTTTACCGGTAGAACGTTTGATCTCAAGCAGCTCCATCTGCAGTTTTTCTTTGGTGAATTCATCCAGCGCAGAGAACGGCTCATCCATTAACAGAAGGGGTGGATCAAGCGCCAGCGCACGTGCAATGGACACGCGTTGTTGCATCCCTCCGCTCAGCTGCCATGGATAATGATCTGCAAATCTAGTCAGTCCAACCATATCCAGCAGTTCACTGCTAATGCGTCGACACTCTTTTCGCCGGGTACCTAGTAGTTCCAGCGGCAGCTCTACATTGTGACGAACTGTACGCCAATCGAACAGGGCCGGAGTCTGAAAAACGATGCCAAATTGCCGTTGCAGTCTCGCCTGCTTTGGTTCCTGTCCAGCAATCTGGACACGGCCTGTTGTTGGCTGGAGAAGATCAGCGACAATTCGGAGTAATGTTGATTTGCCACAGCCGGAGGGACCGAGCAGGGAGACAAATTCATTGGGGGCAATATGAAACGTCACATCGGATAGGGCAGTTACTTGCTGAGGACCACTGCCAAAAATGACAGAAACATGATCCACATCAATAAGAAGCTGTTCAGCGGCACTTTTCGTAGATTGATGAAGTGATACAACAGAGGGAGAGGTCATAGGCATTCTCCTTTTGAAGGATGGGGTGGTTGGAGACGACATCGGTTGATCGGTGGAAGGTTAACCTACACAAACGTAACGGGTTGACTTGTTAGATACTACTATATCGCTTTACGTGAAAATTACATTATACAAACTGTTTGGAGTATGGGCTTGAACATGTGACAAACTGTAAAATGAGATTGATTCTCAGCATATCTGTTACACATTTGTTGTGATATGAACTAACATGCAGCTACCATAAATGAAACGCCCTCTCCACTCCCTCTTCTGCAAACAGCGTATATTCATTTGTATTAATTGATGAAATATTCGGAAAATATGACATAACCCCTCGTAATCCTATGAGATTTCATGTATAACGATGGATATAGATAGAGAATGCAATGAAGCCATCGTCGGATACAGTTATATCACTTATAGCTTGAATTGAATTACCACAAAATCATGGAAAACAACATGTTTGAGGGCTGTTCAAATCTTTTTAAATCCAAAATTTGGGGTGGTCATCATGTTTGATTGGCTAGGATGGAAAAAAGGATTGCCGCTGTGGTGGTCTTATCGGTTAAACGCACAACGGAAGGAAGATGTGGAGCACATTTTTGAAGGGATCGCGGAGACTAGAAGACAGTTATTGATGGATTGGGCGAGTGATCAGTGGAGCCATCTGGATCGATTGCTTCATCAGATCGAATCGGTTGACCTCCAAAGTGTGAAGCCCGGATCACCACAGGCAGATAAGATCGATACCTGGTTTAAGGCGAGCTACGCACGAACTCAGGATAGCACGGAATGGTTCATGCTCAACGAGCAAAATGAGGTTGTATTTTCTACATATAAGAAACATATAGGTCAACATTATACCCCTAACGAGCATAGATCCTTTGGTCCCGGATTGAGCTATGCACAGGCAGGTATACAAGGCCGGAAGTGTCTGTACGGTCCGTATTCTGATCCGCTTACACTCGAGATGGGGCCACGCTCGTCCACATTTCATGATGCGGTTACCCTGATGTTCATTGCCCCTATCGTGCAGCAAGGTAGTTATGTCGGTGCTTTATGCAACCGTATTCCTGGCGACGTGCTTGGTGACCTCATTCAGCGTGAATCGGGACATATCTACCCGGACTCAGGTGATAACTATCTGTTTATGGCCGAGTCTGTCTTGCGACCTGAGCTACAGCTAGGTACCGCTCTATCTAGGAGCCGCTTTGAGGATCAAACGTTTACACATGGGGAAAACCTGAAAGATGGTGTGACCACCGATTGGGGCATCGTGTCTGTCCAGAAGCATACAGAGCTTGAGCTGATGTTTACCGATCCCTCTACAGACCAATTACATCCTGGAGTATCGAAAACGATTCAACATGGCTCTAATCTGTTTGTAGCCTATCCCGGTTATTCAGATTACCGCCATATTCCCGTCATCGGTAAAGGTATCACCTTTCAACTCCCGCACTGCCCGGATCGCTGGGGCATGATGTGCGAAGGTGATCTGGAAGAAGTGTACCGCATACGCAGTATCGGATGGCGACAATCCAAACAGCATAGCGTTTATATTATGCTCTCATCCGTTCTTGCTGCCGCCTTGATTTTTGCGCTGACAGGCAGCGGATGGAGCGCTGCTGCAATCGCTGGCTTTAATATCATCTTTGGATTCTTTGGTGCGTTCCAGCTTCATCGTAAACAATACAACCGCGTTCATACAGACTTGCGCAGTCTCAGTCAATTCATTCGAGTAAATGCAGAGGGTAAAGGTGATCTGACTCAGCGTCTGGACACGAATGCTTTCGCTCAAGATGAATCGGGTGAACTGGCCAAATGGATTAATAACATGATCGATTCTCTGGAGAGTATTATGCTCAAAGTTCAGCGGGCTACAGTGGACGTGATGGATAATCAGCATCTGATGCGTGCATCTACAGAGACCACTCAAGTGACTACTGACCGCGTTAACCTCAAGCTTGGTTCAATGATTCAAGCTACCCGTACGCAATTGCAAGACCTGGATCAAGCCAAGCTGGCCGCTGATCATATGCGTTTAACCCTAAAGCAGTTGGAGTCATCCGCCAATGAACAGATTGGTGTAGCAAGACAGGAAGTAGATCGCATCGGTGATAAAATGATTCAAATCTCCGGTGCCGTGTCGGATACAAACCAGACGATTCTCTCCTTTCTGGGCACAATGAAAGACATCTACCGTGCCTTGGCGGTCATTGAAGAAATTTCCGCACAGACCAACCTGCTTGCATTAAATGCGACAATCGAAGCCGCTCGTGTCGGAGAGCATGGACGCGGTTTCTCGGTTGTCGCGGAAGAGATTCGCAAGCTGGCCGATGTGTCCCGTTCCTCCACGGAGGACATTCATCAGATTTTGGATCGGATCTCGACGGCCGCAAGCGCAGCTTCCAAACAAATCACCGAAGGAGATCAGGTGCTTGCAGAAGGAACAACGCTGGTTCAAGCAGCCTCAGAGCTTCTCCAAAAAGCCACTGCCGAAGAAGCCGAGCGTACCCAAGTTGTTGATCAGGTCGTCTTTTTGATGGAAAATATCGCTGCCATCAGCCACCAAAATCGGGTGACCTCTACCGAGGTGGAAGCCGAGATGATGGCGTTGATCCGGGATATGTTGAAGGTTCAGCAATCCTCCCATGATGTGGAGGCCATTACCCTTTTCCTACAGCAAGTCGTCAGCCAATTCCAGCTGAATCAGCCTGCCTAAATTGCTGTCACGGGACGTCATCATTGACGCGGATTGGAGAAATAGCTAAAATTTGATGCAACTGTTGCTTTTACAATTGTCGTATCATTTATTATAGAAGGTTTCCAATCTGAACCGTTGAAAGGGTGGTCTGCATGGAACTGCTTCAGGATTCATTTGGCCGCATACATGACTACATCCGT
>Ga0105246_10000845_pt1 | contig 17503 bp, 16 predicted proteins | sample KBSM64metaG_FD_99694 | JGI IMG/M metagenome (GOLD analysis project Ga0105246, IMG submission 99694) | Miscanthus rhizosphere microbial communities from Kellogg Biological Station, Michigan, USA - KBS M6-4 metaG | ecosystem: Host-associated > Plants > Roots > Rhizosphere > Soil | place...
GTGGGCGCAGCCGCAGAGCTACCCGCTCGGTGCCGGGCCGTGGACGTACACCACGTACGAGAAGAACACGAAGATTCGCGTCTCGGTGGTGACCAAGGGGCTGTCGCATCCGTGGGGCTTGGTGTTCTTGCCGAGTGGGGACATGCTCGTCACCGAACGGCCGGGGCGGGTTCGGATTATCCATAACGGCTTGGTTGCGCCGGAACCGGTTGCGGATCTTTCGAAATTGTCTGTCGATGTGCTGTTCGACATCGCGCTCCATCCAGATTTCTCGAAGAACGGGTTCGTCTACCTGACTTACATCAAGAAGGGCAAGGCTCCGGATGGCAAGAACGGATATTGGGCGACGACGGCGCTGGCGAGGGGGAAATTCGACGGCAAGGCGCTCACGGGCGTCCAGGATGTTTTCGTCGCCGATGCGTGGCAGCCGCTGAATGGCGGCGATGGGTCGCGAGTGGCGTTCGGGCCGGACGGCAAGATGTACTTCAGTTCGTCGCACCGGAGGAATCCGGATGCGCCGCAGGATCTGAGTTCGGATGTCGGCAAGATTTTGCGCCTGAATGACGACGGCACGATTCCCAAGGACAATCCTTTTGTGGGGAAAGCGGGCGCCAAACCGGAGATTTATTCCTTAGGGCATCGGACCGTGCTGGGGTTGACGTTCAAGCCGGGAACCAGCGAATTGTGGGAGACGGAGAACGGTCCACAGGGCGGCGACGAAGTGAACGTGATCAAGGCAGGCAAGAATTACGGGTGGCCTCTGGTGACTTACGGACGCGACTACGACGGCAAACGGCTGCCGGGGCCATCGCGGGACGGGTTTGAGCCACCGGAGCTGTTCTGGGTACCGTCGGTGACTGCTTCGGGGATATCGTTTTACAGCGGCGATAAGATCCCGGCGTGGAAAGGGAACTTATTCCTGGGATCGATGACGGTGGGGCGACTTCCGGGGACAGGGAATTTGCAGAGGATTGTGTTCAATGAGAACGGCGAGCAACGGCGGGAATCGCTTCTGACGGACTTGCATCAACGCATCCGGGATGTGCGGCAGGGGCCGGACGGGTTGCTGTATTTGCTCACGGATGAGAACGACGGCGCGATGTTGAAGATCGAGCCGGTTCAGTAGGTTGACAGGCGACAAGATCGCCTGTCCTACCGTTTGGCTCTGCGCTGGAGCCAGTGGCGGACCAGTTCGTATTGCGGGACGGCGGTCGCAGATGCCTTGGTCACCTTCAGCAATCCGCGGCGTTTCAAAAGGCGAATGGCGGCTTGGACGGCGGATTTCGACAGTCCTGTATTTTCGGAGAGTTGTTGCAGACTGAGCGCTGCCTGACGCTGCTCCAACCGGAACAGCGCGGTCCAGACGGCGAGGTAAACCAAGAAGGCGCTGGGCGCACGGTCATGCCGAGTTAAGTCCGGCATGAGGACGTCGAGTACGTATTCGTCAATCGCTATATGCTGGTGGGCTATATGGTTCACTCTACTATAGTAATTAGTGATATAGACCCCTTGCAATTCCTCCCGTTGTCGAACAGAATGGCGCATATGGCTAACATTCGCTGGGGACGGGTGGTTCTTGCGGCGGTAGCGGCTGAAGTGATCGTGATCGCATCGCTGGTTGCGATTAGCACCATATTCAAGGTGCCGGGCGAAGTAGCCGGTTACTACGTTGCGCCACCCGCCAGCGCTCTTGCCACGTTCCTGATGGTGTTGTGGGTGGCTCGCAAACTGGAATCCCGGTTCATCCTGCACGGCGTCCTGGTGGGGTTGGTAGGAGTGGCGCTGACTGGCGGATTTATCTTCACGGCGAAGCCTGGGGATCGACTGATGTACTTAGTCTCCTTCGGGCTTCGAATCGTGGGAGGCTATCTGGGCGGTCTAGTGGCGCAGAAGCCAACGGCGATACGGGAGGCGCGAGCGCAATGATTCGAGGGATTAAGTTTGTCAGCATTCCGGTCACGGATCAGGATCGCGCGCTTGCGTTCTATACCGAGAAGCTGGGGTTTCGGGTGGTGACGGACCAGCCGTACGACGACAAGCAGAGGTGGATCGAGCTGGGCATTCCTGGAGCGGACACGGGCGTAGTGCTGTTTAACATGGGCGACGCCATGAAGCCCGGGGGCTTGACCAACGTGTCGCTGTGGGCGGACGACCTGGAAGGCACGGCTCGCGAGCTGAAGAGCAAGGGCGTGGAGTTCGTGATGGAACCAAAGCGGTTCGATTGGGGAAGCGCCTCGATCTTCAAAGACGTCGACGGAAACCGCATCATGCTCAGCTCGAAATAGATCTTGACAGGCGGCCCGGTTACGGGAAAACAAGAGCGCCTGTCCTACTCCGGTCACGAGGGGACAGCCAGCCGATTTCGGGGCGATGCTGCGGACAGCGCGGCGGTAGTTCATCGAAATCGGTAGGCAGTCCCCATTGTTCTTCAATGATTTAGCATTCCGCAACATGCTTACGCCCGAAGTGTGCGGATAGACTTCGGTCGTGAGCAAACTGAGCGAAAGCAAAAAAAAAAGACTCAGGCCGCAGTAGTACAGAAGCTGCTAAAGAACGTGGAGAAAAAGTTAGGGGGCGAGGACGTAAAAGCGACCTTGGGGGATTACATCCGGCTGATGCAGCTCCAGCAGGAACTGGAAGAGGAAGAGCCGAGGGACATCACGGTGACGTGGGTGGATCCGAAACCCGAGACATAGAGTACGCGGCATTGCCGTCGCAGAAGCGGTTCCATGAATCGGCGGCGAGATTCAAGGGGTTCTCGGGGCCGATCGGATCGGGCAAGAGCCAGGCGCTGTGCCAGGAAGCGATCAAGCTTTCTTATCAAAATCCTGGGCGGACGGGGTTAATTGGGGCGCCGACGTATCCGATGTTGCGGGATGCGACGGTGGCGGCGTTGCTGGAAGCGCTGGTGAAGAACGGAATTCCGCATGACGTGAATCGTGCGGAGAATTTTCTGGTGATGAAGGAGACGAGATCGAAGATCTTGTTTCGGGCGGTGGAGGAGTTCGAGCGTTTACGCGGGAGCAACCTGGCGTGGTTCGGACTGGACGAACTGACGTACACGTCAGAAGAAGCCTGGCTGCGTTTGGAGGGGCGGTTAAGAGATCCAAAGGCCGCCAGGCTGTGCGGGTTCGCGGTGTGGACGCCGAAGGGTTACGACTGGGTCTATGAGCGGTTCGTAGCCGAACACATTGATGGTTATGAAGTAGTTGCTGCACAGGCGTTCGAGAATCGGCATCTGCTGGAGCGGGTGCCGGATTACTACGAGCGGCTGAAGAGCAGCTACGACGCGCGGTTCTATCAGCAAGAGGTACTCGGTCAGTATTTGCACTTGCACGCGGGGCGAGTGTATTACGCCTTCGAGCGGGAGAAGAATGTCGCCGAGGTGAAAGTGGACCAGAAGCGGGCGCTGCTGTGGGCGCTGGACTTCAACGTGGATCCAATGTGCTCGGTTGTCGCGCAGATAGAAGGCGATGGAGTGTTGGTGCTGGATGAGATCGTACTAAGCCGGTCGACGACGCAGCAGGCGTGCGAGGAATTCCAGAATCGGTTTCCGGAGCACGGTGCGGGGCTGAAAGTGTATGCGGACGCATCGGGGGCGCATATGCAGACGACGGGCACTTCGGACTTGGGTGTTTTGAAGAAGTTCTTCCGGAGCGGGGAGTACGGAGTGGTGGATTTCCGAGTTCCGAGATCGAATCCAGCGGTGCGGGATCGCTTGATGGTGGTTAATGTGGCGTTTGAGCGGATGAAGATCGATGCACGCTGCAAAGAGTTGATCAAGGATCTGGAGCAGGTCGCGTACAAGGAGAACACCCAGGTGATCGACAAGGATCGGGATCCGAAGAGGACGCACTTGTCGGATGCGCTGGGGTATTTGGTGTGGCAGGAGCTGCGGGTGGGGGAAAAGGTCGGAGAGAGAGGCAAAAGGCTGATCTGATGGCGTTTGACATTGACCAAGAGCATCCGGAGTACGTGGCGAAGAAGGCCGCGTGGCGCAGATATCGCGATTTGTACGCGGGCGGGGAACAGTTCCGGGTGAACGCCGCAGAGTACCTGATTCCCCGGCAGAGGGAGCCAGGTGAAGTATACGCGGAGCGGCTGTGCAGGATTTTCTACGAAAACTACGTGGGATCGATTGTGGACTGGTACGCGGCGACGCTATTCCGGAGGGAACCGGCGATCACGTTCGATGGGCACGACGATGCCTCTAGGACGTTCTTCGCTGCGATGGTCGAAGATTGCGACCGGCGAGGCACGTCGCTAGCGGACTTCTTCCGGCGGCAGTTCACGGAAAGTCTGGTGACGGGCACGAGTTATGTCCTGGTGGACTTTCCGAGAGTGAAGACGCGACCGGGGACGCGCGGGGAAGAAGACGCGAGCGGGGCGTCGCGGGCGTATCTGGTGGAATACGGCGCGGACGATGTCATTAATTGGAGCCTGGACGAATACGGGAACTTCGAGTGGGTGGTGATCCGCACCAAGCAGATCAAGAAGGATCGCGTAGAGGATGCGGAGTGGCGGACGGAGACCAAGTGGTCGTATTACGACAAGCGGACGTATCGAATTTACGGTGAAGACGGAATCATCGACCAAGGAAACCACGCGCTGGCCAAGCTGGGACAGACGCCCCTGTTTGCGCTGCGAATTCCCGAAGGGCTGTGGATGCTCAACCGGGCGGGCTCGCTACAGCTGGAGCACTTCAATAAATCGAACGCACTGAGCTGGGCGCTGACGATGGGGCTGTTCGCGATGCCGGTGGTGTATTCAGATCGCGAGTGGAGCCAGATGGTGGGCGAGAGCTATTACATCCAGCTGGGGCCACAGGACCGGTTCGGGTGGACGGAACCCGAAGGAAAGGTCTACCAAATCGCCGCGGACAACCTGGTACGGCTGCGGGAAGAGATTTACAGGGTGTGCTACCTGAGCCAGGCCGGCGTAGAGGAGAGCGGCTCGGCGCACAGCCAGAGCGCGCTCAGCAAGCAGATGGATTTCTCCATTACGCAAGAGGTGCTGCGCGGATATGGGGACGCCCTCAAGGAGCAGATCCGGCGAGTGCTGCGGGCGACGGCGGCGGCTCGCGAAGACGGGCTGGAGGTGAGCGTCACCGGCATGGACGAGTTCGACATCGCGGACTTCGGGACGGAGCTGGAGGACGCCAAGCAGCTACTGACGCTGGGTGTATCGTCGCCGACGCTGACGAAGGAAGTCTTCAAGAAGCTGGCGCTGAAGTATCTGTGCGATTCGCGGCAGGACGTGAAGGATCGGATCGCGGACGAGATTGAGGGGGTTTAAGTATGGCTGAGGAGATGGATATTCGGGCGGTGCTAGATGAGCTGGCCGAAGAACGCCGGCGGAGGGAAGGGTTGGAGAAGCGGGTGGAGGAAGCGGAACGCGGATCGGCGATTCGGGCGGAGTTGCAAAAGCTCGGTGTGGCGAAGCTGGATCTGGCATACAAGGCCGTGAAGGATGAAATTCCGCATGAAGCCGGGGAGATGAAGGCTTTCCTTGAGAAATTCGTGGGGGAGAATCCGGAACTGCTGCCCGCAAGGTTAGCCGGAGGGTCAGGGGCGAGCGGCGGGACGCGGGGTGGCAGCGGTGCGGCGGCGGGGGCGGTAGATATCGACAAAATCCGGCCGGGGATGAGCGCGGAGGAGATGGACAGGGCAAGGCAAGAGATCGCGCGGGTGGCGTCGCAAACGCTACGCGAGTTCTAAAAAGCAGGAGACAGAAGTCAGAATTCAGGAGTCAGAAGAATGGCAGCAATTACATCAAGTAACGTAGCGAACGCGATTGTAAAGCTGGTGGCGGCGGATGCGCTACCCGCACTGATGGGGAACCTTGTCATGGGCAACCTGGTCAATCGCGATTATGAGCCGGCGCTGGCGCAAGCGGGGGATACGATCAACGTGCCGATTCCGCCGGCGATGACGGCGCACAACCTGACGGAAGGCAGCACGGTATTGACACAGAATCCGAGCCTGGACAATGCGCAGATTGTGCTGAACACGCATGCAGAGTCAACCTTCCTGATTCCAGATGTCACCAAGATTCTGGCGGTCCCGGATCTGCTGAAGCTGTACATGCAACCCGCGGTGGTTGCGCTGGCGGAGAAGATCGAGTCGGACCTTCTGGGTTTGTACGCATCCTTGACCGCGAATACGGCAGTGGGGACAGCGGGGACGGCGATCACGGAAGCCGTGGTGGATTCGGCGGAGACGGCGCTATTTGCCGCAAAGGTTCCGGCGAACGTGGCGAAGTTCCTGGTGGTGGATCCGGCGACGTATTCGACTCTGCGGCAGATTCCCCGGTTCAGCGAATTCAACTCGGCAGGTGAAGCAGGCTTGCGGGCGCTGGTTGATGGTGCGGTGGGAAAGATGAAGGACTTTTACATCTTCCGCTCGCAGTTCGTGAATAAGACGGGCACGAGTCCGGTGACCACCCACAACGTGGCGTTCGCGCGGGACGCGATCGGTCTGGTGGTGCGCCGGCTCCCGAGGCCGTTGCCGGGGACAGGGGCGATCGCGGAGTACGCCGAACTCGGCAACTTCGGGATGCGGGTGACGATGAGTTACCAACCAAACACGCTGGCGCAACAGTTCACCGTCGACGTGCTGTACGGCACGGGCGTTCTGAGAAACAGCTTCGGGGTGCAGGTGAATAGCTAGGGAGAAAAAAGGGGACAGCCAGCCGGTTTTGGAGGCAGTCCCCCTTGTTTTCAAACTTATCTAAGAGGCCATATGGATTTGCTCGCGTATTACGAAAAGATTCGCAAGATCGAGGCTGTAATCGACGCAATGTTTGCGGTGGTGACCAGCCGCGCAACGCCGGATGGGGGCCGAGCCGGGGTGAAAACGGAGCTGCCCCGAGCGGTAGCGGCGCGCCTAATCGCCGACGGGAGGGCAGACCTGGCGAATCCGGAGGAGGCGGCGCAATTCCGGGCGGAAGCGGAGGCGAAATGGAAAGAGGCGCAACTCCATGTTGCTGACAGACGGTAGTCCAAACAACACCGAGGACCTGCGCGCGTATGAGTCGGCAATTCTTGGGCTCGCGAACCTGGAGTCGATCGACCTGGGAGTGAAGCTGGACCTGGCGACCGAGGAGATCACGGAAGACGTGCTGGACTTTCTGCTGGATCACGCCGGGAGGTCGGACCGGCGCAGAACGATCGGGGTATCGGATGTAGTGATCACACGGCAGTTGAAGCGCTGGCACGCGGTACACACGCTGGAGGTCGTGTACCGGGATGCGTTCAACAATCAACTCAACGACCGGTATCAGCCAAAGTTTATGGAGTACCGGCAACTGGCACGGAACGCGCGGGAACACACATTTCATTTCGGTGTGGGGCTCGCGCTGATTCCGATTCCGCGAGCGCAGACGCCGGTGCTCAGCGCCGTAGCGGGTCTCATTCCCGAAACCACGTACTATGCGCGGGCGGCGTGGGTGGTCGTGTCCGGGCGGGAGGGAGAGCCCAGTGACATGACCGCGTATGGTGCGCCGGCCGGCGCCCTTCCGGTCGTCCAGATGGTGAATCCTCCAGCGGTCGCGACGGGGTTCAACGTTTATCTTGGGCTGACTCCGGATGCGCTGGCATTGCAAAATCCGACACCAGTTCCCGTGGGGCAGAGTTTCACGCTACAGGATACCGGACTGGCGGCGGGCGCAGCGCCGGGAGACGGGCAATCCGCTGACGTCTATATCAGCGGCGGCTGGATGCTGCGGCGGGGTTGAAGCGATGGCCAAAACAGGAAGCGTCGCGACGCGCAAGATGGTGGAGTTTCTGACGGCGGCGGGCACGGGACTCGGTCCGGCGGTGGCGGCGATCGCACAAGAAACGGCGGTGGATCTGGCACCAATTCCGCCGGCCCATGTGGTGAACCAGAACGTTTCTTTCGAACTGAGCGAGCGAGCGCAGGTGGTGAAGTATCCGGCGGTCTATGTGTACACGGACCGCGTTCGGAATTTGCTGACGGAGAAATTCCGAACGTTTTCGGGAAAGGTGCGAACGGTCGCTGAAGTACGGGTTTCGCAGGATCGAATTGAGGGCGTGGAAGAGCGACTACGGCTGTATGTGGAAGCGGTCACGCAGGTGCTGGACGCGAATCGGGGGAGTTGGGGAGAAGGCGCATTTTTCACGGGCGGATACGAGGTGAGTATCGATCCGGTGCGGCATGGCGGGAAGAATTTCCTGCAGATCGCGAAAGTGGAATTTGAGGTTGACATGTCACTATGAGCCGCTACATTTAATCGCTTGAATCGCGCACAACGCTGGAAAACGCTGTGCGCTCCACAATCGCTGAATCGCGCACAACGCTGGAAAACGCTGTGCGCTCCACAAAGGGAAACGGGCACAAAGAAACATAAACATGAGTTGCTACATATCATCGAATAACAACCGGGTGTTCGTGGCGCTGGAGTCGGACTACGGCCAGGCGGGAGGGATCACAGGCGCGAATCGGATTCCGCTGGTGAAGCTTACCGCGCGCCAGGTTTCTGAGCAGACGGGACGCCGGGATAAGACGGGGAGCCGCACGTTTGCCGGACTGCCGAATCGAATTCGGAGGCGCACAAGTTTCCAGCTGAACACGTTCATGACGCAATGGACGGATCAGACCATGCCGCCTACTCATGGACCGCTATTTCAGGCGGCGATGGGAGCTTCACCGGTGATCTTCGCCGGTGGAACCGTGGCGGCGGTCACTGGGCAGACGCAGATCCAGTTCGCAGCCGTGCACGGGCTGGCGTCGGGTCAGGCGATCACGTCGGGCGGCGACATACGATTCGTGACGGCGATACAGGACACGACGACAGTGTTCATTAATGCGGCATTCACTGCCGAACCGGTGGCGGGATCGACTATCGGGGCGACGGCGACTTTCCGACTGGCGACCGATCTGGGGAGCACCACGATCTATGACTACTGGGATCCGAGCACGGTGGTGCAGCGAATCCTGAACGGCGCGGCCATGGACGGGATGAAAGTCACGGTGAATGGAGACTTTCACGAATTCGAATTTTCGGGGCCGTCGCAGGACCTGCTGGACAGCGCGAGCTTCGTGAGCGGAGAGGCCGGCATGGTGACCTATCCAGCGGCACCGTCTTCGGCAGGCTTCGACTATACGATTGTGCCGGGGCACTTGGGACAGGTGTGGATGGGTGCGCCCGAAAGCCAGTTCTTCACCTTGACGGCGGCAGAATTGACGATGACCAACAATATCGCGCAAAGGCTGCAGGAGTTCGGAAGCGATTTTGCGCGGTGCATCACGGCGGGGGAACGCACGGTACGGCTGAATTTCAAGATCTTCGAGCACGACGACGCGCAGACGAAGGGCTTGTATCAGGCTGCTCGGCAAAGGTCGCCGATCGGGGTGATGTTGCAGTTGGGAGAGCAGCCAGGGCAATTGTTTGGGGCGTATATGCCAGCGATGGTTCCGGAGGTTCCGGAGTTCGACGACGGGGAGACGAGGCTGCAGTGGGCGTTTCAAAACGATCGGGCACAGGGGACGGTGGATGACGAGTTGTATATTGCCTTCGGCTAGTGCGGCGCATGAGAGCTCGGCGTGGTTCGACGCGGAGACTCATCCAGGGGTACGTTTCCGAGTGGCGCGGATTTCCGTGGCGCGGAGGATCGACCTAGCGCGAAAGATCCGGGAGATCGGCCGGAAGGTCGAGTTTCTGGAAGCTGGGCAAGATCCGCGAGAGAAGCTCGAGGCGGCGGTGCTGGTGGCGGAGATCGATCGCGTGTATCTCGAGTGGAGCTTGGAAGAGATCCAGGGATTGACCATTGACGGAGAAGCGGCGACGCCGGCGGCGCTGATAGAGAAAGGTCCGCTGGATCTGGCCAAGGAGATGCTGGGCCGGATCAAGCGCGAGTGCGGCCTGAGCGAAGATCAACGAAAAAACTGATCGTCGCATTCCATTTCCTGCGCGGTGACGGATCCCGATGGGAGTGCGACGCGTGCCGGAAGCAGGGACTGGAAGCGCGGAGACGGTGCGGGTTTCTACCAGAGGAACGGCGGGCCGCGAAGAGAATCGTGTGGGCTCGGGGGACGGCGTCGACGGAGGAATGTCCCAAATCGCTGATGACCGCGGAGAGTATCGAACTGCTAGAGAGATTCTTTGCGGCGTGCTCGTGGGGATCGAGGGATCCGACGGCGCGTGAGGCGGATGCATTCCTGGCGCTGGAACAAGAACTGCGGGCGGAGGGACTGAATGGCAAGTGATCCGGGAACGGTGCGCGATCTATTGGCGGGAGCGATGGTGGCGAATATATCCGGCGACGTGAGTCTGAGCGAGCAGATCGCGAAGCTGGCGGAGCAATTGCAGCAGTTGCAGACGGCGAGTCAGACGGCCACTGAATCGATTCAAGCGAGTTCGCGGACTACGGCAAGCGGAGGCTCGTCGGGCGGATCTTCGCCGGGTCCATCGATAGGAAATACGCTCCTGGAGGTTTTCGGAGCGGAACTCGGGCTGGGCCCGCTGTTCTCGGGAATCGCAAGCCGGTTCTCGGGAAGCGGAGACAGCTCTACGCCCACTCCTTTGACAAAGTTCGTTATGCCTCCCGCAATACAAGTCGACGGAGGAGTGAGGGAGGCCGGAGGGCCGGCGTTCGCAGTGGACAACCCGCAGGGCGGACTTCCGAGGGCCGCGCCCAGCGGAGGGCAAACTGTTGCAACGGCGCAGATCACAGTTCAGGTGCAGGCCATGGATAGCCAGTCCTTCCTGGATCACAGCGCAGATATCGCGATGGCGGTCCGACAGGCGATGCTCGAATCGAGCGTGCTCAACGACGTGGTTCGGGAGGCGTAGGTGGCGAGTTTTCCGACACTGAAAACAGGAGTGGTGGCGCAGTATCCATCGGATAGAACAAGACGGTTTTCGACACGGGTATTCCGGTTCGTGGATGGGGGCGAACAGCGATTTGCCGGATTCGGCGCGCCGCTGAAACGGTGGATGATCCGGCTGGAGCTACTGGATGAAACGGAACTGGGGGGCATCGAGGACTTCTTTGTGGCACAGGGCGGCCGCGCGGGGACATTTGCATTTACCGATCCATGGGATGGAACGGTCCACGCGAACTGCAGTTTCGAGGGCGATACCCTGACGGCGGAGTATCGCGGGCGAGGCGATGGCGCGACTTCGCTAGTCGTGAAGGAGAACCGCTAAGATGCTGGTGTTTCCACAGTTGGCGACGGGAGCCTCGGCGCTGTATCCGGTCACGCGACAGAACCTAACCCGCACGGTAGTGAACGCGCTGGGTGATGGAAGCACGGTGGTCTTCGGCGATCCGGATGCGGGGATTCGCGAGTGGGAGCTTCGGGCGTCCAGTCTGACGCTCAGCGAGTGGACCGCCATTGACATGCTCTTCCAGGCCGTGACGGGAAGGTTCACGACATTTACGTTTTTGGATCCGTTCGGCAACCTGCTGCTTCGTAGCGAAGAATTTGGCAATCCGGCGTGGGACAACAGTCCGCTGATTCAGTTGACGCCGGGTATCGGTGATCCGTTGGGTACGATGCGGGCGACGCAAGTGGTCAATGCGGGATCGACCCCTGGTGCGATCGCGCAGACCCTGGCGGTGCGTGGTGACTTCCGGTACACGCTGAGCGTGTGGGCGAAGACCACTGGCGTATCGAACGTAACTCTATCCGCTACCACGACGGGCGGAAGCACGACGCGGAGTATCGTGCTGACGAGCGAGTGGAGCCGGGTTTTCCTCGACGTTGAGTTGGGATTGAACACGGATAGCGTGGTGTTCGGGGTGGTCCTGGATGTGGGTGCAATCGTGGACTTGTTTGGGATGCAGGTGGAGGCGCAGCCGGGCGTGTCGGATTACAAGAAGACAGGTGGAAGCGGGGGTCTGCATGCGCACGCCCGGTTTGCAGACGACGAACTGAACGTGACGGCGAAGGGCACGGATGTGTTCGATGCAGTGATCAGGATTGTAGCGAGCTGAAACTTACATGCCGACCATAGATGACCTAAAAGAGGAGCAGGCGCCGCCGACGCCCCTGTTCTTGTTCGACTGCACTCTGCGGGATGGTTCCGTGGAGCGATGGGGAACACACGCGGTAACGATCGATGGCAACGGTTACGCCGCGCGCTTGTTGAAGCACAATCTCTTCGAGCTGGCGGCAGCTCCGGAAGATAGCAAGATCAGCGTGACGCTGGCGAATGCGGACTCGCATTTTTCGGAGATCGAGCGGGAGACCGGGTTTCGCGGGGCGCAGGTCACGGTCCGATTTCTGTTTTATGATTTGACCGCGCAGGAGGCCGCGTCGGAAGCGCGGACTGTGTTTCGGGGGATTGCGAACGCGGCCGAGGAGACTACTGAAGCGACACTGCGGATCACATTCACGAACAGACTGAATCTGCAACGGATCGTGCTTCCGGAGGTGCGGATCCAGCGGCGATGCCCGTGGGTATTCCCGGCCAGTTCGGATCAGCGACTGGAAGCATTAGACGGTGGAGCGAAGGGGAAATATTCGGCGGTCTATCGATGCGGATACTCGCCCGATCAGACCGGCGGTGCGGGCACGCTGGAAAGTGGACTGCCATTCACAGCCTGCGACTACACGCGGCCGGCGTGCACGGCGCGAGGAATGTTCGAGATCGGACGATTCGGCGGAGTGGAGTTTGTGCCGGCGCAGATTGAGGTACGAAGCTTTGGAGAGTCGGGGAAACATCTTTCTAACATCGTTTCAAGTGAAGCGAGATACAACGATTTCGTGCCGCTGGTGTATGGCACCGCGTGGTATCAGCCGCCAGTGGTCTTCGCCAGGAATGACGGCAACCTGACGCACCTCGAAGTGCTGCTGGGGATGGGAGAGATTGCGGAGATCCTGAAGGTGGTCGTCAACGACGTGGAAGTTCCCGAGGGCGTCAGCGGCGTGGACATGACCGGGACTGGCTGGTACAACCCGATCACCAGCGGCACGCGCTCAGGTTCGTTCAATCCGGATTTTCCGGGTGGCGATCCGTACGGCAGTATGGCGATGGTCAGCGTGGTGGTGCCGAACCAGATCAGCACCGGACAGGCGCTGCCCCGAGTGCAGGTGCTGCTCGCCGGGCTCAAACTGGAGCGCTTCGACGAAGCCGGAGCATCCCTGGGCGAGGCATTCACAAATAATCCCGCCTGGGTTCTGCTGGACGTATTGCGGCGGACCGGATGGCTCACGTCGGACGTCAATCTGGCGAGTTTCGCGACGGCGGCGGCGTATTGCGAGGATGCGATCGAGACCACCGACCTTTACGGCAACGCGGTACTGGTCCCGCGCTTTGAATGCAACCTGGTGGTGAATCGCCGGTGGAGCGCGGCAGAAGTTGCACGGGGCATTCGGAATGGATCGTCGCTGCTGCTGACGTATGGAAGCGGAGGTTTACTGACGCTGCGGGTCGAAAATACGCTGGCACTGCAGCAGGCCGTGAAGTCGGGTGGGAGCAACAGCACGGAGGTTTTAAACGGCGGCTGGCCGGCATACGAGTTTAGTGACGGGTCGGCGGCGTTCTCGGGCATTCTACGCAAGCCGAGCGGCGAACCGGCGATTCGGCTGTACGCGGCCAGCGGAGCTGATACGCCAAATCGTCTGACGGTGGAATTTCAGGACGAGTTCAACGAATATCAGCAAGATAGCTTGTCGCTGGTGGACGTGGACGACGCCCTTCTGACGCAGCGGGAAGTCACGGCCACGTTTCCGGGTCTAGGGTTGCCGAACTTCGACCAGGCCACGCGGATGCTGGATCTGCAGCTGGCGAAGTCGACCATCGGGAGCACGTTGGTTGAGTTCGAGACCACCGTTCGCGGCGCAGGGCTCGCCCCGGGCGATCTGATCACGGTCACGTATCTTAAAGAGGGGCTCCAACGACAACCGTTCCGCATCCTTCGTCTGGCTCCGGGAGTAAACTTTCAGACCGTTTTGATCACGGCGCAATGGCACGATGACCTCTGGTACACGTCGGGCGGCGCGGACGCGGCCGGAGGTCGCCGGACAGGTGGTGGGGAAACCGGGCTGCCACGGCCTCTGGTGGGAAGCGCACTGGATGGGAACGGGATCGAACAGTTCGGTATTACCGAGACGGTGATTCCGCTTCCGGACGGCGGATTTCAAGTGAAGCTGAGCGCGGCGTTTACTGTGCCGGTCGCCGCTTCGCCGTCCATGGCGAACATCCCGCTGTTGAGTTTGAATCCGGCGATTGCTTCCACCGGCGGAGCGCTGGCGGGTGGACAGACGCTGTATTACGCCATCAGCGCGACGGACTCGAGCGGCGCTGAAAGCGGTCTGTCATTCGCGGTGCGGGCGAAGATTCCCACGGGAACGAACACGAACGCGGTGAGCCTGACAGGGTTGAGCTTCTCGCCGGGAAATACTGCAACGTTTTCGGTATACCGCGGATCGAATCCGATTGAGCTGCTACGGGTCGCGCATGGCGAAGCGGTGGCGAGCTCGTTCGCCGATGCGGGAGCCACGGCAGAGCTGGCGGGGCCGCCGGATGGCAACTACAATCACGCGAACTTCTACTGGAGACTGGAACTACAGCCCGAGGAGAATGTAGAGATTCACTCCGCGACGACCATCGGCAAAACCGGCCTGGGGATGCTGGCGGACGGCTTCAAGGGCGCGCTGGTACGGGTAATGCGTGGGACGGGGGCGACGCAAGAGCGCGTGGTGGTGACGAATACCGCCACGACGTTGAGTGTCAGCCCGCCATGGCAAGTGGAGCCGGATTCGACGAGCTACTTCGTGGTGGCGGATGGGACCTGGAGATTCGGTGGTGCAAGTACGTCGAGCCCGGCGGAATTTGAGGTTTCGAACACGCCAGGCGTGACCGTGGAAATATCGGGACGGTCGGCCAATTCTCTGGATCAAGAGAGCGTGTACGAATTGAATCCGCTGACGCTCTGGCAGATCGGGGGGAGTGGAGGCGGGGTGGACACCGACACCCCGCCGCAGCCGTCGTTCGCGCTGAATCTGACGGGCCAGGGGACGGTTGAGCTGGCGGAGATCACCTTCACCGCGCTGACGAATACGGAGACGATCGAAGCGGGGACGCTGGGGCTGTTCTATTGGGATGAACTCAACAGCCCAACGACGTTTTCGCTGGCCAGCGGCATCACAGCGACGGATACAACCGTAATTTTGAGTGCGGCGGGGCCGGCGGGGATCGGGGACTTCGTCCAGATCGAGGGCGAGATGCTCGAAGTGAACGCTGTCGCCAGCGGAGGGACGCAGTACACAGTCATCCGCGGATCATTTGGAAGTGCGGCTGCGGCGCATGCGGCCGCGACGCTGGTGTATCACTTGCGACGCTTGATCGTAATGGTGCCCTTCGTAAAAGGCTTCTTCGGCAGTCCGGCGAGCGCGGCGTTCAGCTATTCCGTGTTTCTTCCGAATGTGCGGATCGGCGCGGCGGAGTTGTACATGACGAATGCCGTGGGCGGAGGGCTGGTGGGGAAGGCCGCATTCGGAGCGACTTCGGACCAGGGACTGCGCACGCTCGCTGGCGGGCAATTCTCGATTCAGACGCAGGGATATCTGGCCATTCAGACAGGCGCCACGCCGCCGTTGGTAATGGAGGATCCGCATGTAGCGCGGAACATTTCCGCGGTGGTGCGGGAGGCTCCGAGCGGAGGCGCGATCGAACTGCAAGTACGGCAGGATAGCTCGACGTACTGCTCGTTGACCATTGCAGATGGGGAGACGACCTCGAACGTGGTGGGCGGATTTGGACTAGCGCCACTGGCAGCAAACGCCCGGCTGGACCTGGACATAACCTCGGTGCCCACGTCCGCGGGAACCTTGCCAGGTCGCGATCTGACAGTGACTATTCGACTGTAGGGTGCAAATGAACGCGAATGAACGCAAATGACAGAAAAACTCACTCCAGATAGGGATCTGCAATGTTTCTTCCTGCACCCATCGGCGATCGCAGCCATCAGCGGCGCGTCGGCCGATGGATTCACGGTATCGGGAACGTGGCGCCAGCAATTTGACTGGGCGGTGATCGAATGGAATCGCGATAACGTATACGAACATCCGGCACTGCGAAATCTGCCGGATGGCGATTTGAGCGGGCTGGTGCTGACCTATGAAGAGACTCGCACGAATTGCATTGCTCTCGACTCGGATCTATTTCCCACAGTCGACTGGCCGTTCCTGCGAGTGTGGGCGGGGGACGATCCGGCGGCAGATCCGTATTTCGTGCCGGTGAAGGATCATGCGGAGGCGATTGAGGGCAGTTACCAATCGGCGTATGCGGATTTCACATTGTCCGGAACGACGGTCGCGGGCGAGTTCGTGGGCTTGGGGTATTTAGGCCTCAGTTACACGTATCAAGTCGCTTCAGGTGACACGCTTGACGATATCGTCGCTGCGATCACGGGAGGAATGAACGGGCCGACGTCGCCATTTCTGACCGCGACGCAAACTGGGACTACGATTCGCGTGCTGTATCCGAGTACTGCTGGCGCGAATGGGAATCGCTTTGGCGTCTATTCGTCCACCAGCGGTTCGGCAACGTGGGACGCGGCGGCCAAGACGCTGGCGAATGGCACATCGCCTACGAAGTGGCGGGTGACGATCGACTTCTCGTCCCTGACGGATAGGGACGGTGCGAGCGTTCCAACCAACAAGGTCCGCAAGCTGCGGTGGACGTATGCGGCGGACTTGCAGATCGGTGCGTTCGAACGGAGCGAGTTCGAGGCGGTCATTTCGAACTGGAGTGTGACTGGAACGGGCCGTACGTACTCAGTGGCCGGGCCGGGGAGCCAGCGCTATGAAGACGATGCCATTGGTATGGCGTACAGCGGAACATGGAACGTCACACGCGGAAACTATTCGGGCGGCGCGATTCACTCGACAATCGCGGAGGGCGATGCGATCAGCTTTGAGTACACGGCTGCGCAGGCGCACACCCTATATGTCGGCACGCGGTATACAGGGAATGGTGCGGAGCTATCGATCGTGGTGGACGGCGGCGCGGCCAGTGCGCTGAATCTCCGTCTTCCGGGCGAGGATGTGCTGATTCGATGGCCGGTGGGCGAGTACGGCACCGGTACCCATACCGTGACCATAACGCACGCAGGTCCGCCGGGTGGAGATTTTTACTTCGACTTTCTGGAGACGGCGGTGGCCTCCACAACGCTGCCGACATTCCCAGATGAGCCGCGGATGACGCTCGCCACCGATTGGGACACGGATCATTCGATTGCTCTGGCGCCAGAGCGAACGGCTTGGCTGATCGACACGCTGGGGTTCAAGGGCCGGCAGAATCACTATGTGGGAGCGTTGTGGTTTTACGAGCTGGCGAATCCGGACAATGTTTACGCGGCGGGAACGGTGACGTTCGGAGGTGCACCGGAGCCAGGCCAATTTGTTTCGGTATTCCTGGGTCGCGATGACGACGGTGCATCGCCCACAGAGATCCAGCGGGGAATGCACGGAGGCGACACACTGCAAACGATCGCGATCTCGTATGCACAGGAGTTGAATCATGGCTACAC
>Ga0105246_10000846_pt1 | contig 17493 bp, 14 predicted proteins | sample KBSM64metaG_FD_99694 | JGI IMG/M metagenome (GOLD analysis project Ga0105246, IMG submission 99694) | Miscanthus rhizosphere microbial communities from Kellogg Biological Station, Michigan, USA - KBS M6-4 metaG | ecosystem: Host-associated > Plants > Roots > Rhizosphere > Soil | place...
CGGGCGAGCGGGCATCGCGAGACGGAATCAGGCAACGGCATCCACCTCTGGACGTCGCGTCGCATCACGATCGCCGACAACACCATCAGCGGTCACCGCGACGGGATCTACTTCGAGTTCGTGCACGACAGCGACATCCGCGGCAATCTGAGCACGGGCAACCTTCGCTACGGAATGCACTTCATGTATTCCGACGATTGCCGCTACATCGAGAACGTCTTCCGAGCGAACGGATCGGGTGTCGCCGTGATGTTCACGAAGCGCGTCGAGATGGTTGGGAATCGCTTCGAGGACAACTGGGGCCCGGCTGCCTACGGCCTTCTCCTCAAAGAGATCAGCGACAGCCGCCTGGAGTCGAATCGCTTTCGCCACAACACGACCGGACTGCTCGCCGACGGTGCCAATCGTCTAGTCGCGATTCACAACGAGTTCACCGACAACGGATGGGCCGTGAAGCTCGACGCGAGCACGCTCGACGGCCGCTTCGAGCACAACAACTTTCTTGGAAACAGCTTCGACGTCGCGTCGAACAGCCGCGCGCCGACGACGACCTTCGCGGGCAACTACTGGGACGGCTACCGCGGCTACGATCTCGACCGCAACGGCGTCGGCGACGTGCCGCATCGGCCCGTCCGGCTCTTCTCCGTGCTCGTCGAGCACCATCCGCCGGCGCTGATCCTCATGCGAAGCGCGTTCGCCGACCTGCTCGACGGCGCCGAGCGCATCATGCCGTCGCTCACGCCGGACGCGCTCGTCGATTCCACTCCGGCCATGAGGCGCAACCGATGATCGAGGTCTCCAAGGTCACCAAGCGCTTCGGCGACAATCAGGTGCTTCGCGGGGTAGACCTCACCGTCGCAGGCGGCCGGGTGATGGGCCTCGTCGGGCCGAACGGAGCAGGGAAGACGACGCTCATCAAGACGTTGCTCGGTCTCTGCCAACCGACGTCGGGCGAGATTCGTATCGACGGCGAGACTATACTCGGCACAGAAGGCTCCTATCGTGCGCGCATCGGCTACATGCCGCAGATCGCGCGCTTCCCGGAGAATCTCACCGGCGCCGAGCTGTTCGACATGCTGCGGGACCTGCGTGGCGAGCCGGGCGCGCTCGACGCCGAGCTGCTGCGCGGTTTCTCGCTCGACGGCCAACTGGACAAGCCGCTGCGCGTGCTGTCCGGCGGCACGCGCCAAAAGGTCAATGCCTGTCTCGCACTGCTCTTCCGCCCGTCGATTCTCGTGCTCGACGAACCGACCGCCGGGCTCGATCCGCTCTCCAGCGCGATCCTCAAGGACCGCATCCTTTCCCTGCGCAGCGAAGGTGTCACGGTGCTGGTGACGTCGCACATCATGAGCGAGCTCGAGGAGCTCTGCGACGACGTCGCCTTCCTGCTCGACGGCGTGACGCGCTTCGTCGGCCCGGTCGCGCAGCTCACGGCGATGACGCAAAAGGCCAACCTCGAGCGCGCGATCGCGGCGCTCATGATCCGGGAGGTCGCATGAGCGTCGTCGCCAAGATTGTCCGCGCGCAGGCGCGCGATGCCATTCGCAGCCGGTGGCTGCTCGGGTACGCCGCGTTCTTCTTCCTGCTCACCGAAGGCGTGATCCGCTTTTCAGGCGACGGTCCGAAGGCCGTGCTGACGCTCGCCAGCGCGACACTGATCGTCGTCCCGCTGGTCACACTCGTGTTGGCGACGATTCACGTCTACAACGCTCGTGAGTTCACCGAGCTGCTGCTGGCGCAGCCGATTCGTCGCTCGTCGCTATTCAAGGGACTGTATCTCGGTCTCGCACTGCCGCTGGCCGCCGGATTCGTTGCCGGCGTCGGACTCCCGTTCCTCCTGCATGGCGGCGGCGATCCGGCGAACCGCGGCGCGATGATCACACTCGTCGCCCTCGGCGCAGTGCTGACCTTCAGCTTCACCGCGATCTCGTTCTCGATTGCCCTGTTCGCGGAAGATCGCCTGCGTGGACTTGGCGTCGCGCTCGGGCTTTGGCTCCTCGTCGGACTGCTCTACGACGGGCTGGTGCTCGTCGCGGTCGCGCTCTTCTCCGACTATCCCATCGAGCGTCCGCTGCTGGCGTTGACGTTCGCCAATCCCGTGGACCTCGCGCGGGTGTTGCTCCTGCTCAAGCTCGACGTCGCCGCGCTGATGGGCTACACCGGCGCCGTGTTTCAACGCGCCTTCTCCGGCGCGCTCGGGCCATCACTGGCCGCGGCGATGCTTGGCGTGTGGATCACTGCTCCGCTCATGCTCGGGGCGCGCCAGTTCCGGCGAAAAGACTTCTAATAACTCTCACATCTCCGAGGATCGACTCCGATGTCTCGCAAGGCGTGTACGTTCTCATATCTGCTCGCGACCGTCGCGATTTTGGCTGCCTGTAAAGGGGATCAAAAGGCTCCCGTTGACACCGCCAAACAGCCGGCGACGTCCGGCGCCGCGAATCCCGACTGGGGCGCCGGGCCGTTGAACCCGGATCCGGGTGGCAAGGTGATTCCCGTCGAGCTCTATACCGACGGCGCCGGCAATTACTACAAGCCCGCCGAGGTGCACGCGAAGCGCGGTGACGTCATCCGGTTCACGCTCAAGGTTGGCGTGCACAACGTGCATTTTCTCGCAGACTCGAACGCCGGGAAAAACGGCTATCCGCAAACGCCGAGCGATTTCCTCCAGCTGCCGGGGCAGACGTGGGATCTCGCGGTCAAACAGGCGGCGGGGTCCTACTACTTCCAATGCGACCCGCACGCCGCGCTCGGCATGAAGGGGCATCTGGTCGTCGAGTAAACGCGTCAAATGGCGCTTAACCATCCTCCGGTCGGGAAATCCCCCACAAAAAAACAAGCAATTCCGCACGGGTAAACCGCTCTTCCCGGACGGAACGCTCGGTCGGCAAACGGTAGCTTCGTGTCAGTTCCAGAGCACGTACGAACCACTCTGAATTGTCGCTCCCTACCCAGCACATGAAATCCGACCGGAGGAAGGTCCCGATGAGAAACACATCCAAGCTCGCCCTGGCGCTGCTCGTGTCGTTTGCCGGCGTAGCGATGGCCCAAGACAATAGCGGTGGAAAGCCCGCGCCCGACAAGACGGATACCTCCACGGTCGCGAAGAAGACGGTGAGTCTGTATCGCCCGCTCGAGATCGGCCACATGCGCCCGGCCGATTCGCGCGGTGTGAACGTCTTCGAATCACCGAAGGAAGACAACGTGCCGTTCAACGGCTTCGTGCTCTCGTTTGGCGGTGCGTTCAATCAGGAGTTCCAGGGACTACAGCACACCAACACCGCGCAGGCCGTCATGGTGACGCCGGCCGCGGGCGGCGCGCAGGTGAACAACAACCAGCTGATCAGCATCGGGCACGGCTTCAACAACGCGGTCGCCAACCTGAACGTGAACGCGCAGCTGGCGCCGGGAATCCGCGTAGCGATGACCTCCTATCTCTCGGCTCGCCACCACCAGGAGTCGTGGGTGAAGGACGGCTACATCCTCGTCGACGAGTCGCCGATCGATAACGCCCTGCTCAAGAGCATCATGAAGTACACGACCCTTCGAGTCGGGCATTTCGAGATCAACTACGGCGACGCGCACTTCCGCCGCACCGACAACGGCAACGCGATGTTCAATCCGTTCGTCGGCAACTATATCCTCGATGTCTTCACGACCGAGATTGGAGCGGAAGTCTATGAGCGCTCGGGCCCGTTCCTCGCGATGCTCGGCATGACGGGCGGCGAGATCCATGGTCAGGTCGCCAATCCTGGTGGCAAGTCGGTCGGCACGCTCGGCAAGATCGGCATCGACCAGAGCTTCGGCAGCGACCTCCGCTTCCGTCTGACCGGCTCGTTCTACGCGAACAACAAGGCGATCAGCAGCACCCTGTTCACCGGCGATCGCGGCGGCTCGATGTACTACGACATTCTCGAGAACACGCAGTCGACCGAGACGGCGAACGCCTGGTCCGGCCAGGTCCGCCCGGGGTTCTCGAACAAGGTGAACGCCGAAGTCATCAACCCCTTCATCAAGATCGGCGGCGCCGAGTTCTTCGGCAGCTTCGAGATCGCGAAGGGTGGTGCCTTCAGTGAGTCGAAGCTCCGCAATCTCCGCCAGGACGTGTACGAAGGCCTGTATCGCTTCTGGGACGACAAGCTCTATCTCGGCGGCCGGTACAATGTCCTTAGCGGCCAGCTGATCGCGAAGAACTTCACCGATCAGTCGGTCAATCGCTGGCAGCTCGGTGGCGGCTGGTTCGTGACGCCGAACATCCTGACGAAGGCGGAGTGGGTGAACCAGAAGTACAACGACTTCCCGGTGAACGACATCCGCAACGGTGGAAGCTTCAAGGGCTTCATGTTCACGGGCGCCGTCGCCTTCTAACGAAACACGCGACGGCCGAGCGCGGGAAGCGGACGCAACGAGGCTCCGCTTCCCGCCTCGCTTTTCTAGGCATTCCGGCGTGACATAGGAGGAGCGATGCGACAGAAATTCGCGGGGACCAACATCACGGTACCGTCGAATTCGAGCAGTTTGGGACCGACCCTGCGCTTAGAAATCACGGATTGAGGTTGAGCTGCCAGCGCACCGCCAGTCGTGTCTGCCCCGATCCCGTTAGCGCTCCCCCGGTCGCTCGATATGGGGCGGATTCCGTGACATACGCGGCCGACGCGACACGCAACCCGGCCTTTGCATCGACAGTCTGACTATTCTTCACGCCCAAACCGGGAAGCCGCCAGGGACCGCCGACGAGAACCGGTGCGGCTCCGGAGAAATCGAGCTGCCAAGCCGTGGCCTGCCCATTGTTTCCGTCACAGCTGTCCCCAACGATGATTCCGACGCCGTTGATGGCTCGTGCGTTCCCCCTCGGGCAGCTTGTGCCGCCGAGCGAGGGAAGCAACACCGGACCTCGCCAGACCTGCGTCAACGGATCGCGCCACCAGTACACCGGCCCGGCATTCCCGGCCGCAATGCCGACGATGATCGTTCCGGCGGCGTTGATGTAGTTTGGCGTGCCGTTGAGCAACGTAAAGGTTGAGGCATCCTCCCATACAATGCCTCCACTCGCGCTGGCGTCCAGCGAGCCGACCGCCTGACCACGCCCGTTGACGCCATAAACAGATCCATTGGTCGACGTTACTGGAATCGCGAGGGCCTGGGGCATCGACCAACTCGTGCCGGACCGCCGCCACAAGACCGGCCGGTCGATTCCCGGCATGCTCTTCCGTGGCGGCGCAGCACCGTCCCAACCTCCGACGATGAGAGTTCCATCAACTGCGCGTGCTGCACTCGTCGCGTTACTCTCCACGCTGTTGGAGAAGGTGGGAAGCGGTTCCGGCCTCCATGTGTTGTCGGGTTGCCGCACCCAGGCGGTCGCCAGGTTATTTCCATCCCGCCCAACCGCCAGCGTGCCGTTCGGGTCAATACCCCAGCCTTCCCCATTCCCCAAGCTCACGATTCCGAGCGACTCGTCGTAGAAGAACGCCAGATTGGTGGTCCCGCTGGTGCGGCCAACCGCCTGACCCAGATCATTCGCGTTGTGAATGTAGGCCTCACCGCCGGGCGTGCCCGAACCGAGGATTTGCGCCGAGGTCACCTCGAAGAGTTCGCTTCCAACGCCGTTCTTTCCCCCGGCCAGTGCGACCTGCACGTCCCAGAAGGCTAGCGTCGCATCTCCGGCAATCGTGACGTTGGCAACGAGTTCCGTGGAACTGACGAAGGTCGTCCGGTTGGTTCGAACGTGGAGCGAGTCTGCCACGCCATGGAGCAGCCAGGTTGCCTTCGCGTCCGATGTGAACCCTGTGCCGTAGACGTGGACATCGACGGTGGCGCCTTGATCGCCGAAGGGTGGACTGGCCGACGTCACCGAAAGTGCCGCGGAGGTCTTCCCATAATGCGCGGGAGAAGTCGCCCGCTCCCGTGGCGTCGTCACAGAGTCGCGACCGCAGGCGCCGACGAACAGCAACGCGCCGGCGAGAGCGGCGGGATTGAGCGTCACAAACGTGCGAGTATGCATGCGTGAACCCGCAAATGAGTGGGAACAAGGGAGGACGCCTCTTCGCGGCCATCAAGCTCATTCAACGGCCACAGCGTGCGAGTTTGCGCTGACAATACACTCGACGCCAAGGCAAGCCGATGGCGGACTACCTCACGGGCTGCCGTCGCCGCTGCCGCTCAGTACGTAGCCGGCCCAGTAGTACGGCGCGGCGTACCGCGCGCTTCGGATCATTGCGCGTTGAGAGGAGGCAAGCGCGATCGACGGTGACGACGATGAAAGCGCGCCATAAAAGCCGCGCGCAAACTCGGCGGCGCCTCGGTCGTCGATCGACCACAGCGTCGCGACGACGTTGCGCGCTCCGGCGAACAAGAACGCCTGCGCCAGCGTCGCATAGTTGTCCTGGCGATTGAACGCGTTCGACCACGAGTACCCCAGGGCGGTCTCGCAGCCGGAAAGGAAGACGAGCCAGCTTCGCACGTTCATCGACAAGACCTCGTACGTCTCCAGTCGTCCGTCGTTTTCCGGTCGTCGCGCGGAGGCGTCGGCCGGCGAAGCGAGCTCGATGTTGGAAAACATCGGACTGTCGGGATTGAGCACGCCGTGGCTCGCTATATGGACGATTCGGGAATGCATCAATGCCTCACGAATTGCCGGCTCGGTCGCCGCTTTCCCGACGACGACACCTGCGCCGGCGAGCTGATCTCCGATCGCATGCGCTTCGTCACTCGTCGAAGGCAGGTTTGACGGCTGGGGCGCAAACACACTCGCGCTATGTGTCGTCTCAGCCTCCGACCGTGCGCGAAGCATCGGCAAGGCCGACGCCGACGTAATCGTCGTGATCGCGTAGTCCTCAACGAGGAAGCGCGAGCTGCCGTTCCTCATCGGCTCTCGCAGAGCCGCGAACGGGAGATAGGTCAACGAGGCGTGTGGCACGATGACAAGCGATCGGATTCCGGCGAGCAGGCCTGACGATTTGGCCGGTCCAATGAGTTTGTCATAGAGGTCCCGAAGCAGGCCGTCAGCCCCGTTGCTTCGCGCGCTGATGAAATCTCGTGCGAGGCGAACCCTCTCCGTCAAATCGCCGCTTCCCGAAGCGATCTCGATCCATCGAAGCTGATCCTGAGTGGCGACGAAGAGCAGCAACTTGTCCGGGGTCGAGAGATACTCGAGCAACGCTTCATCCCGGCGGAGTTGTCGTCGAAGGGACGGCGCGTCGAGCGATCGACCGACAGGGTCGGCCGCCGCCGAATCCGCTCGCGATGCACGCTCCAACAACACCTCGTATTCGCGTCGTGCATCGAACAAGTCGCGTGTCACGACGCCGTCCGAGCTCCCGGACGATCGATTGCGTTCGCCGATGGTATCCCTGACTCGCAATCGCTCAACGAGCTCGTCGATGCGGCGGAGCAAACGCTCCATGGTACTATCGCGCGTCGAGGCGCGCGCGGGTAACCCGCGCGCCGCGCCGCCAAGATGTTCGACGAGCGCCCGGCCTCGCGCTTCGTCCGCGACGCGAAACGCGGCGTCGGTTTGTCCGAGCGCGAGCAGCGTGATGACCAAATCGGAGTACGCGGCCGCACGGTCGGCGAGGTACGACGAGCGCAGGCTTCCCGCCCCTAATCCTCGACGGATTCGCTCGAAACCCGCGATCGCCTGCCGGCCGGTTGCCGCCGCCATCGCGTACTGCCGCAGCTGAAGCAACGCGCGGGCCCGCAGCGCGTCCGTCTCCGCCTGTTCGTCGGCGGTCAGTAACACGCGATTGGCGCGCGACGCGTCGAGAAGTCCCAAGACGTCGCGCGGACGCCGCGCGGCATCGGCGACGCGGGCCGCGCCCAACGCATAGCGAATTCTGGCGACGTTCCAGCCGAGGCGGCGCGTCAGCGAATCCGCGGTTGCCAGCGACGCCTTTGCCGCGCTGGAATCGCCCATCCGCTGGGAGAGCTCGGCGAGGAACAAGTCGGCGTCCAGCTCATCCATGCGCGCACCCGCGGAGCGCTGAAGATCGGCCGCTTCTCGCGCTCGCTGTCGCGCTATGGACTGGTTGTTGAGTGCGCGGTACGTGACCGCCTCGGTGAGCGCGACGTGACCGAGCTTCGTCGTCATCTTGAGCGATTCATCGACTGCCCGCGCTCGACCCAGCAGTGCGAGCGCCTGACGATGGTCGCCGGCGTCCTCGTACAGCTCAGCCTTCAATTGCAGATCATCGGCCTCCTCCGAGCGCATGCCGTGAGCGCGGGCAATCGCCAGCGCGCTGTCGAAGTAGGCCAGCGACTTCGACAGCTCACCGCGCTGCGAATAGGCGAATCCGAGTTGCCCCGCGGAATTCTCCAAGCCGACGGCGTTGTCGATGGCTCGGTAGTAGCGGCGGGCCTCGTTGAGCCATTGGATCGCCCGATCCGGATCACCGACGCGAGTCTCGAGGCTCCCGAGATTGTTCAGCGCGTTTCCGAGAAGCAGCGTGTCGGCGAGCGCGGCTTCCCGGTCGCGATAGGACAGCCACGAAGCGCGCGCCCGGTCGTATTCGCCGAGGTCTTGATAGACCAATCCAAGGTTGCCGCGGGCTTTTGCGATGTACTCCGTGTCGTGCGCAGCCTCGGCGATGGCGGCGGCCTCGGTGAGACGCCGGTCCGCCTCGGCGAGTTGACCGCGCTCCTGCGCGAGGAGGCCAAGCGCGTTCAGTGATTTCGCAATCTCGTGCTGATTCCCGAGGCGCCGCTTGATGCCGAGCGCTCGCTCACCGATGGATTTGGCATCGTCGAAACGACCCTGTTTCTTCGCAACAGCCGCCTGTCCGGTGAGTCCCTGGGCGAAGCGAAGGGAGTCACCCGCGGCGGCCGCGTCTCGAGCGACGCGCTCGTATTTCGCGAGGGCACTGTCGTAGGCCGCGCGGCCATATGCGAAGTTGGCGGCGGCTAGCACGTCGCCGGTATCCACGCGACCGCTCTGGCGAACCGTGTTTGCGGCGGACGAGTCGTCGCGGCGCGAGCACGCGACGACGATTGCCACCGCCAACAAGCGCGCGATGCTGTACCTACCGAGCCGCATCAGGGAGCGATGCGAAACGCGCTTGGGCCGCTCTGCGCCGTACTACCGTCGACATGGAGCGCGTCGACGTGCCACAAGTATGTCTTGGACGGCGCGAGTCGGGCAGAATCAGGAAGCGTGAAGCTCGTGTCACTGACCTCCCTTGTCCAAATCTGCGTTCCGCTCGAATCGTCCACCGTTAGAGAATAGCCCGTGGCTCGTACGTCTCGGCGCCAGACGAAATGGAGGTCCGAGCGAGCGATCGAAACGCTATCCGTCGGAAAGACGAGCCTGACGCGGCTTGTCATGGGGGAAGATCGCTCGGCCGCCACGTTTCGTTCGCCGACTAATGGCGACCCCCGATTCCAGGTCGAGCGAAGTGCCACGGCCACCATTACAACCGCGGCCATGCCGGCGACAGCGCGCCAAACGACGGGCATGCTTCTCTTCACCGGGGCGGAGGCGGCGAGTCGCGCGCATGCCGCCACTTCGTCGCGGCACCGTTCGCATGTCGCCAGATGCTCGGCCGCACGCGCACGAACCTCGTCGCCGAGCGTGTGGTCTATGAACCCCGCCATCTCAGCGGCCGAAAGGTGGTTCTGCTCCATCACCGTCCAATCACGATATCGGTGGAATGCCAATGAGCGCATGTCCCTGTTGAACGGCTGCACCTACCGCTTTTGTGCAATTCGGTCACGGCACTGCGCTTTCGATCCCCTGCGCCTCGAGCGAGCGGCGCAGGCGGGCCAGCAGAGCGTTCACGCGTCGGTACACATGAAACGCGGATGAGAACCCCAGAAGGCGCGCGATCTCCTGCGCCGACAGCTCGTCGTCGAATCGAAGGCGTAAGAGGAGGCGATCGGAGACGCCAACTTCCTCTAAAGCCCGGTCCAGCGCGTTCCGAAGCTCCATCTGTCGCATGAGCAGGTCGGCGCCGACCATGCGCGTCGCCGGCAGCTCGTGCACCTCGACGTCCTCGACGATGAGGTCTTGCAGGCGCCGGCGCATCGCGCGTTGATCCCGCGACGTTCCCCCGTGGTCCCGCCCGTAGCGGCGGCGGTAGAAATCGAGGCACAACCGCCGGCCGACGACCACCAGCCAGGTCGACAAGCGACTCCGTGGATCGGTCGCGAACTCTCGCAGCCGCCGGCAATCGTTGGCCCGCAGCTCCTCGAGGATGTACGCGTAGGCGTCCATCACCTCGTCGTGTGTCTTGAACACCGATCGCGCCACGTGAAGCAGGAGCCGCGTGTGCTCCGCGACAAAGCCGCGCCACGCCGCCTCGAGCTGGCTCGGGTCGTCGGCGGCGAGAGCAATGATGAAACGGTCCAGCGAGCGAGGCGGTTCTGTCACCGTGCCTTCGTCGGCCACACGCGGGAGAGGAGGGTATGCGTGACGCGGCTCAAAATGCCCGTCGAATGTCACAAGTCAAGCTCGGAAGGTCGTTCTGCCAACGAAAAGACCGCCGAATCGTGCTTCTCACCATGACTGTGTTAAACGGTCACTCCCGGAGGTTATTGCGACACCCCTGGGCGAGTGTCCGTCACGGACGCGATTGAAGCGTGTGCGCCATACGGGCGCAACATGTTGTCGCTCAACGCAATCCGCGCGCGCATATCCGTCTTTTAATGAGGAGACGTTCAAATCGATCCGAACGCCAACCTCTCTTCCATCCGGAGAAAACACAAATGCGCAAGCTGGAGGCAGGGGCGCGAGCCTCACGCATCGCCGTCATGGCTTCGCTGGCGGCCTGCGTCTCGGGTTCGAATCGAGGGAGCAGTCCGATGATGTCCGGCACCGCCCCCGCTGCCGTCCTGAGCGAAGGGCCACGAGCGCTGTACATCGGGCGAGCCGAAATCGCGAACGTCGGACAAGAGACGCTTCAGGACGTCGTGCTGCGCCTCAGGCCGGACTGGCTCCGCTGGAACCCGACGTCGCGCGCCAATGTCGGGCCCGCGGCCCGTGCTTCGGTGTACACGGACGGGATCTACTCTGGCGAAACAGAGGTGTTGCGGATGATTCCGACCGAGGTTGTGATCGACGCCCGTTACCTCCCGCCCGTGGAGGCGCGCAACCGATTCGGCTCGGCGTGTCACTGCGCCGGCGGCGTCATTCTCGTTCGGACGCGACGCGACGGTGACTGACATGGGCCACGAGAGCGGCCCGGCGATCGCGACGCCGCGGGAAACACGCTTCCGCGTGATCGATGCGGAGCGGATCGCGGTCTGCTGGGGCTCGTCAACGGAAGTACTCGCGTGGGCGGACGTCATATCGGTCCACTCGTTGCGAAACTGTTCGGTGATCACCGCATGCGGTCGCACGATCAAGGTGCGCAGCACGCTGCGCGCGGTGGTCGCCGAGCTCGCATCACTCGGCCTGATGCAAGTGCGGCGCGATACGGCGGTGAACATCACACGTGTTCGGCGGCTCGTGGGAGCCGGGCGTCACCGCTTGCTGATGATTCTAGACGACGACCGGCGCATTGACGTTGGGCGCGAGTTCCAGCGGCAGGTTCGCGCCCGGTTCGCCTCGCGTTGACAACCGTGACCGCGGCTCAGGGCGAAAACCTCCAACGAACAGCGAGTTGGTTGGGATTCGTCGGGGCGAACGCGGAAACCCAGTATGGTGCGCCCTCGGTGATCTAACACTCGAACACGCGAAGTACAAAAGAAGCGGGCCGCGCTCGTCGCGCGGCCCGCTTCTCATTTCTGGTGCCCAGTTAGTCCTACCGGAGACTCAACTTCAACGAAGGTTCCATTGAACCGCGACTCGCTGGGTCGTGTTGATGTGAGCGGAGCCAGTAACGACGAACGGCGGCGAGTTCGTCACAGCGCGCGCGGTGTTGAGGTCGTCCTTCACCTTGAAGCCGAGTCCCGGCAAGCGCGTTGGAGTGCCGACGAGAACGGGCGACGGGCCCGAAAGATCTAGCAGCCACACCGTCGGGTTCTTCGTGCTGCCCGCGCAACTCCACCCGACGATGACGCCCGAGTCGTTGACATCCAGTCCGAATCCGTCTGGACACGCCGCGCCGCCGAGTGAGGGCAGCGGCGTCGCCGGTAGGTGCCACTGATGCGATTGGGGGTCGCGCCACCAATAGACTGCCACGTGGTTTACGTTCTGGCCGACGATGAGCGTGCCGGCCTGATTGATTCTGCCTGACGTTCCGTCGAGGACCGTGTATGTCGTGGGGTCCTCCCAAACGATCCCTTGATCGTAACCAAGGTGGCCAACGACCTGGCCGAGGCCGTTCACGTCGCGCGCGTCGGACTGCGGAAATCCGGGAGGCGTCGGGTAAATCTGCGGGCTCGACCAAGTGCCATCCGTGCCTCGTCGCCACACGACGGGTTGAGTGGCGTTCTGGTTGGCACCGATCTTCGTCGGGAGCGTGTTTGCACCGACCACGAGCGCGGTACCGTCGGCCAGCCGGGCGGCTCCGTATGCGATCGCGCCGATGCTGACGGCCGGCTGTAGCAGCGTCTGCGCGGTCCAGGAATTGTTGGGCTGCCTCACCCACGCCGTGGGAATAGAGCGCGAGTTCGCGCCAGCCACGAATTGTCCGAGGGGGTCGATGGCCTCGCCGTCCCCCGAACCCAGACTGACCATTCCGCCCGCCGCATCGTAGTACCACGCGGTCGAGGAGTTGTTGGTACTCGAAACACCGGCGACTTGAAGGAGATCGTTCATGCCGTGGACCGCTGCGCTGCCTCCGGTCGTACCTGGTCCAAGGATCTGCGCGGACGTCACCTCGAAGCACTCGCTCCCAACGCCATTCTTGCCGCCGAGTGCCACCTGCACGTCCCAGAACGCGAGTTGCGCGTCGGGCGCGATCGTGATGTTGGCGACGAGCTCCGTCGAGCTGACGAACGTGGTCTTGTTGGTCCGAACATGCGCTGGATCGGCAATCCCGTTCAGCAACCACGTCGCCTGCGCGCCCGTCGCGAATCCGCTTCCAAGAACGTGGACGTCGACCGTCGTCCCCTCATCGCCATAAGCGGGGTTGGCGGAAGACACTGATGGTCCCGTCGTTCCTCCGCCCTTTGCCGCGTTTGCTCTTCCCACGCTGATCACCCTGGGGGTGTCGATCGATTCCGTCGAGCACGAGAGGACTGCGGCCGCCAAAGTCGCGGATAGCAGAAAATGAAGGCGCTTGGCCAGCGTCGGTCGAGTCATCCGCATCGGTGAGCCTGAAAGGAGGAAGGGAGCGGGGCCCGGGGAATCCGCTGAGAACAGACAGCGGCCGCATTTCTGTTCAACGGCCGACAACTTCCTTTTTGCGCGTCGCAAAAAGGCCATGAATGGCCGTCAAACCTTGGGTAACGGCCGAATGTCCGCCGAGCGAGTCCATTCGCCGACGAGGCCGGCGACCATTTCCGGAGATCCTAGTAATGCGCCGATCCAATCCCCTTCCGCTAGTGCTGGCTTTGACCGCGGTGGCTGCTTGTTCGGACCGCAGCCCGCCTCCAACTGCGCCGCTCGCGCCATCCGCGACACCGAGCTTCGGAAAACCGGCACCGACGACGATCGCGGTCACCACCACGATCTATGACAGGGATGCTGGTTCAAATCTCCTGATAACGCGCGGCGACAGCCCGGCCGCCGGCTTCGCTAGCTATACGGAGGTCAACAGAATGACCAGCCAAATCTCCGAAACCGGGGCATGGAAGCTTTACATCGGCAACCAGAGCGCGAGAACCGTGTACCTCGCCCTTGCCTCCAACGGCATTCCGGTGCCCGACGGCTACTACTACGCCAACGTGGAGATCTACAGCCAGTGCTTCGACGCGGCCGACAACGCGGTCGGCATCGTGTCGCTGACGGCGGCGGGGCAGTCGAACGAGAATTGTTCGTTCGGCATGGACTTCACGAGCGGTCGCACCAAGTACAAGCTTGCCATGGTCCCGACCATGCCGGGCACGGGCCGCGCCCTGGTCACCTGCAACGCGGCGGCGAGCGGCTCGTGCACCGACTGGACGATCGTTCCCAACCCGGGCGTTCCCAACGCCGGCGTCGCCAATCTTTACCACTACGCGAACAACGGGGGGTTGGTCCTAGATGGCGTCTACCGGAACTCGTACACCGTGAGAGTCACCCGCTGACGAAAACAACGAGGTCTGCGCGTGGTGAAGCCGCGAGCCTCGTGTGAGTGAGCGAACTACCGAAAATACGGTTGTTGACGCGAATAAACCCCGTGCGCGTCGCCGCTCGGCGCCCACGCCCTCATCCTTCCTCGTTCCGGAGCTCGCATGCGCCTCAACCATCACTGGGTCAATCCCGTCTCATTGCTCATCATCGTCGCCGCGTGCTCCGAGACTACCTCGGTGCCGACGCCAGCGCGACCGCGGCCGGACGTCGCGATCGCCGCGCGTTCCGGGTCGCCGAACCCGCGGACCGTTCCGGTGACATCCGTCGTCGGGGACGACCCGAGCTTCCAAATCCGAAGCGACGGCCTGGGATCTTACAAAAACTCGAGTGCACTCCAGTCCGAGATACAGGCGTCCACCACCGGTGACTGGGTTCTGGACTCCTATACGAACAACTCGCCGCGGATGATCTATCTTGACTTCAGTCGCCCGATCGCCGGGAGCGGAGTGAATGGCGGCAGCCCGGTGGCAATTCCCTCAGGCTATTACAAATTTCACATGATCTCGAAGTGCCACCTGACGGGAAACGACTTCCTCACCATCCTGCCCGGGCACACCGTTCAGTGCCCGCTCCGTATTGGTCAGATTTTCGTGGGAACGCGGCAATACGGCATAACGATGAATTCGGGTGTGACGAGCGCTGGAGAGGTGAGTTGGCCCGAAACCAACTACGCCGATGTCACCTGCAATTCGACCGCTGGCACCTGCGCAAACTGGACGCTCACGCCGAGTGGAACGGATCCGAATGGCTCGCCGGCCAATGTCGCCGTGCTGATCGAAACGATCACCAGCGGCACGCACGGGAAGACTACGACGACCGACGTCAAGCAGGGCGACTTTTATTTGTCCTTCAAGATCGACATAACCAACCCATAGTCGCACTCAACCGTCGAAGCGACGCCTGAAACACCTTCGTGTGTGCGACCGGCGGTTCGTCGTGGTGAGGGCGTTCGGCACCTTCGTCCCATACTTCTCGAACCAGCTCCGCGGATAGAGCTGCGTCCGGAGGAAATTCGACGGCGTGCTCGAGGTCCCGTGATACTCGTTGCGACGCGACACCGCCGTCAACATCAACCGAGTGCAGCGCCTCGTCGGCGCAGGACGCCACCGCCTCATCATGATTCTCGATGACGACTTCCGAGTGGAGGTGGGCCGCGAGTTCCAGCGTCAGGTCCGTGCGCGGTTTGCGGTGAGCTCGACGCGTTGACGCGCCCGTGGCTGCCGGCGCGGTAGATCCTGCCGTCGAAAAGCGGGCGCATACCAAGAGGTAGCGCCCGCTGCTTAGCGGAAACGGAGGTCTAAGGAATCACGAGCCGCCAGCGGACGGCGACTTGCACAGTGCCATTCTGCAGCCCCCAGCCCGCGACCACGTACGGTGCTGCGTCAGTAATGGCCGTCGCAGCGGAGAGCGGAAGCCCCGTTCCCGTGGACACCGGGCCAAGGCCCGGCAGGCCGAGCGGACCAGCGACGAGGACAGGTGTCGCGCCGGTCAAGTCGAGACGCCAGGCCGTTGCCTGAAACTCTCCGGCCGCGTTACAGCTCGTACCCACTACCACACCGCTTGAATTCACCGCGTTGATTTTCCCTAGCGGGCAGGCTGATCCTGCTAGCGACGGAAGTGCGATAGCGGTGGTTCCCCAAGTGCCGGTCGACGGATTTCGCCACCAGACAACCGGGAGCGTCTTATTCGCATCCTTGTCGAATCCAGTGGTCGCAAGCTCGCCGACGACGAGGGTCGCCGCGGCGTTCATTCCGTTGACTGGGCCCGCAAGTCGAATCGCGGTTGTTGGACTGTCCCAGATTGCGCCGCCTGCTCCATCATTAACGCGGCCCGCGGCCTGACCCTGAGTATTGATTGCCCGGATCGTGCCTTTCACGGCCCCGGCAGGCAGACTGTAGCGCTGTGGCGCCGACCATACACCACCTGAGTAGCGCCAAACAACGGGCCGTGTGTAAATGACCTGCGAAGATCTCGTGCCCGATGCCGAGTCGTCGGCCCCGCCAACCAACAACGTTCCGTCCGGCGCATACGCCGAGGCGGCCGCTAGCCCTCGCATGTTGGCCGGCAAAGTCGGCAAATGTTGGGCGGTCCACGTGGTCGGGGTTTGCCGAATCCAAACCGTGGTGAGAAGGTTCCCATCGCGACCCATTGCGATTCCACCGGTCGCGTCGATCGCCCAAGCCTCACCCGTACCCATGTTGGTGTAGCCCGTCGCATCATCATAGATGAATGCAACGATTCCGCTTTGACTACGTCCCTTGCCGACGATTTGCCCATTTTGATTAATGCCATACGAAAGCACGTCACCGCCGCCCGACGTTGGCGAGGCAATGATCTGCGCGGCCGTGATCTCGAACATCTCGCTCCCGACGCCGTTCTTTCCGCCGGCCAGCGCCACTTGAACATCCCACAGGGCCAGCTGCGCGTCGTTCGCGATGGTGATGTTCGCGATAAGCTCGGACGAGCTGACCACGGTCGTACTGTTGGTTCGCACGTGCGTCGGATCAGCCACGCCGTGAAGGAGCCATGTGGCCTGAGCGCCAGACGTGAAGCCACTGCCCAAGACGTGGATATCGACAGTGGTACCCTGATCGCCGTAAGACGGAGTCGCGCGAGTGACCGAGAGCGAGGTGGCCGCCTTTCCATTGAGCGCCGCTCCGATCACCACCTCTCGGGGAGCGTTGATCGGCTCTCGTGTACAGGATACCCCGGCGGCAACCAGGCCGGCGACGGTGATTAGAGGTATTTGGAAGGCGAATACTGAGCGAGTCGTCATCGAGGGCTCGGGGCGAGTTTACGTGGCGGGGCAGAGCGCTAATCGTGTTAAACGACGCGGCCGACGATTCTTGCGCGGACCTTTTTCGCCAGCGCGGTGCGCTCCCTGGCCTTCACACAACAAAGGGCCGGCGGGTTTGACCCCGCCGGCCCTGACCAAGTCGCCATCAGCTGGCGGATTAGCGACCGCTGGTCGTCGTGACCGCGTTCGTCCCCTTCGTCCCGTACTTCTCGAACCAGCTCCGCAAATAGAGCTGCGTCCTGAGGAAGTTCGACGGCGTACTCGACGTCCCGTGATACTCGTTGTTCACCCGAATGAGCGCCGTTGGAATGCCACGCAGTTTCAACGCCCGATAGAACTCCTCCGACTGCGGCATCGGCGTCCTGAGATCGAGCACGCCCGTCATCAGCAACGTCGGCGTCTTCACGTGCCCGACGTACATGATCGGTGAGCGCTTGAGGTGCTCGCTCGGATCCTCCCAGAACGGCTTGTCGAAGTTCATGTACCAGCTCGCGCCGTCCGTCTCACCGACGAAGCTCAGCCAGTTGATCACCGGGCAGAGCGACGC
>Ga0105246_10000847_pt1 | contig 17492 bp, 16 predicted proteins | sample KBSM64metaG_FD_99694 | JGI IMG/M metagenome (GOLD analysis project Ga0105246, IMG submission 99694) | Miscanthus rhizosphere microbial communities from Kellogg Biological Station, Michigan, USA - KBS M6-4 metaG | ecosystem: Host-associated > Plants > Roots > Rhizosphere > Soil | place...
CTCGCCGAAGCGCAGCTGAAGCTGGTCGGCCAGGTAACCGAGCGGATCGCCGCGTTCGACCGCGCGGCGGGCCGCGAACGCCACCAGCAGGCCTTCGGTGCGGGCGGCGTTGCCCGACGCGGCCTGGAGTTGCATGTCGAGGTTCGACAGACGCTGCTCCATCGCCGCCACGCGGCTGTCGAGGCCGCCTTGCTGCTGCACAACTTGCTGGACCTGGGCGGCAGCCTGGCGCGCCTGCGCGGCGGTGGCTTCGGACGCGGAAGCGCTCGGCGTGGGGATCGGAGCGACTACCGTCGACTCGGTGCGCTTTACCGCAAACAAGCCGCGCGGTTGCCAGCGGCCGGACCAAACGAGACCGATCAGGACGACCGCGAGCACCAGGACGCCGACGCCTATTCCCATCAAAACGCGGGAACGCCCGCTTCGGCGCACCTGCGCACGCGCAATGGTGCTGTAATCTTCGTCCATCAGGTTCCTTCGCGACGCTGGGGGCGGCGCTTGTCGGCGTTTCGTCTCAACCCGAAGGCGGGTCATGCCACATCTGGCGGGCCAGTGCCAAGAGCGCCGCATCGTTCGGTTCGGCAGCCGAGCGCAGCGCCGCCCATCCGCTGCCTGCCGCCTCTGCGATCCGGGGCGACAGTGCCGCGAGGCGGATGTCGCCGCGGTGAACGGCGAGCCGTTGGCATTCGGCGGCGAAATGCCGCGCCCCGGCCGCCGAATGCAGCAGGAAGAGGGCCCCGTCCTGGAGTCGCTCGGCGACACCTGGCGGCAACGGCAAGCCGATGGATTCGTAGACAGTTATCGTCTCGATCGAAACGCCCTCGGGCGCGCTCGGCTCCGCCCGTTCGCGCCCGGCCAGGCGCAGCAGGCGAAGGCGTTCGCCGGCAAGGCTGTCGACCAGCCCCTGCAGATCGCCGTTGCCGACGCGGGCGACGGTGAACCCCCGCCGCCGCGCAGCCTCAGCCGTCGCGTTCCCCACAGCATACACAGGTTTATCCACAAGGCTGTCCACCTGCGGGCCACCGCAACGCAAAGCGTTGGCGCTGCCGAGGAGCAGGCCGTCGAAGGTGCCGGAAGGAACACTCCAGGCGACAGGGCGGATTTCGAACAGTGGGCACGCTTCGATCGTCAGGCCCATGGCCTTGCCCGCCGCGACGGTGGCGCTGCAGCCCGGCTCCGGCCGGATCGCCAGGATGGGCAGGGTCATCGGCTGGTGAAATGGGCTCGCAGGCCCGGCGACGCGCGGCCGAGCAAGTCCGCAGCGAGCCTCGCCGGTCCATCCGCATCATCGATTGTGAAACGCGCTTCGCCGGAAACCTTCTCGGCTCCATCGGGCGTGAAGATCGCCGCCCGCATTGTCAGGGCGTCGACGTCCAGATCGCAGAGCACCGCTATCGGACTGTGGCACGAGCCGCCCAGCGCGGCGAGCAGCGCGCGTTCTGCCACGGCCTCCGCGCGGCTCGGCGCGTGATCGATCGCGATCAGCCAGGCTCGTGTGCGCTCGTCATCCGTTCGGCACTCGATGGCGATCGCCGCCTGGGCCGGAGCCGGGAGCCATTCGTCGGCGGACAGCGGGTGGCCAGCGCCGTGTTCGCCGAGCCGCTGGAGCCCGGCGGCGGCGAGAAACGTCGCCTGCGCCTCGCCCGCCGCCAGCTTGGCCAGCCGGGTCGCAACGTTGCCGCGGAACGGCACCACCCGGCAGTCGGGCCGCGCGTGGAGCAACTGCGCCGCTCGGCGCGGGGCGCTCGTGCCGACCACGGCGCCTTGCGGCAACGCCTGGATCGACGCCGCGCCGAGCAGCACGTCGCGCTTGTCGGCGCGCGGCAGGACCGCGGCGATCGTCAGCTCGGGCGGGCGGATCGTCTCGACGTCCTTCAGCGAATGGACCGCGGCGTCGATCACGCCTTCGGCGAGCCACCGGTCGAGCTCGCGCGTCCACAGGGCCTTGCCGCCGATCTCGGCCAGGGGGCGGTCCTGGATCTTGTCACCGCTGGCTTCGACCGGAACCAGTTCGACGGCAGTTTCGGCCCAGCCATGCGCGGCGCACAAGCGCGAACGCGCCTCCTCGGCCTGCGCCATCGCAAGCGGGGAACGGCGCGTGCCGAGCCTTATCTTCGGGGTATCGTCCATTGCCGGTTGCTTGCCCTAATGGTCATTCTGCGTCAGGGAAACCCGCGATGGACGAGGATATCGTAGTCCTGGGGATCGAGAGCAGCTGCGACGAGACCGCGGCCGCGCTGGTGACGGGCGACCGACGCATTCTTGCACAGCGGATCGCCTCGCAGGAAGCCGCCCATGCGCCTTACGGCGGCGTGGTTCCGGAGATTGCCGCGCGCGCCCACGCCGAGAAGCTCGCGCCGCTGATCGAGGCGGTGCTCGCCGAGGCGGGCATGACGCTGGCCGAGTGCGACGCCGTGGCCGCGACAGCCGGGCCGGGGCTGATCGGCGGGGTGATGGTCGGGCTAGTCACCGCCAAGGCGCTGGCGATGGGGAGCGACAAGCCGCTGATCGCGATCAACCACCTCGAAGGCCACGCGCTGAGCCCGCGCCTGGCCGATCCCGCGCTGGAATACCCGTACGCGCTGCTGCTGGTTTCCGGCGGGCACTGCCAGATTCTGCGGGTCGAGGGTGTCGGCCGTTACGAGCGGCTCGCGACGACCATCGACGACGCGCTGGGCGAAGCCTTCGACAAGACCGCCAAGATCCTCGGTCTGGGTTATCCCGGCGGGCCGGCGGTCGAGCAGCTCGCGCTCGAAGGCGATCCGCGCGCCGTGCCCCTGCCCCGCCCGCTCCTGGGCAGCGACGATCCGAACTTCTCGTTCGCCGGGCTCAAGAGCGCGGTGCTGCGGGCCGCCGAGAGCGCCAAGTATCGCTCGGCCGATGTCGCGGCGAGCTTCCAGCAGGCGGCGATCGATTGCATTCAGGATCGCCTGGGCCGCGCTCTTGAGAAAATGGATGAGGTTGGCGCGCTGGTCGTCGCCGGCGGCGTCGCAGCCAACCGGCAAGTTCGCAAATCACTTGAAGATCTGGGGGCAAAGCGCGGACTACGCTTCGTCGCCCCGCCACTGGAGTTGTGCACCGACAACGCCGCGATGATCGCCTGGGCCGGAGTCGAACGCCTGCGCCAGGGGGCCTCCGACCCGCTCGACATCGCTGCACGCCCGCGCTGGCCGCTCGACCCCAGCGCCGAGCCGGTGCGCGGCGCGGGATACAAGGCATGACCAGTATCGGCGTGATTGGCGCGGGCGCCTGGGGCACCGCGCTGGCACAGGCGCTCGCCTCCGACGGCCGCGAGGTATTGCTCTGGGCGCGCGAACCCGAACTGGTCGAGGAAATCAATTCCGCGCGAACCAATTCGCTGTTTCTCCCCGCCGCCCGCCTCGCCGAAACGATCCGCGCCACCGGCGACGTTGCCGAGGCGGGCGAATGCCAGATTCTGCTGATAGTGACACCGGCGCAGCACCTCGGCTCCGTCCTGTCCGAATTGCCGGATTTCCCTCGCGACCTGGTGCTCTGCGCGAAAGGCATCGAAGCGGGCTCCGGCCGGCTGATGAGCGAGGTCGCCCGCCGCGCCGCCCCGCAAAGCGAGATCGCCGTCCTCTCCGGCCCTACATTCGCGCATGAGGTCGCCGCCGGGCTGCCGACGGCGGTCACGCTCGCGTGCGGCGGCAAGCGCGCGCAGTGGGAGCGGCTTTCCGCCGCGCTCGCCCGACCTACCTTCCGCCCGTACTACTCCGAAGACGTGATCGGCGCGGAGATCGGCGGGGCGGTCAAGAACGTGCTCGCTATCGCCTGCGGAGTGGTCGAAGGGCTCGGCCTTGGCCAGAACGCCCGGGCTGCGCTGATCGCGCGCGGCTATGCGGAGATGATGCGCTTCGGCGAAGCGCTCGGAGCCGAGCGCGACACGCTCGCCGGCCTGTGCGGGCTCGGCGACCTGGTGCTGACCTGCACCTCCACCTCGAGCCGCAACTTCTCGCTCGGCAAGGCGCTCGGCGAAGGTCTGGCGCCGCACGAGCTGATGGCCGACCGCCGCACGGTGGCCGAGGGCGCGCACACCGCGCCGGTGCTGGTCGAGCTGGCCGCGCGCCACGGCGTGACGATGCCGCTCACGATGGCGGTCTATCACCTGCTGCAGGGCTCGCCGGCGCGAGAGGTGGTGTCGAACCTGCTCGCGCGACCTCTCACATCCGAAGGCCCCGCCGCTTGAGCCCGCCCGCGCCCGACGAGGTGCCGGCCGGCGGCGACATCGCCGCGCTGGCTCGTGGCGGGCGAACCAACTTCCTCGGCTTCCTGATGCGCCTGGCTGCGCGCCTGCCGTTCCTGTTCATCGCCGGACGGCTCTACGGAGCGGCCGCGCTCGGGCGGTTCGCCTCGGCGCTGGTGATCGTCGAACTGCTGGCAATGGTCTGCACGATCGGCGAGAAGCGCGGGCTGGCCCAACGTCTGTCCGACGCCGACGAAGGGGGTGACCCTTCGCACATCGTCGCCGACGGATTGTTGGCCGCCCTGATCGCCGCCAGCGCGGTGGCGGTGTTCCTTTGGCTAGTCCCCGCGCCGATGTTCCCCAGCGGTATATACACCACGGTCGACAAGTTGCTGGTGCTTGCCGTCCCCGCGCTGGCGCTGACAGAGATCGTGCTGGCGGCGCAGGCCTACCGCTACGACGTGGGTACGACTGTCCGCGCGCGAGCGATCGTCGAGCCGTGGACGATCTCGATCATGGCCGCGGTCTATTACCTGTGGGTGCCGCAAAGCGGGCTGCAGCTAGCCTACCTGACCTCGATCTACGCCGCGCTGGCGACCGCGCTGTGGCCGTTCGTGAAGACTTACGGCTTGCCGCGCGGATGGCGGCCGCATCCGGGGCGGATGCTCGCCCTGACGGTCCGCGGAGCGCCGCTCGCGGCGGCGGACGCGATCGAATGGGGAACGCGTCGTCTGGACATCTTCATCCTGGGCCTGTTCGCCGCGCCGGCGGCGGTGGGCATCTACTACATCGCCCAGCAGGTCGCGAGCTTGCCGCAGAAGCTCAAGTCCAGCTTCGATCCGATCCTGGGACCGGTGATCACCCGCGCGCTCAAGGACAAGGATTACGAGGCGATCGCCCGGCAGGTGTGCCAGGTCGGCTTTTGGATCACCGCGATGCAGGCCGGGATCGCACTGGCGCTGGGCATCCCCGGCGAGGCGATCATGGGCCTGGTCGGTCCGAAGTTCGTCGGCGGCACCGGCGCGCTCGCGTTCCTGCTCGCGGCCGAGGTCGTGGCGGCGACGGCGGTGGTTTCGGAATCGGCGCTGATCTACATCGCACGGTTCCGCAACCTGACGATCTCGGTCGCGACCATCGCGCTGCAGGCCGGGCTCACCGTCGGGGCGATGCTGCTGATCGACCGCTACGGACTGCCCGAGCTCTATCGCGCCGCGGCGGCGGCCCTGTCGCTGGCCCTGGCGCTGGGCGCGGCCTCGCTGGCCAAGGCGCTGGTGCTCTCACGGATTCTCGGTCATTCAATAAACAACTGGCGCTGGGCGCTGATCTGGGCCGCGGCCCTGGCCGTGGTCGTCGGCGAGGTGGCGATCCTGCTGCCCGAATGGGCCGAGTTGATCTTCGGGATTCCGGCGATCCTGCTCGCTTACGGCTGGGTGATCTGGCGACGCGGTTTCGGCCCCGAGGATCGGGTTCTGTTCAGGCGCACCGCCGATGTCGCGGTGACCGAGGGCTGAGGCGCGGGAAAAGGGTGGAGAAAGACGACGATGAGCGACGTGATTTCCGACAACTGGCTGGCCTTCCTGATCACGCTGGTGCTGGTGGTCCTCATCGGCTGGTGGCTGCTCGCCGCCTCGCGCCGAACGCGGATCGAGCGGACGGATGCACCCACCGAAGACGCACCCGCGCGGCGCAACCAGGCGTTGATCGACGCGGCGCCCGCGGCAGCCGAAGTGGACCTTCCGCCGCCGACGCCCGAGGTCCTTGGCGGCATCAGCGAAGTCGCGGCGGCCACCGCGCCCCCGATCCACCAGCCCGTCCACGCCGACGACCTCAAGCGCATCAAAGGCGTGGGGCCGAAGCTCGAGAAGCTGCTAAATTCGCTTGGCGTGACCAGCTATTCGCAGATCGCGGCGTGGGACGACGACGAGATCGAGCGGATTGATGCCCAGCTTGGCATCTTCGCCGGCCGCATCCGCCGCGACGACTGGCCGGCGCAGGCCGGCTACCTTGCGGCAGGGGACATGGCCGGTTTCGAGCAACGCTTCGGCCGGCTCTAGCCTCGATTCGGCGCTTGGGCGGCGAAATGGCCGATTTCCGCAGATTTGCGGGAACCCGGCGGCCAGCGGGCCATTGACGGACAAGCCCCCAGGATCGCGCTGGTCCCGCTGGCATTCGGAACCAGATTGGTCATGAAACACGAAGAACGCCCCACTGTCCTGGTCGTCGAAGACGAATTCATCATCGCGCTGGACTTGTCGGAAACCGTGCGCGACCTCGGCTTTCGCGTCGAGGGCCCGTTCGCCGACAAGGAAAATGCCTTCATCGCCATCGACCAGCATATGCCCGATTGCGCGATCCTCGACGTCAAGACGGCGGACGGCGAAGTTTACCCGCTGGCCGATGCCCTCGCCGATGCCGGGGTGCCGATCATTTTCCACTCGGGCCACATCGTGCCCGCCGACATCGCCGAACGCTATCCGATGGCCCAGGCATGCGCCAAGCCGTGCCCGCCCGACCGCCTGATCACCATGATCGCCGACGCGATCGAGGAAGCGCCCGCGCACTAACATCACGGCCGATTGGCTTGCGCCTTTGACACCGCTAGGGCGGTTTCAAAGGAGACCACTTGCATGGCGCCGTTCGACTGGGCCGACCCTCTCAATCTCGATGACCAATTGACCGACGAAGAGCGGATGATCCGCGACGCCGCGCGTGGTTTCGCGCAAGGAACGCTCCAGCCGCGTGTGGTCGCCGCTTTCCGCGACGAGGTCGATGCGCCCGAGCTGTTTCCGCTGATGGGGAAGGCCGGGTTGCTGGGGGTCACGGTGGCGGAAGAGCACGGCGGCGCCGCTGCCGGCTACGTCGCCTACGGCCTGGTCGCGCGTGAGATCGAGCGGGTCGATTCCGGCTATCGCTCGATGGCTTCGGTGCAATCGAGCCTGGTGATGTACCCCATCGAGGCTTACGGTTCCGAGGAGCAGAAGGCGAAATACCTGCCCGGTCTCGCCCGCGGGGAGTTGATCGGCTGCTTCGGATTGACCGAACCCGACGCCGGCTCCGACCCGGGCTCGATGCGCACGGTCGCCAAGAAGGACGGCGACGGTTTCCGCCTCTCCGGCAGCAAGACCTGGATCACCAACTCGCCGTTCGCCGACGTATTCGTCGTCTGGGCCAAGAGCGAAGCGCATGGGGGCAAGATCCGTGGCTTCGTGCTCGACAAAGGCCTGAAGGGCCTCAGCGCGCCGAAGATCGAGGGTAAACTTTCCTTGCGCGCCAGCACCACCGGCGAGATCGTGCTCGACGACGTGGCGGTGGGCGCCGACGCGCTGCTTCCCGGCGTCGAGGGGCTTAAGGGCCCGTTCGGCTGCCTCAACCGCGCCCGCTATGGCATCTCCTGGGGAGCCCTGGGCGCGGCCGAGTTCTGCCTCGCCGCCGCGCGCCAGTACGGCCTCGAGCGCAAGCAGTTCGACCGGCCGCTCGCCGCAAACCAGCTCTTTCAGAAAAAGCTGGCCGACATGACCACCGAGATCGCGCTGGGCCTGCAGGCCAGCCTGCGCGTCGGCCGGCTGATGGACGAAGGCGCGTTCGCGCCCGAGATGATCAGCCTGGTCAAGCGCAACAACGTCGGCAAGGCGCTCGAGATGGCGCGGGCCGCACGTGACATGCACGGCGGCAACGGTATCTCCGAGGAATACCAGGTGATCCGCCACATGCTGAACCTGGAGACGGTCAACACATACGAAGGCACCGCCGACGTCCATGCGCTGATCCTCGGGCGGGCGATCACCGGCATCGCCGCTTTTTGAATCGAACGGCCTGATCGGCCTGGCGGCCGGTCGAGCCGGCAGCCTAGGCTTCGGTTGGCCTGGGCTGCGCTTCCCTCTGGAGAGTCTCAAGCTGCGCGCGGTAGAGCCGCGCCTTCTGCACATGCAGTTCGGCCGCTTCGGGATTCGGGGCCGCGCGAATCAGCCGCTCTTCCTCAGAGATCTGTCGGCGGCAGCTTTCGATCAAGACGTCGGTCATCGGCTCGACTCGTCTACTGCTATCGCATGAAACTAGACCCAGATCCGCGGTTTGTCGTTAACCTTAATTATCCGGTCGCCCGCGGAGGAAGGCGTCGCAACACACCCCAGATTGGGCTATGCTGAAATTCGTGAGAAGCCTTCGGCAGCGATGGCGTGACGAAAGGTGACCATGACAACCAGGCTGCTGATCGGATACTCGTTGCTAGTCCTGATGGTGGCGGGTGCCGCCTTCAGCGTCTGGTGGACGATCCGTAACAGCGCTCATAACACCCGGCGCCGCGAACGGCGTGAGCGCCGGGCGCGCTACAGGGCCGTCTTGGCGCACGATGAGGCGTCGGACGAGGATGCCGCCACGACCGATTGACGGGGTCTCGAACCAAACTTTTCCTCATGATCGCAAACCCTCCCTCGAACGCCCGCGCCGTGCGGCTGCTGATCGTCCACGCGCGCGAGCGGTTGCGGGCCAGGCTCGGCGACCGGATCGTCGGCGCAATCGTGGCGCTCGCGCTCGAGGCGCTGCTGCTGCTGGTGCTGCTGACGCTCGGCCAGATGCGGTCGCCGCACAGGGACGTGCCGATGGCCTCGATCGCGTTCGACGCGCGGGATCATTCCGAAACGCCCACCCAGCCCGAACCCAAGCCGCCCAGCGAGTCCGCGCGGGCGGCGCCGCGTGCAGCCCAGGCACAGCCGCTGCCGGACGTGGCCCAGGCCGTGCCGCCCCAGCCGCCGGCGGCGATCATCCCCGTCTCGCCGCAGGAGATGCGCTCGTTCGACATCTCGAACCTGCCCAAGCGGCCGAACGCACCGGCGGGGCCAGTGGTCGGTCCGGCCTACACGCCGGCATTTGGGGATTCCAAACGCGTCGGGACCGCGCCGAACGGGCAACCGATGTACGCCGCCGCCTGGTACCGCGAACCCACCGACCAGGAGTTGCGCGGCTATCTCTCTACCGCCGAGGGGCCGGCGTGGGGTCTGATCACCTGCAAGACGGTGGCCGACTATCGGGTCGAGGACTGCGTCGGGCTCGACGAATACCCGGAGGGTTCGCACATGTTGCGCGCTGTCCTGGCCGCCGCCTGGCAATTCCGGGTGCGGCCGCCACGCGTCGGCGGGGTGACGCAAGTGGGGGACTGGGTACGAATCCGGATCGAATACGAGGTCAGGCCAGCCAGTCAGTACGGCGATCAGGCGCACCCTTAGGATTCAGGCTTAGGGACTGGGTCCGTAACCCTGGCAAGCTATCCGTGGAACCTAAGCAGTCGCGCGCAATTGATCGCGTGACCTCGCAGGTGTCCACTCGCCCGTCGGTCGATGTCTGGCGCAGCCCCCGGGGCTCGCCGCAGCCGGGGTGCTATTCATGACCACGAGATTGCTGATCGCCTATCTGCTGATAGCGCTGCTCGCGAGCGGTACCGCTGGCGCAATCTGGTTGCTGATCCGCAATTCGCCGCGCCAGAATATGAAACGCTATTACCGCGACAAGCGGCACCGCGCGAAACCTTAGGCGCCCTATCCTTCGACGAGCATCAGCGCGTCGAGCGCCACCACGCCTTCGCCCGCTGGGTGGACGATCACGGGGTTGAGGTCGATCTCGCGGATGCGCGGATTGCCGGTCATCACCCGGCCGACTTGCACGATCAACTCGGCCAGAGCGGCGACGTCTCGCGCGGGAGCGCCGCGCCAGCCCTTGAGCAACGGCGCCTGCTTGAGCGAGAGCAGCCCCGCCTTGACCTGCTCGACGCCCATGTCGGGAGTGAACAGCTTGACGTCCTTGAGGATCTCCGCCGTCACCCCGCCGAAGCCGGCCAGCACCACTGAGCCCCACTCCGGGTCGTGCTTGGCGCCGACAATCATCTCGACGCCCATCTTGCCCATCTTCTCGACCAGCACGCCGTCGAGCGCGATGCTTGCATCGTAATTGGCGACGTTGCGGAACATCTGCGTGAACGAGGCGCGCACTTCGTCAGCCGACTTGAGGTTGAGGATGACGCCGCCGGCATCGCTCTTGTGGCCCAACGCGGCGGCCTGCGCCTTGAGGACTACCGGATAGCCGAGCGCGTCCGCCGCTGCGGCCGCAGCGTCGGCGGTGGCGGCAAAGGTGCTGTCCGGGAAAGCGATTCCGAGCGGCTTGAGCAGAGCCTTGGCCCGATACTCTGGCACGACGCCCGCAACGGCGTCGAGACCCGAAACCGGCAGGGGCGGCTGGGTGCGGTCGGTGAGATCGCGCTTCGAGAGCTCGGCAAGGCGGGCGATCGCGCGATAGGCGCGCTCGGTGCTCGGAAACCACGGGATGCCGACCTTGCGCAGCCCGTCGACATACTCCTGCGGAATGCGTCCGCCCTCGTCGACGCCGGCAAAAACCAGCGGCTTGGGAAAGGTGCCGTCCTCCAGCACCTTGATGATGTGCGGCAGCTTGATGGCGCAGGTGACGGCGTCGGTCTGGATGATCGAAGCGACCACCGAGCCGACCCGCTCGTCCTCGAGCAGCGCGGTCAGCACCTTGGTGTAGACCTCGGGCTCGGACAGGCCGAGCGCGGTGATGTCCGTTGGGTTCGAGACGGGCACGTAGTCCGGCAGGATCGCGCGCAAGACGGGGCTGTTCGCGTCGTTGAGGTCGACCAGGTCGAGGCCGATGTCCTCGGCGATGTCGAACGCCAGGCCGCGCAGCGCGCCGCTCTCGCCCAGCACGGCCATGTTGGCGCCGGGAAGCGCCTTGCTGGTGACGGCGATCGTCGCGATGTCGGCCAGCTCCTCCAGCGTCTCGGCGAAGATCACCCCTTCGCGCGCGACCTTGGCCTTCATCAGCGCGTAATCGCCCGCCATGGCCCCGGTGTGCGTGGCAGCGCTTTCCTGTGCCTTGTTGCTCTTGCCGGGGTGCAGCATGACGATTGGCTTGCCGGCCTCGCGCGCCCGGCGCGCGGCGGCCAGGAACGCCTGCGGCCGGCGCAGGCTCTCGACGTACATGGCGATCACGTGGGTGTTGGGATCGTCGACCAGCCACTCGACATAATCCTCGACCCCGCTGACGGCCTCGTTGCCGGTCGAGACGGTGGTCGACACATAGCAGTCGCGCGAATGGAGCGTCGTCGCCAGCACCTCGGCGAGCGCGCCCGACTGGCTGGCGACGCCGACGCAGCGAGCGCCGGCCGGCGGCGTGACCATGTTGACCTGCACGAACGTGAGCGGCACCCGCTCGACGTAGTTGGTGCAGCCGAGGCAGTTCGGCCCCTCGACGATCATGCCGTGTTCGTTGGCGATGCGCGCCAGCTCGAGTTGGTCGCGCATGCCGGCCTCGCCGGCCTCGGAGAAGCCGGCAGAATAGATCACCACGGCGCCGCAGCCCTTTTCGGCAAGCTCGCGCACGGTATCGAGCACGAAGTTGCGCGGGATCGCCAGCACCGCACAGTCGATGCCGTCGGGCAGTTCGGCGACCGAGTGACAGACCTTGAGCCCGAGCAACTCGTCCCGCTTCGGGTTCACCGGGTAGAGATCGCCGGAGAACTCGTACTTCACCAGGTTGCTCAGCAGCGTCGCGCCGAGCGCCCCGTGACGGTCCGAAGCGCCGATCACGGCGACGGACTTCGGCCGCAGCAGGCGGTCGATCTGCGCGTTGGTGAAGCGGCGGGTTGTCATCGATTCTCTCTCCGGAATTTCGTGTGGCCCCTAGCCACCAAACCAAACCTCGTCATCCCCGCGAAAGCGGGGACCCAGAGAGAGGTCGCGCTACGTCGCCCTGGGTTCCCGCGTCCGCGGGAATGACGAAGCTATTTGATCAGCCCTTCTTCACCTTCGTCTTGTCGAACGCGCCCAGCCCCGGCTTGAAGGTCTTGTCATCGAGGAACTGCTTGGTCGCTTCCTTGCGCGCGGCGACGCCGCCGAACTGGTTGAGCGCTTCCTGCGCGCGGATCAGGTAATCCTCGGCGTTGTCATAGGTCATCTCGCGCACCCGGCGCACCGCCCACTTTGTGGCGCGCAGCGATTGGCTGTCCTTCTTCTTGAGCACGTCGACCACTTCCTGGACCCGCGCCTTCAATTTGTCGGCCGGGAGCGATTCGTTGACCATGCCCTTCTCGGCGGCCTGCTTGCCGGTCAGGTTCTCACCCATCATCGCGTGGTACATCGCGTCGCGGAAGCCCATCAGCTCGGCCGCGACCTTGCTCGCGCCGCCGCCGGGGAGGATGCCCCAGTTGATTTCGGAAAGACCGAACTGCGCGTCATCGCTGCAAAAGGCGAGGTCGCAAGCGAAGAGCGGGCCGTAGGCACCGCCGAAGCACCAGCCGTTGATCATCGCGACTGTCGGCTTCTCGTACCAGCGCAGCCGCTCCCACCAGCTGTAAGCTTCCCGCTGCGACTTGCGGATGGCGCTGAGGCCGATCTCCTCGGTCATGCGGAAGTATTCGAGAAGGTCCATACCCGCCGACCACGAGCTGCCTTCACCGGTCAGCACCAGCACCGAGACGTCGTCGCGGAACTCCAGCTCGTTGAGGACTTCGAGCATGCGCCGGTTGAGCTTGGGGCTCATGCAATTGCGCTTATCGGGACGGTTGAAATGGACCCAGGCGACGCCCTCCACCACATCGTAGCGAACGGTTTCCGCCTCGGGGCGGGGATCGGGTTGGGACGGCATGGCCATGAGGGTCTCTCCAGTTCGAATCGGCGGTATTGCTATTGCCCATAGCGTTCCGGTTTGCTATCGACAATAGCGATTATGCAGGACCCGCTCGTCTCGCTACCCGGTTATGCCTTGCGCCGGGCCGCCAACGCCACTGCGGCCGAACTTTCCGCGCGGCTGACCGAGGTCGGCCTGCGCCAGTCCGACGTCTCGCTGCTGATGCTGGTCGATGCCAACCCCGGAACGACCTCGAGCGCGCTCGGCCGCCAGCTCGACATCCAGCGAGCCAACATGGTGCCGATCCTCAAGCGGCTCGAGGATGCCGGCCTGATCGACCGCGCACCGATCGACGGCAAGAGCCAGGGGCTCGCCCTCACCGATGCCGGCCGCACCAGGCTGGCCGAGGGGCGCAAGGTGATCGACCGCTTCGAGCACGAACTGCTGAATCGCGTCCCGGAAAAGCATCGCGCGCACCTTTTGCCGGCCCTGAACGCACTCTGGCGCTAACCCCCCTTGCCCCGCTGCCCGCGGCGACTTAGCGCTGCGGCTTCAACGATCGGGAGCAGGCGATGAGTGAGCAGGTGGTCCACCCCGTACCGCGCGAATGGGCCGAGAACGCGCTGATCGACGCGGACACTTACGCCGAGAAATACCGCCGCTCGGTCGAGGACCCCGACGGCTTCTGGCGCGGCGAGGCGCAGCGGATCGACTGGATCAAGCCGTTCACGCAAGTGAAGGACACCTGCTTCGACGAAGCCGACTTCCGCATCCGTTGGTTCGCCGACGGCACGCTCAACCTCTCGGCCAACTGCCTCGACCGGCATCTCGCGACGCGCGGCGACCAGACCGCGATCGTCTGGGAGCCGGACGACCCCAGCGCGCCCGGCCGCACCCTCACCTACCGCCAGCTTCACGAGGAAACCTGCAGGTTCGCCAACCTGCTCAAGGCCGAAGGCGTCAAGCGCGGCGACCGGGTGACGATCTACCTGCCGATGGTGCCCGAGGCGGCTGTCGCGATGCTTGCCTGCGCGCGGATCGGGGCGGTCCATTCGATCGTTTTCGCCGGCTTCAGCCCCGAGGCGCTGGGGAGCCGGATCGAGGATTGCGACAGCGACGTCGTCATCACCGCCGACGAGGGCCTGCGCGGCGGCAAGCGCATTCCCCTCAAGGCCAACGTCGATGCCGCCTGCGAGCACCACGGCAAGGTCCGTCGCGTCATCGTCCTCAAGCACACCGGTGCCGAGGTGAACCGGGTCGAGGGCCGCGACCTCGACTGGGCCGAAGCCGTCGCCGGCCACAGCGCCGATTGCCCGCCCGAGGAAATGGGCGCCGAGGACCCGCTGTTCATCCTCTATACCAGCGGCAGCACCGGCAAGCCCAAGGGCGTGCTGCACACCACCGGCGGCTACCTGGTGTGGGTGGCGATGACCCACGAATACACTTTCGACTACCGCGCGCCGCAAGTGTTCTGGTGCGCGGCCGACATCGGCTGGGTCACCGGGCACAGCTACGTCGTCTACGGCCCGCTGGCCAACGGCGCGGTGACGGTGATGTTCGAAGGCGTACCCAACCACCCCGATTTCAGCCGCTTCTGGCAGGTGATCGACAAGCACCAGGTGGAAATCTTCTACGCCGCCCCAACCGCCCTGCGCGCGCTGATGCGTGAGGGCAATTCGTGGGTCGAGAAGACCAGCCGCAGCTCGCTCCGCCTGCTCGGCAGCGTCGGCGAGCCGATCAACCCCGAGGCGTGGGAGTGGTACTGGCGCGTGGTCGGCGACAGCCGCTGCCCGATCGTCGACACCTGGTGGCAGACCGAGACCGGCGGGCACATGATCACGCCCTTCCCCGGCGCCACCCCGCTCAAGCCCGGCAGCGCCAGCAAACCGATGTTCGGTGTGCAGCCGGCGCTGGTCGATGCCGCGGACGGCCACCTGCTCGAAGGCGCGGCGGAAGGCGCGCTGTGCGTGACCGATAGCTGGCCCGGCCAGATGCGCACCGTCTATGGCGATCACGAGCGCTTCTTCCAGACCTACTTCAGCCAGTACCCCGGCAAGTACTTCACCGGCGACGGCTGCCGCCGCGACGAGGACGGCTACTACTGGATCACCGGCCGCATCGACGACGTGATCAACGTCTCCGGCCACCGCATGGGCACCGCCGAGATCGAAAGCGCGCTGGTGCTGCACGACAAGGTGGCCGAGGCGGCGGTCGTCGGCATGCCGCACGACATCAAGGGCCAGGGCATCTATGCCTACGTCACCACCACCGCCGGCACCGAAGACAGCGAGGCTCTGCGCAAGGAACTGAGCCAATGGGTGCGCAAGGAAATCGGCCCGATCGCCACCCCCGACGTCATCCAGTTCGCCCCCGCCCTGCCCAAGACCCGCAGCGGCAAGATCATGCGCCGGATTTTGCGCAAGATCGCCGAGAACGACACAGGCAACCTCGGCGACACGAGCACGCTGGCGGACCCAAGCGTCGTGGCGGATTTGCTGGCGGGGCGGCCGGACTAGCCCGAACCTCCGCTTGGGCGGAAAGTTGACTCGCCGGCACACCGTGACGGCGACAATTTCGGCCGATATGGCCATTGAGATATCACTTGCGGGAGGGTTCATGAAACGGCGGACATTTCTTGGCGGAACGACGGGATTGACCGCGGCGGCAGCGATGGATCTGGCGCTGCCTTTGTCCTCCGCCGAAGCCGCACAAGCGTCGAGCGCGACTCCGCACGTTGCGCCGGTCGCGTCGCATGCGACTGGAGTCGGCGATCGCTTGTCGTTTGACGAAGCCTGGCGCTTCCATCGCGGCGATATCGATCTGCCTTATCCGAAGACCGGCGAGACTTACGGCTATACGAAGGCCGGAGCGGCGACCGGTCCGGCTGGGATCAAGTATGACGATAGCGGCTGGCGCATCCTCGACCTGCCGCACGATTTCGTCGTCGAGGAGCCGTTCGATGAGAATGCCAACGGCGATCAAGGTTATCATCCAAAGGGCGTCGGTTGGTACCGCAAGAGCTTCACGCTGCCCGAGAGCGACCGCGGGCGCTACATCGAGCTCCAGCTCGACGGAATGGCGACGCTCGCCACGGTCTGGTTCAACGGCAATATCGTCCGCCACAACCGGAGCGGCTACGACAGCGCCTACATCGACCTGACGCCGTTCGCGCATTTCGGCGGCGAGCCGAACGTGGTCGCCGTGCGGGTGGATTCGAGCGCTCTGCAGGGTTGGTGGTACGAAGGCGGCGGGATTTACCGGCACACATGGCTGGTCAAGCGCTCGCCGGTCCATCTGGTCACCGACGGGGTGTACGCGCACCCGCGCAAGGAGGCCGACGGCGGCTGGCTGGTTCCGGTCGAGGCGACGCTTCGCAACATCGGCGAGAAGCCGGCGCAGGCGGAGGTCCGTTCGATCGTGATCGACCCTGCCGGGCGGCCAGTCGCGCAAGGGCGGACGACGGTGGACGTCGCACCCTTGGAGGAGGCGGTCGCGACCATCCCGCTGGCGGTCGCCGGGCCGCAATTATGGTCGGTCGAAGAGCCCCATCTCTACGAAGTGCAGACCACGGTGCTGGTCGACGGAAACCAGGTCGATCGGCTGTCGACCACGGCGGGGTTCCGAACCATCCGCTTTGACCCGACCGAAGGCTTTTTCCTCAACGACAGCCACCTGAAGATTCAGGGCACTTGCAATCATCAGGACCATGCCGGAGTTGGGATCGCGCTGCCCGACTCGATCATCGAGTTCCGTCTCAGGAAGCTGAAGGAACTCGGCTGCAACGCGCTTCGAATGTCGCACAATGCGCCCACTCGCGAGCTGCTCGATGTCGCCGACCGCCTCGGGCTGCTGGTCATGGACGAGAACCGGCTGTTTAACCCCAGCCCGGATTATGCGGCGATGCTCAAATGGATGGTGCGGCGCGATCGCAATCATCCGAGCGTGATCCTCTGGTCGGTGTTCAACGAAGAGCCGCTGCAGGGCACGCGCCAGGGCTATGAGATGGTGCGCCGCATGGTCGAGGCGGTGAAGGAGCTCGACACCACCCGGCCGGTGACGGCGGCGATGAACGGCGGCATGGACCAGCCGATCAGCGTCGCCGATGCGGTCGATGTCGTCGGTTTCAACTACACCATCTCGCTCTACGACAAGTATCATGCCGCGCATCCGGAGAAGCCGCTGACCAGCAGCGAGGACAGCTCCTCGGTGATGACCCGCGGTGAATATGTCCGCGACGATGCCCGGCACGTGCTCGATTCCTACGACGACCAGCCGCCGGAATGGGCGAATACGCACCGCGTCGCATGGAAGGCGATTGCGACGCGGCCGTTCATGGCCGGCGCCTTCGTCTGGACGGGTTTCGACTATCGCGGCGAGCCGACGCCGTTTCGATGGCCGACGATCAGTTCCAATTTCGGCATCATGGACACCTGCGGCTTCCCCAAGGCGGCTTATTACATGCGCCAGGCCATGTGGATCCACGACCGCCCGGTGCTGTGGCTGGTCCCGCACTGGAACTGGCCGGGCAAGGAAGGCCAGCCGATCCAGGTGATGGCGATGTCCAACGCCGAGACGATCGAGCTGCGGCTGAACGGCCGCTCGCTGGGCACGCAGCCTGTCGATCGTTTTGAAATGAACACCTGGCAGGTGCCGTATC
>Ga0105246_10000848_pt1 | contig 17491 bp, 15 predicted proteins | sample KBSM64metaG_FD_99694 | JGI IMG/M metagenome (GOLD analysis project Ga0105246, IMG submission 99694) | Miscanthus rhizosphere microbial communities from Kellogg Biological Station, Michigan, USA - KBS M6-4 metaG | ecosystem: Host-associated > Plants > Roots > Rhizosphere > Soil | place...
AGCGCCAGCTGAAGCGCCTCCATGCAGCCGTGAGTAAGAGTGATCTCATCGGCGGTGAGCGTCTGTCCGGCGTGCAGCGCCCGTCGCGCAATCTCCTCCCGTAAGCGCTCACTACCGGGCGGAAGCGCATAGCGCCCAATCATGTTCGGATGACGGCGCAGCAGTGAGGCGGTAATCCGGGCAATACGTGCCGCAGGAAACAGCTCGCTATCCTGGGGACAGGCCAGGGAAATATTGATGTAGTCGGGATGGTTCTGCGCCGCAAATACCTTATCGATCAGGTCGAGCTTGCTGCTGCTGGGGTCGCGTACCCGGGTTTTATGCTGACCATGGCGGGTCACGGCGGGCAACACGCCGCGCACGTAATAGCCCGACTGGGGACGCGCCTCAATCAGCCCGCGATCTTCCAGCAACTGCCAGGCATTCAGTACCGTATTGACGCTGACCTGATGTGACTGGGCGACGCGGCGGATCGCCGGCAGGCGTTTGCCAGGTTTCAGCGTGCCCTGATGGATAGCCTCAGCGAAGCTGTCTGCCAGTTGCTGATAGAGCGGCTGATCGGAAGTAGGAGTAAGGGACACAGTAGCCTCCGGATTGGATGGGTACAATTGCTGTTAACGGGAACTGTAACCATAACAATAGTGATTTTGTGTCACTGTTACCATCCCTTTTGCCACCGTAGCATAGAACTCTGTCTGTTTTCAGGAGAGTCACCATGCTCGATCCCTCTTTCTTCAGTTACGTTACCGTCATGTCGATTACGCCAGGCCCGAACAATCTGCTGCTGGCGACCTCAGGTGTCAATTTCGGCATGCGCCGCACGCTGCCGATGGTGTTTGGCATACTGGTAGGTTGTGCGCTGCAAACGGTGATCGCCGGCGTCGCACTGGAGGTCTTACTGCACTGGATGGCGGCGATTCGCCTGCCGCTGACGCTGGCAGGCTGTGCCTATCTGTTGTGGCTCTCGTGGAAGATTTTCCGTGCGTCTGCGCCTGAAGTGCGCAGCAAGCCGCAGCCCATGACGCTGCTGGGCGGAGCCTGTTTCCAGGCGATCAATCCCAAAGCCTGGCTGATGGCGACCAATGTGGCGCTGTTGTACAGCGCCAGCAGCGGCGTGCTGACGGTGATGATCGGCTTTATGCTGCTGAACCTGCCCTGCATTCTGATCTGGGCTGCGCTGGGCGATCGCCTGCGCAGCCATCTGCAGGTTGCCTGGAAGCGTCAGTTATTCAACAGCCTGATGGCGCTGTCGCTGGTGGCGACTACCATCTGGATGCTGACCGACGCCTTGCTGGCCGCTTAATCGGGTGCACCAGGTGCTGTGGCCGACGGCCATTTCCAGTTCTGCACCTCCGGCACATCTTCACCGTGTTCACGCACGTAGCGATGATGTTCAGCGATGCGCTCCTGCAGATCGTCCAGCAGCTCAGGATGCGCATCGGCCAGGCCAGGCACGCGCAGAATCGCCTCCTGCGCCAGATGATAGCGGTCAAGCTCGTTCAGCACCGTCATATCAAATGGCGTAGTGGTGGTTCCCTCTTCATTGAAGCCGCGCACATGGAAGTTGCGGTGGTTGGTTCGCGAATAGGTCAGGCGATGTATCAGCGTCGGATAACCGTGGAAGGCGAAGATCACCGGTTTATCCTGGGTAAACAGCGCGTCGAATTCCGCATCAGATTTGCCATGCGGATGCTGATCCTGCGGCTGCAGCGCCAGCAGATCGACCACGTTCACCACGCGGATACGCAGTTCGGGCAGCATACCGCGCAGCAGATCTACCGCCGCCATCGTCTCCATGGTCGGCACATCACCGGCACAGGCCATCACCACATCCGGCTCCTCATGCTCTGGGGTGGTGCCCGCCCAGCGCCACTCGCCCATGCCCGCTTCACAATGGGTTACCGCACTCGCCATATCCAGCCACTGCGGCGCAGGCTGCTTGCCCGCCACAATCACATTGATGCGGTCCCAGGTGCGCAGGCAGTGATCGCCAACCCACAGCAGCGTATTGGCATCGGGCGGCAGATAGATGCGCACAATGTCCGCTTTTTTATTGGCAACGTGATCGATAAAGCCCGGATCCTGATGGCTGTAGCCATTGTGATCCTGTCGCCAGACGTGCGAAGAGAGCAGATAGTTCAGCGACGAGATCGGCTTACGCCAGCCCAGTTTACGCGACACTTTCAGCCACTTGGCGTGCTGGTTAAACATCGAATCGACGATGTGGATAAAAGCTTCATAACAGTTAAACAGCCCGTGGCGGCCGGTCAGCAGATAGCCCTCAAGCCAGCCCTGACACTGATGCTCACTGAGAATTTCCATCACCCGGCCATCACGCGCCAACTGCTCATCGTAAGGCTCAGTACGTTCCAGCCAGGTACGGCTGGTCACGTCGAAGACCGGCGTCAGGCGGTTAGAGGCGGTTTCATCCGGGCCAAACAGGCGGAAATTATCGCGGTTGCGCTGGAACAGCACGCTGAGATAGCGGCCCAGATGCTCAGTGGCCTGCGCCATCTGTGCGCCTGGCTCGCTGACATCGCAGGCAAACTCCGCGAGTTCAGGTGCATCCAGCTCACGGCGCAACAGGCCGCCATTGGCATAAGGCGAAGACCCCATGCGTTTATCACCTTCCGGTGCCAGCGCCTGCAGTTCCGGCTTTAAGCGCCCCTGTTCATCAAACAGGTCGTCTGGCTGATAACTCCGCATCCACGTCTCAAGGATCTGGCGATGACTTTCATCTTCACGACAGGCCGCGACCGGCACCTGATGCGCCCGCCAGAAATCCTCCACTTTCTTTCCGTCGACCGTTTTGGGGCCGGTCCAGCCTTTGGGGCTGCGCAGGATAATCATTGGCCAGCGCGGCACCCCGGTGGTGGCTTTGCCCTGACGCGCCTCGCGCTGATAAGCGGCGATTTTACTAAAGGCACTATCCAGCGCCTCCGCCATCAGCGGATGCATTTTTTCAGGCTCATGTCCGCAAACGAACAGCGGCTCGTAGCCGTAGCCACTGAACAACTGGTGCAAATCTTCATCGCTGCTGCGACCCAGCAGCGTCGGGTTGGCGATTTTGTAGCCATTGAGATGCAGAATCGGCAGGACCGCGCCGTCACGTTCAGGATTCAGGAATTTGATGCCGTGCCAGCTGGAGGCCAGTGGACCGGTCTCCGCTTCGCCGTCGCCAATCACGCAGGGTACAACCAGTTCGGGATTATCGAAGGCCGCGCCAAACGCATGGGAAAGCGAATAGCCCAGCTCACCGCCTTCATTAATCGAGCCAGGCGTTTCCGGTGCCGCGTGACTGGGAATGCCCCCCGGAAAGGAGAACTGTTTGAACAGACGCTGCATGCCCGCCGCATCCTGCGTGATGTGCGGATAAATCGCGCTGTAGCTGCCCTCAAGCCAGGTATTCGCCACCATGCCGGGGCCGCCATGTCCTGGTCCGCAGATGTAGATCATATCCAGGTTTTGCTTCCGGATAACGCGGTTGAGGTGGGCATAGATAAAATTCAGGCCTGGCGTAGTGCCCCAGTGACCCAGCAGACGCGGTTTAATGTGTTCCGGCCTGAGTGGCTCACGCAACAGCGGGTTATCCATCAGGTAAATTTGTCCGACGGAGAGGTAGTTTGCTGCCCGCCAGTAGCGGTCGAGCAGCGTGAATTCCGGTGAAGCAGGGGAGTAAGACATGCAGTTTCCTCCTGATCGTGCAGCTAAAAGATGCCTTAACCCTAATAGAGAATGCCCGGATCGACCAGGTAACCGGCCAATAAAAAAGGCCCCGCAGTGCGGAGCCTTTTTATCAATGGCGCTGAATTATTTGCCGACGACGAACGCGGTTTCCCGTCCTTCATCGTTTGCTGCCATCGGGGTAACCGGCGAATAGTCGAGCTGCAGAATCCGGCTGGTTTCGGCTAACACTTTCTCTGTCAGCGCTACGTCGCCGTTCAGCTTACGTCCCCAGGATGGGATCACCGCACGGATTTTGTTCTGCCATTCCGGCGAAGCCATCTGCTCAGGACAGACCTTGTGCAGCAGCTCCAGCATGATCGGTGCCGCCGTAGAGGCGCCAGGCGATGCACCCAGCAGTGCTGAAATCGAGCCATCCTGTGAGGCGACCACTTCGGTGCCCAGGCGTAACACGGCGCCCTCTTTCTCATCTTTCTTGATGATCTGCACACGCTGACCGGCAGTCACTAAGCGCCAGTCCTCCTGCTTCGCCTGCGGCACATAGGCGCGCAGGGCATCCATCCGGTCGCGATCGCTTTGCAGCACCTGATCCATCAGGTATTTCACCAGATCAAAACTTTTCAGCCCCACTTTCACCATCGGCAGCATATTGCTGCTGTTCAGTGAGGTGAACATATCCATCAGCGAACCCTGCTTCAGGAACTTAGTCGAGAAGGTGGCGAACGGGCCAAACAGCAGCACCTGCTTGCCATCCAGCACGCGGGTGTCGACGTGCGGCACGGACATCGGCGGTGCACCGACGCTGGCTTTGCCATAGACCTTGGCCATGTGCTGCGCGACGACCTGCGGATTTTCCGTTACCAGGAATGAACCGCCCACCGGGAAACCAGCGTAACCGTTGGCTTCCGGGATGCCAGCCTTCTGCAACAGCGGTAACGCTGCGCCGCCAGCACCGATAAATATTCTACCCGCCGTCAGTGTGCGACGCGTGCCGCTGTTCAGACACTGCAGCGTCACCTGCCAGCGACCGTCGGCGAGCTGCTTCAGCTCACGCACTTCCTGGCGCAGACGCAGCTGGAAATTCGCTCTCTTCTCTAACGAGGCGATCAGCTGACGGGTGATTTCACCGAAGTTCACGTCGGTGCCCATCTCCGTCCAGGTCGCGGCTACTTTCTGGCTGCGGTCACGGCCATTCATCACCAGTGGGATCCAGCGGGCAATCTGCTGCGGATCTTCGGAGTAGGCCATGCCACGGAACAGGGTGCTTTTCTGCAGCGCCTTAAAGCGCTTGCGCAGGAAGTCGACATTGTCGTCACCCCAGACAAAGCTCATGTGCGGCGTGCTGTGAATAAAGCTTTTAGGGTTGCGCAGGTTGCCTTTCTGGACCTGATAAGCCCAGAACTGGCGGGAAATCTGGAACGATTCGTTGATCGTCACCGCTTTAGAGATGTCGATGCTGCCATCCGCCTGCTGAGGCGTATAGTTCAGCTCTGCCAGCGCCGCATGACCGGTGCCCGCGTTATTCCAGCCGTTGGACGACTCTTCGGCCACGCTATCCAGCCGCTCCACCATTTCGATGGACCAGTCCGGCTCTAAATCCTGCAGCCACGCGCCGAGGGTGGCGCTCATCACACCTGCGCCAATCAGCAGCACGTCAACGTCTTTGCGCTCCTGCGCGGTAGTAGTGGTGTCCTTTGCCATGGCACTCATCGCGAGCGCAAGGTTTACAGCTGAATTGCACATGAGGCGACATCTCCTCTTCTGTTGACCTGAAGCCCAACAGTTTTGCAGGCGAAATAGTCACGCTTCTTACGAGCGCGTTGCGCTATTTCTCAAAGGTTAAGTCTCAGGTATAGGGTTAAAGCGGTAATAACGCGTTAACTGCACGTTATGCTTTGTCATCTGAATATAACATTCTCGCATCTGAATTAAACATTTGTTTATTTTTTAAATGCAGAAATGATTCAGCATAAGAATTAATCATCAGGGCCAGCGGCGTATTAGGGATTTTTTAGTGTGAAGTCAGTGGGTTAACGGAAATGGCATGTTGCTGAAAAGCCCCATACTGGTGCAACGACGGAATGGATATGAACCGTGCGGAATTATTTAATCCGCTGAAATTTAGCGATTTATTATGCAGTAAGGAATAACGGGAATCGGGGGAAGAGAGGCTGAAAGGCTGCTTGTGTAAAAATAATGTTACATTTTTGTGAGTCTGAAAATGCGTGCACACCGGCGCACGCATCGGATTCACTTATGACTGACTGGCGCTGGCGGGCAACTTTTTCAGACTTATCGCCATGCGGTTGTAGGTGTTCATCAGACCAATCGCGATGTTCAGATCGACAATCTCTTTTTCACTGAAGTGCGCTTTCAGTGCGGTATAGCGGTCGTCTGGCGCACCCTGCTGAGCAATCAGGGTCAGGCATTCAGCCCAGTGCAGGGCAGCCTTCTCTTTATCACTGAACAGCGTACCGGATTCCTGCCAGACCGAGGTCAGCACGATCTTATCCCAGCCCATGCCCGCTTTATTCAGTGCTTTGGTATGTAAATCAATGCAGTAGGCACAGCCATTAATCTGCGATATGCGCAGGAACAGCAGTTCCAGTAAAGTGAGCGGCAGATCGGTTTGTGCCAGATAACTGTATACGCCGCCCAGCGCTTTCATGCCTGCCGGTGCTGCACTGTGAAAATCGATACGTTCGCTCATCTTATTGCCTCATTCAGGGTTGATAAGGCGATTTTCAGCCTTTCAATGGAGCAGATAAAGTGCCAAAAAATGAGAGTCTGACTGGTCCATCGCCGCTTTCCACGCTGACACTGCAGCGCGGCGCGTCACGTGGCCTCAGTGAACAACTGCGCCAGCTGATCGAACAGGCGATTGGTGAAGGTCGTTTACAACCTGGCGCACGTCTGCCTTCCTGCCGCGATCTGGCCGCTCAGCTCGGCGTGGCGCGTGGCACCGTTCGCGCCAGTTATGACATGCTGGTTGATGGTCAGTTTCTGCAGGCCAGAGGCGCGGCGGGTACCTTCGTCAGCCCATTACCGCCGTTAAAACCGGTCAGCGCCGATGCTGAACGCCAGCTGCTGGAAGGTGCAGAGGAGTATGAAGCGCCACCGCTGACCTTCCAGATGGGCATTCCTGCCAGCGATGCATTCCCGGCCAAAGTCTGGCTGCGCATTCTGCAGCGTCAGACGCGCATGCAGGTCAGCAGACCGGCCAGCTATCCCGATCCCCGCGGCAGCTTAGCGTTGCGGCAGGCGCTGGTGGCCTACCTGGCGGTGGCACGCGGCCTGCGCTGTCAGGCGGACCAGATTATTATTACCAGCGGCTATGCTGGCGCAATGGGACTGATTGGGCTGGCGATGAATTTTCAGGGTAAAACAGCATGGCTGGAAGATCCCGGATTCTGGGTGGCGCGTCGCGCGGTTGAAGTGCTGCGCGTCACGCCGGTTGCCGTGCCGGTTGATGCCGAAGGGCTGCAGGTTGAGGCCGGGATTGCCCGCGCGCCGGATGCCGCTTTTGCGCTGGTCACACCGGGACAGCAGGCGCCGCTTGGCATGACGATGAGCCTGGCACGCCGGCATGCCCTGCTTAACTGGGCCAGCCGCGCGCAGCGCTGGATTATCGAAGATGACTATCTCGGCGAGCTTCAGCCCGGCAATCGCGCCGCGCCGGCACTGGCCGCGCTCGACAGCCAGGGGCGGGTGTTGCACATCGGCACGTTCAGCAAGACGCTAACGCCGCAACTGCGGCTCGGTTTTATGGTGGTGCCACCCGCGCTGACGGCCCGGTTCGGCGAGGTCTGCGCGTTGCTTTCGCCTGCCTCCTCCGGATTGCTGCATAATGCGCTGGCGGAATTTCTGCGGGATGGCCACTTTATGCGGCATCTGCGGCGCATGAAGCGCGTCTATCATGAGCGGCTGGAGCAGATGATCGCGGCGCTGCATCCTCACTTTCCTGACCTGCAACGCGCCGGGCTGGCGGTGATTGTCCGTTTACCCGCCGGTTCACCGGATCAGGTGATTGCGCAGCAGGCGGTGGAGTGGGGCATGGCACCGTCGCCGCTGTCGATCTGGTATCAGCAGGCGGATCAGCGCGGTGCGGGCCTGTTACTGGGGACGGCCCATCTGCCACGTGAAGGTTATGCGCGCAGTGCCGAACGGCTAAAGGCGCTGGTCGATGCGTATCCTGCTGTCAGCCCCTGAACCAGCGACGCCAGACAAAACGGATAACAAAAAACTCCAGTGCGCCCAGCAGCAAAAACCAGACGCAAAACACCACCGTGTAGAGCTGATTCAGGTCCTGCAAATGGAACATCTGCAACAGATGCTGCGCCACCGTCACGCTAAAGGCGGGCGCGGGCAGCAGCAGCGCCGAGAGAAAGCCCAGCAGTAAAATGCCACCAGGCACGATCAACGTTTCAAAAGGGTTATTCATAACCGGTATCCCATATTTATCAGCCCGGCATTTTCCGGTAAACGGCGACACGGTTCAATGGTGGCGCGCTGCTTCGTGCGCATCCGGCATGCTGCATGGCCAGACGAATGGTCAGAAAATGCTTTGCTACCATCGACTTAGCGCGAGTCATAGCGGATGATAAGAGTTATAGCCTTTGCTATACTTAAATCCCTGATTTTACTGTCTTTTTATCTTTGGGTTTGCATGGTAGACTGCGCCCACTTTTTCATAACTGAACACTTTGTGTGGTGAATTCAGCGTGAATTGCCGCTTTTTCGCCCCAGGTGAATAAATCATGACCTTTATTGCCACTTTAATTCTTGCGCTGGGCATGTCGATGGACGCGTTTGCTGCTGCTCTGGGCAAAGGTGCCACGTTGCATCGTCCCGGTTTTAAAGAAGCGCTGCGTACCGGTCTGATTTTCGGCTCAATTGAAGCGCTGACGCCGCTGATTGGCTGGGCGCTTGGCCTGGCCGCCAGCCGTTACATCATGGCGTGGGATCACTGGGTTGCCTTCATCCTGCTGGCGTTTCTGGGTGGCCGTATGATGATGGAAGGCTTCCGTCAGACTGCTGTTGCAGAACCCTGTGAAGCCCCGCAAAGCCATGGCTTTATGGTACTGGCGACCACTGCGGTAGCGACCAGCCTGGATGCGCTGGCTGTCGGTGTGGGTCTGGCTTTCCTGCAGGTGAACATCATTACTACCGCGCTGACCATTGGTGCAGCCACTACGGTGATGGCGACGACTGGCGTATTAGTCGGGCGCTTTATCGGTCCGATTCTGGGCAAATGGGCGGAAGTGTTGGGTGGAGTAGTGCTGATTGCCGTCGGCTCCACCATTCTGTTGCAGCATCTCGGCTACACCGCGTAGGGCTTTTGCACATAAAACCGTCATTTTTGTGATCTGGTTCAAATTTATTTGCTGTTAAAACGCGCAGGAGCTATACTTTTTCGGTATATGTTCAACTAAATTTGAATCAGGTGTTCCATAAAACGTATTTTTAAACACGTGTTCCGCGCTTACGTTGAGACGTTCAAACACGTACCGCCGGGTGCCATGTACTAAGCACCCCGCAAGAAACCCTCGATAATCGCGGTCAGGGATCGACCTGTGATTATCACCTTTTCTGCTTTTTCTGCTTTTTCTGCCTTTGCTTCTGCTGATTTAAACCCGCGTTTTTGCACTTCGGGTGCATCCTGTTTGTTGCTACTCCTCTCCTTCTGATTTTCCCGTTATGCGTCACTTTGAGCCAGAAAAGACGTTGCTGCAGTGATCTAATCTGCCCGGGAGATTTCCGGATGCCAGACAAAATGGCGGCATACCTTAAACAGGAAACAAGCACTTTTAATGGGTCACGGGATTGCCTGTGCCGAAACAAAGATTCACGGTTAACCCTGATGATTCTTCCTGAATATTTCAGTAAACCATTCGATAAAGACCCGGACCTTAGGCGGAAGATAGCGTCGGTCAGGGTAGAGTATAGAAACCGGTTTCGTCACAGTCGCATAACCCGATAATACTTCCTTCAGCTGGCCTGTTTCGAGGCAGGGCTTTAATGCCGTATATAATGCGTGAAGCATGCCGAGGCCCGCCACGCCACATGAAAGAAGGACGTCAGAATTGTTAACTCGTATGCTGCTTCCCGGATGCCGTGAAACAATTTCGCCATTCATGACAAATTTCCATTCCTGGATGTCCCGACTGTGTTCATTAAAAAAATAAATGGCTTTGTGATCTTTAAGGTCATCAGGCGTTAAAGGAGTGCCATATTTATCCAGATAAGAGGGTGCTGCACAGGTGACCATCTGCAGGCTGCCCATTCTGCGCGAAATAAAATTCGAATCAGCAAGCTCACCGAGACGAATAACACAGTCGACACCCTCTGTAATTAAATTGGTCAGGCGATCTGAAGCGGTTAAGACTATTTCAATTTCAGGATATAAAGCCTGAAACTCGCTTAATTGTGGGATCAGGATACTGTGTGCCAGCGCCAGTGGAACATCAATGCGCAGCTGGCCACGAGGTCGCTGATTTGAAGAGTAAGAAGCCATGATATCGCTGGCATCACTCAGCAGCGTTTTAGCCCGCTGATAAATTTCCTCCCCTTCAACGGTCACACTCAGACTGCGCGTGGTGCGGTGCAATAGCTTAACGCCAAGCTTGTCTTCCAGTTGTTGTACGGACTTACTGACCGCAGGGCGATGCAGCTGCAAGGCGTCAGCGGCCCGGGTGAAACTACGGAATTCAACGACGTGAACAAAAATATCCATCAATTCCAGCATGTTCGAGCGCATCATTTAACTCCGCAAAAAATATTCCTGCCGAAATAGTGTATTGCGGATTATATCTCATTCCGATTGTTTCTCCTGCAGTAACACTGAAGTCCTTTTACGTGGCTTTTTACGTCTGCCTGCTTTTTTTATCATCACCCTATTGGATGCATACACATGGGAAATGACAAAATGAAAGCATGGTTACTGAAAGATTTTGGACTTGAAAACTTAAAGCTTGAAGAGGTGGAAACGCCTGTACCTGGTCCGGGTGAACTTCTGGTTAAAGTTGGCGCGGTGTCTCTGAACTTCAGGGATAAGGCAATAGTAGAGGGCTTCTATGAGCCTCATCTGGTTCCAAAGCCACTGATTCCTGTCTCTGATGCCACGGGCACCGTTGTTGCCACGGGGCAGGGTGTGTCCCGTTTTAGCACGGGTGATCGCGTTAACTCGCATCTCTATTCACGCTGGTTAGAGGGTGAACCTGCGGCCGATGAGCCAGCATGGTGTATTGGAATGCCGTTACCCGGCGGGCTGGCTGAGTACATGATCATTCATGAGGACAGCGCAGTTAAAGCGCCTGACAGCATGACCGATGAAGAAGCCTCTACACTTCCCATCGCTGCACTTACGGCATGGTACTCGCTAATGGATATCGGCAATCTGCAGCCCGGTCAGACCGTGCTCGTACAGGGAACCGGTGGCGTATCGGTCTTCGCTGCTCAGATAGCGCATGCCTATGGTGCACGTGTCATTGCCACCTCCAGTAACGATGCAAACCTTGAGCGCATTAAATCACTGGGAGCAGATGAAGGGATTAACTATAAAAAATACCCTGAGTGGGAAAGAAAAGTGCTTGAAATGACTGATGGTAAAGGCGCTGACGTAACGATAGATGTCGCCGGGGGCAATGGCATCAATCAGTCAATTGCTGCGACAAAAGTTGCCGGTACGATTGCTCAGGTAGGATTTCTGACCGGCCAGACAGCACAACTTGATTTGATGCCGTTAATTTTCCGTCAGACAAAAATCCGGGGCATTGCGGTTGCACCACGCTCCTCGTTTGATCGGATGAATCCGTTCCTCAATAAACATAATATTAAACCCGTCATTGAACAGGTTTACAGCTTTAATGAGGCGGTTGAAGCCTTCCGGCATCTCTCCCGTGGTGCATTTGGCAAAATCGTCATCAGAATTAGCGACTGATAACGACTTTTCATTCCCCAATTCTGGCAGTTTTTACTGACTGCCAGATACTTTCGGATCCCATTCTCACCGCGTTAAACCCCTTCTCAAAGCGTGCTTATATTCCTTTCTGCACATCGTCAAAAGGGCCGCTTTCTGTATCACCACGACCGGCAGCGGTGAGTTACTTTTGCGGGTGGATAAGCAGAAAATGCATCAATTTTCGCCCGGCAAAAACGCTCCTGTCTTAAATCGCATCGGCCACAAATTCAATAAATGTCCGTACTTTCGAATTGAGTGCCGAACGTTCGGTGACACAGGCATAGATATTCATCGGCAGGGACTCAATGGTGCTCTCGCCACTGTGACCTGACCAGGACAAAGGCCTTAGCAGACCGCTGTCTATCAGTGGCTGAGCTACAAAGCTTGCCAGACGGGCAATACCGCCGCCGTTTACGGCTATTCTGGCGATGATATCAATATCATCGCTGATAAAACTGGGGTTGAGTTTTGCATTAACAGGCTGTCCGTTGACCATAAACGTCCATGGCAGAAACCGTCTGTCGGTGGGATAGCGGAAAACCAGGCAGGCGTGCTGGCTAAGTTCTCCAGGCGTCTGAGGCGTACCAGCGCGATCAAGGTAAGCGGGAGCCGCACAGAATATAAAGGGTAACGATGCAATTTTTCTGGCGATTAGTTGATCATTCAGCTGTGCTTCGATGCGGATACTGACATCGACGCCTTCCAGGCGATGATCGACGTTGCGATCGGTACTGATCAGTTCAATATCTATATCGGGGAAAGACGCTTTGAAAGCGGGCATAAGGGGAGCCAGAACGTACCGACCAAACGCGGCTGTTGTGGCGATACAAAGTGGGCCCTGCGGTTTGGTTTCATTCGCAGCAGCCTGCGAGGCGAGTTCGATATCATGTGGGATGTGACGGACTTTCTCGAAATAGCGTTTACCGTTTTCCGTTAAGGTCATGCTGCGGGTGGTGCGCGATAGCAGTCGCACGCCCAGATGCGCTTCAAGACGGGAAAGACTCTGGCTGACTGCTGCCGGACTCATACCTTTAGCGCGTGCCGCCGCTGCAATACTGCCGTTTTCCACCACGCGGATAAAAGTACTAATCAGCCCTAAAATGTCCATCGTATCCTCAACCGTTAATTCGTCACTTTTACTTAATAATGATTAAAGCATAACCGCTCTACAACCCTCCGCATAAGCTTGTTAAGTTAGCCGCAGTCTTATCTACTTTTGTTAAACAGGATATTCAGATGACTGATGCTGCAACAAAAAAAACCTTACGAACCCGCTTGCCGGTGCGCACGACACCTTACATATTTGCGCTTTATATGGCGATCATCATGGCGTTCCTGATGAGTCTGGTCATCACGTTAGCCGAATTCGGAATGGGGCCTCATTACATGACAAATGTGATGAATGCTTACCGGGTCGCCATGCCAGCGGCTTTCTTTTGCATACTGGTTGTCCGTCCTGTTGTTATCCGGCTCGTAGGATTGACCGTTCACGGTCACTGAGACAGTCAGCATGCCCAAAATGGGCGTTTAGCCCGCTTCTCGCTCATCGCGTCAGGCTGCTTCTGCACCAGAATGGAGGCGGGTGGCAAATCTCCAGCATTTCAGATGCAGGGTGAGGGTGGGCAGGTCGTCCGGATACTGACCGATATCAGGATGAAAGATACCGAAAGCCGGGCGTACGATATGCAGCAGGTAAAGCTCACAGATGAAGAGGGCGATGACAGCGCTTCGCTGGCCGTGCGGAAATTTTTACGCAATGTGACCTTACTGGCTCTGTTTATTGTTAAGCATCAACGTTAAATCGGCACCGTCATTATGACGGGGCTGGCCTGCTCCTCTTCGCACACAGCGGAGCCTGAAGCACTTCCTGAGCAGTCAAAATAAAACAGCCATTCAGCCATCTGAGCGTTTAAATGGTTAAAATAAATAAACATATACATTGCTAAATTATTATCGCTATGTCTTAATGCGTCATCGGTTTGGAACACAGACCTTATGAAAGCAGTTTTAGTAAAGTAGTCCTCAGTTCAAGTGTTATCCACAGATATCCTTCTTCGAGAGCCTCCTCCTAAGTGCCCAATAAGTAAATCTCTAACTACAGGCCATCTTCGCCGCTCTTAGTGGCTAATCGATTAAGGAAATATCTATGTCTAACAAAATGACTGGTTTAGTAAAATGGTTTAACTCAGATAAAGGTTTTGGCTTTATCACTCCCGATGATGGCAGCAAAGATGTATTCGTGCATTTCTCTGCTATCCAGGGTGATAACTACAAAACGCTTGATGAAGGTCAGAAAGTCTCCTTCACCATTGAAAATGGCGCCAAAGGCCCTGCAGCTGGCAACGTCACAGCGCAGTAAGCCGCGCTCATTATCAGCGATGCTTACAATAGCGATGAAGACATAAGTCTGAGCAGATAAGCTCTGCTGATAATAAAAGAAACCCGCCCAGTGCGGGTTTTTTATTGCCTGAAATTCGTATTATCTCTGGTCCGTTGACCTGCTCCACGTTTATCAGGCTACCCCGATGTTAATCCTCTCTTCATAAGCCCTGCCCGTGATGAAATGTTACGTTAAGCCATCGGGCAAAAGCCATAACGCGCCTTTTGAAATCAGCGATGCTCCCCTGAGGTGTATTACTGATTACCAGCAAGTAATCCATTTCTTTTGCTAACGCTGGATATCGGGCATTGAATGTAAAGCGATACTCCTCGGGTGTTTCAGTCATTGCCTTCCCGCTTACACCAGACAGATCTCCCGCCAGAGTTCATCACCCGCAATGCCAGCGTCTTCTTATGCGAAACCCCATACTTTTTCACACCATCGCGCCGATAACCCGCCTGCTGCCTGATCCCGACCTACACTGAATTATTCTCCCCAAACCAGGAGCAGCGGATGATCCAGAAGCATCGACGAAAACAGGCAGCGATTGTGGCAGGTGTTGGATTGGGTGTGGCGGCCACGTTATGGGGCATGAAACGCTGGCGGCAGCTTAAGGAGACGCCGCCGGTGTCGCCGAACAGTCATCACGCCGGTCTGGCCGGTTATTATCAGCAGATTGGTGACTGGCGCATGTTTACCCGCGTTACGCCCAATGAGGATCAGGGACTGCCGGTCGTGTTAATCCACGGTCTGGTGATGTCGGGCCGGGCGATGGAGTCACTGGCGCTGGCGCTGGGGCGCGACTATCACGTGCTGGTGCCGGATCTGCCCGGTTTTGGCGCCAGCACACTGCCCCCTTCTGCGCCGATCATGTCGGTGGATCAGCTGGCGGATGCGCTGTGGCTGTGGTTACAGCATAACGGTTTCCAGCGCGCTATCTGGGTCGGCAATTCGTTTGGCTGCCAGATTCTGGCCGCGCTGGCGGTGAAACATCCACAGGCTGTGGCGGGACTGGTGCTGCAGGGGCCGACGGTGGATCGTCATGCCCGCAGTCTGCCGCGTCAGCTCTGGCGCAACTGGCGCAATACCCAACTGGAGGCGCATCGCTCGCCGGGTTCGCTGGCTCGAATTGATTATGCCAAAGCGGGTCTGTGGCGCGCATTTGGCACGCTGCGCGTGATGATGCGCGACCACATTGAGCATCGCCTTACTTATATTAATGCGCCCACGCTGCTGCTGCGGGGCTCGCGCGATCCCGTCTGTCCGGCCCGCTGGCTGGATGAACTCGCCGCCCTGATGCCGCGCAGTGAACGACTGACATTACGCGACGGGACGCACACTTTGCACTACGTCTACCCGTGGAGTTTCTGTCACGCCATCCGCCCGTTCCTGGCACGTATCCAGCAGGAGGATCAACATGAGTAAACCGCCCAAGGGCATCGCCCGTTTTGACTCTGCCGCCGCCATGCTGCTGGCGCTGGCGAATGCGCTACACGATCGCCCCTTTGCCAGCCCCAGCCAGTCACCGACGCTGGACCGACTGCTGCCGTCGCTTAACCGGCTGCCGACCGGACTGCGCGAGTGGGGCTATGCGCTGGGCGGCATGGCAGAAGGCATCAGCCTGCGTCAGGCGGGTGAGCTGGATGTGGAAGGGATCGCCGAATGGATGGTGAGCGAATACCCGCAGCAGGATTATCCGGCGGCCTTTATCGGCTCGTCGAACGGTGCACTGGTGCATCTGGCGTCGGCGATGAGTGTGCCCTGGCTGCCGCAAACCTTTCTCTGTCCGGTACGCGCGGCCAATAGCGATCCCGATGATGTACAGGCGAGTTTTGAGCAGGGTAAAGAGGTGGCGGCGGCACTGCTGGCCGCCTGGCCGCGTCTTGCGGTTCACCATATGCATGACCCGAATCAGGATCGGCTGATGCTCGATCAGATGCGCTACTTCCGGCTAAAACTGCGCGAGCTGCCGCTGGCCTTCAACGAATTCCTGATGGGAAGTCTGCCCGCCGGATCAACGCTGTTTATCAATCATTGTACCCGACAGTGGCCGGTAACCCGCACCAGCGATCGCTCGTTTTTCCAGTTTGGTGCGCTCGGCGGCGCAACCGAAAAAGAGTACTTACAGGGCGGCCCGCGGGTGGCGGAATATCTGGCACGCTATGGCATCGATCGCGAGCGCTGGACGCCGCCGGCCATTACTGACCACGTGCCGGAAGCGGAGTGGGGGCTGGATGGCTATCTGATCCCGCCGCTGAAAAAGCTGGCGGCGGCGCAGAACTGGAAGCTGATGGAGATTCGTTACGAGGATCCGGAAGCGATGAGTTATGTGGTGGCTGAGATCTACCGCGACTGGTATCTGGCGGCGGGAATTTTACCGACCCGGCTGACGGTGGACAGCTTCCTGCTGATGGACCCGTGGTGCAGCATGCATCAGCACGCCATCCCGTTCTGGCTGGTCTTTTGCACCGAGCCTTCGGCCGCGGCCCTGCAACGCTTCCTGGAAAAACAGCCGCCGTTCCGCAACATCGACATGATGCTCTTTTCTCACGGCACCGACAGCATCGGGCTGGCGGAGATTGACCGCTGGCGGGCGCTGCTCTCCCATGCACGTGATGAAGGCGTATTGATTGGCGTGGATGAGGAACGTTTCCCGCGTGATTTCGCGACGTTTGCCCGCTTCGACTCGGCATTGCGTGAACGGGCACCGCTGTTGCCACCACCACCCGCGCTGAGCGCGGAGAAGGTGATGACGGGTATTCAGCGTTATGGTGCAAAACATGGGGTCACCCTGACGGCGCTGACGTAGCAGTCGCGCCGTCAGTCGTGATTATTCGCCGTCGGTGATCGGTTGGCGCACCAGCAGCAGGTAGGCGAGTGCGCCAACCAGCGTCACGCAGGCACAAATCATCAGCGCCATGCTGAACGATTTGGTGGTGTCGAGCACCCAGCCGGTGATGACCGGTGCAAACGAGGCGAAGATAAAGCTGGCGAAGTTCTGGATGCTGCCGACAGACGCTGTCATACGGGCGGTGACGTTGGCGTGGATCAATCCCCAGCACGACGTTCCGGCGAAGTGGATACAGAACAGCGCCATCCCAATCAGCGTTACGGCGCTGGTGGTGTCGGTCGCGCGGGTCACCACGGCGGTAAAGCCGGCGGACAGCAGCATCCCGCTGACGATGCAGACTTTGCGGGTTTTCACCGCGTTAAAGCCGCGACGTACCAGCGAGTCGACCACATAGCCATTCAGCAGCATGCCCGCCGCACCGAACAGGAACGGAATCGCCGCCAGCAGGCCGGTACTTTTAAGATCGAGATGATAGGTCGACTGCAGATAGCCCGGCAGCCAGGCGATATAGAGCCAGGCGGTGTAGTTGATGCCGCTGAAGCCAATCATCATCCCCCACATGGTGCGCTGCTTAAACAGGCCGCGCCACTCGGCAAAACTCAGCGGCTCTTTGCGC